>Ga0335077_10007753_pt1 | contig 13291 bp, 8 predicted proteins | sample Lox_Sample_31_FD_207151 | JGI IMG/M metagenome (GOLD analysis project Ga0335077, IMG submission 207151) | Soil microbial communities from Loxahatchee National Wildlife Refuge, Florida, United States - Lox_Sample_3.1 | ecosystem: Environmental > Terrestrial > Soil > Wetlands | place: USA: Florida... | reverse complement strand
CCGGCCAAGCGCATCGTCGGCCGCGACGGACCGATGCCGCTTGCCGACTACGAGCGCGTCATCCGCATCAACCTGATCGGCACCTTCAACATGATGCGGCTCGCCGCCGCCGCCATGCAGCCGCTCACTCCCCTTGCCGACGGCGAGCGCGGCGTGATCGTGTCGACCGCCTCGGTCGCCGCCTTCGAGGGCCAGATCGGGCAGGCCGCCTATTCCTCGTCGAAGGGCGGCGTCGCCGCGCTGACGCTGCCGGCGGCGCGCGAATTCGCCCAGTTCGGCGTGCGCGTGCTCGCCATCGCGCCGGGCATTTTCGGCACGCCGATGCTGCGCGCGTTGCCGCAGGAGGCTCAGGATTCGCTCGGCGCCTCGGTGCCGTTTCCCAAGCGGCTCGGCGAGCCGCGCGAGTTCGCGGCGCTGGTGTTGCATTGCATTCACAACGGTTATCTCAACGGCGAGGTGATCCGCCTTGACGGCGCGTTGCGCATGGCGCCGCGGTAGTCGATGCCTTCTGAATTGACCGCGCAGTGACCGCCTTTACCAATACTCGCAAAGTGCGCATCGAGTGGGCCGATTGCGACCCCGCCGGCATCGTCTTCTATCCGCGCTATTTCGCCATCTTCGATGCCGCGACCTCGGCGCTGTTCGAGCGCGCACTCGGCATGACCATGATCCGCTATCTGAAGGTTTTCGATTTCGCCGGCTATCCGCTGGTGCGCACGCGCGCGCGCTTCGTGCGGCCCACCCGCTATGGCGACGACGTGACCCTGGAATCGGCGCTCACCTTCGGCCATTCGAGCTTCGAGGTCGCCCATCACATCACCCTTCGCGGCCTCACCTGCGTCGAGTGCTCGGAGACACGGGTCTGGGTGGTGCTCGATCCCGCCGATCCCGGCCGCTACAAGCCGGAGCCGGTGCCGGACGCGGTGCGGGAGAAGTTTCGAAACTAGTCGTCATCCCGGGCGAACGAGCGCAGCGAGCGAGGCCCGGGACTCAGCAACTCCGGTCGTCACGATGCGGACAAACTGAGTTTACCGGGTCCCAGCTTTCGCGGGGACGACACCCGGCGGTTACTCGATCTCCGCCGCAATCCGCTTCAGGATCTGCAGAAACCGCGTGCGGTCGCGGCTGCCGATGATGCTGTCGAGCCCGCGCTCATGCCGGCGCGCGCAGCGCGTGAGCATAGTGAGCGTCTTCTTGCCGACCGGCGTCAGGTTGAGACGGTAGGTACGCCGATCCTCCCGCATGCGCTTGCGCTCGACCAGGCCGCGCTGCACCAAATCCTCGACCACCGGGGTGAGGCTCGATTTGTCGCGGCCGTTGGCGTGGCTCAATTCGGTCTGGCTGATGCCGGGATTGCGGGCGATGAGCGTCAAGGTGGCGAACCGCCCCGGACTTTCACCGATTTCCTGCGAGCGGCGGGAGAAAGCCTGGAAGGCGTTTTCCTGCGCCATGCGCAGATTGAAGCCGACCCAGTGCTCGAGCGGGCCGAATCTGATCGAAGCGGCAATGGTTTCGCCGTTCTTGCCGCGCCGCGCCCCATCTCTGCCCTTGGCTGTCCGCACTGCATTCCCCTCGCCCGGTCGCGCTCCGCCGATTGGCCGTCACATAGTTTGATATCAAACTATAACCTTTACAATGGTCCTGACATGCGGCTGAATGATCGGAAAGTTGGTGACATAACCAACAACCGAACCGAGGGAGGTAGTCCATGGTGTTCCGCGTCGCCGGCTGCGTCTGCGCGGCCGTTCTTGCCATAGTGATCGGCGGAGCCACGCCGACAAACGCACAGGAAAAGACCTTCGAGCTCAAGCTCTCGCACTGGGTGCCCGCCTCGCATCCCCTGCAGAAGGCCCTGGAAGAGTGGGGTGCTTCCGTCGAGAAGGCGTCCGGCGGCACGCTGCATTACAAGGTCTATCCGGCGCAGCAGCTCGGCAAGGCCTTCGACCATTACGACATGGCGCGCGACGGGATCGCGGACCTCACCTACATCAATCCAGGCTATCAGCCCGGCCGCTTCCCCATCATCGCCGCCGGCGAATTGCCGTTCCTGATCGCCAGCGCCAAGGGTGGCTCGATGGCGCTCGACGTCTGGTACCGGAAATATGCGGCGAAGGAGATGAAGGACGTCAAGTTCTGCCTCGCCTTCGTGCACGCGCCCTCGTCGTTCCATTCGAGCACCAAGAAGATCGTGCTGCCCGAAGACATCAAGGGGATGAAGGTGCGTCCCGCCGATGCGACCATGGCGAACCTGGTGACGCTGCTCGGCGGCACCAACGTCCAGTCATCGGCTCCTGAAGTGCGCGATATCATCGAACGCCACGTCGCCGACGCGGTCACCTTCCCGTGGGGATCGCTGGTGCTGTTCGGCATCGACAAGGTGACCAAGTATCACATGGAGGCGCCGCTCTACGTCACCACCTTCGCCTTCGTCTTCAACAAGGACAAATACAACGAGATGTCGCCGCGCCAGAAGAAGGCGATCGACGACAACTGCACCGCTGAGGCCGCCGGGCGCGTCGGCGGAGTAAAGGCCGAGCCCGGTCAGGAGGTCTATACGCTGACCGCCGAGCAGACCGAGGCGTGGAAGAAGGCCTCCGAGCCGCTGGTCAAAGAGTGGGCCGACGGCGTCAGGAAAGTCGGGGTGGACCCCAATGTCGCGTTGAAGGGACTGCGCGCCGATCTCGCCAAATACAACGCGCTGGCCAAGTAACAGCCGGAGGCCCGCTTGTAATGGTGCATTAACGGCGGCGGGAAAATCCCGCCGCCGATTTTACAAGCGGCGATGGAGCGGACATGAACCGCGTCTACATGGATCGTTTCATCGATACGATCGAATGGATTGCGGCGGGATTCGTCGGCATCGTCGCCGCCAACATTTTCATCGGCGTGCTGCTGCGCAACCTGTTTTCGGTGTCAATTCCCGATGCGTTCGATTTCGGCCGCCTGCTGCTCGGCATCCTGATCTTCTGGGGCATCGCCGCGACCTCCTACCGCGGCGGCCATATCACCGTCGATCTGGTCTGGGCCAATGTCTCGCCGCGATACCAGCGCATCATCGACGTGTTTGCGACGCTGGTTCTGCTGTTCGTGGTCACGGTGCAGACCTACACGCTGTTCGACAAGGTGCGCGGCACCTATTACGACAACGTGCTCACCTTCGATCTGCATCTGCCGACCTGGCCGTTTTTCGCGGTGGCCTGGGCCGGCGACGTCTCGGCGGTGCTACTGATCGCCGTGCGCACCTACCGCCTCGTCTTCCGCCCCGAACTGATGCGCGAACCAAAAGTCAAACCGGTCGAGTAAGAGAGACGGGATGAGCACCGACGCCGTCGCCATCCTGGGCTTTGTCGCGCTGTTTGCGCTGATGCTGTTGCGTGTGCCGGTCGGCATGGCGATGGGCCTGGTCGGCGTGTCCGGCTTCGGCTACCTGGTCGGCGGCACGCCGGCGCTCAAGCTGGTCGGTCAGACCTCGATGCGCACGGTGACCGACTATACCTTCGGCGTCATCCCGATGTTCCTGCTGATGGGAACGTTCGTGTCCAACTCCGGCATGAGCCGCGAGCTGTTCAAGGCGGCGAACGGCTTCGTCGGCCATCTGCGCGGCGGACTGGGATTTGCCACCGTCGTGGCCTGCGGCGGCTTTGCCGCCATCTGCGGTTCGTCGGTGGCGACCGCTGCCACGTTCTCCGCCGTCGCCTATCCGGAAATGCGTCGCTTCGGCTACCCGCAGAGTTTCGCCACCGGCGTGATCGCGGCCGGCGGCACGCTCGGCGCCATGCTGCCGCCGTCCACCGTGCTCGCGGTCTACGGCATCATCACCGAGCAGGACATCGGCAAGCTGTTCATCGCCGGCATCATTCCCGGCCTGCTCGCCATGAGCATGTATCTCACCACGATTTTCGTCATCGGCCGGCTGCGGCCCGGCTTCCTGCCGTCGGGGCCGCCGATCGCATGGCGCGAAAGATTTACGGGCCTGAAGGATATCTGGGCGCCGATGCTGCTGTTCATCTTCGTCATCGGCGGACTTTACGGCCTGCCCTTCCTGCCGCGTTTCACGCCGACCGAAGCAGGCGGCGTCGGCGCCACCGGCGCGTTCCTGATCGGACTGTTCACCGGCCGGCTGAACAAGGACAAGATCCTGATGTCGCTGTTGCAGGCGACGCGCACCGCGGCAGCCGTGTTCACCGTGCTGATCGGCGCGCTGATCTTCGGTTATTTCCTCACCGTCACGCAGACGCCGCAGAGGGTCACCGAGTTCCTGACCAGCCTCGGCCTCGGCAGCTACGGCGTACTGGCGCTGATTATGCTGATGTATCTGGTGCTTGGCTGCCTGATGGATGCGATGGCGATGATCATCCTGACCGTGCCGATCATCTTCCCGGTCGTCACCCATCTCGGCTTCAACCCGATCTGGTTCGGCGTCATCATTGTAATGACCGTGGAACTCGGCCTGATCCATCCGCCCGTCGGCATGAACGTGTTCGTGATCAAAAGCGTGGTCAAGGACGTGAGTTTCACCACCATCTTCAAGGGCGTGGTGCCCTTTATCGTCACCGACCTGATCCGGCTGGTGATCCTGATCGCCTTTCCGATCATCGCGCTCTGGCTGCCCTCGCATATGTAGCGCGGATCTGGCATATTAGTTTGAGCCCCAACGATTTAACCGTGCTCTAGATCATGGAACGCTCGTTCAAGAAAGAGGTGCAGGCGCTCAAACTGGGCGACGGCGAGACCTTCCGCGGGGAAGGCATCCTCGCCGTCACCAAGGCGCTGCTGCAATCGGGCGTCTCCTACGTGGGCGGCTATCAGGGCGCGCCGATCTCGCATCTGCTCGACGTGCTGGTCGACGCCAAGGACATCATGGGCGAGCTCGGCGTGCATCTGGAGACCTGCGCCAACGAAGCCTCCGCCGCTGCCATGCTCGGCGCCTCGATCAGCTATCCGCTGCGCGGCGCGGTAACCTGGAAATCGATCGTCGGCACCAACGTGGCGGCCGACGCCCTGTCGAACCTCGCCTCGCCCGGCGTGGTCGGCGGCGCCATGATCATCATCGGCGAAGACTACGGCGAAGGCGCCAGCGTCATCCAGGAGCGCTCTTACGCCTACGCGCTGAAATCCGGAATTTGGCTGCTCGATCCGCGTCCCGATCTGCCGTCGATCGTACGCATCGTCGAAAGAGGCTTCGAACTTTCGGAAGCGAGCCACGCGCCGGTGATGCTGGAATTGCGCATCCGTGCCTGCCATGTGACCGGCGAATTCGCCGCCAGCGACAACAAGAAAGGCATCGTCTCCGGCATTGATAAACTCGCCGGACCGCCGCGCTTCAACTACGCGCGGCTGTCACACCCGCCGGTGACGTTTACGCACGAGCGGCTGAAGGTCGAAGAGCGTATGCCGGCGGCGCGCGCCTTCATTGCCAAGCACAAGCTCAACGAGACCATCGCCGGTGACCTTGCCGACATCGGCATCATCGTGATGGGCGGCTTGACCAATAGCGTGCTGCGCGCGCTCGAGCGGATGGGGCTTGCCGATGTGTTCGGCGCTTCGCGCGTGCCGCTGCTGGTGCTCAACGTGGTCTATCCGCTGGTGCCGGAGGAAATCCGCGCCTTCTGCGCCGGCAAACGCGCGGTACTCATCGTCGAAGAGGGCTATCCCGATTACATCGAGCAGGCGGTCAACGTCGAGCTGCGCCGCGCCGATCTACAGACGCGTGTGCTTGGCAAAGGCCCGCTGCCGCAGACGGGTGAATATACCTCCGACGTGTTGCTCGAAGGCCTGGCGGCGTTCCTCACGGAGGCCAAGCCGAAGGGCCTCGATGCCGACGCGGTGGCGGACAAGACGCGCGGCCTGATCGTGCACAAGGCGAAAGCCGCCGCGGCGCTCGGCGCCTTGCCACCGCGCCCGCCGGCGTTCTGCACCGGCTGCCCGGAGCGTCCGGTATTTTCCGCCATCAAACTGATGCAGCGCGAGTTGGGGCCGACGCACATCTCGACTGATATCGGCTGTCATTCGTTTGCGACCTTCGCGCCGTTCTCGCTCGGCAATTCGATCCTCGGCTACGGCATGTCGCTCGCCAGCGCCGCCGCGGTCGCGCCCAACATGGAGAAGCGGCCGATCGCCATCATGGGCGACGGCGGCTTCTGGCATAACGGGCTGATCACCGGCGTCGCCTCCAACCTGTTCAACAACGGCGACGGCGTGCTGATCGTCATGCAGAACGGTTACGCCTCGGCGACCGGCCAGCAATACATCCCGTCGAGCGTCGCGAGCCGCGATGGCACGAAACAGGGCGTGGAGATCGAGCAGACGCTGCGCACCATGGGCGTGAAATGGCTGCGCACGGTGCGCAGCTATTCCGTCGCCAAGATGGCGGCGACGCTCAAGCAGGCGATGAAGACGGCCGAGCGCGGTCTGAAGGTCATCATCGCCGACGGCGAATGTCAGTTGGCGCGCCAGCGCCGCGTGCGCGCCGAGGACGCGCTCAAGCTTGAGCGCGGCGAGCGCGTCACGCGCACGCGCTATGGCGTCGACGACGAGATCTGCACCGGCGACCATTCCTGCATCCGGCTGTCCGGCTGTCCGTCGCTGACGGTGAAGCCGTCGCCCGACCCGTTGCGCAGCGATCCGGTGGCCACCGTGATCGAAACCTGCGTCGGGTGCGGTCTGTGCGGCGAGGTCGCGCATGCCGCTGTACTCTGTCCGTCGTTCTACCGCGCCGAGATCGTGCGCAATGCGACGTGGCGCGACCGCGCACTGTTCCGCATGCGGCAAAAGGTGATCGGCTGGCTAGGCGGCGCCCCTTCTTCACCCTCCCCCTTGGGCGGAGGGTCGCTCGCCGAAGACGAGCGGGGTGGGGGTCTGCCTGACAGCTCACAGCAACGCTTAACAACCCCCCTCCCCAACCCTCCTCCACAAGGGGGGAGGGAGCAAACTGAGCTTGCGGTGGCGGGAGCGACAGCCTCTGTGCCAATAAAGCTCCTGATCGCCGCGCTCGGCGGCGAAGGCGGCGGCGTGCTCACCGACTGGATCGTCGACGCGGCGGCGGAGGCCGGCTATCCGGTGCAATCGACGTCGATCCCGGGCGTCGCCCAGCGCACCGGCGCCACCACCTATTACATCGAGATTTTCCCCGTGCGCACCAGCGAGCTTGCCGGCAAACGCCCGGTGCTGGCGCTGTTGCCCGGCGTCGGCGATATCGACGTCGCGGTGGCGAGCGAGTTGCTGGAAGCCGGCCGCGTGGTGGCGAACGGCTTCGTCACGCCCGAGCGCACGCATCTGATTAGCTCGACCGGCCGCTTCTATGCCATGGACGAGAAGATCGCCATGGGCGACGGCCGCCTCGATCAGGATAAACTCATCGAGGCCGTCAGCGAGCGCGCGCGCGACGCACTGCTCTTCGACATGGCCGCGCTCGCCAAGGACGCCGGCTCGATCATCAATGCGGTGATGCTCGGCGCCATCGCCGGCTCGGGCCGGCTGCCGCTCACCGCCGCGCAATTGGAAGCGGCGATCCGCGCCGACGGCAAATCGGTCGACAGCAATCTGCGCGGCTTCCGCGCCGGCTTCGACGCCGCGCGGGCGAAAGCGCCGCCGGCAAAGATGCCCGAAAAGAAACGCAACGCGCCGACCACCCCCGCTCTGCTCGAGCACGAGGTCTCCTATTCGCTGCCGGCGCTCGCGCAACCGACCGCGATCGAAGGCGTGCGCCGGCTGATCGCCTATCAGGGCGTGCCCTATGCGCGGCTTTATCTCGACCGGCTGCGCGCTTTGATCGACGCCGATGCCGCCGCCGGCGCGCCGGGCAAGCTGCTCAAGGAGGTCGCGCGCCAGCTCGCCGTGCGCATGTCCTACGAGGACGTGGTGCGGGTGGCGCAGGCCAAGATCGCGCCCGAACGCATGCGGCGCATCGCGCGCGAGGAATTGCGCGCCAAGGACGAGCCTTACTCGGTGCACGATTTCCTCAAACCCGGCATCGAGGAACTGACGCAACTGCTGCCGCCGGTCCTGGCGCGGCCGATCCTTGCGTTCGCGGAGCACAAAGGGTGGCTCGGCCGCGTCTATTTCGGCATGGAAATCAATTCGACGTCGGTCTCAGGCTATTTGCGCTTCCTCACGCTCGCCAAGCTGCGCCGGCTGCGGCCATACGGCTACCGCTTCAAACAGGAACAGGCGCAGATCGAATCCTGGCTCAAGCTGATCGCCGAGGCGGCGCGGCGGTCGGGCGCCTTGGCGCTCGAAGTCGCCGAATGCGCCCGCCTGATCAAAGGCTATGGCGATACGTATGCGCGCGGGATCAGCAACTACCGCGCTATCGAAACGCGCGTGATCCGCCCGGCGCTCGCCGGCCACCTCCCGCTCGAGCGCGCCGCCGACGCGGTGGCGAGCGCGCGCACCGCCGCGCTCGTCGATCCGGAAGGCGAGAGCCTCGCCAAGTGCCTGGCCGAGATCGAGGGGCAGACGGTGTTCCGCGCCGCCGCTGAATAGCAATTCCTGCCATTCCGGGACGGCCCAAAGGCCCGGACCCGGAATCCAGGGCCAAGCAAAAAGCCTTGCCGTATCGCCCTGGGTTCCGGGTTCGCTCGCTTCGCTCCGCCCCGGAATGACGCGACCCCTCCGTTGTCAGCCCGTTTTTCGTCGCGTAGAACATTCGGAAAAGCGAATAACAGCGTCCGCAACGGCGCGGACGCCATACGGGGCGAAGCGCATGGCAGTTTCACCAGGCGGGCGACCGACCATCGCAGCCGAAGCATTTCTGCGTGCGCTCGCCGACCACGGCGTCGATTATTTCTTCTGCAACACCGGCACCGACTTCCCGCCCATCATCGAGGCCTTCGCCCGCGCCAAGAAGACCAACGCCAAGGTGCCGAAGCCGATCCTGGTTCCGCACGAGAACCTCGCGGTCGGCATGGCGCACGGCGCCTACCTTACGACCGGGAAGCCGCAGGCGGTGATGGTGCACACCACCGCCGGCACCGCCAATACCATCAACAATCTGATCAACCTGGCGCGCGACCGCGTGCCGCTGGTGCTCACCGCCGGGCGCACCCCAATCACCGAAAAGGGTTCCTTCGGCTCGCGCAACCGCCCCATTCAGTGGGGCCAGGAAATGTACGACCAGGCCGGCATGGTGCGTGAACTGGTGAAGTGGGACTATGAATTGCGCGTGCCGGCGCAGACCGGCGATGCGGTGGCGCGCGGCGTCGAAGTCGCCATGGCGCATCCGCGCGGGCCGGTCTACCTCACGCTGCCGCGCGAGCCGCTGGCGGCGCCGCTATCCGAGCCGATCGCGCCGATAAAACCGCGCGCGCAAGCTGCGCCCGTGCATCCTGATCCGCGCACGATTGCGACGCTGGCTGATTGGATCGCCGCGGCCGAGCGACCGCTGATCGTCGCCAGCGCGCTGCCCGCTGCCGCGGTGCCTGCGCTCGCCCATCTTGCGGAGCGTTGCGCGATGCCGGTGGTCGCGCACAACTCGCGCACTTTGTGCCTGCCGTCGAGCCATCCCATGCATTTCGGCTTCGAGCCGGGCGCGCTTCTGGCCGACGCCGACCTCGTGATCGTGCTCGAGTCCGAGGTGCCCTGGCTGCCGAGCATGACGCATCCACAGGCCGGCTGCCGCGTCGTGCATATGGGCGAGGATCCGTTCTACGTGCGCTACCCGATGCGTTCGTTCCCCAGCGATCTCGTCGTGCAGGCCGGACCGCTCAACGCCCTGGAGTCGCTGACCAGGGCGGTTGAGCCGCGGCTGCAAATGGCGGAGGCGCGCATCGCCGCGCGCCGCGCCCGATTGACCGAGCGCATGCGCCTGCGCCGCGCGCAGCTCGCCAAGGAAGCGGCGCCCGCCGCGCACATTTCGCCGGAATATCTATCGTACGCGATCGGCGAGACGTTCGGCGAGGACGCGGTCATCGTCAACGAGTATCCGCTGCGGCCGGATCATTGCGCGCGCGAGAAGCCGGGCACGTTCTTTTCTCTCGGCTCGGCCGGCGGGCTGGGCTGGGGCTTCGGCGTTGCGCTCGGCATCAAGCTCGCCTCGCCCGAAGCCTTTGTGGTCGCCACGCTCGGCGACGGCGCCTACATGTTCGCCAATCCGATGGTCGGCCACTGGGTCGCCGGCACGCAGGGACTGCCGACCCTCACCATCGTCTTCAACAACAGCCGCTACGGCGCGGTGCGCCGCGCCACGCTGTCGATGTTCAAGGATGGCGCCGCCGGCGAAAACGACGGCCGCGGCCTGGCCGATCTCGAGCCGGCGCCCGCCTACGAGGCGATGGCGCAGGCGCAGGGCGCCTATGCCGAACGCGTGAGCAAGCCGGCCGATCTGCCCGATGCGCTCATCCGCGCGCGCGACGCAGTGGTCGGCGGCAAACGCCAGGCGCTGCTCAACGTGATTACGCCGTATTGAACGGACGGTACCATCACCCTCCAGCCCCATATAAATGGCCCTAGCATTCGACGGGAATCACACGCACGCCGTCGTCGTATTTGCAATCCTTCGGCGGCTGTGGGCTGCTCGCTTGCGGCGCACGCGCCCGGTCTGGACCGCTCACCCCGAAGATCGCCACATCCAAATGATTGGCGGTTTCACGGATGGTATAATTGTGGCCGTCTAACAGGCGCCCAATCACGCGCGGGAGCGGCCCGGAATACGTTCCGGAAATCAACCCATCGCCGAGCGTCTCACTGCTGCGGTAGCGAAATTTAAAGGAGTCCTGAAGCGCTTTGAGTACGTCTTCGAGCGTTACTCCGCGTGCTTCGACCACAACGGCATTCGGTCCGCCCGACACTCGCACTTCGGCATGGGCGGACTGAGCAAAGGCGAAACAAGCAATCCCTATGGCGAGAAGGATAATAGGAGAACCCGCCCTCGCTCCGGATGACTTTGGAATGGAATCGAACCCGCGTCTTCGGCCACTTTTCATTGTCTACCTGCCTGACAGCGCGCCAATCCCGCGCCACATTTCGCACCGACATCCAAGGTCGCCGCGCGCAACGGGCCGAAGCCCATTTTGGCGCGGCGATCTTCGCTGTGCAGCGCTTGTCAGTTCGGTGCGCTTGAGCCTCCGTACGTCTGTACGCCGGGACCGGGAGGGACAGCGCCAGTTCCGGTGACCGTCATTAGGGTCGTATAGCCGGTGACATTCGCTGAGAACTGCGTGCCGCTCTGAAATACGTAGATGGTGGCGCTCGACTGACCACTAGTGCTGGTCGGATTGTTTTCATTGAACACGGTCGTGTTGCTGATGAAATTTCCGGCGTTGATGCGGACCAGGGTCGTGCACGGACAAAGCCATATGCCGATGCCAGAGTTATATGCACCTCCGGCACCGGTCGTCTGAATTGCGAGCGTATTGCCCATGAAGTCGGTATTGACGACGTCCGCATGTGTGCTTGTGACGGTCAATCCCGTCGTCAGGCCCCTCAATTTGGAGTTTTGTAGGACCAAGCGGCCGGTGCTCAACACGATGCCCTTGGTGTTTGAAGACCCCGCGGCGCCACTGATCACTATATTGTCCAGTACGACCACGTCGGTGGCGCCGGCATTGATGGTAATGCCGGTGGTGTTGCTTTGCACCGAAACGAACGCACCTTCTAAACCGATAATGGTGAGCGGCGTTGTGATCGTGATCGGCCCATAGCCGACGGAATCCAGCGCGACGATCTCGCCGCCGGACTGCGTGACGGAATAGGCGGCGGCAAAAGTCTTGCATGGTGCCGCGCGCGTACAGTTCGTTGCTGTATTTGAATCATTGCCCGAACTGCCGACCCAGGTTCGCGCCACGCCCGCCTCTGCAGCCGAGCCTAACGCAAGCAACATCGCCGCACCGCAAAGGGCACGTCGAATCGGTGTCCATGTCATGTTGTCCCCCCACCATCACCGCAAGAGAAGGCGGAGCAAAAGCGTAATATGGTGCTGGAAGAACTGTCAAACTTAAGATTCCGGGCAGATATCGAAGTGCTTGTTTTGCCAGGACGATCGGCCTGGCGATGACGGTTTCACGACAGGCGCTCGGACATCGATTTGCCAGTCAAATCGGGAAGTCCGGGCATTTTGGCGGCGCGACGGCACCTTCTCTCCGTGCATGGCTCGCGTATTGCGCGGTGGAAGCGCGGTCCGCATCTGCTAACCTTGCCGCCCATGGCGCTGACGCATCCCATCGGCATCTCCGAATCCGAGCCACCGCCCATTGGCGAGAGCAACAGCCGCGTCACGCCAATGATGGAGCAGTACATCGAGATCAAGGCCGCCAATCCGGACTGCCTGCTGTTCTACCGGATGGGCGATTTCTACGAATTGTTCTTCGAGGACGCCGAAACCGCCTCGCGCGCGCTCGGCATCGTGCTGACCAAGCGCGGCAAGCACCACGGCCAGGATATCCCGATGTGCGGCGTGCCGGTGATCCGCGCCGACGAATATCTGCACCGGCTGATCGCGCTCGGCCACCGCGTCGCGGTGTGCGAACAGCTCGAGGATCCGGCCGAAGCGAAGAAGCGTGGCTCGAAGAGCGTGGTGCGGCGCGACGTGGTGCGGCTGGTGACGCCGGGCACGTTGACCGAAGACACCCTGCTCGACGCCAAGCGCAACAACTACCTGCTCAGCGTCGCGCGCGCGCAGCTGTCCTCGGTCGGCGAAGAGGCGCGCTTCGCGATCGCCTGGATCGATATTTCCACGGGAGAGTTCCGCATCACCGAATGCGACCGGCTGTCGCTCGCCGCCGAGATCGCCCGGCTCGAGCCGAGCGAGATCATCGTTTCCGACGCGCTGTTCGCCGACGCCGAGCTTGGGCCCTATTGGCGCGAGCTCACCGCCGTGACGCCGCTCACGCGCGACGTGTTCGATTCGGCCACTGCCGAGCGGCGGCTGACGGCGTTCTTTGCCGTCGCCACCAGCGAGGCCTTCGGCGCGCTGACGCGGCTGGAACTGACCGCCGCTGCGGCCTGCGTCACTTATGTCGAGCGCACGCAGATCGGCAAGCGGCCGCCGCTGTCGCCGCCGCTGCACGAAAGCGCCGGCGCCACCATGGCGATCGACCAAGCGACGCGCGGCAATCTCGAATTGATGCGCACGCTTTCCGGCGAGCGCCGCGGCTCGCTTCTGGAAGCGATCGACCGAACCGTCACCTCGGCCGGCTCGCGCCTCTTGGCGCAGCGGCTATCGGCGCCACTGACCGATCCGCAGGCGATCAACAAGCGGCTCGATGCGGTGGCAAGTTTCGTCGAGGACATTGCCGCGCGCGCCGATACCCGCTCACGATTGCAAGCGGCGCCCGATCTCGCCCGCGCGCTCGCC
>Ga0335077_10007751_pt1 | contig 13292 bp, 12 predicted proteins | sample Lox_Sample_31_FD_207151 | JGI IMG/M metagenome (GOLD analysis project Ga0335077, IMG submission 207151) | Soil microbial communities from Loxahatchee National Wildlife Refuge, Florida, United States - Lox_Sample_3.1 | ecosystem: Environmental > Terrestrial > Soil > Wetlands | place: USA... | reverse complement strand
ATCCTGGGCGGTTGTATCGAGCAGCGAGCCAGTTACTTGCCATCGACATGCCAACGCTGCTGCCGACACCCTGGCCCAAAGGCCCGGTGGTGGTTTCGATCCCCGAGGTCACCCGGTATTCAGGATGCCCCGGAGTTCTGCTGTCCAACTGGCGAAAATGCTCAATGTCATCGAGCGTGAGCGACGGCCGGTCCAAAACCTTATACTCAGAATCTACCGACTTCACGCCGCTCAGATACAACATGGAATAGAGCAGCATGGACGCGTGGCCGTTCGAAAGGATGAAACGGTCGCGATTCGGCCAGACCGGATTCGCGGGATCGAAGCGCAGAAATTGTTGCCACAGGACATATGCCACCGGCGCAAAGCCCATAGGCGCACCGGGGTGCCCGGAGTTGGCTTTCTGCACGGCGTCGATCGAGAGAGTGCGGATGGTGTTGATGCTGAGAGTATTGAGCTGCTTGCCTGTCAGTACCGCCTGGTCACTTACCGCCATAAGGATGTTCTCCGTGGGTTCAGTGTTGTAGGGCCCACACCGGCGAAGGGTTCAGTTTATCAAGTCTGGGGCTGGGTGGAGATCACTCAAATCGAGAGCCAACCACTTTTATGATGCCGCAATTACTGTTAAGAATTCATAAACTTGCGAGCTGGAAACGGAATGATTTGAAAGAAAAGTCATCGAGGCGGCTGACAAGCTAGGTTGACCAGAGTCTTCCCGCGCAGAGGGCTACCTGCAGGGAGGCGCACGTTTCAGCGTCTTGATCGTAGGTAATTCTAGAGGTACATGATCGCCCTAAGCTACGAAAGTAACCTGTTATCTGTGACCTAGGCCGACTAGACTTGATCAAGTTGTCGCTCCGGGGCGAAGGACAGGCTTGCGATGAATTTCTCAAAGACCCAGATCGCGATTGCCATCGGCGCCGGCTTTCTGGTCTTAATTGGATTTTTCGGATACCTCATGTGGCTGAACAATCAGCCGCCGGTGCTGGCGAAGTCGCCGGATGTGGATCCACTCACAAAAGTTCCGCTATCCATCAGCTTGAACCCCTTGCGGGACCGCTCGTCGGAGCGTGCCGCCGGCGATTTCCTGCGGTCCATGCGCGAGGGTAAATGCAAGGAACAGCTTGCCGATTGGGAAAAGGACTACCGCAAGAAATACGCTGCCTTTATCTGCGACTCGGAAGTCAAGCACCCCCTGCTCTCGTGGAAAATTGTGGATTGGGAGGACGATCCTCCGCTGCGCATTTTGGAGTACAAGGCGCGCCGGCGCAACGAAGGTTCGACCGGCTACGATGAACTGCTCTCGGTGACGCTCGACAGCCGTACTGGCGATTGGGTGGTCACGAAGTACGATTCACTGTATTGAGTTCCCGCCTCAGAATCTGGCGCACCCAAGCTACAGCTCTCGACTAGTCATTACTCCGCCGCGTAATTCGGGGCTTCGCGGGTAATCATCACGTCATGCACATGGCTCTCGCGCAGGCCCGCGCCGCTGATGCGCACGAAGCGCGTCTTCTGGTGCAGCTCCGCGAGATTCGCGCAACCGCAGTAGCCCATGCCGGATTTCAGGCCCCCGACCATCTGATAGAGAATCATTGAAACGGAGCCGCGATAAGGGACGCGGCCTTCAATCCCTTCTGGGACCAGCTTGGCCAGCCGATTGGGATCAACTCCCATGTTCGGCACTGCTGCTGAAGCTTCACCCGCCGCGCTCTGGAAGTAACGCTCGCTCGAACCGGCGGCCATGGCGCCGATCGACCCCATGCCGCGATAGGACTTGAAGGTGCGGCCTTGGTAAAGAATCAGTTCGCCTGGGCTTTCGTCGGTTCCGGCAAACATAGAACCGATCATCACTGCTCCGGCTCCGGCAGCAATGGCCTTGGTGATGTCTCCAGAGTATTTAATGCCACCATCGGCAATGATTGGTACGCCGGCGTCTTTCGTTGCGCGATAGGCTTCGGCAATTGCTGTAATCTGCGGGACGCCTGCGCCGGTGACGACGCGCGTGGTGCAGATCGAGCCCGGCCCGATGCCGACTTTGATCGCGTCCGCTCCGGCTCGTGCCAGCTCACAGGCGCCATCAAAGGTGCCGACATTTCCGGCAATCAGGTCGACTTCCGGAAACTTTGTCTTCACCTTCTTCACCGCTTCCAGGACACGCGACGAGTGCCCGTGGGCACTATCGATCGCCAGCAGATCGACATTTTCTCTCACCAGTTCTTCCGCACGCTCGAGATAATCGCCCGTCGCGCCGATCGCCGCTCCTACCCGGAGTCGTCCCTGTGAATCCTTGGCGGCATTGGGATATTTCAGCTTCTTCTGAATGTCTTTTACGGTGATCAGGCCCTTGAGGTTGTAAGCGTCATCGACCACCAGCAGTTTTTCGACCCGATGTTTGTGCAGGATTTTTCCCGCGCCCTCGAGTGTGGTTCCAACCGGCACGGTGATCAAATTGTCCTTCGTCATTACCTGACTGATGGGAATATCGAAGCGGGTTTCGAATCGGAGATCGCGATTGGTAAGAATCCCGACGAGTTTCTTATTTTTGGTGATCGGAACGCCTGAGATTTTGTACTTGCGCATAACTTCGAGCGCGTCGGAAACTTTGTCGTCCGGCGACATGGTGACCGGATCGACGATCATTCCGCTCTCTGAGCGCTTAACTTTGTCGACCTCTTCCGCCTGCTGCTCGATCGTCAGATTGCGATGAACAATGCCCAGCCCGCCCTGCTGGGCAAGAGCGATGGCCATGTGGGACTCGGTCACGGTATCCATGGCGGCGCTGATCAGCGGGATATTCAGGCGGATGTTGCGCGTGAGTTGCGTTTGCGTGTTGGCTTCAGCGGGAACAACGTCAGAACGCGCGGGAAGTAGCAGGACATCATCGAAGGTAAGGGCTTCGGGAACTGGAAAATGAATCATAAATTGTAGGTTGAACCTTTATTGTAGAGACGCATTCCCATCGAGGCAAATGCCATAAAACGCACTCGCATTTATAATTCGCCGCTGATTACCCGGATGAAGCCAGAGGATCCAGGCCGCCACTACGACGCGAAGTTTTATGGTGAGCTGACGAGCGCGCAAGAATCTGCACGCGAAGTGCTGCCGATCATTTTTGAAATCATCAAGCCACAAAGCGTTGTTGACATCGGATGCGGGACCGGACACTGGCTGGCAGCCGCCCGTCAGCTTGGAGTGAAGGAAATTTTGGGAGTCGATGGCCGGTGGGTTCGAAAGGATCAGCTGGCGATTTCCGCTGAAAATTTCCTGATCCACGACCTCATGATTCCGCTAAAGCTTCCGCGACGATTTGATCTTGCAGTCTCACTCGAAGTGGCGGAGCATTTGCCGCAGCCGGCAGCGCGTAATTTCGTACAGAATCTTTGCCAGGCAGCAGATTTGGTGCTATTTTCTGCCGCTATTCCCGGGCAAGGCGGCAGGCGGCACTTGAACGAGCAATGGCCGGCTTACTGGGCGAATCTGTTTGGTGAGTTTGGATACGAATGCTACGACTATCTGCGGCCGAAGATCTGGATTAATCCTCGCGTTACCTGGTACTACGCGCAGAACTCGCTCATCTTCGCACGCAAAGGGCACGGGTATGCACTCGGCGGGCCTGTCCAGCCTTTGCCGCTGGTCCATCCCGGTCTCTGGTCGGCCGAAGTCGCCCGGATGAGAAATCCGGGTAAGCTGCTGGAGCGATTCTTCAAGGCGATCCTCTCGCCTGTTCGCGACCGGTAAATCCCTCCATACCTGCTGGCGCAGTCACTTAGGCGCAGGTTACTAAAGTGCTGGAAGTGTCTTTGGAGATGCCGTAATAGGTGCCGATTCGATGTTATGGTAAGCCCGCGGTGGCAAAACTCCTGCCGGGCGCATGCCCTGTTGATCAGGAGGCGTACAGTCGTAATCCCAGTCAATACGCTAGATCCGCAACCCTGCAAGACGGCGGGGCAGGAGCAAGTGCGTAAATTCGCTTGCAGCGCCTTTCTATGACGATTCGCAAGAGAATATTGCTGTTTTCCGCGCTCGCACTGGGCGCCTTCCTGACTGCCGTGTTCTTCGTGTCCCGGTTTGCATTGCTAAGCGGATTTTCCCGCCTGGAAACCAACTACGCTCACGTGAACATCAGCCATCTTCAACAGCGCCTCGAGGATGAGGAAGGCGAGCTTGCGACCATGGCGCGGGACTACGCGCAATGGGACCGGACGTACCAGTTCATGTCGGATCACAATCAGGATTACGTGCGCACGGAACTCACCAGCGATACATTCGACATTATCAATATCAACTTGTTCCTACTGCTTGACAGAACCGGACAGCCGATTCTCTACAGAGAAGCGGGAAATTGGCCAATCGGGCAGGATGGTCTGGCAGCCATTGCTGGCGCCTACAGTTCGAACGCGGCATATGCGCAAAACTCGCCATTGCAAGGGCTGCTCGAACTGAATGGACGCATTTTCCTGTTGGCTTATCAACCGATTCTGACCAGCCGCGGCGCTGGTAAGCCTCGTGGCACTCTAGTGATGGGGCGAGCATTGAGCGAGAGCCTGCTCGCGACGATGTCGCAATCAGTGACCCTGCCACTGTGGCTGGAACCGGCTGATAACTCGCCTTCTCCCAATAGCCGGGAAACCCTTTGGAGCGACGGAACCAACTCGGTCTCTTTGGAGAGTAATTCGACCATGTTGGCCTACATTCCTCTCAAAGATTTTTCCGGTACCACGCGGCGGCTGCTGGTCGCGCGTATTCCTTCCGCCCTCCACTCGGAAGGACAGAAGGCGATGGAATATCTTCTGCTGCTCTTGATGATTGCCGGACTGGTGCACAGTGCAGTGCTGTTTTTTGTGCTGGAAGACAATCTGTTAATGCGAGTCGAATCTTTGAATCGCAAGATCAAGCAGATCACCATCAGCGGCGATTTATCCATGCGCCTTGACACTCCCGGCAAGGATGAGCTCTGCGAATTGGCGGGCACGGTGAACGCAATGCTGAACGCTATCCAGAAAGCGAAATTCGACCTGCTGCAGGCCCAGGAGTCATTGCGCTTTCACGCGGAGCACGATTCGCTGACCGGAGTTTTGAATCGGCGTGCCATCCGCGATGTGTTGCGCCGCGAACTGGCCCGTTGCCGGCGTGAAAACCAGAGCTTGGGCGTCATGCTGATTGACGTGGACCACTTCAAGCGAATCAACGACCGCTTTGGCCACGGCGCAGGCGATGCAGCACTGGTCACGGTAGTGCAGCGGATTTCATCCACGTTGCGGCCGTATGACCTGATCGGTCGCTATGGCGGCGAAGAGTTCCTGGTCATTGCGCCGGGATGCGATCTGGAGCTCACGAAGAAGCTTGCCGAGCGCATATTGCGGGCCGTAAGCGACGAGTCTGTGGATCTTGGAAACAGCGCGGTACAACTGACTCTCAGCCTGGGAGCCACGCTCGGCACCGCCACTAGCGATCCTGAATTCCTGGTGGCTGCGGCAGATTCAGCCATGTATCAGGCGAAGAGAAACGGCCGCAATCGGGTGGAGATCACGCTTGAGAACAACGGCCTCGAAGCGCTCGAGCCCACATTCGAAGAGCGCTAGGTTTTTTGCCTGCTCGTTCTCGACGCCCTTCTCGAAAAGTGTGACACCGGACGAAATGCGTTAGTCTGACTTGTTCAGACCGACCGCAATGACGCAATTCGGAAAGCTCGTTTTCTGCGGCACTCCACAATTCGCGGTGCCAACGCTTGAGAAGTTGGTGGAATCGGGCTTCGATATTCGACTGGTGCTCACTCAACCTGACCGGCCCAAAGGGCGTGGGCTGGAGTTGATGGCCTCACCGGTGAAGGAACTCGCATTGCGACAGCGACTGCCAATTCTTCAGCCGGGAAAAATAAAACAGAATGAGGAACTTCGGGCGAAGCTCGAGGAGATTGCGCCGGCGGCAATTATCGTGGTCGGCTACGGGCGCATTATTCCGAGCTGGATGCTGCAGCTGCCGAAGTACGGCAATATCAATCTGCACGCGTCGCTGTTGCCGAAGTATCGCGGCGCGGCGCCGATTCAGTGGGCAATCGCAAACGGCGAGCGCGTGACCGGCGTGACCACAATGCGGATCGACGAGGGGCTCGACACCGGAGACATTCTCTTGCAGCAGGAACTCGCTATTGAGGACGAGTACACGGCAGAGACCTTGTCGCCGAGACTGGCGGCGATCGGCGCCGAGCTGATGATCGAAACGTTAGACGGACTCGCCGAGAATTCGATCAAGCCGCAACTGCAGAAAAGTGCTGAGGCAACGCTCGCGCCGGTTCTGAAAAAAGAAGACGGCAGAATCGATTTCAACCGCACCGCCCAGGAAATCTACAACCGGCTGCGCGGATTTCAGCCGTGGCCGGGAGCATTCACGAGCTTTCGAGACAAAACTCTAAATGTCTGGGCAGCGAAGCCGAGCACAGAGCAGCTCGCTCAGGGTGAGCTTACTGCGAAGGGCGGGCGTCTGTTCGTCGGCTGCGGCCAGGGCACAGCCCTGGAATTGCTGGAGGTGCAACCCGAAGGCAAGAAGCGAATCTCGGCGCGGGATTTTGTGCATGGGTATCGACCAAAGAATGGAGAGCAGCTGGGAAAGTGAGTCGGTGCAGGAGGGTTCTCGCGATTTGTGATCCTAAGGAAATTCAACATCCCCGCCCTGTCTCGCCAAAAACGCGAGACAAGGACGGGGCAGCCTCGAGTCCACCACCCCCTTATCCGTGTCACCTGATGACCCGATCACGAATGCTTCTAAAATCTCCTCATGCCTGTTTCGTCGGCGCGCGCGGCGGCTTTCCAGATTTTGCTGCGAATTGAAACCACCGATGCGTATGCTTCGGAGTTGTTGCATTCCTCACGATTTGATTCCCTTTCCCTCGCAGATCACGGCTTAGTTACAGAGCTGGCTATGGGAGTATTGCGCTGGCGAAGCGTGCTCGATGACCGGATCGCTGAGCACCTGACGCAACCACTATCGAAGCTCGACGTGGAAGTGCTCACCGCGCTGCGTATCGGCGCCTATCAGCTCTTATTTCTTACTCGCATTCCCAAACATGCAGCCGTGAATGAGAGTGTGGAATTGGTCAAGCAAGCTCGCAAGCGCTCAGCGGCGGGGATGGTGAATGCGGTGCTGCGGAAGATTGCAAAGGACGGTTCTGAACTCCCCCAGCTCTACCAAAACCGGGGAGAAGTGGGGCAGCCCAGCAAGAAAAGTTTCGACGCAGTTAATTTTCCTCAACTTCAAGTCGCAGCTCATTCGGAGTGGCTGGTTAAGCGGTGGACGGAGACATACGGCGCTGACGTCGCAAAACAAATCTGTGCTTACGACCAAGTCGCTCCAGGAACGGTGATTCGGCTGAACGATGCCCGACTTATCGAGGAGCTCAAGCGTGAGGGCATAACTTTGCAGGGCGGGAAAATACTGGCAAAAGCTTTTGTGGTGGATTCGCGCGACATTTCGAAAACGAAGACGTTTCGTGAGCGGCGGCTGATCATTCAAGACGAAGCGTCGCAGCTGGTCGCGCTTCTGGTTGGCAAGGGAAACACGATGCTCGATTGTTGTGCTGCGCCTGGCGGCAAAACCCGAATTATCGCCGAACAAAATCCAGAATCAAATGTAATCGCGATGGAGTTGCACCCGCATCGCGCTGCGTTGATCAAGAAGCTCGTGCCGCTCCACAATGTGCAAGTGCTTGTAGGCGACGCGCGAACAATGCCGGTTGCGAAACAATTTGATCGCGTCCTGGTCGATGCTCCTTGCTCTGGTACCGGCACTCTGGCACGAAATCCTGAAATCAAATGGCGGCTCAAGCCCGAGGATTTGTGCAGGTTGCAGGATTATCAACTTGAAATTTTGAGCGCGGCCATAAGCTGCGTCGCGCCGCGTGGCCGAATTGTTTACTCAACCTGTTCGCTGGAGCCGGAAGAAAACTCGGAGGTGATTGAAAAAGCTCTCGCTCTGAACTCTTCATTTCGGGTTCTCGACTGCCGGGGCGAACTGCTAAGGCTGAAGCAGGATGGCGAACTCGCCATCGATGACCTTGATTCGGTGCTCTGCGGCAGGTATTTGCGCACCATTCCGGGAGTGCATCGCTGCGACGGATTCTTCGCCGCGATTCTCGAGAAGAATTAAGACAACTATCTGGTTCAGGTTTTTTCTCGGTACACTCGCATTAGTTTCGGGCACAGTCGACGTTTAAAGCTTTTAACCGCCGAGGTCGCAGAGAGAACGCCGGATCGCAGAGAAAATTAAAAATGGAACTCACTTCACCGTGAAATTTACGGCTGCGCCGGTTAAGACTTTAGATCCCGGCGCGGGATCTTGAGAAACGATGATCGAGGCGGGCGAGATTGGTTGCGGCGTGGCAGGCTGAGTAATTTGCGCAGGAACAGCTGGCGATCCATTTGCGACCGCAGACGCCGCAGGCGCCACGGTTGCAGGTTGCGACGGCGGTAATGGCGGCGGCGCGACTGTAACTTTGCTCACCGAGAATCCCGCATTTTTCAAAATGTTGGTCACGCTTCCCAGAGGCTGGCCGGTGAAGCTCGGCATCACGAATGATTCCGGCGAAGGCGGCTGCGCAACCAGAATGCTGACTTTGGGAGCAGAAACGTCGGTGGCATTTGCGGTTGGATTTTGAGCGATGACCTGGTCAGGCGTCGCACCGCTAAGTTGAACGCTATCGGTGGAGCTGAGCTCAAGCCCGCGCTCGGCGATGGTGATGGCGGCGGCGCGGTCGCTTTCGCCGACGACTTCGGGAATCGTCACGCGCTGCGGGCCAAGGCTGAGCGCCACCTGCACTTCCCAACCGCGACGCACGAGCGTGCCCGGCGCAGGACCCTGAGACAGTACGCGGCCTTCGGGGACGGCTGCGCTGTAATAATTGCTTTCGACCTGTACAGCCAGTCCTTTTTGCTCGGCAAGAAGCCGCGCTTCCGAGGGGGTTTTGCCGCGAAAATCGGGCACTCTGACCTCGCGAACGTGAATCGCCAAACGCATGGTAATCAGCGCGGAAACCAGTGCGATCACCAGCAGCAAGAGCGTCAGCAGGAAATAGCGCAGCAGATTGCGCATGCGCAGATTATAATTTGCGACTCTGCACGTTCGCGAGACTTGCAGTCAAGGAGAATCCTGAGTGAAAGCTTTCATCTGGGGAATCATCATTGGGATTGTTCTCGTAGGCGCCGGTGTTTACGTCTACTTCGCTTTCGGGTATGCGCCTGTCGCCGTCGAAGATAAACCGATTCCGTTTGAACGTACGCTGGCTAATCGTGCGCTCGATGCGCACATCGACAAGGAAATGCCGCGCTCGTCGCCGATTGCCCCTGACGAAGCGACTTACATGGCCGGTGCGCAAGTTTACGACCAGCATTGCGGAATTTGCCACGGATTTCCGAACATGGACCAGGGCGCAATGCCGAAAGGCATGTTTCCCAAACCCCCGCAACTTTTCAAGGGCAAGGGTGTGACCGATGATCCGGCGGGCGAGACTTATTGGAAAGTCGATAACGGAATCCGGCTGACCGGAATGCCAGAGTTCAAGCACACTCTGAATGACACGCAGATGTGGCAGGTCAGTTTGCTGCTGGCGAACGCGGACAAAATTTCCGACGTAGTGAAGCAGGAATTGAAGCCGGGTCCGCCGCCGGGGATGATGCCGCCGGGAATGCCTGCGGCGCCTGCTTCGCATGGAGCGCCGAGCCACACCCACTGATTCTTATTCGCCGGAGATGCTGAGTACGAGTTCGCGCTCACGCGGCCCGTCGAGTTCGATTAGCACAACCCGCTGCCAGGTCCCGAGGAGCAATTTCTTTTTTTCAAACGGGAGCGAGAGCGAGGTGCCGATCAAAGTAGAAAGGATGTGGTCGGGCACGTGCGCGGGGTTGTGCGGATGGCGGTAGCGCAGCTTGGGGATCATGGCCTCGAAGGCGTCGAGCATGTCGAGATCGGTGCCGGGATCGAGGTCGGCGGTGGTTAGCGCTGCCGTGGTGTGAAGAACAAGCAAGTGACAAATGCCGGAAGCTGAGCCGTCGCGACTCAGATGATTTTCTATCTGATCAGTGATATCGAGGACTTCCCGCTTCTTATGAGTTTTGATAGCGAGGCGTTGCATGGCAGAACCGTTCCACCTCAGCGGCTGAAGCCGCGCTCTACCTAGCTCGATTCTGCAGGGCTAAAGCCCTACTCCACCCTCCCGCTCTTATGATTTCCACGCCGCGGGAACAGGATGCCTGGATTCGTAAGCCGAAATTTCGGCTTCGCGCTGCAGGGTTAGACCAATGTCATCCAAGCCCTCGAGCAGGCAGTGGCGGGTGAATTCGTCGATGGAAAATCTCGCGGAAAAACCTGCATCATCTCGAACCGAGCATTGTTCGAGATCAACTGTGAGCTGGTAGTTCGAGTCCTCTGCGCGGCTCGCGATCTCTTCGGTTTCGTTCGCTTTCAGCACGACCGTGAGCACGCCGTTCTTCACACAATTATTTGCAAAGATGTCGGCGAATGAGGGTGCGATGACGGCGCGAAAACCGTAGTCCGCAAGTGCCCACACGGCGTGCTCGCGCGACGATCCGCAGCCGAAATTTTTGGCTGCGACCAAGATGCTCGCTCCAGCGTATTGCGGCTGGTTCAGGACGAACTTTGGCTCCTGCGTGCCGTCAGGCTTGCGTCGCCAGTCATTGAAGAGAAATTCGCCGAATCCCGTCTTCTCGATCCGCTTGAGGAATTGCTTGGGAATGATCTGATCGGTGTCGATGTTCGCGCGGTAGAGCGGCGCGACTTTGCCGTTATGTTTGCGGAATGGCTGCATAAACCAGTGTTATTCCTCTGTGGCCTTCCTCTGTGAGACTCAGTGCTCTCTGTGGTTAGCTTTGTAGGACCTTCACCACAGAGGACGCTGAGTTCCACCGAGGAACGCCACAGAGGAACTTCAACTCACTCGCGACGAAACTTCCAATTGCGAATATCAGTAAAGTGGCCTTCAATTGCGGCAGCGGCGGCCATCATTGGGCTGAGCAGGTGCGTGCGTCCGCCACGGCCCTGGCGTCCTTCAAAATTGCGATTGCTGGTTGAAGCGCAGCGTTCGCCGGGCTGCAGAATGTCTGGGTTCATTCCCAGGCACATGGAGCAGCCTGATTCTCGCCATTCGAACCCGGCTTCCTGAAAAATCCTGTGCAGACCCTCCTGCTCGGCTGCCTGCTTGATGCGTTGCGAGCCCGGAACCACCATGGCGCGGACACCTTTCGCTACTTTGTGTCCTTTTGCCACGCGGGCGGCGGCGCGTAAATCTTCCAGACGCGAATTGGTGCAGGAGCCGATGAAGACGCGGTCAACTCGAATCTCCTCGATGGGAGTGCCAGATTCCAAGCCCATGTATTCGAGCATGCGCTGAATCCCGGCGCGGTCGCCATTCGATGGCAAATCGGGCACTCGGCTGGTGATGGGAACCACCATGCCGGGATTCGTTCCCCAGGTCACGAATGGCGCGAGCTCGGAAGCATTGATTTCGACTACTGTGTCGTACTTTGCTCCGGGATCAGATGCGAGAGATCGCCAGCGATCGACGGTGGCGTCCCAAACTTTTCCTGAAGGCGCGAAGCGGCGGCCTTTCACGTACGCAAATGTCGTCTCGTCAGGCGCAATCATTCCCGCGCGGGCGCCTGCCTCGATGCTCATGTTGCAGACGGTCATGCGGCCTTCCATCGAGAGTGCGCGGACGGCCTCGCCGGCGTATTCGATAACGTACCCGGTCGCGCCGTCGGTTCCGATTTTGCCGATGATGGCAAGGACAAGGTCCTTAGCCGTGACTCCCTCGGCGAGTTTGCCTTTCACATCGATCAGCATGGTTTTCGGCTTGCGCTGGGGGAGGCATTGCGTCGCGAGTACGTGCTCAACTTCCGAAGTACCAATTCCAAAAGCTAGTGCGCCGAAGGCGCCGTGTGTGCTGGTGTGGCTGTCGCCGCATACGATGATCATTCCAGGCTGAGTGAACCCAAGCTCGGGGCCAATGACGTGTACGATTCCCTGCTCGGGTGAATCGATATCGAACAAGCGCACGCCGAAGTCGCGGCAATTCTGCTGCAGGGCTTCGATCTGCCGCTTGGCGATTGGATCGAGAATCGGGGTGCCACGCGGCTCGGTCGGGACGTTGTGATCTACGGTGGCGATAGTACGGCTGGTTTCGCGAACTTTGCGTCCGGCGGCCCGCAGTCCATCAAACGCCTGTGGAGAAGTGACCTCGTGAACCAGGTGCAGATCGATATAGAGCAGCGGCAACTGGCCGTCAGGGGTTGTGACGACGTGCTCGTCCCAGACTTTCTCAAATAAAGTGCGTGGCATCGGCTGAAATTATTAGTTTATCAACAAACTCCGGAGCAGCGTCTCAGCGGTGCGCGATGTTTTCTGCCGACTGCCGCCGTGGAATGTGATCAATTGAACGGCCAATTTCCTGGCGGGCCAAATCAAGCTCGTAGGTTTTCTGCAAATTCATCCACATATCGGCGCTTGTTCCGAAATACCGCGCTAAGCGAAGAGCTGTGTCCGCCGAGATTGCCCGCTTCCCGGCTATGATCTGGGAAATCCGGTTAGGCGGAACTCCCAGAATGCGCGCCAGCTCGGCCGCCGAGATGCCAAGCTCCATCAGTTCGTCCCCAAGAATCTCTCCAGGATGTATTGGAGTGCGTGCCATCTTTTACCTCTTAATGATAATCAACAATCTCGACATTCTCTGGCCCGTCGGATTCTTTCGGCCATTCAAAACAAATGCGCCATTGTTTGTTTACACGGATGCTGTATTGCCTTTTCCTATCGCCCGAAAGCGCCTCCAAGTGGTTGCTGGGGAGCTGAGCAAGATCTCGTAAACTTGTGGCCGATTCGAGAATCCGTAGCCGCTTCTCGGCCTGGCGGCGGAAGGATTCGAATTTCGCCACTCGTTCGCCATCTGCAAACCGTTGAGACGCGTGGTCCCGGTAGCTGCGGATCACTACAGAAGGCTATCAAAAAGTACGCTATACGTCAAGCATACAGGAGTTTCAGTCAGCGGCCACCGTCTCGATAGCGTGTCGAGGTCTTTGTACGAGATAAAACAGCAGCATCGAAGCCGCGCCAATCACAGGTATGCAGAAGGCGAGACGAAGGCTGGAGTAGTGAGTGGAGACGAGGCCCAATACCCACGGGAGCATGGCACCACCTAAATTGCCGCTGGCGAACACCAGGCTGCTTGCCTGCCGCGCCGAACCGCCGAACCAGTCGGGGAGTAAAGAAACACTGATAGGGAATATCGA
>Ga0335077_10007750_pt1 | contig 13294 bp, 8 predicted proteins | sample Lox_Sample_31_FD_207151 | JGI IMG/M metagenome (GOLD analysis project Ga0335077, IMG submission 207151) | Soil microbial communities from Loxahatchee National Wildlife Refuge, Florida, United States - Lox_Sample_3.1 | ecosystem: Environmental > Terrestrial > Soil > Wetlands | place: USA: Florida... | reverse complement strand
GCCTCGATGAAGTAGATGTCGGTATTGGTGGAGACGCGGGCATCCTTGGCGGTGGCGTAGAGGCTGACCACGTCGCCGGGCTCGACCTTGAAGTCTTCCAGCGAGAGCAGCGTGCTGCCGCTGGAGGTCTTGGCGCCCGCGGCTTGCAGCAGGGAGACGGTCTTCTCGGGACCGCCGTTGACCGAGTAGTGGAGGTCGACGTTCTTGAGGCCGAAATCGTCCTTGGCCTCGACCTGCACGGTTACCTCTTCGATAGGGGAGGCTTTGAAATCGCGGCCGGGACGGGTGATCTTGATCTCGGGCGGGCGGTCCTTCTGCGCTTCGATGAAGTAGTCTTCGCTGAGGCGCACGTCTTCCCCGCCCTCTAAGGCGGCGACATGATACACGCCGTCCTTCTGGATGGGCACGGTGGCCGTGAGCAGGCCGCCGGGACCGGGCTTGAGATCGAGCTTCGAGCCGTCGTCGAGCATCAGGATGCCGTTCGCGAGCGGCCGGTCGGTCTGGATGGCGACTTCGGCCTTGGTGCCTTCCACCGCGCGCAGATCGCCGCCGGGATCTTCGACGGCGTCCTTCATACCGAGCCAGGGGGGGAAGTGGTAGGTGACGCGAATTTTTTTCACGCCGGGGAGATCGATGACGTGGAGTTTGAAGGTATCGCTCTTCACGCCGCCGGCCTCGACGTAGTATTCGAGCGTCTCCGGCACTCCGGCGATGAGAAACTGGTACCCCGGACCGCCCTGCTCGGCGGCCATCTCGGCCTGCTCCCATTGGGACGCGCTGGCGTAGCGCGCGAAGAAACGTACCTTGGGAGCGCTGAAGCCCGTCAAGTGAGCCATGATTACCTGGTCCGAGCGTTTGCGAACCGTCTTATTGCCGGGCGTGACCTGGATCGAGTAGTACGGTTTGCTGACACCCTTGGGCAATCCCGCCCAGAGGAGCGATGTGCCATATCCCAGGAAGCCCGGGCCGGATGTCGCGAGCCAGACCAGCACCAGCGCGGAGAGTACGGCCGCGCCGCTGAATCCGAAGATCAAGGAATCGCGGGCGACGGTCCTGGGCTCGGCGCGCTGTGCCACGTCGAGCGTATCCGAGGCAAGCAGCTCCAGGAATGGGTCTGCCGGCGTCTGTTCCATGCGTTCGGTGAACGTGAGCAGGCGTTCTTCGAACTGCGGATGGCGCGCCTCGGCCCGGCGCGCCGCGTGGCGGCGGTTGAGGCGGATCACCGGAATCACCAGCGCGGCGGCGATGGCGAAGGCCAGCCCCAGGAACAGGAAGACCCGCGCGCCAATGACGCTGGGATTGGAGAAGGAGAACTGGTTGATGACCAGAACCGCCAATACCGTGAGAGCCAGCGCCAGGCCCGCGGTGACCGCAATGCCGCGAGTCAGCGCGAGCAGCCGAAGGCGCTTTTCCACGGCGCCCAGATACCCGCTCAACCGATCCAAAGGTTTCATACTGCCTCTTTATCCACAGACAAATGTTGGTTCCCGAGCAGCGACTCGGCCACTGCGAGTAAAAACACCGCCAGCATCACGTACCACCACAACGAGACCGGCCTTTGCTGATCGCCGGTAGCACCCTCTGGACCCGACGAGGCGCCCTGGGCAGTATTCTGCCACAAAGACAGGCTCTCCTGGGAAACGGGGGCAAGGTCGCTCTCGCGCCGGTCGGCATTCACCGCCACGAGCTCGTTCCGGCCGTTCGGCCGGCGGATATCGTAGAAGCCGGCCGCGGTGAACTGAATGTTCTGGGCCTTGGTGGCTTCGTCCAGAGAAAGTGCGCGATCGCCTTTGGGATCGACGACATCCACGGCCGCGCCTTTCTCCTTGGTATCGCGGAGCTCGGCGAAGGAGCCGACCAGGACGCTGGCAGGGCCGGCATCGAGACGGCCGAGGTATCGCGCGGTCTGCTCCACAAAGGGCACGAACGAAGCGTGGACCGGAAAGTCGTTTTCCAGATTGTCGAAGGTGGAACCGAACACCAGGACGTGGCCCTCGCCGATCTGCTCGTCCACCAGCAGGGGCGCCTGATCGCTGAGCTTGGCCACGACGCGGGCAGTGCCTGGTGTGACGCGGACGGTGTTGTAGAACTTGACGTCCTGCCAGCGGTCGTTCTTGAGAATGGACGGGTGCGAGGGATCGAGCCAGGCCGCCGCCTGGAAGCGCTCGCCCTCGCGGCCGCTGTAGCGTCCGCCGCCGATCGCCTGTCCGGTGACCGGCACCTTGCTGCGCCCGGCGGACTTCACGCCGAGCGAGACCCAGACGCTGCCGCCGCCGCGCACGTACTCGCGCAGGGCGTTTTCGAATTGCGCGGGCACGGTCATCAGGTCGTTGAGGACGACGAATGCGTACTTGGAGGGGTTGAGGTTGGCGACCTGGTCCACGGTGACGGCGTCGATTTCGAACGCCGACTGGCCGCTGGCTTCGAGGGCGGAGCGGAAATAGAGGAGGCCGCGGCTGCCGGCGGCTTCCTGAACGAACATGGCGTGGCGCGGATCGGCGCGCTCGATGGAAAAATAAAAGACGTCGTCGGCGGGGAGAGAGTCGCCGGAATCGATGCGCACCTCGCCCTTGTTGCGGCCGTAGGGGACGTCCATGGAGAGGAACTCGGCGGAGGCGCGCCCGCCTTCGGGCACCTCGACCTGCTTGGACTCGATCAGGCGGCCGTTGAGCAGCAGCGACACCGTGCGCGTAGCCTTTTTGTTGCAGAAGCCGGCAACGGTGGCCAGGACGCGCGTCTTCTTGGCGTCGTAAACGCGGCGCGGCGCGACCACGTTTTCGACGGTGAAGTTCGGCATGTCCTTGGCTTCGATGCCGTGGGGATTGAGCTGGATCTCGCCGGTCAGGCGCAGGTCGTTGAAGTTCGCCGGCCACCCCGTCTGCTGCATGTCCGAGTACAGCTCGACCGCGAGCGGGAGCTTGAGCGAGGTGGCGATGGAACGGAGAGAACGAGAGAGCTCTGCGTAGGAAGTGCGGGCGTCGGAGGAAGCGACGGCATCGATGCCCGCATTGAGGGACTGGTGATCGTCGGTGACTTCGCTCATCACCTGGACGCGCGAACCGAAGGCGAGCACCTGCGCTCGTTGACCGGTACGGAGGCCGCCGACCACCGACTTGGCGGCCTGCTTGGCCTGATCGAGACGGTTGCCGGCGCGCATGCTCATGGAATTGTCGATGGCCAGCACGGTGACTTCGCCGGTGCGCTTGGAAGCCAGCACCTGGCGCCGGATATAAGGATGCGCGAACGCCAACACCAGGAGCAAGACCAGCAGCGCGCGGGCGGCAAAGAGCAGGAGGTAGCGCAGGCGGCGGTGCTTGATGGAGCTCTGAGTGCGCTTCTCGAAGAACATGAGCGATCCGAAGGGCAGCGGCGTGGTCTTGTGCTTGCGCAGCAGATGCAGCCAGACCGGGAGCCCGACTGCCAGCGTGCCTGCGAGGAACCACGGCGTGAAGAAACCCATCGTTAGAAGCGCCCCTTGCGTACCTGGAGATATTCGCGCAGCCCCTCATCGAGTGGCCGGCCGGTGTCCATCAGGAAATATTCGAGTCCCGCGCCCCTGGCCTTACCGCTCAGAGCCTCGATATGCGCGTCGATCCTGGCGCGATATTCGCGCTTCGCGTATTCCGGCGAGACTTCGAGCGACTGGGTGGTGTCCTCGAGATCGTAGAGCAGTACCGGTTCGCGGAATTTCGGCTTGATCTCCTGCGGGTCGAGTATGTGAAAGAGGATGACTTCGTTGCCCTTGAAGCGGAGAGGCTCGACGGTGCGGATGATGAGCTCTGGATCGGCATAAAAATCCGACATGACCACGACGAGGCCGCGGCGGTGCAGGAAGTTCTGGAAGTGGATGAACGGCTTGGCAAAATCGGTATGGGTGCCGACTTCGGCCTTCTCAATAGCGTGGAGGAGACGCCACAACTGGCCCTGGCGGGTGGAGGGCGCGACATAGTTCTTGACATCCTCGTCGAAGACGATGAGACCGGCGGCGTCGCGCTGGAGGTTGGCCATGTAGCAGAGCGTGGCGGCGACGAACTTGGAGTATTCCAGCTTGTTGACCGGCTGCGAGCTGAAGCCCATTGAGGCGGAGGTATCGAGCAGCATGAGAAGCTGCGTGTTGGTCTCGCCGCGGTAGCGCTTGAGGAAGCACTTCTCGGTGCGCGCGAAGACGTTCCAATCGACGTGGCGGAGGTCGTCGCCCTCGGAGTAGGCGCGGTATTCGGCGAATTCCTGCGAGAAGCCGAAGTCGGGGGAGCGGTGCATGCCGGCCACGAAGCCGTCGACTACCGTCTTCGCGACGAGGTCGAGCGAGGAGATGGAGGCGAGCGTGGCGGGATCCAGGAACCTTTGCAGCATCAGCGTAGCCTCCTATTCACCGCAGAGTCGCTGAGACGCTGAGCAAAACGCGGAGGAGACAAGAGAGAGTCGGGATTCTCCTGCTCCCGGGTCTCTGCCCCCTCTGCGGTCTCAGGTCTTGACTTTGCAGGCATCTCCAGTCTCAAGAACTCAGCGCTTTCTCTGCGCCTCTGCGTCTCTGCGGTGAATCTTACGCCCTCTCTACTCCCGAGGAGTCCCCATCCACTCCAGGATCCGTTTGAGGATGTCGTCCTGCTTCAGGCGATCGCTCTCGGCGTGGAAGTTCAGAAGAATGCGGTGGCGCAGGACGGGGATGTAGAGGGCGCGAACGTCTTCGTACGTCACGTGGTACCTGCCTTTCATCAACGCGCGCGCCTTGGCGGCCAGCACCAGGAATTGCGCGGCGCGGACACTGGCGCCGTAGTTGACATACTTTTTGACGAAATCGGGCGCGGTTTCGTCACTCTGGCGAGTGACGCGGACCAGGTCGATGGCGTGGCGCGCGACACTCTCGCCGATCGGTACCATGCGGACCAGTTGCTGGAAATCCAGGATCTCGCGCGCGTTGGTCACGGCATCGGCCTGCGGGATCGTGGTGACCGTGGTCAGGTCGACTACCTTCAGCTCTTCGTCGGCCGAGAGGTAGTCGAGCACGGTGTTGAACAGGAAGCGGTCGAGCTGCGCTTCGGGGAGCGGGTAGGTGCCTTCCAACTCGATGGGGTTTTGGGTGGCCAGCACGAAGAATGGCGCCGGGAGTTGATAGATGTTGCCGCGCACGGTGCACGCGCGCTCCTGCATGGCTTCCAGCAGGGCGCTCTGGGTCTTGGGCGGGGTGCGGTTGATCTCGTCGGCGAGCAGGATGTTGCCGAAGATCGGACCCTGCACGAAGGTCCAGGTGCGGCGGCCGGTGGCGGTGTCCTCTTCGATGATATCGGTGCCGGTGATGTCGCTGGGCATCAGGTCGGGCGTGAACTGGATGCGTTTGAAAACGAGGCCGAGGGTCTGCGCCATGGTGCGCACGAGCAGGGTCTTGGCGGTGCCGGGCAGGCCGGTGATGAGACAGTGGCCACCCACGAACAGGGCGATCATCACCTGATCCAGCACTTCCTCCTGGCCGACGATCACGCGGCGAACCTGCTCCACGATCTCGCCCTGCACCTGGCGGAAGCGCCCGATGCGCGATCTCAATACTTCCGAATCCAACTGCGAGCTCACGGTTGACATGGATGGTCGTTTCTCATTTCTCTGGGGAATTGCTCAATTCTAGCAGGAGCTTTTGCGCGGGGCGGAAGCCGGGGGCGGCTTCGAGAGAGGCGAGGCACTCGTCGTTGGCCTGGGCGTTCTGGTGGTTCGCCTGATAGGCGCGCGCCAGGTCGTAGTGGGCCTGGGCCTGGTCCAGAGGGTTTTTCGCCAGCACAGCCTGGAACTCGCGAATGGCGCCCTTGGGGTTGTTCTGGACCAGCCAAAGCGCGCCCAGCGAGCGGTGCGCCGCGGCGTCCATGGGATAGATGTAGTTGATGCGGTCGAGGGCGGCGGCGGCGTCTTTGGGGCGGCCGGCCTCTTCGAGCTGCTTCGCCAGGGATTTCAGAGTGTCGGGATTTCGCCCGCCCGTCTTTTCGTAGCGCTCGAGCTCCGCGAGCGCTGCCGGCTTGTTTCCTTTCGCCAGGTACGCCTGGGCGAGCGCTTCATAGGCGTTGTGGTCTTCGACGTAGTCGGGGTACTGGTCACGCAGCCTGGGGGCGTCGGCGATCACCGAGTCCCATTCCTTGGCGGCCACCTTGTCCACGAGCGTGCGCATCCCCTTCTTCCAGTCGTCGTAGCTGGTGACCACGGTCTGAGTCTGAGCTTCCACGTAAGCGATGAACTGCTTGTCGAAATCCGGGGGCTCGGTCTTGAGCTCCTTGCGGATCACGTCGGCCGTCTCCATGGCGCCCGCGAAATCGTGCAGCATGGCGAGCAGAGTGTTCCAGCCCCACTTCTCATTGATGTAGTCGCAGATCTTGCCCGCCTGGTAGTAGCTCACCACAACCTGCCCCGGCGAGACCGGATGGACGAAGCCGCGATCGAGCTCGGTGACGGGCAGCAGCTTCTTGTTCTTGATGGCAGCGATCACGTCGGGCGTGAGGCGGTCGCCCCATTCCGGCGAGACGGATGTCTCTTCGTGCACGGCCATCCCTTCGGTGAACCAGCGCGGAACGTGGTGGTTGGTGGCGGTGAGGGTGAAGACGTGGCTCATTTCGTGCCACAGAGTGGACGCCCAATGGAACTGGCCGGGCGGGCGGCCGGAGGGACTGTCCATCGCGATGGAGTAGCCGAAGGTCACGCCGAGAGCGCCGAGGCCCGGCAGCCCCATGGTGCGCACCGCGAAATCCTCGTGATCCGGATAAACCTCCACCTGCACGGGCCTGGTGAGCTTCATGCGGTACTTGTCTTCGTAGGTGGCGATGGCTTTCTCCATCTCACTTTCGATGTAGGGGCGCAGAAGCGCGGCTTCTTTTTTGTGGAGCTTGAGGATGGTGCGCGGCGTTGTGAACGTCACGAAATTCTTGTAACTGTCCATCAACTTGAGGCTGTTGCGCGTGGCGGCGTCCTGGAAGCCGTTGTTGAAGCAGATTTCGAGCTGCTTGTAGGCCTCTTCGTTCTGGCCCAGCCGCATCAGGTTGACGCCGAGCTGCGAGCGCGCGCTGTAGAGCTGCGGATCGAGCTCGATCGCCTTCCGGAGATATTGAATGCCTTCTTCGTAGCGGCGGTTGATGACGAAGAAATGCCCCGCCACCTCGTATCCTTTCGCGGCGTGGGGGTCCCACTGGGACTCTTTCTTGTCGGCCAGCCAATCGATCGTGGCCAGGACTGCCTTGCCCGTGATCGAATTGGCATCCAGGGCGAGCGCCTTGTGGGCTTCCTCGGAGGCCTTGGCGTTGTCGTTGTCTTCGAGCGCCAGGTAGGCGAGCAGCTCTTGCGCTTCGACCAGTTTGGGGTCGCTCTCCAGCGCCTTGCGGGCCAGGTCGGCGGCGCGGCCTTCGTATCCCTCGCTGGCGATCAACGCCAGCCCGAGGAGGGCTCCGGCGTGGTCCTTCTTGATTTCCAGGGCTTCGGCAAAGAGATCCTGCGCGTCGTTAGGCTGCTGGTGATCGAGATAGAGGCGGCCCCAGCGGACCTTCAGATCGGGGTTCTTGGGATCGGCGGCCACGAGCTGGCGGAAGATCTCATTGGCCCCCTGATAGTCGCGCGCCTTCCAGCGGGCCTCGGCCTGTTGGAGCGTCTGGGCACACAACGCGTTCGCCCCCATCAGCACCAAGCCGAGCGCCACAACCAGCCTCACTTATCGATGGCCTCCTGGACCTTGGCCAGCTCGAGGAGGAGCTGGGTTAATTGTCGTTTGTAATCGGCTTCCGGCATGGCGGCTTTCTCGAACTTCAGCTTCTCGATGGCCTGTTCGAGCTGTTCTCTCCGGTCGAGCAGGGGGCGTTTGGCGGGATCGCGGGCGGCGGCCGCATTGGCCCCCAGGCGGACGACGGCGAAGGAGGCCGCGAGCTTGCCCTCGCCGTTGTCGTTGTTGGGATTGCGCTCGCCGGTGCCTTTGCCGGTGTCCTCGAGGACCGAATGCTCGGTGGCCAGCCGCTTCTGGGTTTCGAAGTAGTCGGTGGTCTTCTGCTGCGCGTAGCGGAAGGCTTCCAGCGCGCTGATGGCCTCGTTCTTATCCGTGTCGGCCGAGGGCTCGCGGAGGGCTTCCGCCCAGTAGCGGGCGAAGACGGTCGCGTTGCGCTCTGTGCCGGACCGCGTGGCGGAAACGACAATGCGGCTGGGGCGGCGGAGGTGTTCGATGGATCCGCCGCTGCACTCGGTGGTATTGACCACGAGCTGCCGCTGCGCCGGGACGCGGTCCATCAGCGCGGCAAGCTCGCCGGCGGTAATGTCGGGACCCTGCAGGTTGAACTTGTAATCGACGCCGTCGTAGGTGCCGTGGCCGATGAGGACCAGCACGAAAGTGTCGTTGGCCTTGACCTGCCGGGCAAGCTCGGCGAAACGGGTCCGCACCTGCTCGCGGCTGGGGACGTGCATCGTGACGACGTTGGCATCGCCGCCGGCGCGCTTCAGGCTGGTATCGATGTCGTCGGCCCACATCTTGAAGCGCTGCGTGAAGTCGGGCTCGCCGCCGAGTCCGGTGATGGTGAGGTAGTAGGTGGAGGCAGGAGCGGCGAGGGCCGTGAAAAGGAGGAGCGCGATCTGAAACGCGGAGACGCGGAGGAGGCAGAGCGGCCAGCTCACACCACACCCCATTTGCGGCGCAGGAGCCACTCCGACGACCGGATTGCCAGGGCCAGCAGGAACACGATCGGCATGTCCCAAAGGTCGCGGGTCTCACGCGTGGTGATGCCCGCCTCGGAATACGAAATCTCGCTCGTTAATTTGGACGCCTCACCGGGCTTGTAGTACCGTCCGCCGGTCTGCTGGCTGAGCTTTTCGAGGAGTTCCCGGTTCTGCGAAGTGTGGAAGTTTTCGGCGACGCCATCTTCGCGGCGGAATGTAACCACGTCGCGGCCGATCTCCTCCTGCTCGTGCCCGGCGATGATCTCGGTCACGTACGACCCGGGTTTTTCGGCGGTCCATTCACCGGTGTATATTCCTTCTTCCAGCGGCTGAGGCGAAAGTTCCAGAGTCGCGCTGTTTCCGTCGGGCCCGAGGAAGCGCGCCTGCACCTTGGCGTTCGCGACCGGCCTGTAAAGCTTGTCGCGGACTTCCACGCGCATGGTAACCCTGGTGTCGTCGCTGAGCACGGATTTTGGAGTCGAGCCCTGCACCTGGCCCGGCGTGTCGGTGACCAGGTGCCGAAACATCTGTTGCCAGAAGGTCGGGTGGGTCTTGTCGGCGTGGTCGAGCCACATCTTCCACCGCCAGCTTCCTTCGGTGGCGAACGCGACGGTGCGGCCTCGGCCGTAGTTCTCGGTCACCAGCAGGGGACGAGCGCTCTTGGACGGGGTTACCACCTGGAGCAGCGTGGTCGCGCCGGGCTTGGGCTCGCCGATTTCCTGGTAGTTGGCTACCGCGGGAATGGTGTCCCAGCGATGCGCGTTGCCGGCGGGATTCTCGTCGAGGCGGCAGAGCACGCTCTGCGCGCCGGCCTGGGTGAGAAGCACTTTAGAAAAATCGCGGTGAAAGGTGCCGCGGCCGTCGGGCAGCCTGGTGGGGATGAGATCGGCCATCTGCGAATTCTGCCAGCCGCCATCGCTGAAGGAGGAGCGGCCGGCAATCAGAAGCAGACCGCCGCCGCGGCGGTCCACGAAATCGTGAATCGCCTGCTGCTGCGCGGGGGTAAAGTAGCTGGCTTCCATGCTTCCGATGATGAGTCCCTGGTAAGTAAACAGATCTTCCGGCTTGACCGGAAAGCCGTCTTCGAGCTCGGTCTTATCGCGGATGCCCTGGCGGAGGATTTTGTTCTCCGTGGTGCGCTCCATGCTGGGGATCTCGATGCCGATATCGGGGTAGTCATCGATGGCGCGGCGGATGAACTTGTATTCCCAGACGGGCTCGCCCTGCACGTAGAGGATTCGCGGTTTGCGCGATTCCACGTTGACCATGCGGGTGATCCGGTTGTTGAGCTGGTTCTCTTCGCCGCCCACGGGATCGATCGCGAATTCCAGCGTCTTGGGCCCCGCGGCGCCGCAGTTGAACACTACGGTCTCGGTCTGAAGCTGGCCGTTTTCGCGGAACAGGACGTCCTGGCTGGCCAGCACCTTAGCGCCGTCCCTGACGGTGAGTTTCGATTTGGAGCCGCTCACGCCCCAGCCTTGCAGCATGATCTGCGCGGTGAGCTTGGAATCGGGCAGCGCGCGCGCGGGTACCACGGCGTCGGCAATCTCGACGTCGCGGTCGGGGTGCTCCTTTCCGAAGCCGACGGTGTGGATCGGAATGCGTTGACGGCGGATGGCGGCGATGGTGGCGAGGTCGATGCCGCCGGCGTTATCGGCGCCGTCGCTGAGGAGCACGATCGCGCCGAGCGGGAGGGAGGTGGACTCGGCGAGGACGCGCTCGAGCGTGTCGCCGATGCGCGATGCCGGAGCCTCGCCGGTGGCCTGCTCGGGTTTCTGGATACGCTCCGGCTCCTTGCCAAACTTGTAAAGCCGCACCTGGAAACGGTCGTTCAGACCCTTGAGCATGCCGTTGTTGAGGAGCGCCTGTGCGGTAGCTTCGCGCGAGCCCGACTCGTCTTTGAGCGACATGCTGCGCGAATCGTCGAGCAGGACGGCCACCACATTCTGTTGGGGGCGCAAGGTGGCGACGCTGAGGGCGGGGTGCCAGAGCAGGAACAGGATGAGCGCCATGAGCCCGCTTTCGAGCAGCCAGATGGCGATGGGGCGGGCCCCGGTGAGCATCCCGTGGTTGCGGCGGACGTGCCAGAACATGACGGTGGCGGCGGCGACGATGCCCAGCACGAGCACCCAGACGGGCCAGGGGGTGAGCAGCACGAACTGGCCTTTATGGAAAAGGCTGGCCGGGTATTTGAAAAGGATCTCAAACATGAAGTTTTGCGTCAGTTCCCGGATGCGATAGGTATAGGGACGTGCGGGTTGCGGGTAAGCGTTACAGAGCCGTCAAAATTGACGGGAAGTTCAACACGCGGCCGCATGTTCAGCCCTCGCTTGTGCTTCAAGGATAGCACGCGAGGTTGTGGACCAAAACGCGGGCGTTCGTCCGGACAGAGTGGTTTGGCGTGAGGCGATCCGCGGCAGTCCTGGCTGGTGCTGGGCCGGCTTGCGAGGTATGCGGCTAATGTAAAGTAGAGTGGTGGACGAGATTCGAGCCGAGGACGTCGCGGGTGCGGAATGGGCGGAGTGGTATTCCCTCACGCCCGAGCAGCGCTTTCTCGAATCCATGAAGCTGTGGGACACCTATCTCGCGCTCGGAGGTTCCCTTGAGCCGGAGCCCGATACTCAAAGCCCTTTCTTCGATCCGCAAGAGTGGCGCGAGAACGCTGCTCATGGGCGGCCAGGCGTGCGTGTTCTACGGCGCGGCGGAGTTTAGCCGCGACCTGGACTTATTGATTCTGGCGGAGCCGCAGAACCTGGACCGTTTCCGCTCGGGCCTTCGTGACCTGGCCGCCGAGCCCATCGCAGTTCCGCCGTTCGATTCCCGGCATCTCGCACGGGGACATGCAGCGGATTTTCGCTGCCATCGGAAGGACGTAGCTGGACTTCGCATCGATGTCATGGCCGTACTCCGCGGTGTGGCACGCTTCGAAGAGCTGTGGAGCCGACGAACCACTATCGAGGCAGACGGCGAGCCGATCGATCTGCTGGGGATCAAGGACCTGGTAGATGCGAAGAAGACCCAGCGCGACAATTGGCCGATGATCCGGCGGCTCGTCGAGCAGAACTACTTTTCGAGCGGCGGAGACGCGGCATTGGACCGCATCGAGTTTTGGCTTAGGGAATTGCGAACGCCGGAACTCCTCGTGCGCATGGCGGAGGCCCATCCGAGTCTGGCGCGCGATGTTGCGCCGCACCGGCCTCCTGTCGAGGCGGCATTACGCGGTGATATCGCTGCGGTGGAGCGTACTTTGCAGGCAGAGGAAGAGGAAGAACGACGCCGCGACCGCGAATACTGGGATCCGCTCAAGACCGAACTCGAGGGGCTCCGGCGCGCAAAGCACTGACCCAAACCGTGCTCAGAACCAATCGGGCTGATCACGGCCGGCTGGGGCGGAGCAACTCGGCCGACGCGGGTGTGACGCGCGTCCGCCCACGATCCGGCGTCAGCCGGATCCTTGGCGCGCCGGAGATGCTTTTGCGGCATAGCCGCATATCGTCTCCGCCGGGCACTCGAAGCATTGCGGCTGCGCGTCGCGGCAGAGCGTCTTTCCGTGGAGGCGCAGGAGCAGGTGTGCGCGAGAGAGGGCCGCGGCGCCCTCAGGCAGTTCGGGGGCGATGCCTTCCTGTACCGAGCGGTACATGGCGCCGTAGTTCTTCAGGTGCACCCGTCCGTAGCCGGCGCGGGTGAGCACGCGCAGGCCGTTCGATTCCAGAGGGAGCCCCTCAGTCTTGCCGCAGAACATCAGGATTTTCTCCGCCCCGGGGTCGCCGATGCTGGGGAACTTCTTGAGGGCCTTCTTCGCCCTGGCGTACGGCCATTCGAGCACCTGCTCCAGGTCGCCGCCGAACTCGGTGAGGGTGATGCGGGCGATCTCCTGCCAGCGAAACACGCGCGTCTCGGGGAGCATACCGCCGCGCGCGGCCAACGGCATGAGGATTTCTTTCGGCGCTTTGAAGATGCTCTCGGCGGTCAGGCCGACCTGTTTGCGGAGGCCTTCGAACACCTCGGCGCGCCGGGCATCGGGCAGGAGATAGCAGGCGTTTTCCCAGATCACGAGCTCGAACGCGCCGCGCGCCGGGGGCAAGTCGAGCGTGCCGTAGTGTTTTTGGAGGGCGGCGATCAGCTTCTTGAGATCGGGCATAAGCCTACGGCTTCCTGACCAGGAACACCGCTTCCTCGGCGAGCAGGTTGGGCATCACCTTGATCTTCCGGTGCCCGCTCAGGAAAAACCGGCGCTCCACCACCAGCTTTTCCAGGGCGATCAACTCTTCGAAGTCGAGAACCGTGAGCACGTGGATATTGGGCGAATCATACCACTCGTAGGGGAAGCGAGGCGCGCGAGGAGCGCGCCCGCTGAACATCATCGAGGAGCGGACGCGCCAGTGGCCGAAATTCGGAAAGGCCACGATGGCGCGCCTGCCGACGCGCAGCATATCGCGCAGAAGCTCGCGCGGGCGCTGCGTCTCCTGGAGCGTCTGGCTGAGGATCACGTAGTCGAACGCCAGGTCGGGATAGTCGGCGAGGCCATCGTTGATATCGCCCTGGTGCACCGAGACGCCGCGCGCGATGGCCTGCCGCACCCTCGCGCCGGATAGCTCGAGGCCCCGCGCGTCCACACCCTTCTTCGCGG
>Ga0335077_10007748_pt1 | contig 13295 bp, 8 predicted proteins | sample Lox_Sample_31_FD_207151 | JGI IMG/M metagenome (GOLD analysis project Ga0335077, IMG submission 207151) | Soil microbial communities from Loxahatchee National Wildlife Refuge, Florida, United States - Lox_Sample_3.1 | ecosystem: Environmental > Terrestrial > Soil > Wetlands | place: USA: Florida... | reverse complement strand
CTGAACCACAACCGGCTGGAAATTCAGCCGCTGGAGATGTTTTATCCGTTTGGCGGAAGCGCGCTGAAGCCGGAAGCCGTGGAAATCAATGTAAAGGTCATCCTGATTGGAGACCGCCAACTGTACGAAATGCTTTACGAGTACGAAGAGGACTTTCAAAAGATTTTCAAGGTGCGCGTGGAGTTCGACGAAGAAATGCCCATGAGCGATGGTGTGATCGCCGAGTATGCGGGCCGGTTGCGCACGCTTTCGGAAAAAGAAGGATTGTCGCCGTTTGACCGCGGGGCATTTGCCGCCATCCTGGAATACGGCGTGCGCAAGGCGGGGCGAAGAAACAAAGTGACGGCGCGCTTCGTGGATATTGCCGACCTGGCCCGTGAGGCGCACTACGCTGCGGCTGCCGCGGGCGAAACGGTTGTACGGGCCGCGCATGTGCGAGACGCGCTGGCGTCGAAGATGGAGCGGCACAACCTGATCGAAACGCGCATTCGCGAAATGATCGAAGAAGGAACGCTGCTCGTGGATGTGACCGGAGAGCGTGTCGGGCAGGTCAACGGATTAAGTGTGCTGGAGATTGGCGGATATTCCTTCGGCAAGCCGGTGCGCATCACGGCCTCGGCGGCGCTGGGCAAGGCCGGGCTCATCAACATCGAACGCGAAAGCAACTTGAGCGGGCGATTTCACGACAAAGGCGTGCACATCATCGCGGGCTATTTACGCAGCTTATTTGCGCAGGACAAGCCGCTGTCACTGGCCGCGAGCATTTGTTTCGAACAATCCTATTCTGGCGTGGATGGAGACAGCGCGAGTTCGACGGAGATTTACGCTCTGGTTTCGGCACTTTCAGGAATTCCGTTGCGGCAGGATATCGCCGTGACCGGCTCGTTGAATCAGCAGGGGGACATTCAGGCCATCGGCGGGATCAACGAGAAGATTGAAGGGTTTTTCGACGTGTGCCGGATTAAGGGATTGACCGGGACGCAGGGCGTCCTCATGCCAGAGTCCAACGTCGAGGATCTAATGTTGCGGGAAGACGTTCTCGACGCGGTAGCCGCCGGAAAGTTCCACATCTGGCCGGTGAGCCGCGTGGAACAAGGGATTGAGATTTTGACCGGGTCAACGGCCGCGGAACGCAACGGGGACGGTTCCTTTGGAGCAGGCACGGTGTTTTGGCTCATGAATGAAAAATTGGGCGAAATGGCCAAGACCCTGAAACAGTTTGAGTAGCTGCAGCGCACCGCGCTCACAGAAAAACGCTTTCCCAAAAAGACAATCAAAACGGCCGCGGACTAATCCTGTCCGGAAGGCGCGACGTAGGCCCTTCGATGATCCACGCGGCTAGCAGCGTTCGCGACGACACTTTCCGCCGCACCTGAAGAGCCGGCCACGGTAACGTCGATGTTGTGAATCTTTCCATCGTGCGTCGGAGGACTAAAGCCCAGGCTGTACTCATGGCGGATGACTTGCGAAATCTCCGCGAAGACCTCGGCGAACTCCTTGTTCGTCCTCGGGAAGAAGGCGCGGCTGCCATTTGCTTCTGCAATGGCCGTCAGTTCCTGATCGGCGCGAGCCAATCCTTCCGCAGTGGCTTGGACTTTGGGATCGGGAGGCTGGTTCTTCTTTTGCGATTTCTTGGACGGACTTCCCGCATCGCGCATATCGCCGCTGAGAGAAATCGGCAGCACGCGGACGTCGGTTGTTTTCAGGCGAAGCAGCAACTTTTGGACGGCGTCCGGGGGCGAAGTGTCCACGCCGGTGGACAACAAGACCAGCGATTTCTTGCCCGATACGTGCGCCAGCCAATCGAGCGCCGTAAGCACGCTGGAGGCAAGATTCAACTGGCCAAACCCAAGATTGAAGCGCAATTGGTCGAGCATGCCCGCAGCAACGCGCTTATCCGGAATGAAGTCGAGAATGCGCTCGGCGTGCTCGTCATAGCGGGCCAGCGCCACGCGATCGCTGGGCGCAAGACCATCAAGCAGCTCCTGTACCGCTTGCAGGTGGCCACTTTGCAGAAAATAAACGGCCGGGCCGGCTTCGACGAGCAGCAAGACCTGAGCAGGCTCTTCAATACTCAGGAAGTCGGTGATGGGCTGTTCGGCGCCGTCGTCGAACAAGTGGAAATCGCTGCGTTGCAAGCCTGGCACGAACTGGCCGCGAGAATCGGTGACCACTACACCCACGTTGACGCGATCCACGGTGACGCGAATGTCGGTGGCGCGCGCAGGAGATTCCTGAGAAAAGGCTCCGGCCGTAAACGAGAATATGCAAAAAAAGAAAAACGCTGCGCGCAGGTGAATGGCGGGATGCATGTGCCAACTTCGCATCGTAGAATGGCGGCCACGAAGACAGAAGCCCTGTTCCGCGGGATGTTTCCATCGCCGGAGCAGGGCTCGTGATTCCTGCCGTGCAGCGCGAATGTGCTACTGAGGCTTTGTCGGATTCGCCGTGGGAGCCGCGGGAGCCGCCGCCGGCGGATTTGCCGCCGGAGCACTACCCGCGTCTTTCGGAGTCGAGAGGTAGCCCGTCGCCTGGTTCTTGCCGACATCAAAAATCACGATTTCGTAGGGCGCCATACGCGACGCGCCTTTCACATAGAACTGCACGGGCTCGCCCGCGGTCTTGTCCTTCTTTTCGATGGTCCGGTCATCCACCAGCACGGTCAACGTGTACTTCGATTTCTTAGGGTCGGTCTTGGTCAGCGTGAGCTGCGTAGGTCCGACCTTCTGTCCGTTCTTCGATTTTGTGAGCGTGAATTCGTAGTAGTTGCGGTCGCCGCGGCGCTTCAGTTCCTCGAGATCATCATGGTTGCGCGCGATCAAGCCGCTCATCACGCCCATGTCCCCCGTGGCGCGTTCGAGTTTGCCCTTGGTGGCTTCGAGGTCGCTCTTCGTCGCCTCAATGTCCTTCTTTGCCCCGCCCACTTCGGTAGCGACGGCGCCAATCTGCTCCGCGCTTTCCTTCTTGACCTGTGACAATTGCGCGGTCAGCTTCTGGTCCGATTCCACCTGCTCCTTGCGGATGGCTTCGGCGCGGCTCTTCGCTTGCGCCAGTTCCGCGACGGTCATGCCCATTTTCTGTTCGGTGACTTCGACGTGCGCTTTTAAATCCGCGAGACGCGAGTTGGCTTGCTCAAGCTGCGCGGTCAAAACTTTGTTCTGGTCCTGCGCGTCGCTTAGACTCTTCTCCAAGCGAGAAATGCCGGAATACCCCACATAGCCGAGCGCGCCAATGGCGACGAAGAGCACGACAAAGAGCACCACGATCCAACGCGGCGTTCCCGCCGAGGATTCGTAGTGGTACGACTCTTCTGGACTCGGCACATTTGGAGAAATGCTCATTCTCCCTCCTCAGTCATGGCCCCACATGAAAGATGGATGCCTGACGAAATTATCTCCCGCAAGTCCCTGTGTGTCTAGGCGTCTCAGCGCGATTGGCGGCGGGCGGTCCGCGTGCCGCCCTCCCGGCGACCTGCCGGTGGCTCCGGCCAGCGGGCAAAGATCGAGGTGCTCAGGCCCCCACGGGGCGTGAATTCGCCGCGCACCACGCACCATTCTGGACGAACGGCCTCCACGATGTCGTGCAGGATCTTGTTCACGGCGTTTTCGTAGAAGATGCCCAAATCGCGGTACGCCAGAAGATACATCTTCAGCGCTTTCAGCTCGATGCATTCCTGGCGCGGCTTGTATTGAATGGTGATGGTGCCGTAGTCCGGCAGGCCGGTTTTTGGGCAAACCGACGTGTACTCCGGGAACCGTGTGGTGATGACGTAGCCGGGAAATTGATTGGGCCAGGTGTCCAGCTTTGGCAGTTTCGCGTCGATGCCCGCGCGGGCGTGTTCCGCAGTGTAGTCAGCCATGGCGAATATTGTACGATGACTTTCTCGTGGCTGCCTCTTGCGGCAGCGCCGATAATCTCCTATCCTCTCCCCAGGACCTTCCTGAAACTCCACATGACCTGCCCAGCGTGCCAATCGGCCGATTGCCGGCGATCCAGGCGGCGGTCCGCGTTCGATTATCTGGTGAGCGTTGGGGGTGTCCTTCCCTGGAGATGCAATGTGTGCCACGAGCGGTTTCATTCGCGCGTGATACCGTTGCGGCAGGTTCTCTACGCCCGTTGTAGCATGTGCGGGAATCTGGAGCTGCAGCGCATTGCCCCTGAGAAAGTTTCTGGGGCAACTTCGGTGGTGGGACGGTTGCTTGGGCTGCCAGCGTTACGGTGCGAGCCCTGCCGCTACAAGTTCTTCTCGTTGCGGCCCTTGCGACACGGGGAACGCTCAGGCAGCATCGCGACGGAAGACTCCGCGGCAAAATATTAGCGCAGGAGCCTCATCTGTTTTGAGGCCGGTACTCGCCCCTATTTCCCTGTCGTCACCGGTCTACGCGGGGTCGACCGCCCGCACATCGGGCTTTACTTGCTCGCACGTCAGGTCCATGCGAAAATGTCTCGCGGAAAGTTTTGCATACAAGTCCACGCTCGCAGGCTCTCCGGCGCTATCGTCTAGGGGTCTAGGACATCGCCCTCTCAAGGCGGAAACACGGGTTCGAATCCCGTTAGCGCTACCAGCTGCAGCCAACTCTTCAAGCGGCGCGCTCTCGCGTTTCCCTCGGTTCCCTACCCGCCCGACGCTCGTCATCTAAAACCCGCCCCTAGTACACGGTTTTATACTGTAGCCGCGCCGTACTGATAGGTACTAGTACGGAACACTGTACCTCCCAAAACGTGACAGCCCGTGTCCCGTCCCGGAAAATATCGTTATGCCAGTCCCTCTCTCAGCGCTTCCAGGGCCTGCGTCTTCGTCGGTTAATACGACGCCGGTCCGCCACGTCCGCAGTACCGCCATCGTCTCGCGGGAAGTTGCCGGCGAGACGATCGTCGTCCCCATCTGCCGGGGCGTGGGGGATCTCGACTCCGTCTACACCTTTAATTCGATCGGAAAGAGCCTGTGGCATCTTCTCGAGCAAGGTCGCACGACAGAGGAATTGGTAGATTGGGTTGCCACGCATTTCGAAGTGAGCGCGGAACAGGCCTCTCGCGACGTTCAGAGCTATCTCGCTGAACTCCTGGAGATCGGCCTGATTCGCGCGGTGTAACCAGCCACTCTCCTTCTCCGCACACCTTTTTCCGGGTTGCGAAAGCATGGAGTGTGGTTTGTGTATTCGAATTAGGTACTGATAGTACTAAAGCTGCCCTCGCGGCTGCTTCCGGAACGGACAAATCGAGACGTGCAGACCGCTGCCTACGCCGAACTAACCGGCTTTGTTCACCAGCAGTTCCAGGCTAAACGGGCCCCGCTCGAAGTGTCTATCGAGGTGACCCGCCGCTGCCCTCTCGCGTGCCTCCATTGCTACAACAACCTGCCCATGAGCGACCACGCCGCCCGCGCTGAGGAATTGAGTTTCGATGAACACGTTCGCCTTCTGGACGAACTGCTCGAGGCGGGCACCCTCTGGTTGCTTTACACCGGCGGTGAAATCTTCGCCCGCAAGGATTTTCTCGATATCTACACGGAAGCCAAGAAGCGCGGCTTCCTCATCACCCTTTTTACCAACGGCACCCTGATCAACGAACGCATCGCCGACTATCTAGCCGAGTACCGTCCCCTGGCTATCGAAATCACCCTCTACGGCGCCACTCGCGAAACCTACGAAGCTCTCACGCAAATTCCCGGCTCGTACGACCGCTGCATGCACGGCATCCGCCTGCTTCTTGCGCGCAATCTGCCACTCAAGCTCAAAACCGTCCCCACCACGATCAACCGCCATGAGGTTTTCGAGATGAAACGCATGGCGGAACGGGACTTTGGCGCCGAATTCAAATTCGATTCGCTTATCAATCCGCGCATCGACTGTTCGCAAAGCCCCCTGGCCGTTCGTCTCTCTCCCGAGCAGGCCGTTGAACTCGATTTTGTCGATCCCAAGCGCAAGGAAGAGTACCGCCGTATCGCCGAACAGGACCTGGCCTCTGCGTCGCCCATCGAGGATGGCGAACGCGGGAAATATTCCTGCGGCGGCGGCCAAGCCGGCTGCGCCATCGACCCCTACGGCAAGATGAGCATCTGTGTCATCTCTCACCAGCAGGGCTACAACATCCGCCAGGGCAGCTTCCGCGAAGGCTGGGAAGGTCCGCTTCACGACATTCGCAGTCAGCCGCGCACCCGCCCCTCGATTTGCGACCGTTGCCAAATTCAGTCGCTGTGCAGCATGTGTCCTGCAAACGGCGAACTCGAAAACGGCGATCCCGAATCTCCAGTGTCCTTCCTTTGTCAGGTCGCGCATCTGCGCGCCTATGCCTTTGGCCACGAAGTCCCGGAGCATGGCAACTGCGACTGCTGCAAGGGCGGCGTCCATCGCGCCGAATTGATGGCGGCAGCGGAGCGCTTGAAAAATTTCCAGCCCGATCCCGGCATTTGGCCGGTCGCCAGCCCTTCGGGGCCGGTTTTGAATGTCTTGCAACCTTCTTCCGCGCGGCGCGGCGCAGCGTGCAATTCCTGCACCGGGACGCATGGATGAGCGAAGTGAAGCGATGAACGACGAGCACGACAAGAAATCACCGGATCAGGCCAACAAGCCTGCCTACGAGCCGCCCAAGGTGATCCGCGTGAGTCTGCGGCCCGAAGAAGCGGTGCTCGGGCACTGCAAGATTGTCGGCCACGCGGGGCCGGTGTCCGGTTCTTGCCGTTCGGTTGTCGCGTGCCGGTCGCTGGGTTCGTGAAATCAGGGAGTTTGATGAGCGCATTGGAACAACAGATCTCGAAGTTGCGCGAAGCTAGCGAGCCGCTCTTCCCGTGCGCCTCTCGCCTCGCCTATCGCATTGGCAGAATCACCTTTGGGCTCGAGGCCGAAGGCCAACTCCGTCTCGCTCTCGATCGCGAACTTGAGGAATTCTCTGTGGAAGAAACCGCCCTCCAGGGATGCCCCTGCGACGTGGCACTCCGCGTGTCGTGGGTGGATTCGCTCCAAGCGCCTTCTTCAACTCCGCTCTTCCATTCCGGGGGACTGTGGTCCCTGTACGCCGAGCCTACCGGCTACCGCTTCAGTTTCCTTTCGCCGCTGCTCGGCATGACGCCCTACAAAGAAGCCTGGCTCGATTCCGAATTTCGTTCCGGCCGCGTGCTCCTCTCCCGCCGCTACTTCGACACCTCGGCACCCGTTTATCCCCTCGAATATCCGCTTGACGAGCTGCTCATGATTCATCGCCTCTCGCGCGGCGAAGGCGTCGAGGTTCACGCCGTGGGCATCTCCGACGGTACGGGTCGCGGCCATCTTTTCCTCGGTCATTCCGGAGCGGGAAAAAGCACCACCGCGCGCCTTTGGCTCAACCGCCCCGGCGTCAAAATTCTCAGCGACGACCGCATCATCCTTCGCGTCCGCGATGGGCGCATCTTCATGCACGGCACGCCGTGGCACGGCGACGCGGGCATCGCCTCGCCTGATTCTGCCCCACTCACCGCCGTCTATCTCCTCGACCATGGCAAGTCCAACGAGCGCCTGCCGCTCTCTCCCGGCCACGCCGCCGCGGAGCTTTTCGCCCGCACCTTTGCGACCCACCATTCCGAGGAAGGCATTCGCTTCACGCTCGATTTTCTCGATCGCGTCGCCCGCGAAGTTCCCTGTTTCCTGTTCCGTTTTGTTCCCGACCAGTCCGCTGTGGAGGCCATCTGCTGTGCGGAAGCGTGACGCCATTCTCCAACGCAATTCCGCGCAGTTCGCCGCGATCTGCGATGCCTTGCTGCAGCGCGGCGCGCGCGTGCGTTTCTCCGCCAACGGCCGCAGCATGCGCCCCAACATTCTCGACGACGACGCGGTCATCGTCGCACCAGCCCGCCTCGAAGACTTGCAACCCGGCGATGTGGCCCTAACCCGCGGCAAAGATGGCTTCCGCGTGCACCGCGTTTCCATCGCCGGTGCCGCCGCGGGCCTCATTGTCACCCGCTCCGACGCGGGCCAAGAAGACGATCCCGCCACCGATGCCGTGCTGGGAAAAGTCGTCGCCATTGAACGCGATGGCCACACGCACTCGCTCACCTTTCCCCTCCAAAAGTATTTGCACGCCGCGCACAGGTTTGCGTGGCGCTTCGCCCAAGCCGCGGCTTTCCGCGTCACAAAGCTCGCGTCAGCCTCCGCGCTGTTTGCTTTGGCGCTTCTTCTCGGCCTGCTGCTAAACGCCGCACCCGCGGCTGCCCAGACCGATCTCACTGTGTCGGCGGATACTGCCTCTCCAAGCCCGGTCGCCCCACTCGGCCAGATCACCTATACGGTGACCGTAATCAATAACGGTCCGCGAACGGCGGCTATGCCCAGCGTAACCATGAACACACCCACGGGCACAACGTATTTGTCGGCAGCCATGACTGCGGGAGCGGGTACATGGACCCTGACGAATCCCGGGGTCGGCAATAGCGGTGCCATCAAATTTACGTGCACTACCAATATGGGCAGCGGCAGCACCGCGACCTTCACGTTCACGGTTCAACTCACCGCCTCTGCCGCTAGCCCAATCTCACAATCTGTAACCATCAGCTCAACCACGACGGACACCAATCCGGCGAATAACACTGCCACCACCAGCGTAACTATTCAGACTCCCAATGTCTCCGTAACCAATTCCGGCACTCCCAATCCGGTGGACGTCACCTCCAATATCACCTACACGCAAAAGGTCACCAACGGCAGCACCACCACTCCAGCCGTCAATCTCACGTTCAGCGAAAACGTTCCGGCGAACACTACCTATCAGTCCATCACCATCCCGACCGGGTGGACGTGCCCCACACTTCCCACAGTTGGCGGCACCGGATCCATCTCCTGCACCGCGGCCACTCTGGCCGCCAACACGTCTTCTACGTTTACCGTTGTGGTCCAGGTCCTTTCTACAGTCAGCTCCGGCTCAACCATCTCGGACACCGTGAACATCGGCGAGTCGGGAACGGACCCGGGTACCACCACGGCAACGGCCACAACCACCATAGATATTCCCGATCTTTCCGTCACCGAGACCGCCGCTCCCAATCCCGTAGCCACCGGCGCCAACATCACGTATACGGAAACCGTAACGAACAACGACACGACGGTTGCGGCCATCGGCGCGACACTCACGCAAAGCACTCCCGCAAATACCCACTTCCAGTCCGTCACGCCGCCTGGAACCTGGACTTGCCCCACGCAGCCCGCTGTCGGCGGTACCGGCACCATCGTCTGCACGGCCACCGGCACGTTCGCCGCATCAACCTCCGTGAACATCAGCGTCGTCGTCTCCGTCAGCCCGGAGGCTCCAGCGGGCTCGAACATCACAAATTCCATTACCGTCAGCGAAACCGGCACGGACCCCAACCCCGCCAACAACACGGCGACAGCCACCGTTACCATCCAGGGCGCAGACCTCTCCATGACCCAGGTCGCTTCCGCCTCCGCTATTGCGCCCGGCAACACCATCACCTACACCGAGACTGTCACGAACAACGGTCCGAATGCCGCGACGGGCGCCACTCTTTATCAGCAAACTCCGGTCAACACGACTTTCGTTTCCATGACTCCCCCGACCGGCTGGACCTGCGGCACGCTTCCTGCTGGGGGCGGCACCGGCCAGGTCATCTGCACCGCCAGCGCCGCGATGAACGCTAACACCACCACCGGCAATTTCAGCTACGTGGTGACGGTCAATGCCGCAACGGCAGCCGGAACGGTTATCAGCAATCAGGCGGACGTCACGTCGCAAACCAGCGACGGGAATCCCGCCAACAACGGCACCTTAACCTCTACACTCGTCGAACTAACGCCCGATTCCGACCTTGCGGTTGCCATGACTGCGTTGCCCTCGCCCGTTTTTATCTCTTCTTCTCTCACGTACACGATCCAGGTCAGCAACTTGGGTTTGGCTCCGGGCACGGCTGTCACGCTTACCGACACTCTGCCGGTCCTCAGCTCTGCCAGCGCACTCAGCAATGTTTCTGCTTCCTCAACGCAGGGGACCTGTACCGTCAACACCACCACCGCTCCGTTTAATGTCACCTGCAACCTCGGGACAGTCGCCTATCCTTTGTCCGTGCCGATCACCATCACCATCAGCGGCACAACGCCTGCGACGCCCACAACCCTCTCCAACACGGCGACGGTTTCTACCACGGGCACGGATCCGGTCACCAGTAACAACAGCATCACGCTTGCGACCGTCGTGCAGCCCCTAGTTTGCGCCACCCCCGGAAATGACGGCGCTCCCGGCGCGCTCACGGGCGTGGTCAACGCTTACTACCCGCCTTCCGGCCCTGTTACGCTTACCGCCGGTACGAGCACCTCTGTCGCGCTCGGCCCGGCCGCCACCAATGGTGCGCAGACCAACATCAGCGCCGGCGACCTCCTGCTCATCATTCAAATGCAGGGCGCGCAGATTAACTTCACCAACACCACTTCTTACGGCGACGGCATCCCCGGCGATCCTTTCGGTTCCACGAACCTCGGCGCGACCGGCGTCTTCGAATTTGTGACCGCTACGAATTCTGTCACGGCAGCCACCGGCGGCACGCTGAACTTTATCGGCACCGGCGCGAATAACGCGCTGCTCAACACCTACACCAGCGCCGCCGCAACCACCACGCAGGGCATCCAGACATTCCAGGTCATTCGTGTTCCGCAATACTCCTCCGCAGCGTTGAGCTCGTCTCTCACGGCCATGCCGTGGAATGGAGCCACCGGAGGCGTTCTCGCTCTCGACGTCGCGTCGCAACTCACTCTGGGCGGCTCCGTCGTTCTCGACGGCTTCGGCTTCCGCGGCGGCGCGGGCATTACGGAACGCGGCATCACGGGCTTTGCTAAGACCGACACCGTGGACGTTTCCCCCACCGCCCTCCCCAACCTTTCCGGCGGCGGCGATCCGCCCGCTGGCGGCGGAGCCGGAGGCGGTAAGGGCGAAGGCATTGCGGGCACTCCGCATTGGGTCGGCCCCTCCATCACGGCGATTACGCATGCTTCGACTGCCAGGAATACGGCGCAGGCTGTCGTCGAAGGCTATCCAAACGGCAGCTTCGCCCGCGGCGCTCCCGGCAACGCTGGAGGCGGCGCCACCGACGCCGATCCCGCTGCGAACGACCAAAACTCAGGCGGAGGCGGCGCAGGAAATGGCGGCCAGGGCGGCTTAGGCGGTTTCGGCTGGAACTCCGCGGGACTCGTAGGCGGCTACGGCGGCGCGCCATTCCCTGCAACCACGAGCGCACTCATCATGGGCGGTGGCGGCGGCGGGGGAACCACAAATAACGGCTCTTACTGGGATCCCAGCTCAGACACCGGGAATGCCGACTGCGGCCTGAACTGCACCGGTGTCTACAGTACCGGCGGCGCGGGCGGTGGCATCGTCATTATTCACGCCGGCTCAGTCGTCGGCGCGGGCACGATCACTGCAAACGGCCAAAGCTCACTTAGCCCTGAGAACGACGGCGCGGGCGGCGGGGGCGCGGGCGGCACTATTCTCGTTTTCGCCAACAGCGGCGGCCTCAGCGGTCTCACGGCCAGCGCCGCCGGTGGCAACGGCGGAAACACCTGGCCTGAGCAAGCTCCCGGCGCGTTTCCTGGCAATCGCCACGGCGCGGGCGGCGGGGGCGCGGGCGGCGTTATCCTAGCGACTTCGGCACCCAACGCTCTTTCCAGTGTGCTCAACGGCAATCCTGGCTGGTCTACGCTGGCCAACGATCCCTACGGCGCGACTCCTGGTCAACCCGGCGTGCTGAATTCCGGCTTGACCATCACCCAAACTCCCGGCGTCCAGTCCGGCGCCTACTGCTCTTCCGCTGACATTTCCGTCACCAACTCCGGCACACCCAACCCCGTGCTGACCGGCCCCGGACCTGGCAACGTCATCACCTACCTGCAGACGGTCACCAACAACGGGCCACTCGATGCGCTCAACGCCACGTTCAACGAAACGATTCCCGCCAACACTAGTTTTCAGTCCATCAGCTTCCCCGGCGGCTCCGGCTGGACTTGCCCCACGCTGCCCTCGGTGGGCGGCACCGGCACCATTTCGTGCAGCAACCCTGATATCGCGAAGGCTGCTTCCACGACGTTTACCGTCGCTGCCGCGGTCAACACGGGCGTCGCTGCGGGAACGGTCATCACCGACGTAATCAACGCTGCCTCCGGCACCAGCGATCCCAATCTCGCCAACAATTCCGCGATCGTTCAAACGACGGTCGGGCTTGCCACGACGGCCGATCTCGCCATCACGAACGCGGCTTCTCCGAATCCGGTCATCGCCGGCAACAACATCACCTACACGCAGGTCGTCACCAACAATGGCGCCGGTCCAGCCTCCACTGTCACGCTCACGGAAGCTATCCCGGCGAATACGACGTTCGTCTCCGCCACGCCCTCGCCCTCCACCGGCTGGAGCTGCGGCGTCGCCGGCGGCACGCTTACCTGCTCTAACGCGGCCATGGCCGCGAACACTTCCACGACCTTCAGCGTTGTCGTGACCGTGAACTCCGGAACCGCTGCAGGCACGGTCATTTCCGATACCGCGCAAGTCTCGGCCACGACCACTGATCCCAATCCCAACAACAACAGTGCCATCGTCACCGACGTCGTGGCCACCGCCGGCCAGTCCGATCTCAGCGTCACCAGCATCGCGAACCCAGCCAACGTCGTCACCGACGGCAACACCATCACCTACACGCAAACGGTCACCAACAATGGACCCTCCGCGTCCGGCACCGCTACTTTCACGGACGCCATCCCCGCCGGCACCACCTTCGTCTCGTTCAGTGTGCCCTCCGGCTGGAACTGCGGCACGTCCATCCCCGCGGTTGGCGGAACAGGAACGATCTCCTGCTCCATCTCTTCGCTCGCCGTGAACACGCCGGTCAATTTCCCGCTGGTCGTCAAAGTGGCCCTCGGCGACACGCCTGGCACTGCCATCACCAACACCGCCAACATCAGCGTTCCTTGCTCTTCCACGACCGACCCGAATTGCGGCAACAACTCCGCCAGCACCACCCTCACGGTTGCGTCGCCCACGCAAGCCGATGTGGCCATCTTCAAGACCGCTTCCCCCGAGCCGGTGGACCAAGGCACAAACCTCACCTACACGCTGGAAATCACCAACAACGGCCCCGCCGTCGCGCAGGGCGTCACCGTGTCTGATCCCATCCCCAGCCAGGTGACCTACGTTTCCGTCTCCACCACGCAGGGCACGTGCACCTACACCTCTTCCACCGCCACGGTCGGTTGCACGCTCGGCAACGTCAGCGTCGGCGGCCTCGTGCTCATCACCATCAACGTCACCGCCGACACGTTCAGCTCTTCCAC
>Ga0335077_10007747_pt1 | contig 13295 bp, 9 predicted proteins | sample Lox_Sample_31_FD_207151 | JGI IMG/M metagenome (GOLD analysis project Ga0335077, IMG submission 207151) | Soil microbial communities from Loxahatchee National Wildlife Refuge, Florida, United States - Lox_Sample_3.1 | ecosystem: Environmental > Terrestrial > Soil > Wetlands | place: USA: Florida... | reverse complement strand
CGCCGCGCGAGACGATCGCCTCTCCGCCCGCGGCTAGTTCGTTGAGCGCCAGAAAAATCGCCGCCGCGTTGTTATTGACCGCGATCCCCGGAGCGCCCGTCAGCCGTTCGATGAGCCCGCCGGCGTGAACGTCGCGCTTGCCGCGTCGTCCCGCGGCGGCATCGTACTCCAGGTTCGAATAGCCGGGCAGGATCGTGACTTCGCCGAGCGGAGCGCGCCCCAGGTTGGTGTGCAGCACCACCCCGCTCGCATTGATCACGCGCCGCAGTGACGGCGTCTGGAGCCGCTCGAGCGCCAGCGTGACACGGCTCTCCACCGGCAGCCCGAGGTCGCGCCCGGCCAGAATCTCGCTCCGGATTTCATCCACGGCGCGCCGGATCTCGGCGATCACGAGCGCCCGCGGATAAGCGCCTACGGTATCGCCCAGGTTCGCCAGGACGTCGTGAACTGCCGGCAGGTCGCGCAGGGTGAGGCGCACCAGACGATGTTAACGCGCTTGTGCAAACCGAGTGCAACCGACTAGAATAGAATTGATCGGGGCGTGGCTCAGCCTGGCTAGAGCGCCTGGTTCGGGACCAGGAGGTCGGTGGTTCGAATCCACTCGCCCCGACCATTTATTTTCTTCCGGTTATCCTCACTCTCCACCCCTCGGATCTTTGCTGACACCGACGCGATGCAGTGTCCGGATTTCCGTGGCGTGGGCGGCAGCGGTTGCCGGCCGGCCCAGCCGCTTCCCGTTCTGGCGGGCATGCGCCAGCCCAGCCCGGGTCCGTTCTCGCAGGATCTCCCTTTCGAACTCGGCGAAAATCGCGAGCAAGCCCGCCATGGCGCGGCCGGCGGGCGTGGTCAGGTCGAGCGCTTCGGTCAATGACACGAACGCCACGCCGAGGTGCTCCAATTCCTGGAGGCTCGCCAGCAGATCCGTTACGGATCGGCCCCAGCATGGCGCGGTTCTGCATCGGCAGATTTTGCTTTTGGAAAAGCTCGTTTGGCCGACATTTCGGAGTGTCACCCAACCACGTCCGGAGTCGATCCTTTTCGGCAGGGCAGAAGCATCCTCCACTGTCCTGCTCTCCACATTCTGCGCGTAAGGCCGTCAGAACATTCTGTTCTCAAGACGTCTCAGCGCACGGTTGGACTCTCTCACAGACTCGTAAGCAAGGCGTTCCCACTCTCAAAGCTTCAGCTTCAAAGTTTCGACCATGTAGTCTCGCATCGCCTGGTTGCCGCCGCCCTCGCCCATCACCGGTCCGGTAAACTTCGTCTCTCGAAGGTAACCGACCAGCTCCGGCAGCTTGATTACTCCCGTCCCGAACGGCACCATGCGGCCCCGGGCAGGTTGTCCGTCGGGCGATGGCGCATCCGATGGGGGTTGAAAATCGCGCAGGTGCGTGCCAACCATGCGGGAGCGATACTTCCGGTACACGCTCATCGGATCCACACCACACGCCACAAAGTGGCCCACATCCGGCCACAGGTTGAAATAGCGGCTGTCGGTGGCGTCCATGAACGCGTCGATCAACCCGGCGCGGATGTCGCCCTGCTCAGGGTGTAGACCGACCGGAATCCCGGTCTCCTCCTTCACCCTCTTGCCGATCTCATTTGCGTTTGCGGCCCAGGCACTGACATCGACTTTGCGATACTCCTCGTCCGTGCCGTTGCCCAGATTCGCTCCGGGTGCAATCAGAGGGTTCATGTATTTCCCGCCGACAGCTTTCAAGAAACGGGCCACGCGAAGATGCGCTTCGACCAGCTCTTTGCGCTGCTCGGTGAGATGCATATGGCTGTACATCGCACTGCCCAGAAGCGTCAGACTGCGTTGCGCCATCCCTTCACGAAATTCGGAGATTCGTGACTCGAATGCCTCCACGAACCTGCGGTTCGTCGCATTCATTTCGATATTGTGAACGCCAAGCCCGTGGCATTCGTCGCAGATCTGCCAGACGCCTTCGACTACCGATGGCGGCGGCGAAGCCGCGGGACTGCGACCCCCGCGTCCTCCAGGTGTCCCTCCCGGAACCAGCCCTGCCGGGAAGTTCTGCTCTTGCGTAGTCTGCGCCGCGCACACGCCAGCCGCGCCGGCCGCGAGCAACAAATCTCTGCGACTGAACCTGGACATCAGGATTCTCCTCTCCGGGCCATCCGTCTCGATACTATATACGACTTCGCCGCCACCGAATCCCCTCCTTGACGCCGTCGATCCCGTGAAGTATAAGTATCGCAACCTGCCAGACGAGGGCTGGCAAGGAGCGGCTCAGACGCCCTGCTGAAGGAGCAAGTTAAATGGATCCTATTTCCCGACGTCGAGTTCTAGGTGCAAGTGCGGCAGCTTTTACCGCCGCATCGTACAATCGCGTCCTCGGCGCGAACGACACCATCCAGGTTGGCGTAGTTGGTACGGGCGCCCGCGGCGGCGGGCACGTCCGTTCTCTCGGCAACCAGAAGGACGCGCGCATCATCGGGCTGTGCGACGTCTGGCTGAAGCGGGCCCAGGCACGCACGCAGACCGCTCCGGAGGCGCAGGTATTTCAGGATCATCGGCGGCTTTTGGAACTGAAGGATCTGGACGCGGTGCTGATCGCCACCCCGGACCATTGGCACGTCCCAATTTCCATGGATGCAATCGGCGCAGGAAAGGACGTCTTCTGCGAAAAGCCGATCACCCTCAAATTGGGCGAAGCCGACGCGCTAAGGAAGGCCATCGCAGATAGCAGACGAATCTTCCAGTCGGGAATGCAACAGCGCTCCATGACGCATTTTCAAGCCGCGCGGGACGAATATATCAAAGCCGGCAAGTTGGGTAAGGTGACGCTGGTCCGCACATGGTGGCATGGCAGCGTCAGTTCATTCGTGAAGCCCATCCCGGCCGAGCTCCAGAACCAGCCGTCGGATCTGGATTGGAAGCGTTTCATCCAGCCTACAGACAAGAACCGGCCGTACCATCCATATCAGTTCAACTGTTTCCGCGCCTTCTTCGATTTCGGAGGCGGCCAGTTCACGGACCTGTTCACGCACTGGGTAGACGCGGCGCATATGCTCCTCGGCGAAGACACCCCAAACTCGGCGAATGCCTCCGGCGGCCTGTATATTCCCGAGCTGCAGAACGACGGCAGCGGCCGCACCGTTCCCGACACGGTGGATGCGGCGCTCACCTATCCCGGCGGCTGGATGTGTACCTTCGAAGCCACCATGGCTGCGGGCATCAATGCGAACGGCCTGGAATTCTGCGGCACCAAGGGCAAGCTCTACATCACTCGCACCGGCTTTGAGTTCACTCCTGTGGATCCCAACGCGCCAACAGGATACGGAGGCCGTCGCGGCGGGACCGGCGGTTCTGCGCCCTCCGGGCCCTTCTCCCTCCAACCACCGCCCAACCCACTCACCATCGGCGTGCGCGCCGCCGGCGGCGATGAGCACCTGCGTAACTGGCTCGATTGCATCAAATCGCGGAAGACGCCCAATGCGACGATCGTGGATGGCATCCGTTCCGCAGCAGCCTGCCATCTCTGCTCCATTTCCTACCAGCAGGGCCGCCGCTTGAAGTACGATACTGCGAAGGAACGGATCGTCTGAACGCATGAATCGAAGCCGACTATTCTTCATCAGCTGTCTTGCGCTGATCACGACCGCTGTGGCGTTTTCCATGCGGGGCGACTCGCTCGACGGAATGCGCGCCGATTTCTTTCTCTCCAACGAGCAGATCGGGGTTGCGCTCAGTCCTGCATTTTGGGGAAACACCATCGCCGTCCTGATTGGCGGCGCACTTGCCGACTATTTAGGGATGAAACGGCTGCTGCAGCTCTCCAGCATCGGCTACATCGCGGCGCCGCTGCTGATCATCTTTGCGCCGCGCCCGGCCGCCGCCGTGGCGCCCTACTACTCCGATCCCGGCTTCCAGTGCCTTTTCGGCGGCATGCTGCTTCTCGGCTTGAGCCAGGGGCTGGTCGAGGCGGCCATCAATCCTCTCATCGCGGCCCTTTACTCTCGCGAAAAGACGCACCGGTTCAGTCTGCTCCATGCGTGGTGGCCGGGCGGCCTGATCCTGGGCGGACTCCTCGCCTACGCCCTCACCAAGATGATGGGCCTGGATCTCGGCAGCGTCACGCCGGCCACTGCCACGTTCGGCTGGCAAGTCAAGATCGGGACGATCCTCATCCCCGCCGTCGTGTACGGGCTCATGGTTTCTCGCGAAACACTTCCGCCCACCGAGCGAGCCTCCGCCGGCGTCTCCACAGGCCAGATGTTTCGTGAGGTTCTTCGTCCGATGTTCCTTCTGCTGTTCGTGTGCATGTGCATGACGTCCAGTTCGGAACTTGGTCCGGACCAGTGGGTAGGTCCGCTGATCGGCAACCTGACCGGAATGCGCGGAATCCTGATTCTGGTCTATACGGCAGGAATCATGTTCCTGCTGCGCTTCTTCGTCGCAGGCCGGCTTGCGAAATGGATCTCCCCGATCGGTCTCCTGACCGCCAGTGCAGCGCTCACCGCCGCGGGCCTGTTGGCGCTCTCAGGCGTCAACGCTCCCGCGCAAGCCTTCCTGGCTGCGACGGTCTTCGGTGTGGGCAAGACGTTCTTCTGGCCCACCATGCTGGGCGTGACCGCGGAGCGATTTCCCCGCGGGGGAGCCTTGCTGTTGGCCATCATGGGCGGCGCCGGCAACCTGGCTGCGGCGCTGATTCTCCCCTTGATGGGAGGATGGTATGACCAGTTCGGTGCAGCGATGGCGTTTCGATATGTTGCCGTCATGCCCATCGCGCTGACCGTGATCTTCGCAGCTCTGGCCCTGCACTACCGGCGAAACGGCGGTTATCGGGTGGTCCGGCTGGACGTGCAAACGGAGATCGCCACTAATTAAGAAGTCTCGGGTGTCGTGCAGTCATCGCCACAGCCGGGTTGGCACTACTATCGCCGCTGTGGTATCACTGCGTCATGAAGCGTCAGGAAAACACTCGGAGAGAAATGTGGCGAACCACAGGGGCAATGCTTCTCGGAGCGAGCGCCGTGCAGGCGCAGGGTAAAGATGAATGGACGCCCAAGAAGCAGTCCAGCGGTGGTGCGATTCGTTCTGGACATTTGCTGTTCCTCGGCGGAATCGGCGGCTGGTATCCGGAGCGGCGGCCAAAACCTGGCGACATCAAGGAGCAGACCGGGGATGCGCTGGAGATGATGAAGGCTTCGCTTGAAAAGTCCGGGTCCTCGCTCGCGAACGTGCTTAAAGTGCAAGTTGCCTTGGTCGATCCCGAGAAGAATTGGGAGGGAATGGACCAGGTCTACAACACGTTTTTCACGACGAGCCCAAAACCGGTGCGGTCCTACTTCGGGTCCACCGGCTTTCGGAGATCCGGACAGCTACTCCAGATTGATTGCGTGGCTTATGTAGAGTGAAACTCGCCACTGGCAGGATGCAGAAAAAACCGATTGAACCAGAGTACAATGCACTCAGTTCTGCAAAATGCTGCTCCCGGCATCGCAACCAGCCATTTCGTCAACACGGCCCGTCCGTCCGGTCTCTGCGTGTGTCCTCTGGTTGCCTCCTTTATTACGCTGTTTGGCCTGGATCTTCGCCTCACAACCGTCCCATGTGATCGCAGCCGAGACCGAACCGCAGGCGCCTGCCATCCTGGAACGGCGCTGTCTGCAATGCCACAATGAGACGGCACGAATGAGCGGCCTCTCCCTGGCCACCGCCGAAGACGCGAAGAAAGGTGGCGTCCACGGGCCCGCGATCGTTCCCGGAAAACCGCAGGAAGGCACCCTCCTGCGCATGATCTCCGGCGACAAGCCGAAGATGCCCATGCAGTCAGCTCCTCTCTCGCCGTCGGAAGTCGCGACCATCCGTGGTTGGATTGAAGCCGGTGCGCCCTGGACGGGAACACTCGGCACCAAGCCCAAACTCTGGTCCCTTCAGCCCCTCACCAGGCCCGCCGTTCCCGCGGTCCAATCCGATTGGGTCCGAACTCCCATCGACGCGTTCATCCTCGCGAAACTCAACGCGATGAAGTTGACGCCTTCGGCCGAGGCCGATCGCCCCACCCTGATTCGCCGCCTCACCTACGACCTGCATGGACTGCCACCCTCCTGGGATGAGATCCAAGCCTTCGTCGCCGACCGCGCTCCCGATGCCTACGAAAGACTAGTCGATCGCCTTCTCGCCTCGCCTCGCTACGGGGAACGGTGGGGGCGTCACTGGCTCGACGTCGTCCACTACGGCGAATCCCACGGCTACGACAAGGACAAGCCGCGCCGCAATGCCTGGCCCTACCGCGATTACGTGATCCGTGCCTTCAATGAGGACAAACCCTATTCCCGGTTTGTCGGAGAGCAGCTTGCCGGGGACGTCCTCTCGCCCGAGGATCCTCAGGGCGTTGTCGCAACCGGCTTCATCGCTGCCGGACCTTGGGACTTTGTCGGTCACGCCGAGCTCCGGGAGAACACGACCGACAAGAACATCACCCGCCTGCTCGACCGCGATGACATGGTCATGACCACCATGTCCGCCTTCGTGAGCATGACCGCTCACTGCGCCCGCTGCCACGATCACAAGTTCGACCCCATCCCGCAAGAGGACTACTACAAGCTCCAGGCAGTCTTCGCCGGAGTGGACCGCGCCGATCGGCCCTACGACACCGATCCCGAGGTCTTCGCGAAACGACGTGCTTTGCTCGAGCGCAAGCGTGCCCTGGTGGTCCAGCTACGGCCATTGCAGGATGCCGCGGCTTCCGTCACCAGTCCGGAACTGGAGAGGCTCGACGCAACCCTGGCCGCCCGAAAACAGGAACTCGCCGACAACAAGAAGCCGGAGATTCAAGCCGAAATCGGTCAGCTCACGGCCGGCCGCAAGGCGCTGGTCCAATCTCTTCTCTCCACCGAGGTGAAGGACGAAACCCGCCGCCTCACCGCCGAACTCGAAGATCTGAACCATGAAATCGAGGCCCTGGGCAAACCTCAACTGGTGTACGCCGCCGCAAACTTCTTCGATCCACAGGGTACTTTTAGCTTTGCGATCGAGCCGCGTCCCATCACCGTACTCCAGCGCGGCAGTGTGGAAAGCCCCGGAAAGCTCGTCGGACCTGGAGCCCTTTCCTGTGTGCCCGGCCTTTCCTCCACCTTCGCGATCGGCCCCGCCGAAACGGAAGGAGCCCGCCGCGCGGCGCTGGCACACTGGATCACGAGCCCTGGCAACATGCTCACCTGGCGCTCCATTGTGAATCGCGTTTGGCAGTACCACTTCGGCACGGGCATCGTCGATTCCGCGAACGACTTCGGGCACATGGGCTCCCAACCCAGCCACCCGGAACTTCTCGACTGGCTGGCCGTCACATTTCGCGACCAGGGCGGAAGCATCAAACAACTCCACAAGCTCATCCTCATGAGTTCCGTCTACCGGCAGCAGTCCGCCAACAATCGCGCGGATGCCCTGATCGATTCCGAAAACCGGTACCTGTGGCGCATGAACCGGCAGCGCCTCGACGCCGAGTCCGTCCACGATGCCGCGCTCAGCGTGACCGGAAAACTCGATCTCACGATGGGCGGCCCCTCCGCCGAGCAGTTCTGGTTCAAAGACGATCACTCGCCCGTCTACGACTATTCGAAGTTCGACATAGACAGCCCAGCGGCCTACCGTCGCAGCGTCTACCGGTTCATCGTGCGCAGCGTGCCCGACCCGTTCATGGACCGCCTCGACTGCCCCGACGCCTCGTTGATCACCGCCAAACGGAACACCACCATAACCGCAATTCAGGCGCTGGCCCTGCTCAATAATCCGTTCATGGTGCGGCAGGCGGAACACCTTGCCGCGCGCGTCAGCAGTCTCGCGTCCGAACCTGGACAACAGGTCGCCTGGATCCATCGCCTCACGCTGGGCCGCGACCCCGCTCCCGCGGAATCGCAACGGCTCGTGGAGTTCGCGGCGCGCCATGGACTCGAGAACGCCTGCCGCGCAATTCTGAACAGCAACGAATTTCTTTTCGTGGATTGAAAACCCTATGGATCGGCGGCAATTTCTTTGGAACTTCGGGGGCGGACTCGGCGGTATCGCCCTGGCGCAAATGCTCCAGGCCGAAACGCAATTTCCTCCAAAAGCGAAACGCGTCGTCCAGCTCTTCATGTCCGGCGCCGCCAGCCAGTGCGACACGTTCGACTACAAGCCCGAGCTGATCAAGCGCAACGGCGAGAAGTTCGATGCCGGCGGCAAGGTCGAACTCTTCCAAAGTAGTCCCGGCGCCGTCATGAAGAGTCCCTGGGACTGGAAGCAGCATGGGCAATGCGGCAAGTGGATCAGCGATCTCGTGCCTCACATCGCCTCCTGCGCCGATGACATCGCGTTCGTCCATTCCATGCAGGCCAAGTCCAACGTCCACGGACCTGCCACATTCATGCAGAATACCGGCTTCGTGCTGCCCGGCTTCCCCTGCATGGGGTCCTGGGTCTCCTACGGGCTCGGCACCATGAATGAGAATCTGCCGACCTTCATCGTGCTCCCCGACTCCCGGGGCTTCGCCCCCAACGGTCCGGGAAACTGGACTGCCGGTTTTCTCCCCGCTTCGCACCAGGGCACGATGATTCGTGCCAGCAGCCCCAACCCCATCTACGACCTCTTCCCGCCCAAGGACGCCGCCTTCATCACCAAGGGGAGCGAAAGCAGCACCTGGCAATTGCTGCGCGAGATGAATCGGGACCACATGCAGCATCGCGAGGGCGATTCCCGCCTCGACGCGCGCATCACGTCCTACGAAATGGCAGCGAAGCTGCAGCTCAGCGCGCCCGAGGTTCTCGACATATCGGGCGAATCCGAAGCCGCTCGCAGACTCTACGGTCTCGACGAAAAAGCCACCGAAGACATGGGGCGCAACTGCCTCATCGCGCGCCGTCTATTGGAGCGCGGCGTACGCTTTGTTCAGGTTTGGAGCGGCGCCGATAACGGCTTCCCTCGCCGCAACTGGGACAGTCACGAGAATCTCGCCAAAGACCACGCCGACATGGCTGCCGGCATGGACCGCCCCACGGCCGCCCTGATCAAGGATCTAAAATCGCGCGGCATGCTCGACGACACCATCGTTTTCTGGACTACCGAATTCGGACGCATGCCCTGTAGCCAGGGCGCGAAGGGACGGGACCACAATCCCTTCGCTTTCACGATCTGGCTCGCCGGTGGCGGCATCAAAGGCGGGGTCAGCTACGGCGCCAGCGACGAATGGTCCTATAAAGTAGCCGACAAACCAATCTACTGTTACGACGTCCACGCTACTGTTCTCCGGTTGCTCGGCATCGACCATACGAAGCTGACTTACCGGCATAACGGCATTGACCGGCGCCTGACCGACGTGCACGGCCAGGTGATACCGGAACTGCTGGCATGATCGCGATGCGCCTGTAACTTTGTTTGAAAGTTCGTCTTATAGACGTTATACTCCGCCAGGCCGACCGGTTTGTTGTCATTACATATGCTGGCGGGCGATCCAGTCGGCGATTCGCTGCAGCACGGCCGGGGAGATTGTTTCTTCCGCCCAATTGGCCTCCCGGCCGATGCCGACGTCGGCGGTTTGAAACAGAAGATTTACGTCTGGCACCTCCTCGACCTCGGCGGCCTTGTTTCCGGCCAGCGCGCCGCGCATCGCAGGTGCGTTCCTGCCGGCCGGTACAGACAGATCCTTTTCGGCGTAGAGCGCCAGTACCGGAGAGGCGATCTTGCGGAGTTGCGGCGAGGGATCGTAGCTCATGGCTTGGCGGAACTGTGGGGAGGTCCACTGTCGCAGCTGCGCCACAATTTGGGACTCGGGAAGCTTGCCCGCCAGGAAACCTCGCACCTTCGCGGCCAGAGCCGCCGGATCGCTTTCCTCCAGGACCATAGCTAAGACGCCGCGCATCAGCGCCGCCTCTTGGTCTACCTTCGTGGGGAGTTCTCCATTGGCGAGAGCGCTGAGGCGTCCGGCTTCCACCGCGTTCTCGGCCGCGCGAACCGCGGGTGCGCCGAGCATCACCACAAATGCGACAGCAGGATCCCGCACCGCGACGATTGCCGCCGGAAGACCTCCGTCCCCATGGCTCACGAGGCCAATGCGTCCGGCGTTCACTTCGCGGCGCGTCCTCACGTACGCCAAGGCGGCGGTGACATCGCCGGCGTAATCCTCAAGTTGCAAGCCGGCGGACTTGCCACCGGATTTGCCGACGCCACGCGCGTCTGTCCGCAAGACTGCAATTCCAGCGCGCGTCAGGTAGTCGGCCAGGACAAGAAACGGCCGATGGCTTGAGATCAGCTCATCGCGATCCATCGGTCCCGACCTCGGTATCAGCACCACCGTCGGAAACGGTCCCCGGCCTTGAGGAATGGTGAGCGAGCCTGCCAGGCTGATGCCCGTCGCAGGGTTCTCAAAGACAACCTCTTCGCTCGTGTAGGGAAGAGGCGCCGCCGGGTCCTGACGTCCGGCGTCGACCTTCTGCGCATTCAACGCGTACACGTACGTGTGGATCATCTGTCCGAGCGCCCCTCCGGGGCTGCCGCGATGGAGCAGTAGGACGCCGGCATGGCGGCGAGGCTCGAACCAGAACGCTGCACCGGTTCCCGGCTGAGGGCTATTGATGGACGGAATGAAGTAATAATGTTTACTCGTCCAGGTCTCTCCCTCGTAGCCGATTCCGAACCATTCGCTCGGATTCACGACCGCCACAGAGTTGCCCACCCAAACTCTGCGGTAGTTTTCCTCCAACTCGCTGCGGGTCAGGACGGTCTCGGGACCACCCAACATTAGAAATGAGGCCAAGCGCGCCACGTCCCCGATGGTGGTTTCGATCACCGGACTGCCCCCCGCGCTGAAAGAGGAGACACGGGTGTGCGACATTTGCAGGGGAGACAGAATTTTCTCCGCCAGATATGCGGCAAACGGCTGGCCCGCGGCCCTGGCCAGCGCGAGCGTCAGTACTGCGCTACCGAGGTCCGAAGCCGCGGCGTGCGTTCCGGGCTCGAACGCGTAGTGCGCCTGCGGAAGAGCGGCGATCAGGCTTCTCTCCCAACCGGCGGCGGGATCCTGCGGATCCGCCGCACCGGCGGCGCTTTCCAGGCCGGAGGTATGCAGTGCCAACTGAATGAGCGTGACCGGCGCCGCATGGGGGTACCAGTTGCGCACCGTTTTGAGCTCAGGCACGAACTTTTCGGCGGGATCGGAAAGATGAGCCTTGCCATCGCGCATCAACTGCAGGAGCATAACGGCGGTGAAGGCGCCCGTTCCGATTTCGTACTCTGTATCGGCGCTTGCAGGCCTCTGCCGGCCCGCGTCCGCGAAGCCGTAGCTTTTCGTCCAGGCCAGCCCGTTGCGAGTCACGACGGCCAGCGTGTAGCCGACGTCGGCCGGGTTCTTCACCGCCTCCGCTGCGATTCGATCCAGGTCGCGAATCACCTCCGGCATGCCGGGAGGCAGCTTTTCCGTCTGGGACGGCAGGCTACCGGCGATGCCGAGAAAGGCGCAGAGGACCGTTACTCGTGTAACCATAGCTCCGCCGGAGGTTCAGTCCCCGGTATTCGTTATACGCGCAGCCGCGGCTTTAGTACCGATCCGGCAGGGTTCTGTGCTTGTCGCCAAGGGAAGGAGTTGGCGTAATCAATGCGGCCGGTGACCTCCGCCGTCACGGCTTCCAGCAGAAGCCCACCTCTTGCGTGCCTACGTAGGTGGTGATGTGCAAGACTGCGTTGGCGGCGACCGCGATACCAGCTTGCCCGAATACGGGATCTCCGCAGGATGTCGTTGCAGTGAAGGACCGCGGGATCGAAATGTTCATTTGGTACAGACCGATCTGGCCTGGGGTCAGCCCGACAAATTCGATCGGTAAGCCAGGATCCGCCGAATCCTCTGGAGAATACGACGCTGGTATGGCCGCGAGATTTACGCGTGGGCCGTCGAGGAGCCTCACGCGCACTCCGGGCGCTCCCGGAACTTGAGTCAGCACGACGCCTGGCGGTGAAGGCCTTCCGCTTAGCCGTGCTTGATACGCAGTTTCCTGACGACGCAGCGAGGCCTTTGGGGCCTCGCTCTCCTAAACGGTCACTTTCAGTAGCCGGACTTCGAGGACATCGAAGGCTTGGTGCCGGTCGCGATCCAACGTCCTGAGGGGACGCGGATCAGAAACAATGGATTGTTGCACGTTGCGGGAACTCCTATCTTGAACGAGAGCTCCGCGTTGCCGTCAGCGCTGAGGACCGCAGTTGGTGTATCAACGGTCGCCTCAACTGTTCCGGCCGGGCTGCCCGCGTTGCACACCAACGTGCCGACTACACTGGCGACCGTACCGGGGGTACCGCTGGCGTTTCCTCCGTTCAAGACGAGCCCCTCCACGTCGAAGGAACCGTTGCCGGTTGCAAGGTCGATCCTAGCGCTACCATTACGAGTGGTCCAGGGACCCGCACCGCTGTGAATTTGACCGACCGGATTGTCGACCCCGGGGGCAGTGACCACTCCTTCTACGCCGCGCCAGTGAACGACCGTGTCCGCCTGGGCAAATGCTCCTGCACAAAGCGTCAGCAACAACAAACTCAATCTCTTCATTTCCTATTTCTATCCTTTCGTGTTTCAGTTGAGGCCTACTCCTAGTGAGTAGACCAAACTTATCCTCGTGGGTATTACATACTCATTAGACGTCGTAGTCTGGTTAGCGGCCGCAATAGAGTTGCGGCGCTCGCGGCAGACATACGACAAAGCAGGCGCCCATGCTGGTGTTTTCAGCCCATATTTCCCGAACGTCGCAGGACTCCGTTCGCCGGTTCCGGACCAGGCACTCTTCGAGCAACTCGTTCATTCGGATAAGACGCCTTGTAGAGGTTCTGCTCAAGGCGGCGAACCTCGCTAGTGCGACGGATTCTCATCTCCACGTTCGCCATTGTACGAAGCGATCGCGATCCCTGACCGCCCATCGGTCAGAGTGTACGAGAAGACCATCTGGAACCGGTCGTTCAGCGCAAAACGTCCCAGATCAACGTGATCGACGATGGAGCCGAATAACTTGTCGCCGGGCCTGATTACTGGAATCAGCGATTGTCCACCCGAGACCTCGAGGAATATGCCGGTTGGGGCGGTGTCTCCGGCGAAGTTTGGGATCGCGGAGAAGGCGACGGCGCCGCTGTTGTTGATCGACGGATGCTCCGAATTGGTGAAGGGCGGGTTTGACGGGTCATTCCGGGCCGTGACGCCGCGCGCGGTCCCGGTGAATATCTCGGGTGCACCGCGCACCACAAGAAAGGCCACGTCCGCGACGACGCCCGCACTGTTGATGACGGGATCGCCGAAGGATGCGATTTCCGGCTTGCG
>Ga0335077_10007746_pt1 | contig 13296 bp, 14 predicted proteins | sample Lox_Sample_31_FD_207151 | JGI IMG/M metagenome (GOLD analysis project Ga0335077, IMG submission 207151) | Soil microbial communities from Loxahatchee National Wildlife Refuge, Florida, United States - Lox_Sample_3.1 | ecosystem: Environmental > Terrestrial > Soil > Wetlands | place: USA... | reverse complement strand
AACGCCGCCCGAGGCGGTGCCAAACTGGCCCATTCCATCGTCGCCGAAGAACGTGCCCGCCAGTCCGCGGCCAGAAACGGTCGTGCACGCCGCTGCACCAGCAGCGAATACTGAAACTGCGCCGTCGATGTTGGCGAGTGCCTCTGGAGCAGCAGCTGCCCCAGCGCCAGCCATGAGTTACAGTCCAGCTCCGGTTCGTCCTTTGGGTGCGGGTGCAGAGGCCATGCATGCCACTGACAGTGTTGACCTGTCGGAAATGTTTGGTGAACTGAAACATGAACTCGAGGAAGACGTTGCCACTGCAGAAGAAGACCCCGAGACGCATTACAACCTCGGTGTGGCGTTCCGCGAGATGGGATTGCTCGATGAGGCCATCGCGGAACTGCAGAAGGTTTGCACCGCGATCGATCATGGGCATCCGTTTACGCAGCCGGTTCAGACTTATACCTGGCTGGCACAGTGTTTCCTCGACAAAGGAGTGCCGCAGGCGGCCATTCGCTGGTATGAGAAGGCGTTGAACATTCCAGGGCTCGACACTGAGGCGCGTGTTGCCATCAATTACGAACTAGGATCGGCTTGCGAAAACGCGCACGACAAGTCGGGAGCACTGCGCCACTTTACGTACGTGTACGGCGCGAACATCGATTATCGCGATGTGGCCGAGCGGATTCAGGCCCTGAAGTCGTAGAATGCAAAAGTGGGCCTGGTAGCGTGCGTTGGGGTGGACCGAATTGCGCGCTCGTCCTAGGTACAATCTGGGCATCCATCCACGAGGCGCATGGTTTCCGATCCCAAACTTCCTTTTGCCAGTGAACCCGCTGCTGTCGAAACCTCATCCGAGAATGGGCCGAATACTCCGTTGTCAGGCGAAGTCACGCCACTCGATCGGGATAACGGTTCGCCGCGGCACCTTGCGCGAGCTGGCTTGTGGCTACGGCGCGTGGGAGTGCTGGCGTTTGTATTCTTCTGCGCGACGCTCGGAGTGATGCTGATGATTCTTCCCTGGGGTCCTGAATGGTCCGAAAATCCCTTGCTCCTGGCTTATCCGGCGATCAGGGAGGCGGTCTCGACGGGGTTTTTCCGCGGACTGGTGACTGGATTGGGCCTTCTGAACGTGTGGATTGGGTTCTGGGAGGCGGTGCAGTACCGGGAAGACTAGCAGGCAGCATGATGACACGCCGAAGACGATGGCTCTCATAAGCGGCGACAAACACGGCAAGATCGCCGGAAGCAAGCACACCAACAGCGAATTCACTATGACCGATCCGAAACTTAAACCCGCTCCGCTGGCATACAGCAATGAAACGTTTCTAGCCTCTCCTGACGGGCGCATTTTGCGCCTGTTGTCGGAGTATATCGAACCGCTGTCGCGCTTTCGCCGCGAGCAGATTCAGGACACGGTTGTTTTCTTTGGCTCGGCGCGTGTCGCCAGCCACGATTCGGCTTCCGGCAAACTGAACGACGTTCGCAACAATGGCGCGAGTGCTTCTGCCGCGCAGCAAGCGATTGAGATGAAGCGCGCCGAAGCGGCTGTGGACATGGCGCGGTACTACGAAGATGCGCGGCGGCTGGCCTATTTGTTGACGGAGTGGTCGTCGCAGATTCCGGCGCGCAGGCGTCGTTTTGTGGTGACGACGGGCGGCGGGCCGGGAATCATGGAGGCCGCGAATAAGGGAGCGCACGAGGCGGGAGGAAAGACGATCGGGCTGAACATCAACCTGCCCTTTGAGCAGTTTCCGAATCCTTACATCACGCCGTCGCTGAATTTCGAATTCCATTACTTCTTTATGCGTAAGTTCTGGTTCGCGTATCTGGCGAAGGCGCTGGTGATTTTTCCCGGCGGGTTCGGCACACTCGATGAACTCTTCGAAATTCTGACGCTTGCACAAACGGAGAAGCTCGCCAAGAAAATCGTGACCGTGATTTACGGCAGCGAGTACTGGAAAAAGGTCATCAACTTCGAAGCGATGGTCGATGCCGGCGTGATTTCTCCGCAGGATCTCGAGTTATTCAAGATCTCGGATTCACCCGAGGAGAGCTTTGAGTTCCTGAAGGCCAACCTGACGAAATATCATCTAGGCCCGCAGCAGCCCAAGCGAAGCGACGAGGCGGCAACTCCAGAAATAGCTAAAACGCGGCCGTAGGTCGGGTTCTGACCCACGACAGACCTGGAAGGGTACCCCCTCCCCCTCCCCTCTCGCGGGTCTATTAGAATGATAGATTTAGGGAAAGTTTCCCGCCAAAGTCCTCAGCCGATTTAAGTTACATGCAAAGTCCTGATGGATAAGAACTTAACGCGTGATTTTTGGCTTTTTTGTGGAGTTGTTCCCGCAAAGTCCTGATTCTAAAAGGGAATGATTGCAAAGTATTCAATCCAAGCGAGTTAGTGGCGCTCAAGGCGGGCATGTGAATCCCCGTCGCATGAGTGACTACCTTGAAATGTCAAAGACCGCGCCAGCTACCGGCGTCTCCTGGGAGACTTCTGAGAATCCAGCTGGACCCGACACTTCTATTTTATCCGAGGGTGTCAAGCGATCAGAACATCAAGGACAGGCGTTTTGAGTGAAACTAGGATGCTTCATCAATGATGGTGTGCCGACTCACAGCAGCTCAAGGTCAAAACAATTCTCCAGATCGTTTCAGATGGCTTCAGAGTGACTCCATGGACCTTCTCATCGGCCTGGTGCAACATCCCGGGAGAGTTTGAGGAAAGAGCGAATGGTTCCCAGGTAGAAGGTTCCGAAGAAAGGCTGCTCGCCTCAGAATTGGAGTGGATTATGTCTACTGTGGTGATGTTGATGATTTTCGGATGGAGCACGACCCTTGGCATGATCGGCTTTTGTGCCCTGAACGAATCGGGCAAGCTTCTCAGGATTCGGAGACAGATTGCGCTGTGGCTGTACTCACCGACCGCATCCCGTGGTCATAAGTTCGAAAAGAGCTTGACAAGCGAGCTCGCCGAAATTAGCTGAGGAATTACGACATCGAACTTGTCTATTCCTTTGACGTTGCCGCCACGAACAGCCGGACCACCTGCTTGCCGTCGGCAAAAACAACCCGCGCGGCCCTGCCACATCAGGGTCGCGTGGGCACACCATCCCGCTGTTCGTTCCCAAAGACTCGAATGGAGTGCCGGCCCGGTTAATTCTTGCGGAAAGTGCGCACGTAGGCGATGACGTTATCGATGTCGATCTCGCTGAGACCCGTGATGGGCTTCATTTTGCCCGACCCTTGCAGAATGATTTTTTTCAGCTCAGGATCAGTCTTCTTCTGCACCTTGTCGGAACTGAGGTGAGCAGGATCAAGCCCCATCGCCTTGGCATAGCCGGTACCGCCTTCACCATCAGCCCCATGACAGATCCTGCATTTACCGGTGTACACCGCTTTGCCGGCGACCGTGTCACCGGCGCCTGCCGCGCGGATCGATAGTGTCAGGCAAAGAAGCGCTGCCACCACAATGCTCGTTTGGAATGACCTTGTTTTCATTCGCCTTTAATCCCTGCTGGATCGTGCCGCAGCTTTGGCTCTCTTGGCCGCCTGCTCCGTGGCCTGCTGATTGATGCTGCTCATCAGGTCGCCATGCGCGGGATGCACGAATCGAAGCATGTGCAGAAACTTTCTTTTTCCGAGCATCGCGACGCGGACACGAGTCTTTGCCCGGACCGTGGATTGATGTGGCTCATTGCTGATCAGAGCCGTCTCGCCGAAGTGTTGTCCCTTTTTAAGAACGGAAATCAGGGTCTCGACTTCTTTCTCGCGGCGAACTACTTCGACTTCCCCTTGCTGAATGAAATAGGCAAAATCGCCGTGATCGCCCTGCTGCAAGATGACGTCGCCAGGCTCAAAAAGGGCAAAAGCAAACAGACTGGTCCGCCGGAGATATCGGTATAGGGCTACTCCGCCCAGAGCCAGCGCCGCGAGCACGATGAGGGCGGGCGCCACGACGGAGAACAAGAAAAGAGTTCCTCCACTCGAGCGAAACAGGAATCCCGCACCCAACAAGTACACGATCAACGCCAGCACCTGCGCGCTGATTAGTGTCCAGCGAATGATCCGCGGGTCGAGTTCGATGGTTCTGACCGAGGGTAAGCTCATGGATTGGATTCTTGCCCGATCAACGTGTGCGCGGGGTTGGTTTCGACATGGCACTGCATACAACTAACCTTACCCGCGAAGATCTTTTCCTGGCTGTCTTCGTGTGCCGCGATCCATTTCTTTGCCCCGGCATGGCATTTGAGGCAATCTTGGTCGCGGTAAGGATGACGCAGTTGCAGCGGAAGCTGAAACGTGCGCGTGTAGTATTTGTAGACATCGACGATGCCTTGCTCTTTGGATTCGAGCGTCCCCAACATGCCATAAGAGGTATGGCATTCGTAGCACTGGTTCTCTGCGATGTAACGGTTTGTGTAGTGGATAGCGGCGAGGCTATTGCTCTTTGGGTTCATCATGTCGTCCACGTAAGGTTTCATGGTGAGGTGGCAGGAGCCGCATAAAGGCACGGTCCTGACTCTCTCCAAGGCGAGGATGGTTCCGACACCCGTGAACATTACTGGAAGGACGATTGTTCCTCCGAGGAGAAGGCCCCAGGAAATTGCACCAACATCTCGCCCACGGTAACGGAAAAGACTCCAGAGGACCACGGCTAGGCCGACGAGGATCAGCACAGCAAGGAAGCGCGCCATCAACCGATCAACAGGGTCCTGCTGGAATACGTGTGGCTGTGCCAGCGCCTCTGCGGGCAGCGACCGAAGGACTGCCGCGCCCACCGCGAATGCCCCGACATCTGCGATTGGGTTTCTGATGCGACTCACTCCGTAGAGGACAGAATCGAGCGAGCTGAAATGCGGGGAATCTTAGGCAACGCAGGCGGGAAAAGTCAAGCAGGTTGTTTTCTGGAAGCGCAGTGAAACGAGAGGCCTGCAGGCGAGCCTACCCCGAGTAATGAACGTAAGGTGGGGTATTGTTCACTCCGGCCCGGCTTCGACCTGACATCGGCGCACGTGGTATTACGTGGACGCGGGCGCACTGAAACTGGCGACGGCAGCGGAATCAGTGTCGAAAATATCGAAGAAAGGCATCACTCTGGCGATTTGCAGAACTTCTTTGGATTTGGCACCGAGGTTCGCGAGCTTGAGTGTAGCGCCTTGCGAGCGCGCGTTGTTGTAGCAGGCGACCAGCGTTCCGAGCCCCGCACTATCGATGTACGTAACGTTCGCCATGTTCAGCACAATCTGTTTCCGTCCCGCACTTAGCAGCGACTTGAATTTCTCGCGCAAGGCGTTGCTTTCCCCACCGAGAACGATTCGGCCCTCCATGTCAAGAACGCTTACGCCACTCACGTCGCGATCTGTTATTCGTAGCGCCATGTTTCCCTCCTCACAATCGACTCCAGGAAGGCGCCTAGCATACCAGACGATCGGCATTCCTTCCCGACGGGGGAGGGCTCTCAACGCGCTCGCACACGAAATCGAACCCGATGTGCCTATCAAGACCGCCTACGTTTCCAGAAACCGGGCCGCGATGGACAGACCATCAGAAACCGAATCCCAACATAGCATGATGGGGCCACACTCCCGCTCAGAAGTGCTGTTCTATTACCTCCGCCTGGGGCGCCAAGTTTCCGAAAATCATCTGCTACGGCTGATTGATAGCAACAGTTACGAAGCGCCTTGAGTTACACGTAATGTCCCGGCGCTACAATATGCGGGCGCAAACTGGATTGGCAGTCGCACTCGTTATCTTCAGTGGAGCGATGTTCGCCCAATTAGCCCGCCTGCATGTTCCGCTGACCGCCCGGTTGTGGACGGGTTGCTTGCCGGGGGATTCACTTCCCGCAGCATTACAACTTCCGACGCAGCTTCGTAGTACGCTGGACAAATGGCCGAGCGGCGGCTCCTTTACTGCATTACCGATCGTTCTGGGTTGTCAGGCGGCCAGTTCCCGGGCGATGAGCTTGCCTGCGGTCGCGTTCTGCTTTACAAAATTGCCGAGGCTGCACGCGCTGGTGTGGACTACATCCAGCTTCGGGAAAAAGATCTGAGCACGCGGGAGCTGGAACAACTTGCTCACGAGGCCGTCAGTTTGATTCGCGAGCTTCGGACCGAGGACCCGGAGCTTAGAACTCGTCTCTTGATTAATTCCCGTACTGACGTTGCGCTGGCAGTTGGGGCGGATGGCGTGCATCTACGAGCGGATGATGTGTCGGTGAGCGAGGTGCGGCTGGTCGTGCGGCGTGCTGAGCACTGCCGATGCCCAGAAAGCAATGACAGGTTTGTTGTCGCCGTTTCTTGCCACACTGTTGGCGATGTGGCCCGAGCTGAATCGGAGGGTGCGGACCTCGTCGTGTTTGCTCCGGTGTTTGGGAAGAAAGATGCGCCTGGCGTGATTCCGCAAGGTCTGGCAACTCTCAGTGAAGCTTGCAGGGCGCAGATTCCTGTTCTCGCGCTGGGGGGAGTTACGATTGAAAATGCATCGGCGTGCCTGGAAGCGGGAGCGGCTGGGATCGCTGGGATAAGGCTGTTTCAGGAGAATAAAATTAGTGATGTGGTCGGGGCGATTCGTTCGTTTTGAACCGAGTTTTGTGCAGGGCGTGTTGAGGAAGCCCTGATTGTGCCTCAGCGGCTAAAAGCCGCCATCAGAAATGGTCGATTTTCCGGACGGCCTGAAGGGCATCCCCTTCAAAGCGCGGTTTTAATCGGGAGCTCCTTACGGGCAGGAGTTTGATTCGGGTGATCTGAAGATGAACGTCGTAGCAGCTCGGGAAGAAACCGCGGAACAACTCGCTCCCAAGCTCGTCGTGATTCCAGCGGGCTGGTTCGTGATGGGATCGGAGGCCGGACAAGATAATGAAAGGCCCGTGCATCGGGTTTGGGTTGACGAGTTTCGGCTGGCGGAGTGCCAGGTTACGAACGCTGAGTTTGAGCGGTTCGTTCGGGGTACCGGGCGAACGACTCCTCCATTTTGTGGCGATGCGGCGCTCAACCAGCCGGAACAGCCGGTGGTTGGCGTGTCGTGGTTTGACGCGGTTCGTTATTGCGAATGGCTGAGGGCGGCGACCGGCCGGAGCTTTCGATTGCCCACGGAAGCGGAGTGGGAGAGGGCGGCTCGTGGAGGCAAAGAAGGATTGGTGTATCCGTGGGGTGACGAGCCTCCGCACACGCGGCTGGGTTACGCGGAACGTTGGAAGGACGGCCCGGAGCCGGTGGGGCGAGGGGAAGCCAATGGCTACGGGCTTTTCAATATGTGCGATAACGTGCATGAGTGGTGCGCGGATTGGTACTCGGCGGACTACTATGCGAGTTCTCCCGAACGCAATCCGCGAGGGCCGGAAACGGGGGAGAGGCGGGCGTCGCGAGGAGGGTCGTGGCGTCATCACATCAAGGTTTCGCGCTGCGCGGCAAGGTCGAGCATTCCACCAGCTTTCCAATATGCTGATTATGGATTCAGAGTAGCGGGAGACAAGTAAAGTCAAAAGTCAGAAGTCAAATTGAAGAAGTAAAAGCGAAAAAATAGCGTCTCGATCCTTCGTTCTGACTTCTAACTTCATGTCAGATTCCAAAATCCTGAATCAGGCAAGGACCGGTATGAGCGACTTAGCCTCCCACTATCTCGAAGAGATCAAGCGGCAGATGCGCGGGCATAAGCGGATGGCCGAAAACGCGATGGTTCAACTGGAAGACAAGGATTTTTTCTTGGCAATCGACCCGGAAGCGAATTCGATTGCGATTCTTGTAAAACACATCGCGGGGAATGCGGGCTCGCGGTTCAGCGATTTCTTGACCAGCGACGGCGAAAAGCCTGATCGTTTTCGCGATCGGGAATTCGAAGTCACCCCGCAAACAACTCGTGAGGAAGTTTTGCGCTGGTGGGAGCAGGGCTGGACGCAGGTTTTTACGACGCTCGATTCGCTCAAGCCGGAGGATCTGGCTCGCACGGTGACAATTCGTCAGGAGCCGCATACGGTGATGCAAGCGCTCAATCGCGCACTCGCGCATTACGCGCAGCACATCGGGCAGATTGTTTTCCTTGCCAAACATTTGCGGTCGGCGGAATGGAAGATGCTGAGCATTCCACGAGGGAAGTCGGAAGAATATAAGGTGGCGAGTCCGAAGGGATTCAGCCGGGGGACGGCGGACTCGAAGAAGTGACGGAGTTGAGCTATCCAAGGCGGTGAAATAGAAGATCCGGTCCCGGTTCACAACGGACGAGTTGAGAAAACTCCTCTTCGAGCCAGTGGTAGAAGCCGGCAAACGCGGGGTCCTTCGACTGCGGTCTCCGCTCACTTCGTGAGCGGCGATCCTCGCTCAGGATGACATGGGACAGTTAATACAATCACGCCTCGGTGCGCCAATCGAGAATTACTTTTCCGGTGTTGCCGGTTCTCATCGCTTCGAATCCTTTCTCATAATCGCGGAATGAGAGGCGGTGAGTGATGACGGGCGAAATGTCGAGACCAGATTCCAGCATGACGGTCATCTTGTACCAGGTTTCGTACATCTCGCGTCCGTAGATGCCTTTGATGGTGAGCATGTTGAAGATAACCTGATGCCAGTCGATTGACATCTCGGTGGACGGGATTCCGAGCATGGCAATCTTTGCACCATGACTCATGTTGGCAAGCATGTCGCGGAAAGCGGCCGGCGCGCCTGACATTTCGAGGCCGACGTCGAACCCTTCCTGCATGCCAAGTTTTTTTTGGACCTCTTTGAGCGGAGTTTTTCGCGGATCGACCGCGAGCGTGACACCCATTTTTTCTGCTAGTGCGAGGCGATAGGGATTCAAATCGCTGATGACGACGTGACGCGCTGCTGCGTGTCGGACGACCGCTGCTGCCATGAGGCCAATGGGGCCGGCGCCGGTGATGAGGACGTCTTCGCCGAGAACCGGGAACGACAAGGCTGTGTGAACGGCGTTGCCAAAGGGATCGAAGATGGCGGCGATTTCAAGCTTGATTTTGGGATTGTGTCTCCAGATGTTGCTCATGGGGAGCACGATGAATTCGGCGAAAGCGCCCGGCCGGTTCACGCCCACACCTTTGGTGTGCGCGCAGAGGTGGCGGCGGCCAGCCAGGCAATTGCGGCAACGGCCGCAGACGACATGGCCTTCTCCGCTGACCAGTTCGCCGACACGATAATCGTTGACGTTCGAGCCGACAGCGACGATTTCGCCAACGAATTCGTGTCCGATCACGAGCGGAACGGGAATTGTCGATTTGGCCCAATCGTCCCACTCATAGATATGGAGGTCGGTTCCGCAGATGCCGGTGAGAAGGACACGAATCTTGACGTCGTTGATGCCAAATTCTGGTTCGGGAACTTCCTCGAGCCAGAGGCCCTGCTCAGACCGGCTCTTGACTAACGCCTTCATGGGCGCTCCTTCTTTGCGCGCGATAAGTCTTATGCGCGCTCGACTTGCTATGAGTGAATGACCAACCATTTGCAGTCGGTCGGTATTTGGATTCCGCTATCGTTTTTAACACCAAGCCGCGGACCTGCCAACCGCTGCGAGCTGATAAAGTTTTGCCGGCCACCTGATAAACTTTGATCAGCCGCGGAGGGATGTGTGAGCGGTTGAAACAGTCGGTCTTGAAAACCGATGTACGGGAAACCGTACCGGGGGTTCGAATCCCTCTCCCTCCGCCAGTTTTACGCGCGGCTTCCACCCCGTAAAGGACCTTGCCCAAGTTCAAAACTCTTGGTTGGGGCTGCAGCTTTTCACATGCTCAGCGTCGGCCTGAGCCGCGTTGATTGACCGTGAGATGCTGTCGATCGGAGAGTGGTTTCGCGCGGCGCGCAGTCGCGCATACTTCGTTGCCGTAAATGACTTCGCATGAAGAAAAGCTCCACAAACGAAACGGACCGATTTGAGAGCGGCGCGAAGGAATATGCGGCGTACCTGGAAACGCCGGAAGGCCGGCTGCGCACCGATTTGGCATTTGCCAACCTGGAGGATTTTCTTCCGCAGCCGCAGCCAGGCACGACCTTGCGTGCGCTCGATGTCGGATGCGGCACGGGTGCGACCGGCATTCGGCTTGCACGGCTTGGTTTTCAGGTAACGCTCTTGGATTCGTCCGCGTCAATGCTCAATTTGGCACGACGCGCGGGGGAAGAAGCCGGGGCCGGAGACAAGGTTAAAGTGATGGCTGGCGACGTGGGGCAGATGGCGATCCTGTTTGAAGCGGGGACGTTCGATGTAATCGTTTGCCATAACGTGTTGGAATTTGTCGACGAGCCGATTGCACTCTTGCGCGACATGGCTCGCACGATGCGGAATTCCTCTTCGATCTTGTCCATTGTGGTGCGCAACCGCGCTGGCGAAGTTTTCAAGGCTGCGCTATTGCGGGGCGATCTGGTGGACGCGGAAACGAATCTGACAGCACAGTGGGGACAGGAATCTCTCTATGGCGGGAAAGTGCGACTGTTTACTCCGCCGGACCTGCAAGACATGCTGAAATCGGCATCATTGGCTGCAGTCGCCGACCGGGGTATCCGAGTGCTCGCGGATTACTTGCCGCCAAAGATATCTCGTGACGCTGACTATGCGCCAATTTTTGAACTGGAGCACAAACTCGGCAGCGTGCCCGAACTCGCCGCAGTCGCGCGCTATACGCAGTTCCTCGCGTGCGCGCCAAGTGATAGAAAGGACCGAGCGAATCCGCGGAGAATAAAACGTGAATCGAGTCCAGAGTAGGCCAGCGCCGGCGTCGTTGCCCGCAATGACGCCCGATGGAATCTCTCTCGGCTTGGGGCTCACCAACGAGTGCAACCTCTCTTGCGCTTTTTGCTACCGCGATCCGGCTCGTACCGATCGCCTCACCCTCGATCAGGTGAAGTCAGTCATGGAACGTCTGCCCGTTCGATCGGTGAATTTAGGCACCGGTGAGAATGGAATGCACCCGGACTTCAAAGTGATTCTCGCGTATCTGCGGGCGCAGCCAATCAAACTGACGATCACCTCGAACGGACACAGCGTCGCCGTGCTGGACGATGACGAGGTTCGTGCGTTTCATGACATAGAGTTTTCGCTCGATTATCCGACGCAAGCGGAACAGGATGCACAACGCGGAGATGGAAACTGGACGCTGATTCACCAGCAGGCAGAGCGTTGCGTCCGGCTCGGAGTGCCAGTAACGATTATCGCGGTCATGATGAAGTCGAATTACCTGCGGCTGGCTGATGTTGCGCGCGTGGCGAAGCGGTTTGGCGCTCCATTGCGGGTGAATGTCTATCAGGCTGTGCGGTCGGACGTGTATGCGTTGTCGTATGAAGAGTATTGGGAGGGATTCCGCCAGCTTTTTGCGCAGACCGACGTGATTGCCATTGGCGAGCCACTAGTTCGAGCGATGGCGGGGCTGCCGCCGCTCCCGGGAGGATGCGGAGTAAGTACGGTGCGGGTTACGCCGCGAGGCACAACTCAACCGTGCGTTTATTGGCCCGGCTCTGGAGAGCCGCTGTCGGAGTTGATTTCGGCGGGGCTCGACATTCTGCACTCCACACCCTTCGAGCAAGCCCGCACTCTCCCCGAGGCTTGCCAGCCGTGCGAGTTTCGGGCTTCGTGCCATGGTGGATGCGCCGGACGGCGGCGATTGCAAGGCGCGCTGCTGCAGCCGGATTACTATTGTCCGATCATTCGCGGAGAGCGGCGGCGTCTTGAAGTCCGCATGGCCGCGAGCCGCGATTTGCCCAAGTTCGGCAGTTCATGCACGACCGCGGTGATTGCAAGGGATGGCGTTGAGTGAAGCTATGACCTCAGCGGCTAAAGGCAACTAGAGAAAGCGTTGCGCCACCCAAAAGCGCTTGCACCGTTGCGCGTCGTTGCATCTCAGTTCGTCTTTCTCCTTCGGGCTCGTTACTTCGCCTCTATCCAGGCGTCTGATCCGACCAGCTTCACTGCCACATCAGAAATGACAAGGTGAAAGGGCTTGCCGTCGGCGGTGCCACGGTGCTCGGTTGAGATCATGAGCGGCCCCGCCTTTTTGTAGCCCGCCCATGTCGCGAAAACACGGCTCGGCGGCCTGTCTCCGCCGCGATGGTAGTCGAAGTAAACGACACGATTGTCTTTGATGTAGAGATCCCAGGTATCACCCGGCGTGTAGCCACCGGCGGAATACTTGACCGGAACTAGTTCCGCCATGCCAGGACCCACTGGCAAATTGAACATGCCCTGGTCGATCACGGAGGCGCTGGTATCCCAATAGGCATGGAGGGGGAAGAGAACCCAATAATTGTCGTTGAGGAAACCTGGGTCAACCTCATTTTTTACATTGTCAGGCTGGCTGCCAAGTTCAGAGCGCAGGTAGGTCACCTTGACCGGCTTGCCATCTTTGTCCGTGCCTTCAAAGGTAACTCTGCCGGTCTTTGGCTCCCACTCCCACTTGCGAGAGAGCTTGAAGAGGCCGGAAATTTCTCCATTCCACGTGTAGCGGATTCCCTCGATTTGATCGAAGCCGTCAAGGCCATACGCTTTGGCCGCTTTCTCAAGAACTGGCGGGCGGCTCTGCGCCCACGAGGTTGAAACGAAACCCAACGTTCCGAAAAGCAGGAGCCCAATGACGGTCGAACGGATGAAGTTTTTCATGGAAGTTCCTCTTGGTGAATTGAACGGATATTGCCCCGGGGTGATAGACGTTGGATGAGGCGAAGAGGCTGGCGGATACAAAGGACTTTTGGAATGAGAAGACGGCGGTTTGCCGGATCCGTGCTCTGCCAACTCAGTTGGCGATGGGGTCGGTTGGCGTTCGCCTGAACCGCCAATAAGCGACGATCACTGCGGCGACGGCCATCGGGCCATATTCCAACAGCAAAGCCCAGGCTGGAACGATCCACGGTCGCCCAATCGCGCGCAGGTGCCAGACGTAGTTGGTGGTAATGATGCTCACCGTCCAAATGATGATAGGCAGGGTAGCGATAGATCGCAGGAACGGCAACGTCCAAAGCAAATACCAGGGATATACCACTGGAGCACAAAGCAGCGAGGCGGCCATCGGCCAGGCGAAGATATGCGAAGAGAAATCTACGGATTTACGTCGCAGCGAGATTGCGACAAGAAGGCCGAGGAGCACGGCGAACCCGGCAATAAATCGTGGAGGGGCAACTCGCTCGAGCAAGGCAAACGCCGGGTCGTTAAAACGGAAGTGCTGAATAAAAGTCCCGAGCGAGCCGGTGGGAATGTGTCCACCCTGGAGAAATGGGACATACAGAACTGCGAAGGCAAACGCAGCCAGCAAAAGGTCGCGTACGCGAACTCGCTTCCAGTAGAGCGGCAGCAGCACGATGGGGAGGAGTTTCACGGCGATTG
>Ga0335077_10007744_pt1 | contig 13298 bp, 15 predicted proteins | sample Lox_Sample_31_FD_207151 | JGI IMG/M metagenome (GOLD analysis project Ga0335077, IMG submission 207151) | Soil microbial communities from Loxahatchee National Wildlife Refuge, Florida, United States - Lox_Sample_3.1 | ecosystem: Environmental > Terrestrial > Soil > Wetlands | place: USA... | reverse complement strand
AGACCTGGATAGCTATTGTGTTAGTGTCGCCGGGTCGTGCCCCGGCTGTAATGTCAAACTCAAACACCCGCCACGTGCCGGCTATTTTGCTGGAAGAGGCGATCTCGCGGCCGTTCATCCACACGTTTGCCCTGTAGTTGATGCCATCGAAATCCAGCCACACTGTCTTGCCTTTGTATTCCGCCGGCAACTGGAATTCCGTGCGGTACCACCAGGCATGCCGGAACGGACTGTCTGGAGGCATCGGCGAATTTGCGAAATCATTCTGTTGCGGGTAGTCGCCGCCGGGGATGGATCGCAAATTCATTCCAACATACGGATCGGGATAGACATCATCACCTACTAGCGCGCTCAGTACGGTGGAAGGCAAGTTGGCTTTGTACCAATCGCGCACGTTGTATCCCGGTCTGGATATGATCGCGCCGGTGTCGGGAACGTCTGCCGACGACTGAATGCTCCAACGCTCGCGCAGCAGAATCTCGGGCGAGGTGGCCCCGTCGGGCCGCGAAGCGCAAAGGGTCGGCAGGAGCACAACAAGCCAGGAAGCACGGCGGACGCGCATCATCTTCAGAGACTCCGGGACCGCGGAAAGTTTATTGTACAGCGCCTAGGTGGGCAGGAACTCCGAGGACATTTTCCCTGCCACATCCTACCCCCATCTATTTGCCGGGGGCGACCGGTTCCTTGTCCAGCGCCTTCAGTTCATTCCTTTGGATATCTGGCGCCAAGACACCAGGATGAAACCTTCTTGTTTTAAAAAGTTCTTAAACCTTGGACCGCTCAGCATATCTAAGTCTGCTTGTCGCCACGAAGCATCCCACCAGTTTGTTTTGCCGGACGTGACTGCTCTTAACTCATCGTTGTTGTACCCTAGATGTACAGTGAGCACGTATAGTCCAGGGCCAAGGCCTGTAAGCCATTTCTCATAGGTGGCCTCCCAGTCTTTCTGTCGGATACCTGGGTGCATCTGGTATTCCTTCGTAACCACAATTTGGTTCTGCCAATGTGGTATCCGTTTTCACCTTGTCCGAAGTACTCTTTCGCGATGAAGATAGGGACGTGGTATTCACTCCCAACCTATTGATATATGTCGAACAATGTTGGCGTTTGGAAAAGCGTCGTCATATGGGAGTCAAAGTGGGTGAATTGCAATCCAGCGCTCCGCGCCTGTTCTATTTGGGCCCTGATTTCCCGATCTACTTCACTCGGCTTTGCCACGCAAGCGGTCAGATTTTCATTCGCCGGCAGGTAACCGTCTTTGTCGGTAAGTGACGGCACCAGACCTGATTCGAGGGGTCGCCAGCGATACGGCGTCCATTCACTCGTAAGCGTGAGATGGAGCCCTAGGTCCAGTTCTGGATGTTGGCGTGCGAAAGCTGCGACCTCGGGAAGCCAAGAACAGGGCACCATTCGCTCGCTGAAGTGATCCAACCTTCTTGGAGCGCCTTTTCACTGGCCATGTCCACCGAATGTGCAACCCCCAAATCGTCACCATGAATTATCAGCAGCTTTGAATTTGGCCGATATCCAAGCTTTTCGATCAGGTTCTTTGTTCCCAGCCCCTGTGCATCCAGAGCGATCGAAAGAGCGAAAACAATCGACGTGGTGATTGAAATCCGAAAGATTCGCGACACAGGGATTCCTTCCTTCACAGCCACAAAGATGTTGGCTAATGATCTTATCATCTAGCTCAATGCATCCTGGTTGCAGAGTTGCAGAAGATTGTAGGTAAACAAGCAGCTCGCGTCCTTCTGCGTGCCTCCTGCTAGCACGAGGAGTCTGGGCGCCACTCGCTGGAAAAGGAGGTTGATCGCCGGCCAGGCGGGATGTCAACGACAGCCGCTCATCTACCGGGCGCTGTGCCTGCGGCTTGGGGTAGAAGAAACAAAAAAGTCTAGCTGTAGAGGATCGGATCGCGTCCACGGAACCGCGCGGTAAGCGCACCGCCAATATAGCCCCACGAAATGGCGTTCGAGGAAGTTGCAAATGCGACTTCGGTCTGATCACGCGCCACTTGGCATTTCCCAGCCGGATGCCGTGCTGCGTTCCACAGACGCTCGATGTCGTCGTGGATCTATCGAGGATTCTGTGTTTTCAAGCACTTAGGTCCATGAAAGTTCGAACGTCGTCCAGGGTGGGGAGCAACTTTCTGTATTGGCGAGAGTCCCAGCGAGTTTCCCGGGAAGCCAGGATTTGGTTGACTGCAGGGCGCGATTGTCCAGCTGCGATCCGGACGACTCGATCTGCCCGGATGACGAACAAGCCCCGTGAGGCGAGCCGGCGATTTTAGCGTTGATTCAGGAGGGAGATTTCGCCGTCTTGCCAGCCCCCTTGGCGAAGCGATACAGCGCGGCGCGCGTGCGTACGTATATATTGCCGTCGAGAATCGCGGGCGTCGCAAAGGTCTCTTCATCCAGATTATTGACGGCGAGAATCTCCCATTCTGGCCCTGCTCGCAGCACCACGACCCGCCCGTCTTCGCTTGCCACGATAACCTTGCCATCCGCGGCGACAGGCGAAGACCAATAGCGCCCCAGCGCGCCGGTCAGCCTTGCCTGCTTGTATACCGTGCCGTTCTCCGGGTCTAAACTCGTGAAAATCCCGTCCCGCACCATGTAGATCACGCCCTGATAAAGGAGAGGCGAAGAGGTGTTGGGCAGCGCCTTCCGGTATCGCCAAAGCACATGGCTGTTGGTCACATCTCCGCGGCCACCGGCGCGAATGGCGACCAGGCAGTTCTCCGAAGCCTCCCGAGCCTGATACAACCGCCACTCGCCCGCCTCGATGTAGCCGTCACGGTCGAGATCGGTATCTGCAAACCACTCCAGGTCTTTGCCGGATGGCATCTCGTTCTGCGATAGTTTTCCATCGTGGTTCTTGTCATACCTCGCCAGAATCTCCGCAAACTCGGGAACTTCGTGCCGCTGTGGCCGGTCCCCTTCGGTTTCCCATCCGTTGACGAATATACGATCGCGCTCGATCACAGGCACCGATTTGAGTTGCCAGGGCATGCCGCGCACCCACCACAATTTCCGGCCCGTCTCCAGGCTATACGAGGCCACTTCGTAGGAGCCCGGCACAATCAACTCGGCCGGCCCGGCACTTGGCCGGTAGACCGCCGGTGTGGCGTAACCACGTGTGTATTCCGGACGCGCCGATTTCCAGAGCACGCGTCCACTGCCAGGATCGACTGCAATCAGGTACGAGCCGGTGTCCTGGTCGCAGATCAGCACCAACTTTCCATCGGCGAGGATCGGCGACGAGCCGTGGCCGTTCGGGTTATTGAACGGACCCAATGGCAAACGCCAATGCTCCTTACCATCCGGTCCGTAGGCCAGGAGTCCGAAATCGCCAAAGAAGGCGTAAACGTTGGCTCCGTCGGTGACCGGTGAAGGGGAGGCCGGGCTATTGGTCGGCTGGAAAGGCTCCTCGCGTTCCCGCGGCGCTTGTATCTTCCAGAGCACTTTACCGCTCGCGCGGTCGAGGCAAATCGTCAGCAGCCTCTTGCCCTCAAAGCCGGTGACAAAAATGTGATTGTCGCTGAATACCGGCGAAGAGTGCCCCGGCGGCAGTTCGGATCGCCAGACAAGATTCGTACGCGCGTCAAAGCGTTCGGGAAGGTCCTTTGAAAGAGAGATGCCAGAACCGTTCGGACCGCGAAACTGCGTCCAATCAGCCGCTCCGAGCGAGAGTTGAATCAGCAGACAGGCTAGCCGGCGCATCAGTGCTCAGTGTACTCCCTGTGTCTGCTCCTCGAGCTTCGACGAACCTAACTTCAGTGCTGCCGCGCGAAGCCTGGCGTGGCGCTGCATAAGCCGCAGGTAGCGGGCTTCATCGCCGTCATATTTTGCACTGACAATCAGCTCGGCGGAGGCTTGCTCCTCCCCGGTCCAGGCGCTGAAGTTCGGAATCGCGCGCAGGAGTGCGGTCAGCGCACAATCGGAATTCTGCATCCGCTTCTGAATCGCCATGGCCAGCGTCCGAATGCGAAAACAATCCCAGGCGCCCTGCTCCGCACCGGGTGACTCGAACATTAGATGGGACCGGGCTAGTTGCGCCAGAGTGCGCCGCGAACTGCGATATCCGGCATCCAGTTTCATCCGGCATTCTTCACGTTCAACGAGCCGCAATACCGTTGGATCGAGCGGGCGGAAGCCCAGCTTGCGGTAGAACCAGAATGCGCCTGAATCCAGAGCTTCGTCGTTCTCCAGACCGATCTGATAGGGGTCTACAGAAAAACAGGTGACTCCCAGCACCTGGCGAAACAGGCGCAAGAGACCCGCGTACAACCACGCTGATTCGCCCTCTCGAAACGTATAGTAGAGATTGAATCCGACTTCGGAGCGCTCGAAAAACGAAAGCAATTCCACGTAGCCGGCGGGAACGCCGTTCTTGAAGAACATGCCGCAGTGGTAGGCGCGGAGCGGCAAACGCCAGGATGGCGGCACGGCGAAGAAGAGAATTTCCGCGCCTCGTCCGACATCCGCGCGGAAGACACGCCTTGCGTCCGGATGGGTAAATCCATATAACTCCCGGTAACGCATGGCGGATGTCTCGAGTATCAGGTCTAACGCCTTGCGCGCTTCAGACCGCGAGAGGCGGGTGATCGGCAGCGGCGGACCGGACAGTTCGCGTTCCAGTGAGATGTCGCTGCGCCGGATCAGCGCCTGGCGATGATAGTACGACCGCCGCACAGGCAGGCGCAGACGCGAGCGGCTTTTGGGCGAGTCCCCAATCCGCCAGACGAGCAAAAGTTCCAGCGATTCGTACAGTTCGGCTCGGTCCCGTTCCGGCAAAGACAGACGGGCAATGCGCTTCAAAAGCCATTTCAAATCGCTCGTGTCGCGGTCCTTGAGGGCCGCTACCCAGGCACGAAACGGAACATGCGCTTCCACCGGCCAATCTTCGTCAAGCAATGGAAGGAAACGCCGCAGGACGGCCCCGAACTGTGCACTCTGGTCGAAATTCTCCCAGTCGATCTCCAGGCAGCGATTCAGGCCGGCCAACCGGCGCGCCACTTCATAGCTGAACACCGCGGAAAACGATGTGCCTGCGATCCCGGATACCGCGGGATCCTCGAAGGCGGCGAGGTCTTCGCCGGCCGCACGGAATTCGTCAATCCGGCGGGCAAACGAAAACAACAATCGGTCGGCCATTTGCTTGATTTTGGGGCTGGCCGGATAAGCGCGGATAAACAACAGCCGCTCATGCAACTGAAGCAGCGAGGCGGCATCGGTAAGCCGGTGCCTGGCCGCTGCCGCCAGTAAATGCGGCAGGTCTGGCGCATCCCAGGTCAGCCCGCCGAGCAGATCACGTGTGCTTACCAAGCTGAGGATTTTAGCGCATTGGTCCGGCGAGTACAGTGCGTAGATAATCGCTCCGCGCCTGAGCCACCAGTTTGACACTCGCGCCACCGGTTTGGGACAGTAGCAAAAGGCTTGGTGATGGCCCTCAAGACCTCTCTGACCGAGCGGCTGAATGCGTTCATGCGGGGTGATGCCACGGCCGTTGACGCCCTTCTCAGCGAAGTTCTGCCGAAGCTCCACGAGATTGCCGTCCGTGAACTGAAGCGCGAACGCTACGTGGCGCCGTTATCCAAGACCGAGTTGATCCACGAAGTCGGGCTCTCGACGCTCGCCAAGGGCGGCCAGATCCGCGACCAAGGGCATTTCTATGCGCTGGCCAGCCTCGCCATGCGTCGTGTTCTGGTGGACCTGGCACGCAAGCGTTTGGCCGGGCGGCGCGGAGGCGGTGAAGCCAATGTGCCGCTGGATGAGAACGGCGCGCTACTCGGCGCGCCCGTGCGCGATGCTCAGCAAATCGTGGAGATCGGCATTCTCATGGAACGCCTCGAAGCCAAGGACCCGGACGCCGCAAGGATGGTCGACATGCACTACTTCAGCGGCTTCACTTTGGAAGAAATTGCCGCCGAGACCGGTCTCACCTTCCGCCAGGTGCGCTCGCGGTGGGACCGGACTGAAGCGGCTCAAACGCATGTTGCATGCCGCGGCACGCGATGGGCGCCCGAGCCCATAGCGGATACTCGGCCTAGCCCGCGGATGACTCGAGGTCGAACTCTAACGCCGCCGACGGCATGTGGATCGACTCCCCCGACAGGGGCAGATCCAGCCGGCGCAGCAAATCCCGGACGCGCTCAGACAAGTCCAGCGCTGCGTCGGCAGCAGTTCCCTCAGTTGCCGTCCGGTAAGCATCTCGATCGCAAGCTTGGCCAGGCTGTAAATGTCGCTTGAAGAATCCGCGTATCCGACGGCCTGCTCCGGCGCCATATAGTCGAAGCCGCCCGCCGCGCGGGACAGGCCGTGCAGGGTCTCGGCGGCGTCTTTGACGATGGCGATGGAGAAATCGATCAGCACGGCTTCTTCTCCTGGCGTGCCCTCCCGGCGGATGATGACGTTTTCCGGCTTCACGTCGCGGTGGCAGATGCCGAGCGCGTGGATGGCGTCGAGCGCACCGGCCCGTTGCGCGAGCAGGCGCGCGACGCGGCGCGGCGACAGCGGCTCTTTTTCAACGCCTCCCGAAGATTCCTCCCCTCTACGAACTCCATGACCAGGTAGGGAGCCCCCGTGGGGGCCTTGCCATGCGCGTAGATCGCGACCACGTTGGGGTGCCTGACCCGCACCAGCGCCGCCACTTCCTGCTCAAATCGGCGGTGAACTATTCCTTGTCTACAATCTCGGCACGAAAGACCTTGACGGCGCAAGCTTGCTGTTGTCCCGGTCGTAGGCGGAGAATACATTGGCGAAACCGCCGCGCGCCAGCAGTTCGCCGGCTTCAAAAAGCGGCCGTCGAGAATGGTTCCGGACAGCGAATGCACCTCCGGCAGCAGCGCACCCATGCGCCAAGCAGACAGGTCCGGCAGCAGTTCCGCCTCTTCGGCGCGATGCTGCCGGCGCAGCCAATAGCCTATCGTGGCGAGCCCGCCCCCTGCGAGGAAGCAGGCAGCCAGGAAAGGCCACGCCAGCCAGGCAGGGCGCAGCACAGTGAACGGGCGGCGGACCGCCGGCGACCATGGCCCGGTAAACACGCGGCCCTGGAGTTCAAGCGTGTGCGAGCCAGAGGCAAGCTGCCCGAGAGGCAGGTCGAGCGACCTGGTCTCGCGCCACGTCGATTCGCCTGGCAGGATCCGATAGCGCAGCCGCAGCGCGCTGCACCGGTCAAACTGTAGCGAGCCGATGAGCGCCACTACCCGGGCGCCATGAGGCACGTCGCCGGCCGCCTCGGCAAGACGGGGCGCGCCGCCATTCCACGAAAAAGCCGAGACGAACACTTGGGGTGCGGCTTGCGGTTTGACCAAGCCGGGCGAGGGAGTGTAGTGGGCAATGTTATTGGCGGCGCCCCACCAGACCGAGCCGTCGCGGTCGGAGAAAAAGGTGCCGCTGTTGACCGCCTCAGCCGGAAGGCCATCGGACCGATCGAAGTGGAGCCACTTTCCGGACTCGGCCGCCGCCGGATCGGCCACGGACATCCCGTGGTTTCCGCCTCTCCACAGCCAGCCGCGCCGGTCCGGGTCGAAGGTGAGCGACTCCAGATCGAGCAGGTCATCGCCGGCGCGGAACTGGCGCACCTGAAAGCGCCCGTCCGCCTGTGGCCGCAAGAGTACGAACGCCACCGTATTGTAGTAGTCGTACCAAACGTCGCCGTTGGAAAGCGCCGCCAGAGACCAGCAGCCATCTACAAGCAGACCCTGCTTGCTGGCGATGTCGCGCCAATGCCCGGCGGCACTTCTCACCACCAAGCCCCCGTTGTAGCAAGCCAGTAGTTGGTGAGTGGTCTCCTCATATTGAACATCGAGCACATTACCGGCGGGTTGGGTCAGCAGGTGGTGATTCGCAAACACAAGCCGCCGCTTCCAATCCGTCAGGCGCAGGAGGGAAAAGCCCCCATCCAAACTTCATGGCCGGAGGCGGCGGCCAGCCGGAGACCATATTCTTCCGAGCCAGGCGCTGGCACACGAGCCAGGACCGCGCCACTCGGAGCCAGCAAGGCCGCGGCGCCAGGATTCAGAGCGGCCAGCAGGTTCCGTCATCCATCGACAACACGTTCATGACCAGGCCCACCGCGACAAACCAAGCGATCTGCCGCCAGCGCCAGGTCGTCGGTTAGAACCGCGACGTTGCGCTCGAGGCCAGCGAACACGTTCTGCGCGTCGCGCTGTACGCACCAGGCGGCGTTAATACCCTCGCGCGGGGTCCAGAATTCCAGATCGAAGGGCCACGCAAACCGGTAGAGACCTTGGGTACCGCCCAACCAGATCGTGCCGTCCCGCCCCTTCAGCGCTGCCAGGAGAACGGGCAAGCCATTGTCCAACTTTGCCACGCGACAGCCCCCGGGCCGCCCCACGGCCAGAATGTTATAGCCCATAAGCAGCATCGAGCGATCCGTGGCTTCGCGCAGGTTCGCTCTCACCTCCGCTCCCCCAAACTGCACCTGGGGCCAGGCGCCACTGCCACAGTCGTAGGCGTTGATATGATCGCCGCCCAACCATATGCATCCGGACCGGTCGCGCAGGACTCGAATCGCTCCGGCCGAGGAAGTGTTCGAACAACATGGCGATTCACCGCTAACTGCATCGGCGAATGCCAGGCGACCACGTCCTGCAAGCGCAATTCGGTCCAACGATTGCCGAGCCAGGGGTAAAGCAGGCGGCCTTCGTGATCGAGCGTTAACGGACCCGGCGACTCGAGATCCATCACGGTCTGATTGCTCCAGGTCTTGCCGTTTCGCTAGATTCTGACAAGCGATGCGGTCGTGGCCGGCACGACCCGGCCAATCGGACCCCACCGCCGCGACGGCTACCTCAGGCGTCGATGCAATCACGCTGACGGCGACACCCTTGGCGGTCTGCTCCACCCGGCCATCGGCGAAACGGAGAATCCGGTTTCAGCGCCGATCCAGATTGCGCCGCTGGGATCCTCGCTAAAGTCATAGCTCTCGCCTGAGGGTAGGCCGTAATCGCCGAGAAAGAAGAACCGCGTGCCATCAAAGCAGGCGCTGCGTGGCCCTCCCAGCCACAGGCGGCCGCGCGAATCCTGAAACAGAGTAGTCACGCTTTTGGGCGACCTCGGCACGGCGAGAAACGGGTATTGCTGACAGAGCGCCGCTGGAGCGGCGCCCGCCACCGGCACGCCGAAGACGGCGCGGCCGGAAATGGTGAGCATGTCAATGAGTGGTCATCTGTATCTGCCTGGTTTCGGGCCGTGACAAAGAGATTTTTCGAAAGATTCCGTGGCAGAAGAATGCGATTTCCACGCAGATGCGGATATGGTTCGGGAGCGCGCAGGGGCCAGTGCGGTTTCAATGGCGATGGAATGGCAACAGGACGCGACTTGCACACTCCGACCCGAGTCCGTGTGGATGCAAACGAGAACTTGTTCATCGCGGAAGACAACAACCAGCGGGTGCGCTGGGTCAGTCCCGCGGGCATTATGACCACTATCGCGGGCAGCGGCACGGTCGGCTTCAGCGGCGACGGCGGTTCAGCACTTAGCGCTTCCTTCTATTACCCGAGAAGCACCGCGCAGGACGCATCCGGCAACTATCTGGTCGCGGACCTCAATAATCTGCGCGTGCGCCAGGTCAGCGCATTTCCGGCGCTGAACACGTCCGCCAGCAGCCTGTCATTCGGACTGGTGACGGTGGGAAGCAGCAGTACGCCGCAGTTGCTGGACCTCAGCGCCCTGGGCGTGCTGACCTTCAGCAACATATCCATCACCGGCCCCTTCTCGGAATACGACAACTGCGGGTCCGGCTTATCTAACGAGGCGACCTGCAAGATGATCGTAACGTACAAGCCCGCGGCCGCCGGGACTCAGACCGGCGCCATCACGTTCGAAGACAACGGCTTTTTCAGCGACAGTATCACCATCAGCCTGGAAGGCACGGGCAGCGCCATCACGGTTACCGGCGGGCCGCTCAGCTTCGGCAACCAGGCGGTGAAGACTCCAGCGCGCCGAAGAAGGTCACCGTGGCCAATAAGGGCACGGCCGCCGTCACCATGGAGACTATCGCGCTGAACGACACCACCGACTTCAGCATTTCCGCGAACACTTGTCTGGCCTCCGGGAGCACGCTGGCGGCCGGCGCAAGCTGCACGATCAGCTTGGTGTTCAAGCCCAAGTCCACCGGCAACTTGAAGGCGGCGTTGATTGTCAACGACAGCGATCCCAGCAGCCCGCAGGTCGTGGGCCTGACGGGCACCGGCACCAGCCTGGTGGTGTTCAATCCCAGCTCGGTGACTTTCGCGCCGCAAGCCGTAGGCACCACCAGCGGGCGCTGACCAAGGTCCCCCTGACCAACAATACAGGTTCGACACTCACGCTGAAGAAGCCGGCGCTCACCATCACAGGTCCGTTCAGCAGCGTGGGGGCCACCACCTGTACCAACGGGCTGGCAATCGCGGCCGGCGGCAACTGCGTTATCTACCTCGAATTCACGCCCACGGCGGTGGGTTTCCCGACCGGCACGCTCAGCGTGGCCGACAGCGACGCCACCAGCCCGCAGACAGTGCCACTATCGGGCACCGGCACCGGCGTTGAGTATACGCCGTCTTCGGTGAACCTGAGGGCCACGGTGGGTCAGCAGGTCTCGACCTCGGTGACCATCAGCAATGTGGGCACGTCCAGCATCGCGTTCAGGGCCTGGACCATCACGGGCGCGAACAGTAAGGACTTCAGCGCCAACCTGGCAGACCCACCGTGCTTCGGATCTCTCGCGTCGGGCGCCATCTGCACGTTTACCGTGAACTTCAAGCCGTCGCTGGCCGGATCGGAATCGGCCAACCTGTTGGTTTACCCCAACAGCAGCGGCAGCCCGCAAGTTCTGCCGTTAAACGGCACGGGCCAATAGCCGAGTCACGTGACATCGGCCGGCACCAAGCGGTCAACCTGCATGCGCGCATGGTGTTTGCCGGGCGCTCGTCATTTTGCTGAACATGCGGCGCCGGGGTCCATGTCAAGCGTGTCTCAATTCAATCGGTTACAAACGGCGCTCGTGGTGCACACAGAAGTGTTGCCGGAACGCGCCAGTCGCGAATCCGGTGAAGAACTCAGAACAGAAAGGAACACGAAATGAAACAACAATCGAGGGGACTAGCGGTCATCACCGGAGCATCCTCCGGAATTGGCGCGGTCTACGCCGATCGCCTCGCGCGCCGCGGTTACGATTTACTCCTGGTTGTACGGAGCCAGGAACGCATGACGGACCTGGCGAAGAAGCTCGTGAGCGAGACGGGAAGCAAGGTTCAAGTCCTGGCCGCCGATCTAGTGGATTCCAACGATTTGGCCAAGCTGGAGCACATCCTCAGCGATGACTCCAGAGTCACCCTGCTCGTGAACAACGCGGGCGCGGGGCTACCGCGCCATTACTGAATTCGGACATCGCCGGCATGGGCCGGATGATCGCGCTCAACGTGGAGGCGTTGACACGGCTGACTTACGCCGTAGTGCCCGCATTCGTCAAGCGCGGCGCGGGCGTGATCATCAACATCGGTTCCATCGTCGCGATTGCCCCGAGCGTCTCAATGGCGTGTATGGCGGCCCGAAGGCTTTTGTGCTTGGTTTCAGCCAATCGTTGCGGCATGAGCTGGCCAACACTGGAGTCAAAGTCCAGGTCGTGCTGCCCGGAGCGACAGCCACGAATTTCTGGAACAAAGCGGGCAAACCGGTCGAACAACTGCCGCGGGAAATCGTGATGTCCGCCGAGGACATGATGGATGCGGCTCTCGCGGGCTTCATTCAAGGGGAGTTCGTGACGATCCCCGCACTCCCGGATGCGAGGCAATGGGAATCTTATGAGGCCGCGCGCCAGGCCCTGATGCCCAACTTGTCTCATGCCGAGCCGGCCGGCAGGTATGGCGTGTTACGCGCCGCAAGTTGAGACCATTCTGCGTCAAGACTGATCAGACAATGCTGAGGATCGAAAAACAGTCCGATGGATGCGTCAAGCGGCTGCTGCTCAGCGGCCGCATTCAGCCGGATCGTATCGCCTGCATTCGATCAGCGATGAACGGAGGCTGCGCGGGGAAAATCCTGGACCTCAGCGAGGTCACCCTGGTGGATGTCACGGCCGTTCGATTCCTGATTAGCTGCGAAGACGAGGGCATTGAATTGGCGCAATGCCCTCCTTACGTGCGCGCGTGGATTGTTCGCGAGCGCGCCGAGGGAGCGGACCCCGAACCTTGGAATGGCAGTTGACTCTGCGATTGGTCGTGGGCGGACGGTATAATCCGGCTTGGAACTTCGCGGTTTAATCGATGGCGTTCCAGCGCTTGCCTGGTCCGCTCTGCCGGATGGCACCCTGGATTTCTTCAACCAGCGATTTCGGGATTACACCGGGCTTTCTTCGGATCAGTTGTACGGATCGAAGTGGAAATCGGCCATCCACCCGGACGATATCCAACAGTTCGAAACCTGGTGGCAGGGACACGCGCGATCCCGGGAGCCTGGGACAACGGAAGTACGCCTTCGCCGCTTCGACGGAGAGTATCGCTGGTTCCAGGTCACGGTAGCGCCGGTCCACGATGACCAAGGCAACCTGCTCCGCTGGTACGGGATCAATACCGACAGCGATGACCGTAAGTGCGCCGAGCAGAAGCTTCGCAAAGATGAGGCGGATCTTCGCACAATCACGGATGCGATTCGCCAGTCCATCGTGGTCCTCGCGCCGGATGGCACGACAATCTACGCCAACCGGGTAGCGCTGGATCTCACCGGACTCACCATAGGCGAGGTGAACGACGAAGGCTTCCTAGCGCGCGCATTTCATCCAGATGACGTAGAGCGGGTCCGAGAGGAGCGGCGCATAGGACTGTTGGAGGGACTTCCGTTTGAGCTGGAAATGCGGTGCTTGCTCAAGAATGGAGAGTATCGCTGGCAGCTCATTCAATACAACCCGCTAAAGGACGAACGCGCCCGGATCCTCCGTTGGTACGTTACCGCAACCGATATCGACGAACGCAAGAGGACGGAAGAACGGCTCCGGAACGAGAATCTCGTTCTGCGAGAGGAGATCGATCGCACTTCGATGTTCGAAGAGATTGTCGGTTCTTCCAAACCCATGCGCCAACTGCTGAAGCAGGTGGAGAAAGTTGCGCCGGCGGATTCAACGGTTCTCATTCTGGGCGAAACCGGCACGGGGAAGGAACTGATCGCGCGAGCCCTGCATCGCAGATCGAAACGCGCACCCCGAGCCTTCATCCGCGTCAACTGCGCCGCCGCGATTCCGCAATCGCTGATTGCGTCCGAGCTTTTCGGGCACGAGAAGGGAGCATTCACGGGCGC
>Ga0335077_10007743_pt1 | contig 13298 bp, 15 predicted proteins | sample Lox_Sample_31_FD_207151 | JGI IMG/M metagenome (GOLD analysis project Ga0335077, IMG submission 207151) | Soil microbial communities from Loxahatchee National Wildlife Refuge, Florida, United States - Lox_Sample_3.1 | ecosystem: Environmental > Terrestrial > Soil > Wetlands | place: USA... | reverse complement strand
TCCTCATCCCGGCACTGATGGCGTTGGTCGGCATCGCGGTATGGTGGAGACAGAGATGAACGGTGCCGGGGCCAACCGCAGGCGGCTGAGCCCCAGACTGACAGTCGTGTGGGGTGTGCTGCTGGTTCTGGTGGGAGCGATCGTGACCATCGAACTTGCCGATCGCGCCCAGACACAGCGCGAGGACAGGGTGCGGCCGCGTCGTGATCCGCGCCTGCTGCTTCCCGTGCCGTTGGAGGAGGTGGGAGTGGTCGAAGTGGCCTATGCCGGCGCGGTTCATCGCTTCGAACGGGATGCGGCAGGGGCCTGGTTTTATCACGGCGTCCATGTCAACGCCAACGCAGCGCACATGCACCAGGCCGATCCGGCCATGGCCCAGCGAATCGAAACGGCATTCCAGGGGTTCGGCCGGACGCGTATGGAGCGCAGCTTGCCGACCGGCGTGGCCGTGCAGCAATACGGGCTTGCGAACCCGCAGATGGTGATCCTGGTGTACCGACCGAAGGAGTTGCAGCCACTGCTCCAAGTCGCGGTGGGCGACCTGGCGCCGGATAAGCTGAGCCGGTACGTGATGGCGGTTGGCAGCTCCTCCGTAGTCACCATTGCGAATTACCAGATCGACAACCTCCTGGCGCTGATCAAGGCCGCAGCCGAATCCGGTCAGGGTCAGGCGACGATCAAATCTTCCTGATCGTTCGGCCTCCTCCCCGTCCGCAGACGCGTCCGAGATTCTTTGGGTGTATCGACTAGTGCCCCGCGCAGCGCATCTACTGTCTATTAGTCCCGCGACCGTTGCAGGCGTGAGACGCCTATTACTGTCGGGGACGCCAGCGATGGTTTTGCTGCTCACTGTCGCTCCGGTCGGGGCGCACACGGTCGGCAAGGGGCTCGCTACCGTGACCGTTACCGGGCAGACGATTCAGTACAACCTCTTGCTGGCCCTCACTCCGACCGCGGCCCAGACCCCGAACGCGATGCAGCTCGGACAGCCCGGGCCGACCACCGATTACTCGCCCTTGCTCAAGGCGGTCCGGGAAAAGATCCGGGTCGCATCCGATGGACGACCGTGCCGGGAGGCATCGAGCTCGATCACTCCCCCGGCCCGGGAGGGCGGCACTGTAGCGGTGCAACTCCAATTCGCCTGCGCAGGCAAACCCGCGGAGCTGACCATCCACGACGACCTGTTCGACGTGCTGGGCGCAGGCTATCACACGATCGCCAACATCCAGTGGTCCGGAGGCAGCCAGCAGTTCGTCTTTCTCCCGGGCGCACGCGAGACCCGCCTCACCCTATCGGAAGGCGTCACGACACGCGGTATCGGCAGCTTCTTCCTGCTGGGCATCGAACACATCCTCACCGGCTACGACCACCTGCTGTTCCTGCTGGCGCTCATCCTGCGCGGCGGCAATATCTGGTCCCTGCTCAAGATCATCACCGCTTTCACCGTCGCTCACAGCATCACGCTCGCGTTGGCCGCCCTGAACATCGTCACCCTGCCCGAGCGCCTGGTCGAGGCCACGATCGCGCTGTCCATCGCTTACGTCGCGGCCGAGAACCTGTTCATGCGCCACTCGGTGTCGCACCGTTGGGCCGTGGCCTTCGTCTTCGGCCTCATGCACGGCTTCGGCTTCTCCAACGTGCTGCGCGAGCTGGGGTTGCCCAAGGAAGGGCTGGTCTGGGCCCTGCTCAACTTCAATCTGGGCGTGGAAGCAGGACAGGCGATCGCCGTGGTGGTGGCCGTGCCGGTGCTCATGTGGCTGCGACGCTTCCGCTGGGAGCCTCGGGCTGTCGGCGCGGTCTCGGCTGTAGTCCTGGTGGTGGGGCTCGCGCTGTTCGTCGACCGGGCTTTCCTCACCAGCGTGTGACTCGACTACCCGAGACCAATCGTTCCGACAGCCAAACATGCGCATCTCTCTTCGCGGCGGCGCCCTGCTGCTGGCCGTTGCGGCGATTTGCCTGACGGCCTGGCCCGTGGCCGCCGACGTCTTCGAGCTCGAGCCCGAGTACGTGTACGGGAAGAACAGAAAGCCGCGGCTCGGCTACCGCAGGCCGGAGGTGTTCGATCCGCTGAGCGATCAGCTGTATCAGTCCGGCTATCGCGATTACCCTCCCACCGCGATTCCGGAAGAATACAGGCAGCTGGACGCCTTGACTCGCACGCAGAAGATGGGGCGCATCATGGCCTGCGCGGATGGCTGGTTTTTCCCCTTCTCGCGCACCGCGCGCAAGAACGAGGCGCCGGGTATCGATATCGAGATCCTGCAATCCATCGCCAAGAAGCATGGTTGGGAGGTCGATGTGTCCTGGGTCAACATGCTTACCCGCTGGGGCCCCGGCGGTCCAGGTGGGGCCTACGGCCGCAGCATCGACAAGGGCATTTGCGACATCATCTTTGGGCTGGTGATCACCGGAGATGATCACCACATGGACCCCCACAAACTAGCGTTCACCCGCCCTTACCTCAGCACCGGCTTCGTGCTGGTCACCGAGGGCCGGGCCATGGGGTTGAAGACGCTGGACGACGTCAAGGCGCAGCATGTGCGCATCGGAGTGCCGGCCTACTCGCCCATGAGCGAATACGCGCAGGCCAATGGCTTCGAATATCTCACCTTCTTCCAGAACTATCAGGTGATCGATGCATTGATCAGGCACGAGGTCGAGGCCGCCATGATCTGGTCTGGCGCCATCTCCCAGGCCAGGCTGGAGCACGCCGATGCCGAGTTCGAGGTCGTCAAGGGCTATGTCCCGATGCGCGAATTGCGCTGGAACAGCGCCTGGGTGGTGAAGGCGAAGGAAACGCAGCTCAGGCAGTTCATCGACGAGGCGTTCGAGGAGATGCTCAAGAGCGGCGAGATCAAGCGTATCGTCGAGCGCTACGGAATGCCGTTCTATCCGCCGTTCGAGCAGTAACCGGCGCGTAGTCGGCGAGCGCCACATTGAGAGGAGCGTAGGCAAAGCATGCAGCCCATGATCGAGAAACTCTGGCAACTAAGCATCATGTCGGGCGGGCTGCTGCCGCTGATGGCGGTGTTGCTGCTCGTGACGCTGGCGGTGATCATCGAGCGCTCCTACTTCTTCCACCGAGTGCTCCAGTCCGGCCTGGCGATGGAGCACGACCTGCAGCTCGTCGAGTACCAAAATGTGGACAAGCTGGAGAAGCTCGCCGCTCATTACGAAGGATCGCTGCAGCGCTCCATCATCTCCTCCGCGCTCGCCTCACGGGGCGAGGATGCCGATACGATGGAGCGCCACATCGAGGAGGCGATCATGTGGCAGCTGCCCAGGATCGACAAGCACGTGTGGGTCTTGGACACGGCGGTGACGCTCGCACCGCTCATGGGTCTGCTCGGCACCATCGTGGGCATGGTGCATGCCTTCGATATTCTCGGCATCTCGGGAACCGGTGGCGCGGCCAGCCGCATGGTCACGGGCGGCATCGCCGAGGCGCTGGTGGCCACGGGTGTGGGCCTGTTCATCGCGATCATCGCGGTGCTGTTCCTGAACCACTTCAACAAGCGGGTACGGCTCGCCCTGCACCAGATGGACCTGCTCAAGGTCATGCTGATCAACCGCTTCTACGGTGGCGGGTCATCGCACCAGGGCGTCCCTGTGAAAGAGGCGCACGCAGCCAAGATGAGCGCGATCGGCCCCAGGAGCCCACGGTGATGCGCCGATCGCGCTCGACCTATTTCGATTCCGATCGGCCTCGCGTCGAAGTCGTCCCGATGATCGACATCATGATGTTCCTGCTGGTGTTCTTCGTCGTCATCTCGGTCAGGATGATCGCTGGCACCGGGATCGACATGGATCTGCCCGGATCGGCCACCACGCAGGACCTCAAGTCCTCCACCATCACCATCGGCGTCAGCAAGACGGGCGAGATCGTGGTGGACGGCAAGAGCGTTTCACCGGAATCGCTGAAAGACAGGCTCGCGGCGCTCAAGAAGGACAAGCCTGTCGAGGTGGTCCTCGCGGGTGACAAGGAGGTGTCGCTGCAGGTTTTGCTCAAGGTCATGGATAGCGTGCGCGGGGCGGGGATCAGCACGGTCGGCATCGCGGCCAAGGCCGAGAAGCGATGACGGTGGCCACAGCCCGGCAGCGATGACCTCGACGGGTCTCGCCCCTACGGGCCCGCTTTGGGCGCGGCTGGAGGATGCCGACAGCGAGGCGCTGCCCCTGTGGAAGGCGGCACTCATCGCGCTGGCAGTCGAGCTCCTCGCTCCCGCGCTCGTGTTCGGCGTCAACTGGTCGTTTCTGGACCGCTTCAAAGAACCGCCCCCGACGCCGGTGATGTCGGTTCGCCTCGAGCCCGCTCCCATTGAGGAACAGCCGCGGCTTCCGCAGCCGGAAGCGAAACCCGAGCAACTGCCTCCACCGCCCAAGAAGATCAGAAAGCGCAGGCCTGCGATCCCGATCGAGCCGCCCAAGCCGCTGCCCGGCGAGGCGCCTTCCAGGATCGCGTTGCCGCTGCCCCAGCCCGAACCCGAGCCCGCCCCGCCCAAGGAGGTGAAGAAACCGGAGCCGACGCCCGAGCCGCCGGCACTGCCGTCGGTATTCCGGGACGTGAAGCCGGTGAAGAAGGTGCGGCCCGTATATCCACCCGACGCCGAGGCGCAGCACATTCAGGGCAGGGTCAAGGTGCGGCTCACCGTGGCCCTGGACGGAAGCGTGACAGACGTGCAGGTGCTGTCGGCGGACCCGCCGGGCGTATTTGAAGAGTCCGTTCTGGCGGCAGTCCGGCAGTACAAGTTCAAGAAGGACGGTACGACCTACCAGGCGGACCAGGAGGTCGTGTTCAAGATCGACGACTGATTCGTGATTCGTAACTCGTGACTCGTGATTCGTAAACCCCAGCCAGTTACTCGCGCGCTTACGAGTCACGAATCACGGCCGTTCACCGCCTTTCACCGCAGTTACAGCAGCCCGCGCTCGGCAAAGGACATTGTCTTGCTACCACCTACGATGAAGTGATCGAGCACCTTGACGTCCACGAGCGCCAAGGCCTGCTTGAGCGCCTGGGTCAGCATCTCGTCTGCCCGGCTCGGCTCGGCCAGGCCCGATGGGTGGTTATGGGCGAAGATCAGCGCGGCGGCGTTGCGGCTGAGCGCGCGTTTCACCACCTCGCGAGGGAATACCGAAGTCTGCGTAAGCGTGCCGCTGGAGAGCTCCTCTACCGCGACCACGCGGTTCTGGGCGTCGAGAAAGATGCCCAGGAAAACCTCCTTGTCCCGACTCAGCAGCGACAGGCGCAGAAAGTCGCGCACCGCCTTGGGCGAGCTCAGATTCACGCCCGGCTTGAGCTCCTCCTCCAGTGCGCGGCGCGCCAGCTCGATGACCGCCTGGAGCTGGACCGCTTTGGCGTAGCCCAGCCCTTTCACGTGCAGCAGCCGCTCCAGGTTGGAGCTGAACAGGGAGGACAGGCTGCCATACGCCTGGAGCAACTCACGTCCCAGATCGACTGCGCTCTTGCCGTGCACCCCGGTACGAAGCACGATCGCGAGCAGCTCCGCTTCGCTGAGCGCTGCGGGCCCTTTGCTGAGAAGCTTCTCCCGGGGGCGCTCCCCCTCAGGCCAATCGTGTATCGCCATCCGGGCGCGAGCAATCTTTGGAATCGGACGATAGGGACTGTGGCATCGTCCGGCGCGATGCCTCCCGGCCGTAACGGTGTCATAGTCCCGCGGGTGTATATTACACGTCCCATGCAAGCTTCCTCGCGATCAGACCGATGACTTCTAAGGCCCCCAGCCGCATTCTGCTCGGGATGACCGGCGGGATCGCCGCGTACAAGGCGGCCGAGCTCTGTCGCCTGCTGGTCGGAGACGGCTCCGATGTCCAGGTAGTCATGAGCGAAGCCGCGTGCCGCTTCGTCACCCGCACCACCATGCAGGCGTTATCGGGCAAGCCTGTGTTCACAGAGCTGTGGGACGCGACGGTGCCCAACGGCATGGGCCACATCGAGCTCTCGCGCGACCGCGACATCATCGTGGTTGCGCCCACCAGCGCCGACTTCCTCGCCAAGCTCGCGGCCGGGCTGGCCGATGATCTGTTGTCTACCCTTTGCCTGGCGCGCGAATGTCCGCTGCTGGTGGCGCCCGCAATGAACCGGCAGATGTGGGAAAACGCCTCGACCCAGCGCAACGTGCAGGTGCTGGCGGGCGACGGCGTGCGATTCGCTGGGCCGGCGAGCGGCGATCAGGCTTGCGGCGAGGTGGGTCCGGGACGCATGCTGGAAGCTGAGGAGATCTATCGCGAGATCGTGGGCGCTCTGCGGCGTGCCGCTCTCGCAGATACGCGCGTGCTGATCACCGCCGGCCCCACCTTCGAAGCGATCGACGCGGTTCGCGGCATCACCAATCGCAGCTCGGGACGGATGGGCTACGCCGTGGCCCAAGCCGCGCTGGAAGCCGGCGCACACGTGACGCTCGTGTCCGGCCCCACCGCGCTGGTCGCGCCCCCGCGCGCGCGGCTCGTGCCGGTCGTATCCGCGCAAGACATGTTGGAAGCCGTGAACGCAAATGTCGCCGACTGCGACATCTTCATCAGCGTGGCGGCGGTAGCCGACTACCGCGTTGCCAAACCCGCGGCCCAGAAGATGAAGAAGAGCGAACAGGCGCTCACGCTCGAGCTGGTGCCCACCGTGGACATCCTGGCGAGCGTTGCCGGCCGTGCGGATCCGCCCTTTTGCGTTGGGTTCGCGGTCGAGAGTCAAGACCTGGAGCAGCTGGCGGAGGACAAGCGCCTGCGCAAGAAACTGCCGCTGCTGGCGGCTAATCTGGCGCAGGAGGCCATCGGCGCCGAGGAGAGCGCGCTGGTGTTGCTCGACGGAGCAGGCCGCCACCGGCTGCCCAAGGCGCCCAAGCTGACGCAAGCACGCCTTCTCATCGACCACATCGCGCGCCTGTACCGCAACGGCCGATCTGTCAAGCTCAAGGCGGTGCGGCGCTGAGCCGCACCTGACGCATTCGCCTGCACGCCGCAAACGCGCCACCGATGCGCACCATCGATGTGAAGATCCTCGATTCGCGTCTCGCGGATAACATGCCGGCCTACGCTACGCCCGGCGCCGCCGGCCTCGATCTTCGCGCCTGCATCGACCAGGCCATAGAGCTGAAGCCCGGCCAGACCGAGCTGGTGCCCACCGGTATGGCCATTCACGTGGCCGACGCGGGCCTCGCAGCGGTGGTGCTCCCGCGCTCGGGCCTGGGACACAAGCACGGCATCGTGCTGGGCAATCTCGTTGGGCTGATCGACTCCGACTACCAGGGGCAAATCTTCGTCTCGGTGTGGAACCGCGGAAGCAGCAAGTTCACGTTGAACCCCATGGAGCGCATCGCCCAGCTCGTGTTTGTGCCGATCCTTCAGGTACGACTCAACCGCGTGGAGGGCTTTGACGAAAGCGAGCGGGGCGCGGGCGGCTTCGGGAGCACGGGAAAAGACTGAGACGCAGCGCTCGGGGTCGATCGGAGAAAGACAACGGCCGGGATTTCCGGCCGTTATGCTGTCAACGCATGAGCTTTGCGGGATGAAAGGCGCTTACTCTTCTTTGTATGGATCGGGGATCTCACCGGCAGCAATCCGACGCTTCTCCTCCCAGCGCAGAAACGTGACGACGCTCAGGATCTCCTCCTGGCTCATCGTCGTGCCGAACGCGCCCATCGTGCCCCCCAAGGACCGATTGCTCACACCCACAGCGATAGTCGCGTAGATGTCGGCGTTGGTGTTACCCGTATAGTGGAATTTCCCGCAGGTGAGGCACGGGCCTTTTCCGCCGTGCCCGTCTCCCCCGTGGCAAAAAGAGCAACGCTGCGCGAACTTGGCTCGCCCCGCGTCGACCACCTTCATGTCGTTGGTCGGCACTTCGAGGTCGCTGTCGTTCGCCTTGTACTGTGCTGCGGCACGCTGCGCGACGAACAAGCCCGAACCCGCACCGAGCAGCAACGCCAGCAGAAGGATGCTGGCCGGAGCGCCAAACCGTCCTGAGATGAACTGAGGCATTGGTCCTGTCCCCTCCCGGATGCTGCCTTAAGAAATCGGCGGATAGAAGGGCACGCCGTAGCTCTCCACGATCTGCTTCACCTTGCCATCGCTCAGCAGCGTGTTGATGCTCTGATTGACGAACTCCAGCAGGCTCTTATCCTCCTTGCGCACCGCGAATTTGCTGTTGAAGCGGTGCTCGGGCAACGGCATGTACCCCTCCACCATGTGGAACTTCGCATTGGGGAACTCCTGCTTGGCGACCGCGATGGCCGTGGCCCAGACCATGCTCGCGTCGATTTCGCCCTTGACCATCCCTTCCATGATGCGCCGATTGCCCAGGTACAGCTCGCGCGGGATGTTGTTGCTGAACATGTAGTCGTCGATCGGCGTCGACATGGACACGCCCACTTTGATGTGGTTGTCCTTGAGCTCCTGCAGCGACTTCATTCCGTCAGCTTTGCCTTGCACCACGAGCACGTAACCCAAGCTGATATAGGGTGCGGTGAACGCCAATTTACCGGGCAGCGCGTCGTCCTCACCATTGTCCGACAAGCCCAGAAAGACGTCGCAGCGCTTGGCAAAGATGGAACCGCGGAATGCACGCCCCAGCCCTCCGCGGGTCCCGGTATCGGCCCAGTACATTTCGGCGCGCATGCCGCCCAACTTGGCGATCTGCTGGAAGATTTCGATGTCGAAACCGGGTGGCATCGCGCTCTTGTCCGAGTACGGCCAATCATAAGGATCGGCGCAGGCGGTAAGCACTCCCTTGGCCTTCGCACGCGCCAAGGTGTCCTTGATCTCGTCAGGATCCTGCGTGCCTTGATTCTGCTGCGCCCGCCCCGCATCGAGCCCGACCGCCAGGAGCAGCGCCAGGCCAACAGCCCAAACAACCTTGCTCAACTTGTACTCCTTCATAAATCCTCTGTCCGTTCCCTTGCGCGAAATGCTCCCCTGGATGGCTTTTTCGACCCTTCGAATCGAGGGTCGTTGAGCCACGGCCTGCTGTGTCCCGAACCAGGCAAAACCTGGGGGAGGGCATTGCTGCCCTCCCCCAGAATATTACCGCCGATTGCTGCTAGCTGGAACCAGTGGTTCCGCTACGTCTTCACTCCAGCGCGAAGACCATCAAGCCGCCGCCCTTCTGATGCGTCTTCAGGAAGTCTGCGTAGTACAGAGGCCAAATCCCGCCGCCGCCCGCGCCCCATACGATCGCAACGTATTGCTTGCCGTTGGCCGTGAAGGTGGTCGGGTTGCCGTGGATGCCGGAGCCTACCTGGAACGCCCACAGATCCTCACCGGTTTCGTCATCCAGAGCGTGGAAGTAACCCTCCGGATCACCGTAGAAGACCAAGCCGCCGCCCGTGGTCAGGATACCGCTGGTGGCAGGCCAGCTAAAAGCTCTGTCCCAGACCAGCTTGCCGGTGGCCGCATCGAACGCCTTGATATGGCCAGCGCCGGCGTTGAAGGTGATGACCTTGGCGCCGAGATACCACTCTCCGCGCTTCCACTCCATCTTCTTGGCCTGCAGGTCCATGGCGAAGTCGTACACCGGCACATAGACCATCTTGGTGCGCTTGCTGTAGGACATCGGGTGCCATTCTTTGCCGCCGTCCAGCGAGGGGGCAATGTCCTTGGTCACCTTGTCGTACACCACGTCCTTCTCCGGATAGTTGTAGACCGGTTTGCAGTTGTTCGCCGGAGTGATGGGCTTGGTCCAGTTGACGCGCTGCAAAGCCGTGACCCACACGCACTTGTGCTCTTCGCCGGCCTTGCCCTTGCCCACGGCTTCTCGGTCGATCCCGTAGACGTGGCCGTTGCGCGAGCCATGCAGCCACAGCTTCTTGCCGCCCACGTCCGCGAGGATGATCTCGTTCACGCCGTCGTAATCGTACGGATCATTGGGCGTGTAATTGAAGTACGAAAGCATCTTGCCGGTGTCGGGGTCGAGCACGAGGTTGCTGTTGGTGAACAGGTTGTCGCCCAGACGCACATGGCGGTCGAAGTCCGGGCCGGGATTGCCCACGGGCCAGAACAGTTTGTTGGTGGCCTGATCGTAGGAGCCGGTGATCCACGCCGAACCGCCACCATACTTCCACGACTCGCCCGCCCAAGTGTCGTTGCCGGGCTCGCCCGGGCCGGGGATGGTGTAAGTCTTCCATACCGGCTCGCCGGTCTCGGCGTCGATCGCCGCGATCCACCCGCGCACGCCGTATTCGGCGCCGGCGGTACCGAAGATGATCTTGCCCCGCAATGCCATCGGCATGATCGTGAAGGTTTCGGCGTAGGTGTAGTCACCCATCTTCTTGTCCCAGACCACCTTGCCGCTGGCGTTGTCCAGCGCCACGATGTGGGCATCTAAGGTGGCGAGATACACCTTGTTCTTGTAGACGGCCACGCCGCGGTTCACCACGTCGCAGCACAGCTTCGGAAACACGTCGCCGGGCAGTTCACGCTCATACTTCCACTTCACCAGACCGGTGGTGGCGTCGGCGGCGATCACCCGGTTGAACGACGTCGTCACGTAAACCGTACCGTTTACCGCGACCGCCTGGCTGTCCTGGCCTTCCAATACACCGAAGGACAGGTTCCACACGGGGCGCAGCTTCTTGACGTTATCCCGGTTGACCTCCCTCAGGGGACTGTAGCGGGTGGTTTGATAGTCGCGACCGTAAAGAAGCCAGTTGTTGGCATCCTTGTCAGCGTTGAGCAGCATGTCGTCCGTCACGTAGTTTGGATACTGCTTGGACTCCAGCGTATCCACGCCCTGGGCGAACGCATACCCAGAAGCGCCTAGTGCTGCAGTTGCAGCGAGGGACAACGCCGCTTTCTTGAGCGACAATTGCTTGACCATTGAAATTACCTCCCGAAAGTGTGCGCATCGCATCCGAATTCTGGACGCTTTGCCAGGTTCCATTTTTTGCGTGTTTGAAGCGGAGGAACGGGCTGCCTCAAAGAGCGCGCTGCACGTTGAATACAGCGGGTCCAAAATAGAGAAACCACTAGGGATTGTCAACATGTTTTGCCTCGCTCTGCCAGCAGATCGCGCGCGATGCTATTGCGTATTGCGTCGCACAACGAGAAGCGCCTCATTCTGCGTTCGCCGCTGGACATTTACGGGCAACCCGATACCACTGCGCGCCCTCGCTGCAGACATGATTGCCTTGGCGGCATACACCTTTGGCTCGCGTGTTTGGCTGGCAGCCGCTTCGTGTATGCGCTCAGCCGCCGGACGCGGATACGGTCACCGTCGAGCGGCGGAATTGAGGCTGCTGGGCGTCGTGCTGGGCGCGGTCCTTGGCTTTCATGCGCCGGGCGCGGCCCGTGCCGATCCGCTACTCACCTACCCCCTCAAGGTCAAAGGGCATGTGGTTCGGGCGGAGGTGGCCAACACCGACGAGAGCCGACGCATTGGGCTCATGTTCCGGGACAGCCTGCCCGACAACCAGGGCATGTTGTTCGTGTATGAAGCTGAGGGCCGGCACGCGATGTGGATGAAGAACACGCTGATCCCGCTGTCGGTCGCCTTCATCGACCGCACGGGGCACATCATCAACATCGAGGACATGGCGCCGCAGAGCGAGGACACCCATAGCGCGCGGGCGAGCGCCGCCTTTTCGCTGGAGATGAACCAGGGCTGGTTCAAGAAGCGCGGGATCAAGGAGGGCGACCGCGTCCAGGGTCTGGAGCGCGTGCCGCCCTCGCAGCACTGAACCACCGAGAAGCTGCGCCCGGCTTTACATGCCGAAGAATGTGGTGCGAAACACCCCGCCGCTGGCGCTCATGAAGAACAGCAACGGCAGGGACAGCGCCGTGTTCGCGCGCGAGGCCAGGAAGGCAGTGCGGCGCGCCTTGTTCTTCTCCTCGTCCGAGGCCTGCGTGAGCCCCAGGATCTTCTTTTGGTTGGGCCAGATCAACACCCAAACATTGAACAACATGATGGTGCCGAGCCAGGCGCCGACCCCAATGGGGACGTAGACCTTCTGCAGGAACAGAAAAGCGTCGAAAAAGTGGTTGCTCAGTATCGTCGCGCCAGCCAGCCAGGTTACAAGCGCCGCCCAGCGGAAGAACAGCAGCGCCCGCGGCGCGACATGCCGTGTGATCCCGGCTGCCGTGCTGTCGGCCTGCGCGGCCTTGAGTGCCGCAACCTGCACGAAGTTGAAGTAGTAGAGCAGGCCGATCCACATCACGCCCGACAGGATGTGCAGCCAGCGTACCAGTCCGTAGTGAATGAAGGCACCCCAGTCCATGGCTAGCTCCCCAGGGCAAGTTTGACGATCCAGTACAGGATCAGGGTCAGCACGAGGCCCGATATGATCGTGCCCCATAGCGAATCCAGCGGGTTCTTCATGTTCTCCTCCAGGTTTGGCGGGGTGGACACCCCCTGCCAGGATACTCGACCAGCATTGAATGGCAAGTCGTTGATATGCGCTATCAACCATACGGGCCCGGGTGGAGGGTTCGAGACCTCGGGCGCGACGGGCAACATGCACGGAACATACAGGGTCAGCGGACGAGGTCAGGCCGCTGGCTCGATGCGGAGCACGATGGCCGTGGCGTCGTTGCGACCCATATAGGCGGCCTGATGGCGGTGTGCCGCATCGACCAAGGCGTCCGCCGCCGCCTGCGGCTCCGGCTGGCGGCGCAGGATCTCGATCATGTTGGCATCCCCCAAGACCTCCCATACTCCGTCGGTAACCATGAGAAACGTATCGCGTGGCTGGATATCCCCGCCCGCGAAGTCCACAACCAGGTGGCTGTCCAGGCCGACCGCCCGCCGCAGCACGTGGCGCATGTCGCGCCGCTGCCAGGTATGGTCGGTGCTGAGCTGCTTGAACAGGCCCCCGCGGAGACGATAGACCCGCGTGTCCCCCACGTGGGCCAGGTAATAGTGGCCGTCGCGTAATACGAGCAGGCTTACCGCGGCCACCACGGTATCGTGATCCGGCCTGCGCCCATTCTGGGCCCAAAGCCAGTCGTTGGCCGCACGCAGAAGCCGATCCAATGATTGGCCCACGCTCCAGTGCGCGGGCGCGGCGTAATAGTCGGCGGCGACACAGCGCACCGTAGTCTCGGCGGCAACCCGCCCTGAGCCGCCACCGCTCACCCCATCGGCTATCGCCAGCACCACGCCCCGGCCAATGGCGCCGGCATCGGACGGCGCGACTGCCGCGTAGAAGTCCTCGTTGGGCTTGCTGGGCGCGGCCAGACTCGCCGAGCCGAGGCGCAACTCGAGACGTTGCACTGCCCCCGCCGGACCGGGAAGCGGGACGCGGAGCCAGGCAGGGCGGCTCGTGTCAAGCGTCCTCATGGCGCTGAGGCCC
>Ga0335077_10007741_pt1 | contig 13300 bp, 15 predicted proteins | sample Lox_Sample_31_FD_207151 | JGI IMG/M metagenome (GOLD analysis project Ga0335077, IMG submission 207151) | Soil microbial communities from Loxahatchee National Wildlife Refuge, Florida, United States - Lox_Sample_3.1 | ecosystem: Environmental > Terrestrial > Soil > Wetlands | place: USA... | reverse complement strand
CTGCGTCTTCTGATCGAGCCAGGAGGAATAGTTGCCCTCCCACGGAATCCCCTTGCCGCGATCCAGCTCCAGAATCCATCCGGCGACGTTGTCGAGAAAATAGCGATCGTGCGTGACGGCAACGACAGTACCGGGAAATTCTTTGAGGAAGCGCTCGAGCCAGGCGACCGACTCGGCGTCGAGGTGGTTGGTCGGCTCGTCCAACAGAAGCATGTCCGGGGCGGATAACAGCAGGCGGCAGAGCGCCACCCGGCGTTTTTCACCCCCGGAGAGTTTCGTCACGTCGGCGTCCCAGGGCGGAATCCGGAGGGCGTCGGCGGCGATCTCCAACTGCCGATCGAGCTCCCAGGCGTTGACCGCGTCGATCCTTTCCTGGAGCTGCCCTTGTTTCTCGAGCAAGGCCGCCATCGCGTCATCCGACATCGGCTCGGAAAATTTGGCGCTGACCGCGTTGAATTCATCGAGCAAGGCCTTCGTCCCGGCGACCCCTTCTTCCACGTTGCCGCGAACGTCCTTGGCGGCATCCAGCCGGGGCTCCTGCGGCAGAAAGCCGATCTTCACCCCCTTGGCCGGTTTCGCCTCCCCTAAAAAATCGGGGTCGACCCCGGCCATGATCCGAAGCAGACTCGATTTACCGGAACCGTTCAGCCCCAACACCCCGATCTTCGCGCCGGGATAGAACGAGAGCGAAATATCTTCCAGGATCTTCCGCTTGGGAGGAACGATCTTCGTCACCTTGTTCATCGTGTAAATAAACTGATACGTCGCCACGTGAGGTCCTTCCTTTGATTCAATGTAACAGGGTACGGAAATCGCGTCCGTCGACTTCCTTTGGTTATTGACCCATCATAGTGAGACCTCTCCTGGATGTCAATCGTGGGTTTCCCAAACAATAATCCTGATGACACCACGGCCCGTTTTGTCTTATAATGAAGTCGTTCTCCCCTTCCATGGATTGCCCCTTTAAATTAACGCGGGTCGTCGCCGCTTAATTCTCACCTGGGATGGCCCGCCAGGCAATCGGAAAGTAGAAACCAAAATCATGAAACGCATCAAGCTGGTTCTCGATGAAGTTCAGTGGTCCATCGCCAAGGGCATTTTGGAGGAGGCCGGGGTCCCGTTCTCGATCCTCAACGAGCAGTTCTCAAGCCTCTACCCCGGCCCGGCGCTGGGCGCATTCGGCAGGGAAATTCTCGTGGCGGATGAGGATTACGAGAAGGCCCGCGAACGGCTCGATGATTTTTTTAAATAATTTTAAGAAACAGGATAGTATTCTCCGCAAGGATTATGTTATGATGCCGTCTGCATTCGGAGGCCGCGCGGATTTCGGACCCGACAAACACTCGATCAACCGGGAGACGACAACGAGATGAGCCGCAAAACCAAGGATAAACCCAAACGGAAAACCGCCGGGAGTCGTTCGTCGAACAAGACCGTCGCGATCGTGGTCGGCGCATTGGTCGTCTCGGCCCTCGTCATCCTCTACCTGAACCGTCCGGAAGAGATGAAATCGGCCCCCAAAGCGAATCTCAACGTGGATCCGGAGACGCTTCCCGGCATCCAGAAGGGCGACGCCCCCTGGAAATCGGAGCTCAACTACCTTCGCGACCGCCTGAAGATGATCGGCCTGCCCGCCTTGCTTCAGGAAGGGACGGCCATGCATATGCATGAACACCTCGACCTCTTCATTCACGGAAAACCCGAATCGGTTCCCCCCATGATCGGCATCAACGTGGTCGAACGGTACATCTCGCCCATCCATACGCACGATGGTTCGGGAGAAATTCATATCGAAGCCCCGACCGTTCAGACCTACACCCTCGGACAATTTTTCGATATCTGGGGCGTCCGGCTGACGGCGAAATGCATCGGCGGCTATTGCGAGGACCCCCAGAACGGGATCAAGGCCTTTGTGAACGGGAAAGCCGTGTCGGGGGACCCGAGATCCATCCGGCTCGAAGATCATATCGAAATCGTCATCGCCTACGGGACCGCCGCCGAGGTGCCCAACCCGATCCCGTCCGAGCATACCTTCTCGCCCGGCTCCTGAGATCGCGCCTCGGATCGGCCGAGGGGGGTCAGGCTCCCACCCCGGGCTCCCGGACAATCGCGCCGCATAAAAACTTGACAGCGTCCCCTTTTTTGATTAAGGTATTCTCACACACCCAAATCGGTTCACCCTTTATCGCGGACGAATCCGTCAGGTCGTCCCTTCATTTCCCGACGGCCTCGGGCCTCGGGCGGACGCGTCAGGAAAGAAAGGAGGAGGTCATGTGGAACTGGAATTACGAACCGGAGGACAGGGCGGCACCGCAACCCCGGCTTCCTATGGAAGGACATCCCCCGGCAAAAAACAACCCCGAATCAAGGAGGGAAAAGATGGGACAAGTCGCAATCATCGGTCAATCCATCCAGATCAAAGGAGAGCTCACCGGCAATGAAGACCTGACGATCGACGGCACGGTCGAGGGCAACATCGAGCTGAAGGAAAACAGCCTGACGATCGGGCCCAACGGTAATATCAAGGCCGACATCAATGCCAAGAAGGTCACGATCATCGGCGAAGTCCAGGGAAACGTGACCGCCGAGGAAACGGTCGAGATCCGGGAGACCGGAAAGCTCCGCGGAAATATCGTCGCGCCGCGGCTCGTGATCGCGGACGGAGCCTTCTTCAAGGGGAGCGTGGAGATGGAGCGGAAACCCGGTCTTGCGAAGGACAAACCGCATCGCGAAGAGAAACCCGTTTCACGCCCCGAACTCCTGGCGGTGAAACCCTAACGTGACGGTCCGCGATGATCCCGGAGCTACAGCTTTCTCCGTCCCGAACCGGGACCCTCAGGGACCCTTCTAACCGTTTCGTGCAGGCGGCCGCGGCCCAGGTCTATCCAACCAGCAATCTTCAACGCTTACTCCGGATGCTTTCCGGCATCCCGAAGCCTCATGTCTTGGATCTGGGCCGCCTGAGCGGGGCAAACATCGAGTTTATGATCCAGAAGGGTTTTAAGGTCTACGTGGACGATCGGATCACCGACTTGAAACCGGCGCCGCCTCCGTCCCCGACTTCGAGAAGCGAAAAGAAGAGACCGGCGCCGGCGCCGTTGGAGCCCTTGGAGTACGATCCGGCCTTGTTCGACGCCGTCCTTTGCTGGGATATTTTCGATTACCTCGTCGCAAAACAGGCGCAGGAACTCATCGCCGGCATCGCGAAAGCGCTCAAACCGAAGGGGCTCCTCCTCGCTTTCTTTTACTGTAACCGCACAACGTCTCCGCCGCCGGTCCGCTATCGCATCCTTCAAGCCGATCAGCTCGAATACAAACCCCTTTCGCAGAACCTTCCCCGCCGGATCTACGAAAACCGGGAGATCCAGGAGCTGTTCACCGGCTTTGACACCGTCAATTCCTGTTTTCTGATTAACCAGATGCGCGAGGTCTTGGTCCAGAGGCAGTTGGGTTAGGTCGGTGACCCGAGGATGGTCCCGATGCGGGTTTCGAAAACCCCGCCGCATCCACGAAGCGTCCGGGGTGATCCGGACTGATCAGGATCTTTTGCTTCTCCGTTTCCACCAGAACCATTTCGGTCGGCTTGGCCCTCGTGACGTAGGCCCGGAAAACTCCGTAGGTTCGATTCCAAAAGATCCCGGTTCCGGCGAACAGACCGCCATTTCCCCAAAGACGGATCGCGATCGAAAACGGCGTGTCGACTAAAGAACATCCGACGACGGGTTTGAAGCGCCTTTCGCCCAAACGATACACAACGGTCAGCTCGGAATTCGACAGATCGTAGGCCACGGGGGCGCGAAGGTAGCATCCCAGGGATAGCACGGCGAGAATCAGACCGACGATCGACAGTTCCGGACGGTACCTCGACAGGATGAAGAAAGAGGCGGTCAAGACCAGAACGAAACCGGTCACGATTTTAATCGCCAGCGCTGTGGGTGCAGCCGGACATCTCATCCTGGATCCCCTCGCGGGCCCGAATCGCCGGGGCACAATTTTAAATATACCAGATGCCGGTCGATCGGACAATCGATCACGCTATCCGGTCCACCCGCCTTTTTTGCATATCCCCGTCTGTGCTACAATGTAAATCACTAATGCTTCCGAACCGACCCCCCCTTAAAGATTGGACCGCGACCCCTTTCGATGTCATCATCATCGGCGGCGGGATCAACGGCGCCGGGATCGCGCGGGACGCCGCCTTGCGGGGCTTCCGCGTCGCGCTGTTCGAGCGGTCCGATTACGCCTTCGGCACCAGCAGCCGATCTTCCAAGCTGGCCCACGGCGGGGTCCGGTATCTCGAGCAGGGCCATCTGCCCCTCGTCTTCGAAGCCAGTCAGGAGCGACAGACGCTGCTCCGGATCGCGCCTCATCTCGTCCGCCCGCTTCCCTTTCTCTTTCCGGTCTACCGCGGAAGCCGGTGGGGGATATTCTTCCTCGACCTGGGGATGTGGCTGTACGACTTGTTATCGCTGTCGCGCAACATCCGTCCCCACCGGATGCTCGGCCGCAAGGAGACGTTGCGGCTTGAACCCGACCTGCTGTCGGAGGGACTGACCGGCGCGGCCCTGTTCTACGACGGCCAGATGGACGACGCCCGACTCTGCCTGGCCAATGTCCTGGAGGCCCGGGAGTTGGGCGCCTCGGTCCGGAATTACACCGCGGTCACCGGGCTGGTGGACGACGCAAACGGCCGCATCGCCGGCGTCCGTGTCCGGGACCGGATCAACGGCGAGGAAGCGACCGTCAGGGGATCGGTCGTGGTGAACGCGGCCGGACCCTGGGTGGATGAGGTCGGCCGGATGGAGTCGCCGGAGGCCCACCCGAAGCTGCGGAAGACCCGCGGATCGCATCTGATCCTTCCGTCTCTGACAAACGGTCATGCGCTGGTGATCCGGAGCGTGAAAGACGACCGCGTGCTGTTCGTGATTCCCTGGAATGGCATGAGTCTGGTCGGCACCACGGACATCGATTTCGACGGCGATCCCGGCGACGTGCATTGTCCCCCCGACGACCTCGACTATCTGATCCGCGAGGCGCGGCGCTTCTTCCCGAAACGCGACATCGGGCCCGGACAGGTGATCGCCACCTTCGCGGGGGTGCGGCCGCTGATCCCGTCGGGCCTGGCGAAGGCTTCCGAGGTATCGCGCGAAGAAAAGATCGAGCAGAGCCCGGCCGGGCTGATCTCGATCACGGGCGGAAAATTCACGACCTACCGTCGAATCGCCGAAACGGTGGTCGACCGGATCCGCAAGCGGCTCCCCGACGTCGCGGCCGGACCCTGCACGACGCGGTCCCGGCCGCTGTGGGGCGGCGACATCGGGGATCTCGAGGCGTATATCAACGAGCAAACGCCGGAGCTGATCCGCCGCCACTCGCTGGACGCGGCACAGGTCAAACATCTCATCATGACCTACGGCACACGGCATCTTCATCTGCTGGAGCTTCTCGGTGAGAACCGGGGCTGGGGCGATCGTCTCCATCCCTCGCTTCCTCACCTGAAGGCCGAGGTCATCCACGCCGTCCGGCGGGAAGCGGCCGTCGCGCTCTCGGACTTTCTGCGCCGACGGACCCAGATCGCACTCGGCCCCCACCGCAGGGACGAACGGCTTCTGGAGAACGCGGTCACGCTGATGGCCTCCGCGCTCAAATGGTCTCCAGAGGAGGCCGAGCGACAAAAAATAGAATACCTTGCCGAGATCCTGTAGCGACAATTCTATATAATATAGGGCGGTCCTGCGGCCCCGCGCTTGCCTTGATTTTTCCGATTGGGATATACTGAGCGGGTCATGATCACAAGGAGGAGGGTATGGGCAGATATCCTTTCATCGTTTTGTCGGCACTCGTGCTGGTTCTCGGTTCATTTCCAAATTCGGTGAAGGCGCAGGGACTCCCGACCGAAAAGGTCCTGCCGAGGCCGCTTGCGACCGAGGCGGCCGAGGCCGCGCTCGCCGCGTGCGAGAAACAGGGTTACCGCGTCAGCGTCGCCGTCGTCGACCGCGACGGGCTGGTGCGGACTCTGATACGCGGCGACGGCGCCGGCCCCCATACGCTGGACAGCAGCAGCCGCAAGGCCTACACGGCCGCAAGCCTCGGCCGACCGACCGGAGAACTCGTCAAGGCCGTCTCGGGAAACCCGGCCAATGAAGGGCTGAGGAACATGAATGAAAAAATCCTGATTCTGGCGGGAGGGCTGCCCGTGAAGGCGGGGGACGAAGTCGTCGGCGGCATCGGCGTCGGCGGCGCGCCCGGCGGTGAGAAGGACGAGGCCTGCGCCCAAGTCGGACTGGACAAAATCAAGGACCGGCTAAAGTAAGGTCATTCCTTCACCCCTTGAATGGACAGAAGCAGCAGCTCGCCCTTCATGTTCGGATGAAGGTCGCAACGAAATTGAAAACTGCCCGGACGGTTCGGCATGAAATGAATCCGAAGGGTTTCTCCGGGATTGATATAAACTCCACCGATTCCCTTCCCATACGCGATCCCGGCCGCCGATTCCACCTGGACGTCCTGCTCTCGAAGAAACGGCGATGTGAAACCGTGCTGGACCTTGTCCATATTTTTTAAGACGATGATTCCCGGCTCGCTCGGCCGGAGCGCCCCGCCTTGAAATTCGAACGTATAATTCCGGATCACGATCTCGACCTTCGCGGGCTCCGCCGCCATCGGAACGGAAAAATCCGCCGCAAGAAAAAAGAGGGCTGGAACAGCGATCAAGATGAAAATCCGGGTCCGAATATTTCGTCGATGATTCCGCACGCGAAGACCTCCCGAAGTCCGTTGCAAACAAACCGTCTTGATTTTGACGGCCTGATTGGGCAAGATAGCAGAACGGAGATCGTGTGTCAAAAGAAATTCGGGCGTGGAACCGAAGACGGAAGAGGTCCGCGGCCATGATACGACTCAAACGGGTTTATGAAAACTCTTCGAAAGAAGACGGGGTCCGGATTCTCGTCGAGCGGCTCTGGCCGCGCGGTTTGACGAAGGAGAAGGCCGGAATCGATCTCTGGCTGAAGGAGATCGCCCCGAGCGACGGGCTGAGAAAATGGTTCGGGCATGATCCGGCCAAGTGGGACGAATTCCGCAAACGTTACGAGGCCGAACTGAAGAACAAAAAGGAGCCGCTCGATCAGCTACGGCAGAAGATCCGCGAAGGGAATGTGACGTTTGTTTATGCGGCGCGGGATGAAGCGCACAACAGCGCCGTGGTCCTGAAACGGTTCCTGGGTTTTTAACACAAACGACTTTAATCCTGTTCCATCGGCGGGTCCTGTCCTTCGGCAGCTCCATCCGTCCACACTCAGCGTCCTCCCAAGGGTTGCCGGGGAATCACACGAAGAAATCCCTGGCCTTTCCGCTGCGGGCGGATGGAACGCTCCGCCTCGGCCACCCGCCGAATGTCACTTTTGAAGTGTCGTTTGTATTAGGTTGTGTGTGTCGATTAGCCGACGCGCCCCGAGGTACCGGTCCCGCCAGAAATCCCGGTCGAGGTGCTGAACGTTGACCCGTCCCCGGGTGCTGGGGGCGTGGATGAATTTCCCGTCGCCGATATAAATCCCCACGTGAAGCGGCTTCTGGTTATCAATCTTGAAGTAGACCAGATCGGCCGGCTCAAGCTCCTTTACCGAAACCGGTTTTCCGGCAAGGACCATTTCATGCGTTTCGCGGGGGAGGGACAGGTGAACGGCCTGCTGAAAGACGTACCCGACGAAGCCGCTGCAGTCAAACCCCTTTGGCGTCGTCCCGCCGAAGCGGTACGGCGTCCCCAGCAATGCGCGGGCGGTCTCGACCACACCTTTTTGAGTCGGCGTGAACGATTGTTCGTCACCCCTCGGAAGCTGTGAAAAATCCGCACGGGGCGGGCTGCCGGCGCAGCCCGCCAGGAACACAAGCAAAACGATGGTCATCCCTATGGTCCGTTGCGCATCCATTCACGACAACCGGCGGTCTTCCGCTAAAAGCCTGGACATCTCATCGGCCGGCAGGGGCTGGCTGAAGTAATAGCCCTGAATGCGGTCGCAGCGGAGGAGCCGCAGCAGCTTGAGCTGTTCGGCCGTCTCCACCCCCTCCGCAATCGCTTTCAGACGGAGATTGTGGGCCAGCGTGATGATCGCGGTCACGATGACGGGATCATCCGGGTCGTCGGTGAGATGACGGATAAAGGCCTGATCGATCTTGAGGGTGTTGATCGGGAAACGCTTGAGGTAGCTTAAGGAGGAATAGCCCATTCCGAAGTCGTCGATCGATATTTCCAGACCCATCGCGTTCAACTGGCGCAGCGCCTTGACCGAGGTTTCGGCGTTCTGCATGATGCTTTCGGTCAACTCCAGTTCAACGCAACGGGGCTCGATCCCCGTTTCCTTCAGGACGCGGCCGACCGTCTCGATCAGATTCTTCTGCCGGAACTGGCGCGGCGATAGGTTCACCGCCATCCGAAGGTCTTTGAACCCCCCCGACTGCCAGCCGACGGCTTGTGCGCAAGCGGTCCGAAGAACCCATTCCCCGATCGGAATGATCAGTCCCGTTTCCTCCGCCAGCGGAATAAATTTGGCGGGGGGGATGATACCCTTCTCCGAATGCTTCCACCGGACCAGGGCCTCGACCCCGACCACCCGTCCCGAATCGAGATCGACCTGGGGCTGATAATGCAAGAGGAACTCCTGGCGCTCCAAGGCCTGCCGAAGGGCACTCTCCAGGGAAAGCCACTCGCTTCGCTGCTTTTGAAACGCCGGATCAAAATATTGAACGCTGTTTCCCCCCTCCTCTTTGGCCCGGTACATCGCCATGTCCGCCGTTTTCAGAAGCGTCGCGGGATCCTCGCCATTCTTGGGGGAGAGACTGACGCCGATGCTGGTCGCGACGGAGAGATCGCTCCCTTCAATGTTGATCGGCTTAATCAGGGCGTCGAAAATTTTCTGAATGATCATCGAAACGTCCTGCTCCCGGGCTACATCGGTCAGCAGGATCGCGAACTCATCCCCGCCCAGCCGTGCGACCGTATCCCCCGGACGAAGACAGCGCTTCAGCCGTTCCGAAAAGGCCACCAGCAGCGCGTCGCCGGCATGATGGCCGAGGTGGTCGTTAATCTGTTTGAAGCGATCGATGTCCAGAAAGAGTACGGCCATCACCCGTTTGCGCCATCGCAGCCGGCTCAGTTCCTGCCCGAGACGGTCTTCAAACAGCCGGCGATTGGGCAGGTCGGTCAGGCCGTCGTGGTACGCGAGATAAACGATCCGTTCCTCGGCCTGCTTCCGCTCGGCCATCTCTCTTTCAAGCGCTTCCTTCGTCTTGAGTTGTTCGTTGGATCGCTCTTCGACCTCCCGGAGCAGCCTCTGGACCTCTGTTTTTTCCTGTTCTTTCTCGACGAGTTCGTCTCTTAAACGATCCAGGCGTGCGTGGGTCTGGATGATGTAAAGACAGAACAGACAGATCAGGACCACGAGTCCCGACAGGTAGGTGGACAGTTCCCTCCGGCTCGCCGCCATCGGGATGCCGATCTGATCCGGCGCATAGAGGGCGAGGATCGTCAACGTCAGGGCCATGATCACCGAGATCGATATCACCCATAAATGGCGATCGCGAACCTTGATTCGGCCAATCTGTCCGTTTTCGACACCCATCCGCCTTCTCTGATGAACATACTAAAAAAACCCATCTTCCTGCCGAGCAGAAGGAGGGGTTTTCATTCATTCCACCGACACGCGGTTTTGTATTAAATATATAGTCCACCCGTCGACGCGTCAAGGGGCGACGAGAGCAGAGAAATCATGCGTTTCCGCCGTCCACGTCCGTCTTTAAACTGCGTTTCCGTACCGTCTTGCTTGACAGCGCCGATCCTACAACCTACAATAACTTTCCACCCATGAAACATAAACGATCTACACAACTCTTTGAACAATCCCAGGGCCTCATTCCCGGCGGCGTGAACAGCCCCGTCCGGGCCTTCAAAGCGGTGGGCGGCCACCCGCTCTTCATCGCAAAGGCCAAGGGCGCGAAGATCTGGGACGCGGACGGAAACGCTTACCTTGACTATGTCCTGTCCTGGGGCCCGATGATCCTGGGCCATGCCCATCCGCGGGTGATTCGCGCCATCAAGACGGCCGCGGCAAAGGGCACCAGTTACGGCGCGCCGACCGAGCTGGAGGTCCGTTTGGCCGCGTTGATTCAAAAAGCCTTTCCATCGATGGAATTGATCCGGATGGTTTCCTCCGGCACCGAAGCCACGATGTCGGCCATCCGCCTCGCACGGGGATTCACCGGCCGCGACAAGATCCTCAAATTCGACGGCTGCTATCACGGCCACGCCGACAGCCTGCTGGTGAAGGCCGGCTCGGGCCTCGCGACGCTGGGCGTTCCGGACAGTCCCGGCGTTCCGGCCGATCTGGCCAAGCATACACTCACCGCGCCCTACAACGACCTTTCGGCCGTCCGAAAAATATTCGATCAGCACGGCCGGGAGATCGCCGGCCTGATCGTGGAACCGGTCGCGGCCAACATGGGCGTCGTCCCGCCCAAGGACTTTTTCCTTCAAGGCCTGCGCGACATCACACGGCAGTACGACAGCCTCCTGATTTTCGACGAGGTGATCACCGGCTTTCGCGTCGCTTTCGGCGGGGCTCAGGAACGTTTCGGCGTTATTCCGGATCTGACCTGTCTTGGAAAGATCATCGGCGGGGGACTGCCGGTCGGGGCCTACGGCGGAAAGCGGGAGATCATGGAGCGGATCGCGCCGTTGGGACCGGTTTATCAGGCCGGAACACTCTCGGGCAATCCGCTGGCCGTGACGGCCGGGATCGAGACGCTCAAACTCCTGAGCCGGCCGGGTGTCTACCGGAAGCTGGAAGAGCGGTCGGAGCATTTATCGAACGGCTTGATCGACGCGGCGAAAAAGGGCGGTGCCACGGTCTTCGGCACGCGCCTCGCCTCGTTGATGACCCTTTTCTTCACCAACCGGATCGTGACGGACTACGCCGCGGCCAAGACCTCCGACACCAAGGCCTACGCGAAATTTTTTAGGGCGATGCTTGAGGCGGGGATCTATCTGGCGCCCTCCCAGTTCGAGGCCGCGTTTCTTTCGACGGCGCATACCGACGCCGATATCGAAAAGACGATCAAAGCGGCCCACGCGGCGTTCAGGAAAATGTAATTCAAATCCCGGCGGCGTCGTTCAGCGACGCGCACGAGGTGTTTAGGCTTTCGGATTAATGGAGAGATTCTTTGGAGGGAATCTAACTATCGGTTCTCGCTTCGAAGAAGTTTGAACCCGGCTCGTTCAAAGTCGCGGTCAAAGGCAAACGCGGTCGTGATTCCCAGGGCCCGCATCACGGTGAAGCTCAAACAATCCGTAAAGCTCATTCGCGGATCGCTGAATCTTTCATAGACATGGAGCGCAGCCATCTCCGTTGCCTCATCCGTCCGAATCAATCGGATCGCCCGGCTGGACAACAACTGCCGGGCAAATCGGACGGCCCGACGGGGTTGAAGCCTGGATCCGATCAGCGTGATCGATTCGTCCAGAACATGATGGGTGGTAAAAAGCATCGGCCGTTCAAGCCGGAACCGCTCTTGGATGGCGCGGGCTTCCTCGTAATTCCGGTCGTCGCCATCCTCCAGGGCATAGAACGCCGAGGTATCGATAAAGAACCTCATCAGGATCGCCGGCCCCGCCCGTAGAGGTAATGATCATGCTCTTCCGAAACCGTCGATTCCCCCGAACGTCCGGGTTTCCGGCCGATTTGAAAGAACGGATCCTTTCTCCAATCCTTGCCGGAGAGCGTGCTGACCCGCTCCAGGTAATCGGCAATGATCTCTTTAAAGAGCTTGGAAAGGCTGGCTCCTTTTTCAACCGCGATCCGTTTAAGCTGCTTGAGCTGCTCCGCCTCGAGGCGGATATTGGTTGCCACCTTGCCTGACATGTCCGCATCCCCCTTGTTTGCAACAATTGTAGCATAGTGGCAAATAAGGGTCAATCAAGTCTATCATTCGGCGACCCGCCGGGTCGCCCCTACATTGCCTCAACCGCATCGCCGTTCGCCCTCCATTCCTTGACACATCCTCACCCCTGCATCTATAATGCCTCATTGGTCTCATGATGAAATCCAAGATCAAAAGAGAGTTTCTCGAAAGCGCCGAGGTGAAGCGGCTCTTCGTCGAGGAGTCGGCCGATCTGATCGCGCAGACGACCGAGCGGATCATCGCCGCGCTCAAACAGGGCCGTAAAATCCTTCTTTTCGGCAACGGCGGAAGCGCAACGGACGCCTCCCATCTCGCGTCCGAGTTGGTCAATCGATACACCCGGAACCGCAAGGCGCTTCCCGCGATCGCGTTGACGACGGATCCGTCCGTGATCACGAGCATCGGCAACGATTCCGACTTTTCCGAAATCTTCGCGCGCCAGATCGAGGCGTTGGGACAAAAAGGCGACATCGCGATCGCGATCTCGACCTCCGGAAAATCGCCCAATGTTTTAAAAGCCGTCGAGGCGGCCCGCGCGATCGGGATGGCCACGATCGGGTTTACCGGCGGCGACGGCGGACCGCTGGCGAAACGCGTCGAGCATGCCTTCATCGTCCCGTCGAAGGTCACGGCCCGCATCCAGGAAACCCATATCACGCTGGGCCACGTCATCTGCGGCCTGGTCGAAGAGGCTTTTTCACAGATGTAGGGGCGTATTGCAATACGCCCCTACATTGCATACAGGAATCACCCGTGGCCAAGAAAAGAAATTCCCCGTCAGATCTGATCGACTTCTCCGGCGTCCGGACCTACCCGCTCAAAAGCCGCAAGAGCAAGGTCTCGATCCAGGAATTCGGCCGGCCGTATCGCGGCAAGGACCGGATCGCGCCGTTCATCGAATCCCTCCCGGATATCCTCGCCGCCAGGGATTTCAAGGCCGTCATCGAGGCGGTCGTACAGGCCCGCCGAAAGAAGCGTCCGGTCATCGTCGGCATGGGCGCCCACCTGACCAAGGTCGGACTGAACCCGGTCCTGATCGACCTGATGGAACACGGCGTGATTTCGGCGATGGCCGTGAACGGGGCCGTGATCATCCATGACTTTGAGCTGGCGATGGCCGGAAAGACTTCCGAAGACGTGGAGGAGCAACTCGGCAGCGGCGCCTTCGGCATGGCCGAGGAGACCGGACGCGATCTCAACGAGGCGATCATCAAGGGCGTCCAACAGGGGTTGGGAATCGGAGCGGCCGTCGGGCAGTGGCTGAATCATTCCGACGCGCAGAACAAAAAGTACAGCCTCCTGGCGACGGCAGACCGGCTGGACATCCCCGTCACGGTTCATGTCGCGA
>Ga0335077_10007738_pt1 | contig 13301 bp, 12 predicted proteins | sample Lox_Sample_31_FD_207151 | JGI IMG/M metagenome (GOLD analysis project Ga0335077, IMG submission 207151) | Soil microbial communities from Loxahatchee National Wildlife Refuge, Florida, United States - Lox_Sample_3.1 | ecosystem: Environmental > Terrestrial > Soil > Wetlands | place: USA... | reverse complement strand
GACGAAGAAGTCGCGCATGGTGCGATCGTACTTCTGGTCGCCTTCCACCCAGCGCAGCATGTGCAGCACCATGGCGCCTTTATCGGTTACCAGCGACTGCGCCTCGGGCGAAAACATATCCAGCTTGCCCACGCTGGCTAGCGGAACGGTGTCATACGCCAGCGCGCCCACCGACATGTCCTTGACCGCCTCTTCCAGGCCGGCGGGGCCGGCGGCCTGCTCCACGTAGCGGGCCTCGGAGTAGCGGGCAAAGCCATCACTCAACCACCAATCGTCCCGCGAGGCTGGGCTGACGGTCACGCCCCACCACTGGTGGGCGATGGTATTGGCGAGCAGGCGGTAATCCACCTTCTGGGTGATGGCACGGCTGGCGATGGCGGCGACCTGCGGCGCCCAGGCCGAAGGCACCGTGTCATCGGGAAGTTCTACGATGCGCAGCGTCGGGCCGAAAGGCAATGGGCCGTAAAGGGTCACGAAATAGGTGAATTCCTTGACCGCGGTCTCGGCAAACTCCGCCCCCATGTTCTGATGGACGGGCTTGAAAAATACATGCAGATCGAGGCCGGCCTCGTTGCTCTTGAATTCCTGGAAAACACCGGCCACGATGGTGCCGGGAAAGCTTGGCTTGTCAGAGACGAAGGTAAAGGTCTTGGTCGGCAAAGCGCCGGCCGCCTTCTTGGCGGGGTTCTCGACCACCGTTTCCGTGCCGCTGCCGATCACCGTCATATGCGCGGGCACGGTCACGCTGATGGTGGAAGTAAAGCGGTTGATGCCGTAAGCATTCACGGGAAACCAGCGGCCGGCGTAGAGCAGATAGCTGGTTTCATCGTCAATCGAGGCCAGTTTCAGGCCCTGCACCGGGCTGTCGTCGGCGGAGTTGAGCACGCCTTCGTAGTCGAAGGTCAGCGTGGTCGAAGCGCCCTTGGAAAGACCATCGGGAAGCTGCACCCGCACGGTGGAATCCTGGGTAGAGCGCTCGGCGGTAAGCGGTTTGTCGTGCTCGTCCAGAACCTTGGTGAGGCGCAGATCGTTGTGCAGTTCGAAGCTGGCGATAGTGAGGTCTTCGAGGGCGGTGAACTTGACTTTGGCGCGCGCTCTGAGCTGGTGCAGATGTGGCGTCAGCTCGGCCTCGATCTGGTAGTCATCCACCTGCAGGCGGGGCTTCTCGGCCGCCCAGGCGGACAGGGAGACGAGCAGGACACACGTAAGCGCCGCGGCAAGGGCCCGGCACAACTGTCCAGGTTGAGGGAACTTCAAGGCGAGGTCTCCAGTAAAGAATTAGATGAAGATTGTGACGCAAAAGATGGCCTCGGGACAAGCCGTAGCGGGCACGGAAGGCCTGCGAAGGAAAGGTTTTTTCCTACAAAGCCCGCCAGCGCCCGGCCTGGGACTGCGAATTCATACAATATCTGGGCCGCTTATTCGTCTTTACCCGTAGATGAATGGCGCGCCGGGGACCGTGTGGGTGGCGGGGCGGATGGCTGACGAAAACCAGCGCATCGGCGAGGTGGTGGCTCGCGAGCAGGGCCGGCTGCGGAGCTTCATCCGCCGCCGGGTCGAGGACGAGGCCGAGGTCGAAGACATTCTGCAGGATGTCTTCTACGAACTGGTGGCCGCCTACCGGCTGATGCAGCCTATCGAACAGATGAGCGCCTGGCTGTTCCGGGTGGCGCGCAATCGCATCATTGACCGTTTTCGCCGGAGGCGGCCGGTGGCCTCCATCGGGGATTCCGCTGGCCCAGGGGAAGGCGAGGCGCTGCTGCTCGAGGATCTGCTGCCCTCGCCTGATGCGGGGCCCGAGGCCGCCTACGCCCGCACAGTGCTGCTCGAAGAGCTGGAAGCCGCACTCGAAGAACTGCCCGGGGAGCAGCGCGAGGCTTTCGTGGCGCATGAGATCGAAGGTTTGAGTTTCAAGGAGATGGCTGAGCGGACCGGCGTGGGCATGAACACCCTGCTGGCCCGCAAACGATACGCCGTCCTGCACCTGCGCAAGCGGCTGCGGGCGATTTACGATGAATTTTTGAAAGGATAAATCGTATGCGAAGAAAACGGATTTGGAGATTTCTGCTCTTTTTGCCGCTTGGGCTGGCGTTGTTCGCCGGCTTTGTGGCCGTGGTCCGGTATTTGTGGAACTGGCTGATGCCCGCGGTGTTCGGCTTGCACCTGATCACCTACTGGCAGGCCCTGGGACTGCTGGTGCTGTGCTGGATCCTGTTTGGCGGGCGGCGCGGCTTTGCCGGCCCCAGAATGCGCTGGCGCCACCGCATGAGAGAGCGCTGGGAGGAAATGACTCCCGAGGAGCGAGCTAAATTCCGCGAGGGGATGCGCTGGCGCTGCGGAGTTGCCGACGATCCGGCGGCCAAGCCGAGCCCGTAAGGTGCTGACGGCTCAAGGCGCCGCTGGACGCGACTTCCCCGCAAGGTAAGAGCGGTAGGCGTAGATCACGGCCAGCAGGGGCGGCGCCAGCAGCACGCCCCAGAATGGAATCACAAATCCCAGCGCGATGGGAATCACGATCGAGGCCCAGATGGGCACTTTGGCTGCGCGTTTCATGATGTAGGGCTGAAGTACGAAGCCATCCACCACCACGATTCCGGCGTAGAGCACCAGAACGTAAAACGGGTGCTGCCAGTCCGCGAACTTGATGGCCGCGGCCAGAGTTGGGCCGATCATGGCCAGCACGGGGCCAAAATGCGGAACGAAATGAAGGACGAAGGCCAGAATTGCCCACAGCGGCGCTCCGGGAACCCGCAGCACGTGCAGGCCCACGAACCAGAGCAGGGCGGCGGCCAGCGAGTCCTGACACTGCGCCAGGAACCAGTTCTTCAGGGCCTGGCCGGTAAAGCGAAAGTGATCGCCGAGATTCATGGAGATGAGATGCGAAGCTGGCTCTTAGCTTTTGGCTCTTTGCTTTTGGCTCTTAGCTTTTAGCTCTTAAGCTTTTAGCTGTTCCGCCAAGTGCCCAAGGGCAGGTGCTGAATGCTGAACCAAACTTTTGTGTCCGTGTAAACCCAGTCCTGCCAAACTCGTCCATACTACATAGCAGAAGAAGAATCGCGTGGAAACGGCACTGACAGCAACCCTGCGATCGCCGGTGGAGGCGGAAGCCATTGCCGCCGAAAGCTTCGAGCAGTTGGTGCGCCTGCACCAGCGCCGGGTGTATCGCCTGATCTATCTGCTGCTGAAAGATGCGGACGCGGCTGACACGCTCACCCAGGAATGCTTTCTGCGCGCCTACCAGAAGCGGTCGTCGTTTCGGGGCGAGTGCAAGATCGAGACCTGGCTGCTGCGCATCGCCGTGAATCTGGCGCGCGATCATGGCAAGAACCGCCGCGCCGGCTTCTGGCGGCGCCTGCTGGGTGTGCCGGAGCAAGAAGCCCAGACCGCGAATCTGGCGGGCCCGGAACCCTCCCCCGAGCGCGTTGTGCTGGCCCGCGAGGAATTGAGCGCGGTCTGGGCCGCCACGGCATCGCTCTCCGGGCAGCAGCGCAGCATTTTTCTGCTGCGCTTTGCCGAAGAGATGCCGCTGGCGGAGATTGCCGGGGTGCTCGGCGTGCAAGTGGGAACGGTAAAGGCGCAGCTCTCGCGGGCTACGGCCAAGGTCCGGCAAGCGGTAAAGGAGAAGTCATGAATTTCGTCCGTCATTTGAGCGATGAGGAATTGACCGATCTGGCGCTGGAGGAGGATGAGCGGCACCTGCGGCAGGCGTGGAAGGGCCTGCCCGCTAGCCTGCGCCTGGCGGCCGAGCGGCCGGAAAGTTTCTGGCAAAGGCAGCAGGCGGCGATCCGCAGCCGCATGGACAAAGCGGAGAGGGGGATGGAGTTAGGTCTGGCGCGAGCGGCCGCGGCCGTGCTCGCGATGGCCGCGATTTTTCTTTTGCAGAGCGGCAACGTGCCGCCTGCGGCCGCGCCGGCGCGGGAATCGGACCAGCAACTGCTGCTTTCGGTCGAGCGCACCGTACACAGCGATGTTCCTGAGGCGCTTGAGCCCGCCGCCTTGCTGGCCGATGACGCTCTCGGCGGCGCCCATGCCACTCCGGTTTCTCAACATGTTTCTGAAGGAGAACAGCAATGAAGGCACTTCGCCTCGCAATTCCAGTTTTGCTTGCCATGGCAGTTCCGCTGTTCGCGCAGGGCCCGCCGATTCCTCCGCCGCCGCCGGATGGAGGCTCGTTTCACGTGGAAACCGGGCCCGGCGGAGCCATGGGAGGCGGAATTACCATTCGCCGCGAGATGGGTGAATGGTGGAAGAACTCCGAGATCACCAAGAAGCTGCAGCTCAGCGGCGCGCAGATCACAAAGCTCAACCAGATTTTTTACGATCACCGCCTAAAGCTGATTGACTACAGGGCTTCCATGGAGAAGGAAGACCTGCATCTTCAGAACCTTCTGGACCAGGACCAGCCCGACGAAAACCAGGTGAGCACGCAGGTGGACCAGGTGCTGGCGGCGCGCGGCAAACTGGAGCGCGAGTTCACCATGATGAATCTCGACCTGCGGCGAGTGCTTTCGGTCGAGCAATGGCGTCAGCTGAAGGCGATCCAGGAGCAGCGCGGGCCGGACGATCGAATTTTTCTCTATCGCAAGATGGGACCCAATACCTTCTACAAGAAACTCGGTCCCGAGCCGGATGCGGCTCCTGCGCTTTCGGTTCCTGATGATCCCGGCGGAGGGCTTTGATTCCGGAAATGGGCCGCCGCCGGGGGTGCGAGGTTCGCACCGGTGGCCGCGCTTCTTCATGTTAGACTCGGGTTGAAAACGTTCTCCAGCGCAGCACCTGAGGCGAGCATGAAATTCGGCGTCATCATCTTTCCTGGAAGCAACTGCGACCACGACGCTTACTGGACCGTTCAAAATGTGGCCAAGCAGCCGGCGACGTTCCTCTGGCACGAATCGCACGACCTGGAAAATTGCGACGTGATCCTTGTGCCCGGCGGTTTTGCGTATGGCGACTATCTCCGCACGGGAGCGATCGCCAAGTTTGCGCCGGTGATGGAAGCAGTGCGCAAGTTTGCCGCCGGCGGAGGCCTGGTGCTGGGCATTTGCAACGGCTTCCAGATTTTATGCGAGTCCGGTCTGCTGCCCGGCGCCCTTATGCGCAACCTCGGGCTGAAGTACGTCTGCAAGCCGGTGCAGGTGCGGGTGGAGAATGCCGACACTCCCTTCACCTCCGCCTGCCGCGAAGGGGAAGTGCTTACGATTCCCATCGGCCATATGGAGGGGAATTACTTCTGCGATGAGGCCACATTGGCGGAATTGCGCCGAGACAAACGCATCGTGTTTCGCTACTCGACTCCCGGGGGAGAAATCACGGCCGGGGCCAACCCCAACGGGTCGCTGGATAACATTGCGGGCATCTGCAGCGCGGGGCGGAATGTGCTGGGCATGATGCCGCATCCCGAGCGCGCCAGTGAATCTGAACTGGGCGGCACCGCGGGGTTCAAGATTTTCGAATCGCTGGCAGGAGCGATGGCCGAGCGCTGACCCACGTCGAGTAAGTAACAGCCTTTCCACAGATTTCTTTTGCCGCCCCGTGGTTAGCCCTTGACCCAGTTACTCCCTCTGTTAGGCTGAGGCCTTCCCCGTTCGCTTCCGACTGCCCGCATTCTGGCCGGCCTGCATTAACTGTGCCTGGAGGTGCCACTTCTATGAGTACCCAAGATACTCTTGACAGTCTTTCCAACGTCCTGCTGAACGACGAGCGGGTATTGAGCGCGGGAGAACGAGAGCTGCTGACCAATCTTCTGCATCGCGCAAATGGTTCTGAGATCAACCGCGGACGCCCCACGAGAGAAGTCATTGCGCGCGCCATCGGGGAAACCATTGCCCAGCGCGCTTACGAGATCCTTGGAGAAGGCATTTCGCGCCGCCTGCTGGATTGTTCCAGTGCGGAGTTCGAAAAGAACCTGAAACATAACCCGCCTCTGCCGCCCAGCCCTGCGCCCGGGCCACCGGGATCAGGCCGCAGGTATGCGGACGAAGCCCGCGCAGAAACCCAAAGCCTGCCGCCTCTGCCGCCCAGCCCCGCGCCCGGACCGCCGGGATCGCGGCACAGGTACGCAGATGAAAACCGCGCCGAAACCCAAGGCATGCCGCCTCTGCCGCCCAGCCCCGCGCCCGGACCGCCGGGATCGCGGCGGGTCGCGGCCGGGCAGAGTAATTTCTCCCAAACTGAGGTTGCACTGCTCGAGGCAGCCAGCGTCATAGCCGCGCAATGCGTGGTGTTCGACGAGTTCCTCGCTCCGGCAGAGATGCAGGACCTGCTGGAATATACGCTGCACCACGAAGCCGAGTTCGAGGTAAGCGAGGTCATCTCACCCAGCGATGATGGCGTGGTGGATTTCGAGTCACGGCGTTCGCGCGTCCTCATGGAACTGGGCAAGCATGAGGAGGTGCTGATCCGCCGGATTCAGGCGTGCATGCCGGCCGTGCTGGAGAGGCTGGGCGTGCCCCAGTTTGTGGCAAACAATGCGGAGGCTCAGATCACGGCCAGCAATGACGGCGATTTCTTCCACTGGCATAACGACAATAGCCACGGCGAGTCCCGCTCCCGCGAGATCACTTTCGTGTATTTCTTCCACCGCGAGCCCCGGCCATTTCGCGGCGGGGAGCTGCGCATCTACGATTCGCGGATGGAGCGCGGCAGGTACATGCCTACGGAAAACTACCGGGGGATCGTCCCGCGCCAGAACCAGATGGTGTTTTTCCAGAGCTCGCTGGCGCACGAGATCACCCCGGTCGAATGCCCATCGAAGGCATTTGGCGACAGCCGCTTTACGGTGAACGGATGGTTTCACCGGTAAGGGACAACGCGTGGCTGGAGTGGATGGAACGGCTTATGGGAGAGCCGGGGGGTGAGGCAATTCCTTGCCTTCCGGCATCCCGGTTCCAATGTTTGGTGGACGATCTGCCGGAGCATCTGGCGCCGCAGCCGTTCCTGCGTACTCAGCTGCACGCAGCCGGCCGGCGGCTGGTTCTTAATCCCCGGTGCCGCTTCACCGCGGCGGCGAAACTGCCGCACGACAGCAGCGGGATTGGATATTTACCCGAGCAATTTGCCCTTCCGGCGCACCTGGCCTGGGTGCACGATTCGGAGCTCGAAATGCGGCGGCCATTCTGGCTCAGCCGGGAACTGTACCATCGCCTGGCCGAGGCACGGCCCGGAGAAGTTCCTTCGGGTCTGAGCGAGAAGATCCGCTACGCATTGGCACTGGCGGAGATACTCGTGCCCGAAGGATATGAAGCGTCTTGCCGGGGGAAGTGGTCAGCAATTCGGGAGCGCTGCGCGGCGCAATTCCGGCGGAAGGGCTATGCGCCGCTTGCGGGGCTGATCCATCCGCTGCACATTGCCGCGCTACGACGCTATTATCGTTATCTCATCCGCACGGGAAGGGTTTGGCTGGGGGATAAGCAGAGCGACCGCCGCTACGTGGAACACAACGACGGCGTGGCCCGTTTTTTCCATCGCCAGATCACCGCCGCATTTTCGGAAATTGCCGGCGAAGGGCTGAAGCCTTCCTATGTATACCTGGCCTCATACCAGGGAGGGGCGCAATTACACAAACATACCGACCGCGAGCAATGCGACTTCAGCATTACGTTGTGCGTGGATTATTCTCCGGAGCCGGCACGGGCCACGCCGTGGCCCATCCACCTGGAAACGCCCAGCGGACGTACAAGCGTATTTCAAGCCCTGGGCGATGCCCTGCTGTATCGCGGCTGCCAGCTTCCGCATTATCGCGACCCGCTGCCGGGGGGACACACTTCGACCTCCATCTTCTTTCACTACGTGAAGGTGGATTTTGCAGGGGCGCTGGATTGAATCCGCAGAGGAAAACTAGCGAAGCCCTGAGACGATATAGAGCACGGAAAGAATTTGATAATAGCTGTAGGCGAACTCCGTGCCTTGAAGATTGGTGACGACGGGAGCGACCATAATCACGCCCGCCGGGTCTCTGGGAAGGAGCGTGCGCTGCGGCGTGGTCTTTCCCGTGGCCAGCTCCACGCGATACACCTCCAGAGGCGCTCCCCCGGTTCGGTACACAAAGAGCGCCTTGCTGTCGGCCGACCACTGCGACGCATTGTAGGGGCCAAGGCCTGGGTTGTTATTGGGCACAGGGGTAGGAGGCCCGCCGCCGATGGGAAAGACCTGCAGGTGGCCATCGGGGCCGGCGCCGGCAAGATATTTTCCGTCCGGAGAAGGAAGCGCGGCGCGCACACCCTCAGCCGTGATGGCCCGCAAGTGCCCCGTTCCGGCGTCCATGAGAAACGTGCGCGCCTGGTGGCCAGGCTCGTTGCCGCAGATGATGATTTGTTTGCCTTCGGGCAGGAAGTGGGCTTCGCCGGCATCAGCGTATTCGAGCGAGGAAAGAGTAAACTGGCGCGCCTGACCTGGTCCGACCGGCAGCAGGTTCACGCGCGGCGGCCTGGTGGGCAGAACAGCAACCGCCCATTTGCCATCCGGAGACAGGTCGCCGACGGTCCCCTCGCCCAGGCGGATGGGAGGCGAGCCATCAATCTTGCGGATGGCGACATCGGAGTTGGGGCCGGCCGGCTCACCGCTCTCCTCGAACAGGACCCACTGGCCATCCAGCGAAATATCTTTGGCGATGCTCCAGTCATACCAGGAAAGATCGCGCTTATCGGCGGGATCCTGACCGGTCCATTCCATGGCCATGCGCTCGGCGTCCAGCGTAATCACGACCCGGCCATCGGGCGCGATATCCTGCAAGGTGAAGCTTGCGGGCACGGAGAGTACTTCGCGCAGGCGCCCCGACGGGCTCACCGCCCAAAGAGCTCTGCGGCTGCCGGAGCCTCGGGTGGCGGTAAACCAGATTTCACTTCCGCCGGGCGACCAATCCAGCCCGTCCTCCGATTGCCATCCGCTGGAAAGGACGGTTTTATTCCCCTCCAGGTCGGTCACGCAGACGGAACCAGCATCCGCCCAATTGATGGGATGATCCATATAGGCGATCTTGTCCCCGTCGGGAGAAAAACGGATGTTGTCTATCCAGCCGGCGCTGCGGGCCAGCACTTTGCCGATAGGGAACTCCAGGCGGCTCTGGTTCTCACTGAAATGGACGACGGCCAGATCACCGTGGGGGCTCCAGTCGGCCGCCCGCACGGCGTCGAGCACCTCGCGTGGTGTGCCCCCAGCCAAAGGTGCGCGCGCCAGTATGCCATGGGTGAATTCTCGGCGGTCGGGAGTGCCGTGCAGCACCAGCGCCAACTCGTCAGACGATGAAACCGCCAGCAGGCCAGCGGAAGGAAGGCCCAGCGGCCGGGTTAAGGGAGATTGTCCTACACTGGAATAAAGCTGCAGCGGCCGCCCATTCCATGAAGCCGCATAAAGAATGCCCTGCCCCATGTGGCTGAAGCGCGCCGCGTACACGGTGCCGCGCTCGAAGGTAATGCGCTGATAGATTGGCTGGGAGGCAGGGCGCAGGCGCATCCCCAGAAAAATTGCCGCTGCCGTCAAAGCCAGTGCCGCCACCGCCCAGGGCAGCCACTTGAACACCCGTCTCTTCTTGCCACGACGCGGGAGAAACAGGGTGCCGGAGGTGGTGACCGTGCTCAAAGCGAAGGCCAGGTCGCGGGCCGATTGGAAGCGATTGTCCGGGTCTTTCTCCACACAATGGCGCACGATCTGGTCAAAGGCCGGCGGAATGCCTTCGCGCTGCATGGAGATGTCGGGAGGCTCGCCGCTGAGCACCGCCATCATCGTGTCGGCCTCGGTTTCGCCCTTGAAGGCGCGGCGGCCCGTGACCATCTCATAGAGAATGGCCCCGAAGCTGAATATGTCGCTGCGATGATCTACCGGCTTACTGCGAATCTGCTCGGGCGACATGTAGGCGACCGTCCCCAGCACCGTGCCGGCCCGGGTTTGGGTGGTGCGGGACTCAATGGAGCGGCCGTCGGCGGCCTCGGAAGAGGTGAGCTTGGCAATGCCGAAGTCCAGGATTTTGACCCGCGAATCGCGGGTGATGAACAGGTTTTCCGGCTTCAGGTCGCGGTGCACAATGTGCTTTTCGTGCGCCGCCACCAGGCCCTGCGCGACCTGCCCGCCGTAGTCGGCGGCGAGGCGGGAGGAAAGAGGCCCCAGCACCAGTCTTTGACGCAGGGTTTGCCCTTCCAGCAGTTCCGAAACGATGTAAGGCACACCCTCGTGTACCCCAATGTCGTAAATGGCAACGATGTTGGGATGGTTCAGGGCGGCGGCGGCGCGCGCTTCCTGCTCAAAGCGGCGCAGGCGGTCCTGGTCGGTGGCCAGGGCGGCGGTAAGAACTTTGACCGCCACTTCCCGCCCCAGGCGGTCATCGCTGGCGCGGTAGACCTCGCCCATTCCGCCCGCGCCGATCTTGGCCACAATGCGGTAATGTCCGAGAATTTGACCGATGATCACGACGGAGGGAGACGCAGGGCATGTTACTGATCGAATGGACTCAAGTCAACTTATAGCATGGCAAGCACTTGGAGCTTCCTCCCGCGGCCATGTATGCTGCTGAACCGTGATTCGAGCGTGGCAGCGGCGGTTCGGTTTACAAGCTGCGGGTACGACCTGGGGGCGGGAAGTAGTCGCCGGGCTGACGACGTTCGTGACCATGTCTTACATCGTGGTGGTAAACCCCGCCATTCTCAAAGCGGCGGGCCTGCCAGTTGGCGCGTCCATGGTGGCCACCATCGCCACCGCGGTGTTCGGCACTCTGCTGATGGGTTTCTACGCCAATCGCCCTTTCGCCATTGCGACCTATATGGGCGAGAACGCTTTCATCGCTTTCACCGTGGTGCAGGCGTTGGGCTACAAATGGCAGGCGGCGCTGGCGGCGGTCTTTCTGGCCGGCTGCATCTTCCTGCTGCTGACGGTCCTGCGCCTGCGGCAGTGGCTGGTAGAGGCAGTTCCGGCTTCGTTGCGCGCCAGCTTTGCCGTGGGCATCGGCCTGTTTCTCGCCTTAATCGGCCTCAACCAGACCGGCATTGTGCTGGCGGGTGGGCCCGGCGCTCCCCTGCGCAGCGGACCCCTGACCAGCACCCCGGTTCTGGTCGCGATCTTTGGCTTCCTGCTGATCGCCGGGCTCATGATCCGCCGCTTCCCTGCCGCCATTCTGCTGGGAATCGCGGTCACCTCACTCCTGGCCTATGTTACCCACGTCGCCGCTCCGCCCTCGCACTGGGTGAGTCTTCCGCCCAGCCTGGCGCCCATCGCTTTCCAACTGGATTTCAGCCGCAGCCTGACCTGGGGATTCTTTCCCATCGTGCTCACGATTTTCATCATGGCGTTCGTGGACACGATGGGAACGCTCATTGGAGTCTCGGCCCGCGCCGGGCTGCTCGATGAGCACGGAAACCTGCCGCAGATCGAGCGGCCCATGATGGTGGATGCACTCTCTACCATCTTCGCCGCGCTGGTAGGGACTTCCACTTCGGGAGCGTTCATCGAATCGGCGACCGGAGTCGAGGCGGGAGGGCGCACCGGCCTGACCGCGGTGGTTACGGCGCTATGTTTCGCCAGTACGCTTTTCTTTTCGCCGTGCATTGCGGCGATTCCTCCGCAGGCCTATGGGCCTGCCCTGATCATCGTGGGCCTGCTGATGCTTTCGTCCATCGCGAAGATCCAGTTCGATGACCTCACCGAGCTGGTTCCAGCCTTTGCGGTTGTGGCGCTGATGAGCTTTACCTACAATGTCGGAATCGGAATCACTGCGGGCTTTGTTCTCTACCCGTTTTGTAAGCTGGCCGCCGGGCGGGTGAGCGAGGTGCGGCCCGGCCTGTGGATATTGGCGGCTCTGTCGTTGCTGTTTTTCGTGTTTTATCCATACCCCTAGGCTTCCGCGTGGGCAGCAGGAGTGCATACAACTCGAAATCGCCCGCTCATGTTCTAATGGAGGGTCTCTCAGCTTCGCGCATATCCGCATGAGAAAAGAATCGGTCAGCCCTATCCCTCTACAATCACAACCCTCCCACGACGCTCGGCTGGGCGGCATTGCGGGCCGCAGGCTGGGCTTCGGGCTGGCGCTGCTGCTCCTGGTGGCAGGAATGCAGGCCGCGCAGGCGCAGACCATTTCCCGGGTGCAGGTGTTCGGCGGCTATTCTTATACCCGCTTCGACACCCGGACCGTTGGCTTCGCCAATGAGAGCAACTTGAACGGCTGGAACCTGAGCGCAGCCTTCAACGTTCTTCCCTACCTGGGGGCGGTGGGGGAAGTCAGCGGCCAGTACGGCGCACAAATCAATTTTCGCGATGTCGCCTTCGGCCCGCAGGTCTTATACCCGAGATGGGGATTTCTGTTTTTTGGGCACGGCCTGTTTGGCAAAGCCAGAAGCTTCGATAGCGTGGGAAACGGTCTGGGCGACACACAGCGCGCCTACCTGTTTGGCGGGGGCGTGGACATGGGGGTTCCCCATCACCCGCGCTTCGCGCTGCGCTTGCAGGGGGATTATGTCCACTCGAGCCTGTTCGGCGCCGACCAGAATGACCTGCGAATCTCGGTCGGGCTGGTGTATCACTGGCATCCGTTCGGCCGGAGACACCGCGTTCCCAGCGCACCTTGAAGTAGATGTGGAACACAGGCTGGCGACTCTGGCTCTCAGGGAAGAATGGAATCATGGTGACCAAGAAAATCTTCGGGCTGCTTGCGATTTGCATTGTGATTCTTCTTCCCGCCTGCGGCGGCGGCTCAGGCAGCGGCAGCGGCGGAGGCGTGGGCCCCTCGCATTACCTGTTCGCGACCGTACCCACACAGAGCGCTATTGCCGCACTGCGCATGGATAGCCATTCGGCCGCCATGACCAGCGTAGTCGGCGGGCCATTCCAGGCGGGCATGTCCCCGACTTCCATTGTGGTCCATCCCAACGGCAAGTTCGCTTACGTGGCCAACCAGACGGGGAACGATATCTCGCTGTTTACAATTGATCACAACACGGGCGCGCTGACCGAGGTCATGCCGCGCACGCCGGCTGGAGTAACGCCCGTCTTTCTCACCATGGACAGCGGAGGCAACTTCCTGTTCGCCGCCAACCAGTCTTCGGGCAACGTTTCCGTTTATTCCATCAACTCAGGAAGCGGGGCTTTGACTGAGGTCGCAGGTTCTCCGTTTCCGGCGAACCTGAGCCCGGTTGCACTGGCCCTATCGCCAACGGGAAATTTTCTCTATGTAGCCAACGTAGATCTGGCCTCGGTCACCGCTTTCTCGGTCTCCTCCGGAGTGCTGCAACAACTTCCTCAGTCGCCCTTTCCCGCCGGCCATGCGCCCATGTCTGTGGCGGTGGACCCCTCGGGCAACTTTCTCTATGTGGCGAACTCAC
>Ga0335077_10007737_pt1 | contig 13301 bp, 11 predicted proteins | sample Lox_Sample_31_FD_207151 | JGI IMG/M metagenome (GOLD analysis project Ga0335077, IMG submission 207151) | Soil microbial communities from Loxahatchee National Wildlife Refuge, Florida, United States - Lox_Sample_3.1 | ecosystem: Environmental > Terrestrial > Soil > Wetlands | place: USA... | reverse complement strand
CGCTACCAGTCCGTCCTCGGGCTTCCCGCCGAGCAGGCCGACCTCCTCACCGGCGAGCTCGAGACCGCGGCCTACTTCGACGCCGCCGTGGAAGCCGGGGCGAAGCCTGCGGGTGCGGCCCGGTGGCTCCTGAACGAGCTCGCCGGCCTCGCGGGCTCGCGGGCCCTCGACGCCCTCCCCCTGCCCGGGGCGGCCTTCGGCCGCTTCGCCGCCCTCCTCGACGCGGGGCGGCTCACCCCGGCGGCGGGGAAGACCCTCCTCGCCGACCTCGTCGAGGGGGGCGGCGACCCGGAGCGCCGCATGGCCGAGCTCGGCCTCGAGCGGGTCGAGGACCGCGGCGCGGTGACCCGGGCGGTCGCCCGGGTGCTCGAGTCGAAGGCGGCCGAGGTGGCGCGCTACCGGGCCGGGGAGAAGAAGCTCCTCGGGTTCCTCCTCGGCGCCGCCATGAAGGAGACGGGGGGAGCGGCCGACGCCGCCGAGGTCCGACGGGCCCTCGAGGAGCGGCTCCGCTGAGGGTCGAGGTCGGGGCGCCCGCCGGGCCCCGGCAACCCGGCGGGGGCTTCGCAGGCCGGGTCCGGTCTGGGGTAAGGATGCCTCATGCGCGAAGTCATCCCGCTCCGCCGCAGGCTCCTCGACGTCGGGCTCATCGCCTTCTTCGTCGTGAACCTCACCTTCACCACCTACGTGGTGAGCCTGGAGCAGGTGGCCATCGCCGACCCCTTCCACTTTGCCCCGCCGCCGTGGCCGCCGGAGCGGCTCATCGCCCTCGTCCACTGGTGGGAAAAGTCCTTCGACCCCCTCCTCCTCGCCCGGCCCGCCTGGTACCGGGCCACCATCTGGCTCGACCTCCTCGTCTTCGGCCCGTTCTACGCGGCGGCCATCTACGCCTACGCGAAGGGGCGCGAGTGGATCCGCGTCCCGAGCCTCCTCTGGGCGGCGATGCTCTTCACGAACGTCTTCATCATTCTCTTCGACGAGCTCCTCGGCATCCACCGGACGCCCCACCCGGCGACGGTGGTGGCGGCGAACGCCGCCTGGATGGCGGTCCCGGCCGTCGTCGTCTGGCGCATGTGGCGATCGGAGCACCCCTTCACGGAGGCGCGCGCCGCCGGCCGGGCCGAGGCGGCGTGAGCCGGCTCTGCGAGAGGTACGGCCCCTGGGCCTTCGTGGCCGGGGCCTCCGCCGGGATCGGAGAGGCCTTCGCCCGTCAGCTCGCCTCCCAGGGGTTCCACCTCCTCCTCGTGGCCCGCCGGGCGGACGCCCTCGGGGCCCTGGCGCGGGAGCTCTCCCTGGCGCACGGCGTCGAGGTGCGGTGGGCAGCCGCCGACCTCGCGAGTCCCGACCTCCGCGAGCGGGCCCTGGCCCTCGCCGGCGGGGCGGAGGTGGGGCTCCTCGTCTACAACGCGGCCCACTCGGCCATCGGCCCCTTCGTGGAGCGGCCGATCGAGGAGCAGCTTCGCGTCCTCGACGTGAACTGCCGGGGACCGCTCACCCTCTGCCACCTCTTCGGGCGCGAGATGGCGCGGCGCCGCCGCGGGGGGATCCTCCTCATGGCCTCCCTGGCCGGCTCCCAGGGCGGTCCGCTCGTCGCCTCCTACGCCGCCTCGAAGGCCTTCAACCTGGTGCTCGCCGAGGGGCTCTGGGACGAGCTCGGCCGCCAGGGCGTCGACGTGCTCGCCTGCCGCGCCGGGGCGACCCGGACCCCCGGCTACGCGGCCTCGAGGCCGAAGCGGGAGATGCCTCTCATGGAGGCCGCGAAGGTCGCACGGGAGGCCCTCTCCCGGATGGGCCGGGGTCCGACGATGGTGGCGGGCGGGATGAACAAGGTCGCCGCCTTCCTCTTCGCGAGGCTTCTGCCGCGCCGCACCTCCATCCGCATCATGGGGCAGGCGACCCGCAGGCTCTACGGATAGCGATGTCGAAGGCCTTCAAGAGCGAGGATTCGACGGACCCGGGGACACCGTCGCGCCCTCCGCCGCGGCTTGCGCCGGGCGAGGTCCGCTACGTGACGCCCGAGGGCCAGGCGGAGCTCCGGAGGGCCCTCGCCGACCTCCGCGTCGAGCGGGACAAGGCCTCGCTCTCCCCCGAGCCCCTCGCGCGGGGGCGACTCTCCGACCTCGAGGCCCGGGTGGCGCTCGCCGAGGCCACGCTCGCCTCGCTCACCGTCCTCGGGCCGGAGTCGGCGAGGGAGGGCGAAGTCGCATTCGGGACGTGGGTTACGGTCGAGGACGCGTCCCATGCGCAGGTCACCTGGCGGATCGTGGGCCCGGACGAGGCAGACGCAAAGCGCGGCCGCCTCTCCGCCCTCTCTCCGGTCGGCCGGGCCCTCCTCGGCCGGAGCGTGGGGGAGTCGGTGGAGGTGGAGCGCCCGGGCGGCCCGGTGGAGCTCCGGGTCGTCCGGGTGAAGCGATCCCTGGGATGAGCGAAGGGACCGGCGCTATGGGGCGCCGCCGCGGAGCGCCTCGAGCTCCTGCCATCGGGCGTAGAGGCGGTCCACCTCGGCGGACGCCTCCGCGAGCTCGCCTCGCAGGCGCGGGACCGAGGCCCCGTCCCGCTGGTAGGTCGAGGGGTCGGAGAGCTTCGCCTCGAGGGCCGCCTTCTGCTCCTCCGCTGCCAGGATCGCGGCCTCCATGCCCTCGTACTCCCGCTGCTCCTTGAAGGAGAGCTTCCCAGGACGCCGGGCCCGCGGGGGAGCGGCCAGCGGGGTCTCGGGCGCCCGTGGAGGGAGCCTCGCCTCCTCCGGGGGACCGAGGGCCATGCGGCGCTGCTCGTCGGCTTGGTCCCGGAGCGTCCGGTAGCTCTCGTAGTTCCCGGGATAGCGGGTAACCCGCCCGCCACCCTCGAAGGCGAGGATGGCGGTCGCCACCTTGTCGAGGAAGTAGCGGTCGTGGGTGACGAGGAGCACGCTCCCGCCGAACCCGAGGAGCAGCCTCTCGAGGACGTTGAGGGTGACGAGGTCGAGGTCGTTCGTGGGCTCATCGAGGACGAGGACGTTCGCGCCCTCGAGGAAGAGCCGCGCCAAAAGGAGCCGGTTCCGCTCCCCTCCGGAGAGGGCCGCGACCGGCAGCTTCTGCATGGGCGGCGGGAAGAGGAGGTCGTCGAGGTAGTCGCGAAGCGCGATCCTCCGCCCTGCGATCTCCACGAAGTCCTCGCCGGAGCGCCCCGGTGCGCCTCCTCCGGCGGCCTCGTAGACGGTCTTCGCCGGGTCGAGGCTCGAGCGGTGCTGGTCGAAGTAGGCGACCCGGGTGCGCCGTCCGGAGACGACGCGCCCCGCGTCCGGGGGGAGCTCGCCGAGGAGGACGCGGAGGAGCGTGGTCTTCCCGACACCGTTCGGCCCCACGATCCCGACGCGTTCCCCTGCCTGGAGGATGAAGTCCACACTGGAGAGGATCTCCCGCCCGGCGAGGCTCTTCTCGAGGCCGTGGGCTTCGAGGACCACCTGGGAGAGCCGCGGCGGGGGGGCGACCTCGAACCTCGCCGCCGCCGCCTGGGCCCAGCCTCGCTCCGCCATGAGCTTCCTTGCCCGCTCCACGCGCGCTTTGCTCTTCGTGCGGCGCGCCTCGACGCCCTGGCGGAGCCAGGCCACCTCCGCCGCGATCCAGCGGGAGCGCTTGTGGGCGGCCACGGCGCCCTGCGCCTCCTCCTCGAGCTTCTGCGAGAGGTAGGCCTCGTAGTTCCCGGGGTAGCTCGTCACCCCTCCCCCCGGCGAGATCTCCACGATCCGGTCCACGAGGTCGTCGAGGAAGTAGCGATCGTGGGTGACGAGCACGAGCGCCCCGGACTGCCGATCGAGCTCCTCCTCCAGCCAGTCGACGGTGTCCGCGTCCAGGTGGTTCGTCGGCTCGTCGAGGAGGAGGAGGTCGGGACGGGAGAGGAGCGCCCGGGCGATGGCCACCCTCTTCCGCGTGCCGCCGGAGAGCTCGGCGATGGGGCGCTCCCAGTCCTTCACCCCCAGCCGGTCGAGAAGGCGACGCGCCTCGTGGGCCGTGTCCCACCCGCCGAGGTGCTCCACCCGGTCGGCGAGCGCGGCGAGGTCGGCGAGCATCCGGTCCCTCCGCGGCCCCTCCCCCTCCCCCGGGAGGCGCGCCAAGAGCTCCTCGTGGGCGGCGATGGCCGACTTGAGCGGGGCGCGCGCCACCTCGAGCTCGGAGGCCACCGTCGCCCCGGCGTCGAACTCCGGCTCCTGCGGGAGGTAGGTCACGCTCGCCCCGCGCCGGAGGTGGAACTCGCCCCGGTCCGGCTCCTCGGCCCGCGCCAGGATCCTCATGAGGCTCGACTTCCCCGAGCCGTTCACGCCCACGAGGCCGATGCGCTCGCCCTCCTCGACGGTGAGGGTGAGGCCGTCGAACACGGTGCGGCTCCCGAAGGAGAGCCCGAGGTCTCTCACATGGAGGAGGGTCACGGTTCCGCCGGACCCTACCACCGCGGAGGACCCGCGGGGCGCGGCGCGCGTGAGGGGACGAGAGCCGGCGCCGCTCCGGGGGCCGCCTCTATCGCCCGATGCCCTCGCCGAGCCGGCCCTCCGGCGAGGAGGAGAGCGGGGGCGCGTACCAGTCCGCGCGGCACCGGGGGATCCCCTCGGCCCGGCCCGCCTCGGTCTTGCGGGCGAGGAGGAGCTGGAAGACGCTGATCCGCCCGAGCCGGAAGGCGGCGGCGGACGTGGCGAGGTAGAGCCGGTAGGCGCGAGTCCGCCTCTCCCCCACGAGCGCCACCGCGTCCCGGGAGCGCTCCTCGAGCCGGGAGAGCCAGGCCGAGAGCGTCGCCGCGTAGTGCTCCCGCAGGGACTCCACGTCGCGCACCTCGAACCCGACCCTCTCGGCGGCGGCGACGACGAGCCCCAGAGGCACGAGGTCCGAATCCGGGAAGATGTAGCGCCCGATGAACCCGCCTCCGCGCTGGCTGGCCCACGGCACAGTCCGCGTCCCGTCGGCGGCGTCGGCAATGGCGTGGTTCAGGAAGAGCCCGCCGGGCCGGGTGAGGCGCCACATCGCCCCGAAGTAGTCGGCGAGGTGCTCCCGCCCCACGTGCTCCATCATCCCCACGCTCGCCACCTTGTCGAAGGGCCGGTCCGGTCGAAGCGAGCGGTAGTCGTCGCCCGCGACCGAGGCGAGCGGCGGGCCCGGCGCCTCCCCGAGCCGGCGCCGGGCCTCCGCGAGCTGGTTCTCGCTCCGGGTGATCCCCGTCCCCCGGACGCCGTGCCGGCGGGCGGCGTGGGCGAGGAGCGCGCCCCAGCCGCAGCCCACGTCGAGGAACCGCTCCCCCGGCGCGAGCTGTAGCTTCCGGCACACGAGCTCGAGCTTCGCCCGCTGGGCCTCCTCGAGGGACTCCGATCCTGACTGGAAGTAGGCGCAGGAGTAGACGAGGTCGCGGTCCAGAAAGAGCCGGTAGAAGGCGTCGGAGAGGTCGTAGTGGTGTCGAACGGCCTCGCCGTCGCGCTGGCGCGAGTGGCGGCGCCCGTGCACCTCCGCCCGGCCCGGGGCGCCCCCTCCCCGGAGCAAGTCCCGGAGCTTCGCCCGGAGAACCTCCACCGCGAGACCGAGCCTCCTCCGGGGGCCCTCCCAGCGCGAGACCGCCTCCACCAGTCCCACCGCGTCGCCCTCGAGCTCGAAGTCTCCCCCGAGGTAGGCCTCGGCGATCCGAACCTCGTCGACGGGGGGCAAGAGCGCGGCGACCGCCCCGGGGCGGCAAAGCCGGATCTTCCCCCGGGGCGGCCCCTCGCACCTCGGCGGGAGGAGCGCGCCGCTCCAGAGCTCTACCGCGAAGCTCCGCGTCGGGCTGTCGAAGATCTGCTGCGCGAGGCCGAGCGCATCCATGGCCGAGACGCTCCCGAGGCACGAGCTAGCCGGGGAGGCGGCGGCTCGCCACTCACGGAGGGGGGCCGCGGCGCCCCCTTCCCCCAACGGCGGTCCCGAGCCCGCCTTGTCTTTGCTGCGAGTCCTGGCAGTGCTTTCGCTCGTGGTTGCTCGGGCCGCTCCCCGGCCGGGGGCCGCGCCCCCCGCCGGTGGGGAGGGGTCAGTCCCCGGGGAGGGGGGTCGCCGCCTGCCGTCCGCCCACCGGCGGGGACGCTCCTGGAGGTTTGGCCTTCGCCTCCGGGCCTCTCTTGGGTTATGTCCATTCCCCCAGCCGACACTCCGCGAGGATGGAATGCAGCAGACCGAAAACCTGAACGTGGTCTCCCTCGACGTCATGCCCTCGCCGGACGAGGTGAAGGGGCGCGTCCCGCTGAGCGAGCGCGGCGCCGAGACGGTGGTCCGGGGCCGCCGATCGATCGAGGCCATCCTGGACGGCCGCGACCGCCGGCTCTTCGTGGTGGTGGGCCCCTGCTCCATCCACGACCCGGTGGCCGGGATCGACTACGCCCGGCGGCTCAAGGCGCTCGCCGACGAGGTCTCGGAGACGCTCTGCATCGTCATGCGCGTCTACTTCGAGAAGCCGAGGACGGCGCTCGGCTGGAAGGGCTACATCAACGACCCCTACATGGACGACTCCTTCCGCATCGAGGAGGGGATGGAGAAGGCGCGGAGCTTCCTCCTCCAGGTGAACGAGGTGGGGCTCCCGGCGGGCACCGAGGCCCTCGACCCCATCGCGCCCCAGTACTACGGCGACCTCATCGCCTGGACGGCCATCGGGGCCCGGACCTCCGAGTCGCAGACCCACCGGGAGATGTCCTCCGGCCTCTCCACCCCGGTCGGCTTCAAGAACGGGACGGACGGCGACATCGAGCCCGCCGTGAACGCCATCCTCTCCGCGGGTCGCCCGCACAGCTTCTTGGGCGTGAACGGACAGGGGCGCTCGGCGGTGGTCCGGACCCGCGGCAACCGCTACGGGCACCTCGTGCTCCGCGGCGGTGGGGGCCGCCCCAACTTCGACACCGTCTCCATCTCGCTCGCCGAGCAGGCGCTCGCCCAGGCGAGCCTCCCCCAGAACATCGTCGTCGATTGCTCCCACGCGAACTCGTGGAAGAAGCCGGAGCTCCAGCCGCTCGTGATGCGAGACGTGGTCCACCAGATCCGGGAAGGGAACCGCTCGGTGGCGGGGCTCATGGTGGAGAGCTTCATCGAGGCCGGGAACCAGCCCATCCCCGCCGACCGCTCGAAGCTCCACTACGGCCAGTCGGTCACCGACCCCTGCGTGAGCTGGGAGACGACCGTGGAGATGCTCCGCGGCGCCCACCAGGTGCTCCGCGACGTCCTGGGGGCGAGGAAGCGGCCGACCTGAGAAGGAGGGCGCGGCGGCCTGCCCGTCAGGCCGCGCGCACCACCACCCCTGTCGCCGTTTCCGCGAAGCGGAGCTCCGGGTGGTCCCGCTCCGCCATGCGGAGCGCCCACTCCCGGTCGAAGAGCGCCACCGCCCGGTCGCGCACGTCGAGCACCACCTGTCCGTCGATCTGGCCGGCGACGTCGTCGAGATCGAGGGGCTTGCCGTCGGCCCTGGAAATCCAGCGCGCCAGGACGAAGGGCACCGCCTCCACCCGGACCTCGACCCCGTACTCCGACTCCAGCCGGTACTTCACCACCTCGAACTGCAGCTGCCCGAGGGCCCCGAGGATGAGGTCTCCCACCCGGCCGGCCGGCGGCCGGTAGAGCTGGACGGATCCCTCCTGGGCGAGCTGATCGATGCCGGACGAGAACTGCTTTCGGCGCATGGGGTCGACGAGCGCCAGCCGGCGGAAGTGCTCGGGGGCGAAGCTCGGGATCCCCTCGAAGGCGAAGCCGGAGCCCCCGGTGAGCGTGTCCCCGATCTCCAGGTTGCCGGGGTCGTGGATCCCGACGACGTCGCCGGCGTACGCCTCGTCGACGACGGCGCGGTCTCGGGCGAGGAACTGGGTGGGCGCAGCGAGCCGCACGTCCCGGCCGGTGCGGACGAGCCGGGCCTTCATCCCCCGGATCATCCGCCCGGAGCAGATGCGCACGAAGGCCACGCGGTCCCGGTGCGCCTTGTCCATGTTCGCCTGGATCTTGAAGACGAAGCCGCTGAACTCGTCCCGGGTCGGCTCGATGTCTCCCTGGTCCGAGCTCCGCGGCCCGGGCGGCGGCATGAGCTCGCAGAAGGTCTCGAGGAAGGCCTCGAGGCCGAAGTTGTTGACCGCGCTCCCGAAGAACATGGGGGAGAGCTCCCCGGCGAGGAAGCGCTCCTCGTGGAACCCGTCCCCCGCCGCCTCGAGGAGCTCGGCGTCGTGCCGGAGCTGCGCGTATCCGGCCTCGTCGAGGGCCTTGCGCACCGCCGGGTCGTCGATGCCGGTCACCTCCACCGGGGGGCGCTCGGCGCCGGCCCAGGCGGAGGAGCCCGCGTCCTCGGCGCCGAAGAGGTACACGCGCCGCCGGAGCCGGTGGTAGACGCCGCGGAAGGTGCCGGCGCGGAAGATGGGCCAGGTGACCGGGAACACCCCGATGCCGAGCACGCTCTCCACCTCCCCGACGAGATCGAAGGCGTCGCGCCCCGGCCGGTCCATCTTGTTCACGAACGTGAAGATGGGGATGGAGCGCTGCCGGCAGACGCGGAAGAGCTTGCGCGTCTGCGACTCCACGCCCTTCGCGCAGTCGAGGAGCATCACCGCTCCGTCCACGGCGTGGAGGGTGCGGTAAGTGTCCTCGCTGAAGTCGGCGTGGCCCGGGGTGTCGAGGAGGTTGAGCTGCAGGCCGCGGTAGGGAAACTGCAGGACGCTCGTGGTGATGGAGATGCCGCGCTCGCGCTCCATCTCCATCCAGTCGCTCACCGCGTTGGAGCGGCCCCGCTTTGCCTTGACGGCCCCGGCGAGCTGGATCACCCCCCCGTAGAGGAGGAGCTTCTCGGTGAGGGTCGTCTTGCCGGCGTCGGGGTGGGAAATGATGGCAAAGGTCCGCCGCCTTCCGATCTCGTGTCTCATGCCTTGGCCGGCTCGGTGGCGTCCACCTCGCGGGCCTCGCGCGGCTTCCAGAATTGCCGCGGGAGGAGGCAGAGGGCCAGGAGGGCGAACTGCGTTCCGATGAAGGCGGAGAGTGCCCAGAAGGCCTTGTCCATGAACCCGTAGGAGTGGAGCCCCACCCCGAGCATGTTCACTCCGAACCAGGAGAGGCTGGTGATGACGTTCCCGAAGATGGCCATGGCCATGAGCCCCTTCTCGCGGACGAAGCCGCCGAAGCGGGCGTGGAGGATGATGGCGTTCCAGAGGACGATGAGGAGCGCCCCGTTCTCCTTCGGGTCCCAGCCCCAGAAGCGCCCCCAGGACTGGTCCGCCCAGATGCCGCCGAGGACGGTCCCGACGAAGCTGAAGAGCACGGAGAAGGCCACGATCCCGTAGGTCATGGAGACGAGGGTCTTCGTGCCCCCGGGGTCGATCCGGGGCGCGACGTGCTTGCGGAGCGTGTAGGCGATGGCGATGGCGCCCGCCAGGAAGGTGCCGCTGTAGCCGATGGTGATGGCCACCACGTGGGTGGCGAGCCAGAAGTTGGAGTCGAGGACCGCCCGCATCATCTCCATGGTGTCCCCGTCGCCGGCGAGGTTGTGGGCGACGAGCAGCGAGGCGAAGCCGGCGGCCGCGCCGACCGCGATCCCGAAGCCGCGCTTGTAGATGCGCTCGAGGATGATGCTCAGGAAGACGGCCGCCCATCCGACGAAGACTGCGGAGGAGTAGAGGTTCGTCACCGGGGGGCGGCCCTGCAGGAGGATGCGGGAGACGAGCCCGGCGGTCTGCACGAGGGCGCCGGCGCAGAGCAGGCCGAAGCTCACCGAGCGGAGGAGGTCCGGCAGGAGGAGCCAGGACAGGAAGAGGACGAGGAGCGCCAGGGCGTAGATGACGATGCCCACGTAGAAGGGCTGGGCCCGGTTGAAGAGCTCCTCGTGCGCGACCTGGCGCTCCGCGTCCGGGCGGACGGCCAGGGTGGCGGCCTTGAGGTCGGCGAGGGCCTTGTTGAACTCGGTGGGCTCCTGGAAGGAGTAGGCCCAGCCGAGCCGCCCCAGGAGGACGAGCTCGGGGTCCGTCGTGCCCAACTGGGCGGCCTGGCGAAGGGCCTCTCCCGTGCTCCTCCAGGCGTCCGGCCTCGCGCCGGGGAGCGGCGGCAGGGGCCGGAAATGGGCGAGCTCGGCGAGCGCCGCCTGTCGCTCGGGCGCCCGTGGACCCCGGAGGTCCTCGAGCTCGGCGCCGAGGCCCTTCGTCCCCTCGAGCTGCACGGTGTTCTTGAGCCGGTGATAGAGGTACACCCGATCGAAGAGGTTCACGACGGCCGACTGGAAGCGGCTGCGCTCCTTGGCCTCGATGGGGTGCGCTGCCTGGGCCTGCCGCTGGATCTCTCCGATGTAGGGGGCGAGCTTCTGGAAGCTGAAGTAGCGGTCGGCGGTCTGCTTGAGCCCGATGAGGCCGAGGACGTCCGGGTCGTTGATGACGAAGATGGGCTGGGCGTCGGCGATCTGCGGCCGGAAGAGGACGTCGAGGAGCCACTCGTCCGGTCCCACCGTGCGCCCCTGGTAGGCGAAGCTCTGCTGGCTGCGGATCAAGAGGAGCGAGTTCCGCGCCACCGAGTCCATGGGCTTGAGCCGCCCGCCCTCGAGCACCGGGAGCTTCGAGAAGCCGGACACGTCGAAGCCCCGAAGCGGACCGGGCGCCACCGCCGCCACCCCTCCGGCCACGAGCGCCAGGCCTCCGGCCGCCCAGGCCGCGAACTTGGTGAGGTTCATCTACGCCTCCTGCGCGGCCGGAGGATCCCCGGTCGCCTCAGCGGCCTGAGGCCGCTTCATGGAACGCCTGAGCCTGAGCCCGAAGTGGTAGAGGAGGCCCAGGGTGACGAGCGCGCACGAGAGGTACGGCAGGCGCCAACCGGGGTTCTCCACTACCTGGAGCACGGAGAGGGTGTCGTTCTTGCCGAAGCTCGCCTGGTAGAACGCCTTCCCGTCGTAGCGGAGCGGCTGGTTCATGAAGATGAGGACGTCCCGGTCCTCTCCGCGCGACGGGTTGTAGAGGCGGACCAAGCTGGAGAAGTTCTTGGGGATGTCGGTGCCCGCGTAGACGTCGTGGGAGAACTTCTTCAAGGTGATGGAGTAGGGCAAGTACTGCCGACGCGAGCGCATCTGCAGGACGTAGGTCCGGCCCTCGTGGATGAAGGACTGCGGGGCGCCGAGGACGTTCGATAGGAGCCAGACGCCGTAGCTCCTCCCGCTCGCCACCGGCTCCACGAAGGCGACCGAGCGGTTCACGTCGTCGTCCCGCGACACCGGCGGGAGCGGCGTCACCGAGACGGCGGTGCCCACCCCCCGGGTGGCGAGGCTCGGCGGGTCGCCGGGCTGCCGGTTCCGGAGGTCCGCGTTCCGGTAGAACTCCAGGATCCGGATCGAGACCGGCGAGCCCGGGAGCTCGACGGTCCCGCCCCGGGAGAGCCGAGACTCCCGGATCCCGTAGACCTCGTCGAGCTGCGGGTCGGTCACGTCGGTGACGGCGAGCTCCGCGTCCTTCCCCTCCAGGAAGTTCACCGTCTGCCCCTCCTCGATGGCCATCTGGGAGTCGACCTGGAAGGCCCCGGAGACGAACTCCCCGACGACGAAGAGGATGAGGCCCAGGTGAACGAGCCAGAGCCCGACGTTGGGCCAGTTGAGCGGGATGCGGACGTACTGGGCGACCAGGTTCACGGTGAGGACGAGGCCGACGAGCACGCCCCCGGGGAGGATGGGCACCGAGAGCGCCGTCCCGGGCACATGCCAGAAGACGAGCCAGCTCCTCATGTAGACGGCCACGGCGCCGAAGGTGCCGAGGTCCACCTGCGCGAGCGTGCACAGGAAGACGAGCACCATGAGGAGCGCGAGCAGCACGATGGTGAGCTGCATGGACGCGAGCGCGTTGAAGAGTGGGTACTTAGTCGGATTGGACAAGGGAGAGGCTCTCCAGGAGGTGGATGAAGTCGAGGCGGGTCGAGCCCACCGGACCCGCGTCGCCAACCATCTTGATGAACCAGGTATTTCCGCCGGCGGTAAGGAGACCCGCCACCAGCCGCGACTTCGCTTGCCCTTCACTCGTGAAGTCGTAGAGGGAGACCTCCCCCGCCTTGGACCTCACCGTCTGCCTCGCCTTCCCGAGCGCACCCTCGTCGAGGGGGGGTAGCCCGATCTGGCCCCGCCAGCGGTTCACGTTGGCGAGCTCGCCTCCGGCGGGGCCGGGCAGGACGACCACCGAGACGTCCACCTTCCCCGCCACCGCCGGCTTGAGCGTGGCGTAGCGCATGGCGCTCGCCCCCTGCTCCGTCCAGCCCTTCGGGACCTTCCAGCGAAGGGCCCCCGTCTCCGATGCGGACGGGGGCGGCGGGACGCCGGTGTTCGCTCCGGCCGCGACCCCGGGGGGAGGCATGCCCGCAAACCCGGGTGCACCGCCCTCCGCTCCAGAGACCTTCGGGACCTTCGCGTGACTCACCTCGTCCCGGTTGCAACCCGCGGCGGCAAGGATTGCGCAGGCGGCAACCCCGGAGAGCCGCCTCGCAAAGGTCGACCCTCGCGGGTGAAACTCGAGGTGATGTTCGGTTCCTGTCATCGATCGCTCTTGGAGGGCATCTGGAGGCGTCCCGGACTCCTGCGACGAGCCCGGGATCCGCGGGCGCCCGGCCGAGGCGGGGACGTCTTACTCTCCCCGGGGCCCGCTGTCCGGACTTTGTCTTCGTGAAAACCGGCGCCCGCTAGTCCTTTGGGACGAACGCGAGCCCCTCAGTTCTTGATCGAGATCCAGGCTGAACGCAAGTGTCCGACCTCGGAAGGTTTGGTGCACTGAGGGGGCCGCTCGCTATACGCTGCGGACGTTCGAAGCCACGCGGAAAAGGAGGAGGCCCAGCATGAAACGGTTCGTCGCCGCGGTCGCCGCTCTCGCCCTGCCCTCGCTCGCCCTCGCCGCAGCCGCGGCCGCAACTGCCGAGCTCAAGAACGGGTCCGGGGAGACGGTCGCCACCGCCGTGTTCCAGCCCTCGTCGGGAGGCGTCGAGCTCACGCTCCGCGCCTCGAAGCTCCCCCCGGGCACCCACGGATTCCACATCCACGCCGTGGGCAAGTGCGAGGGACCCGATTTCAAGACGGCCGGAGGCCACTTCAACCCCACCGGCAAGCAGCACGGGCTCGAGAATCCGCTCGGCCCCCACGCGGGCGACATGCCGAACCTGGTGGTGGCGGCCGATGGAACCGCGAGCGCCTCGGTCCTCCTGAAGTCGGTGACCCTCGGCGGCGGAAACGCCTCCCTCTTCCACGAGGGAGGAACCTCGCTCGTCATCCACGCCGGCCCGGACGACATGAAGACGGACCCGGCCGGCAACTCCGGCGCCCGCATCGCCTGCGGCGTCGTCGAGCGGGCGCGCTAG
>Ga0335077_10007736_pt1 | contig 13301 bp, 10 predicted proteins | sample Lox_Sample_31_FD_207151 | JGI IMG/M metagenome (GOLD analysis project Ga0335077, IMG submission 207151) | Soil microbial communities from Loxahatchee National Wildlife Refuge, Florida, United States - Lox_Sample_3.1 | ecosystem: Environmental > Terrestrial > Soil > Wetlands | place: USA... | reverse complement strand
GCCCACGTTCCGCCCGCTGCTAGAAAATGCCATCGCCTCCTGACGCTGGTCATCTGCTGACTCCTTAAATCTGTTCCTGGCCGAGTCTGGTCCCAGGCTTCGCTCCTGCCGGTGCCCGCATCCCGCTCAGAACTATCGACGTGCCGTCGTTCGCCTGGCGGACTTCACCACGGGTGGCTCGGCGCCATACAACGCCTCTCCGACCAGCTCGCGGATCTTCGCCTTGAAGCCCTCGAGCGCTCTGCGGCCGGCCGCCGTAATGCTGTAGTACTTACGGACTTTGCCGGCGGTCACGACTGGCTCACAGCGCAAAAATCCCGCTTCTTCGAGCCCGCGCAAGATGGGATACAGGGTGCCGGGACTGAGCCTATAGCCGTGGCGCGCCAGCTCCTGGATCATCGCCACGCCGTAGATCGGCTGCTCCGAGGCGTGATGGAGCAGGTGCACGCGCACGAAAGCCATGAACACGTCGCGAACGATATCTGCCATCGTTATCGTGGGTCGATATCGGCAAGACTAGACGATCCCTGGGCGTGAGTCAAAAACCGCATCTCCGGTCTTGTTTGTGTTGCGTGATGCCGCAGCGTCGATGCTCTCGGACTCATGTCAGGAAAGTGACAGGTTGGGGAGCCTAATATCCGTGAGAGCAGCGGGGGATTGGTGCTTCCGCCTTTCCATCAGGCGATAGCTCAGCAGGATTTGTTCATGCGCGTTTTGATCGTCGAGGATGATCCGCTAGTAGCCGACGGGGTCAAGCTCGGACTGGAGCAGGCGGGTTTTGTCGCCGACGCGGTGGGGTCGGCCGAGTCGGCGGACAGTTGCCTGCGCCGTGAGTCCTTCGATCTGGCGATCGTGGACTTGGGGTTGCCGAAAATAGATGGCCTCGAGCTCGTCCGGCGTGTGCGTAGGCACGGCCTGGTCCTGCCCGTGCTGATCCTCACCGCGCGCGACAGCCTGGATGAGCGCGTCGACAGCTTCGAGTTCGGCGCGGACGATTTCATGGTCAAGCCTTTCGAGTTGCGCGAGCTGGTCGCCCGCGCTCGCGCCCTCATCCGCCGCTCCAACTTGGTGGCGAGCTCGGAGGTGAGCTATGGCCCGCTGTGGATGCACCTGGAGCGGCGCAGTGCAAGGCTTGGCGACAGCCCGCTCGAGCTTACGCCGCGCGAGTGGTCCATCCTGGAATACATGCTGCTCAACGCTCCGCGCGTCGTGAGCAAGGATCGCCTGGTGCAGAGCCTGGGCGGCTGGAGCGTAGACCTTACGCCGAATGCCGTCGAGGTCCATGTCTCGCGCTTGCGCGCCAAGCTCGAGCACGGTGGCATTTGCATACGCACGGTGCGCGGCATAGGGTACCGGCTCGATGCGCTTGACTCCTGATCGCACCGTGCCGAGTATTCGGCGGCGGATGCTGTGGTTGCTGATGCCCGGGCTGGCGATTGTTTTGGCGGTCAACGTCTGGACCGATATGGAGACCTCCACCGAGCCGACGCGCGAGGCCTACGACCAGGCCTTGGCCGATACCGCCGTCGCAATCGCCGCTCACGTCCAGTACCGCGATGGTGTCTTCTCCCTGGGTCTACCGCCGCAAGCCGCGATGGCCCTGCACAGCAGCAGGTTCGACCAGATCTACTATCTCGTACGCGATCCGCGCGGTCAGATCGTCTCGGGCAGTGGAGACTTACCCCCCGCTCCGCAGGGTATCGAGCAAAGTCCCGCATACTACGGCGCCGAGTATCTGGGCAAGCGGGTCCGCGTCGTCGTGTACCGCAGCGCCACGCCCGGCGGCGAGGTCGTGGTCCAGGTCGCCCAAACGACGCGCCGGCGCGATCAGCTGGCGGCGCGCTTCGTGACCATGGACGCGCTGCAGGATCTGCTGCTGGTGGCCGCCACGCTGCTGCTGGTGTACTTTGGTGTCCGATTCGGCTTGGCGCCGTTAACGCGCTTGCGCGAGGATCTCGAGAAGCGCACCGCCGAGGATCTGCGTCCGGTAGACGAAGCGCAGATCCCGAGCGAAGTCAAACCGCTGGTCCAGGCGCTCAACCGGTTATTGCGACTCCTGCGCGCCTCGTCGGAGGCGCAGCAGCGGTTTCTCGCCAACGCGGCGCACCAGCTGCGCACGCCGCTCGCGGGCCTGCAGACGCAGCTCGAGCTGGCGGACAACGAGCGCGATCCGGAACAGCTGAAACAGCGGCTGCGCTCCCTTCAAGACAGCGCTTCGCGCCTGGTGCGCATGACCAATCAGGTGCTGGCGCTGGCCCGCGCCGAGCCGAGCGCGAGCTTGCTGCAGGGCATGCGTACCGTCGACCTGCGCGATGTCGTGGAGGCGAGCGCGTCTACGTACCTGGATCGGGCACTGGCCAAGAACATCGACATCGGTTTCGAGGCGAAGCCCGCGCTGATCCACGGCTCCGACTGGCTGGCGAAGGAATTGACCGCAAACCTGGTGGAGAATGCGCTCGCCTATACGCCATACGGCGGGCAGGTCACGGTGCGCTGTGGCACTCGCGGCGCAGAAGCCTACCTCGAAGTCGAGGACAGCGGCCCGGGGATTCCCGAGGCCGAGCGCGAGCGTGTATTCGAGCGCTTCTACCGTCTGCCTGACTCCCCGGGGGAGGGTTCGGGGCTGGGTCTGGCGATCGTGCGAGAGATCGCTCAGGTGCACCGGGCACAGATCCGGCTGGATAACCCGCGGGCCGGCGGCACACGCATCGAGGTGAGCTTCGCCAGTACGCAGTAGCCGGCGCGGCGCCGCTCAGACGAGGTCAGGCGAGAGCACGGCGCGGAGCGTCACCTCGTGATGTCTGCCGCGCGCGCGGTTTGCGAACCACCAGATGGCGCCTTTTTTCATGCTGACGTCGGTTGCATCTCCGGACAGAAGCACGGCCGCCGTCTGACCCAAAGTCGGCTGGTGTCCGACGACGAGCACTGTTCCATCGTGATCGGGCCAGCCAGCCGCGCTCAATACGGATTCATAGGATGCGCCTGGCCCAATTTCCGCTACGGTCTGATAGTCGTGTGTGAGCGCACGCGCCGTCTGCTGCGCGCGTGCCGCGGGGCTCACTAGAACCTTGATGCCTTTGGGCAGATGCAGCTTGAGCCATTTCGCCATGTCGGCCGCCTGGCGGTGTCCTTTGTCAGTCAGTTCCCGCCCGAGATCCGGGGCGCCGTCCTGCGCATCCGCATGCCGCCAGAGGATGAGATCCATCAGTGCCAGAATGCCTTGCAGTCGCGAAATCGCTGCCATGCGTGCGTGAGCTGCTCCCGACGGACGGGGGCTCCACCCGCCGCCCAGCCGCGCACCAGACCCGCTGCCTCCAGCCACTGCTCGGAACCGTCGCGTCCGCGCAGCGGCTCCATCAGACGCTCGACAGTGGCGGCGTCGTTCAGCTCCCCGAGCAGTTGCTGCAGGTCGGCGAGCGCCTTCAGATAGTCACGCAACCCGTCGCCGTTGTACAGCGTCGAGAAGAATTCCGCCGGATAACGCAGCTTCTTGACCTGGATGCGCAACGCATGCAGGCCCGCGGCGTCGACTTCAGCGAGGTGCCGACCATGCTTGAGCGCTTTCCTGTGCCGCCGCTGCAGCACGCTCGCGGAGAACTCAGGCAGCGGCAAGGCGCGTTGTGCCGCCGATGCGCTGTCGTCGAGCTGCAGCCATGGCTCGCGCAAAAAGATCCCGGTCAGCTTCAGCAGCAGCTCGGTGTGACGGGGAGAGGCGATCGCCTGACGTGCGGCATCGTCGGCCGCAGCGCGCAGCTCCGCGGTGTGCTCGGTAAGGCGATGCAGTCCCGCCTCGCCTGGGAAGTATGCGGACAACGCCGGCAACGTCTCGATCGAGAACACATCCCAATCGCGCGCTGGGCCAAGGGAACCGCCGAGCTGCCGCAGCCCGGCGATCACCTCCTCGAACAGCACGCGCGGGAAGGCGCCGCCGAACACGCTCAAGGCGGCGCGCAGACGCCGCAGAGCAACGCGGGCCTGGTGTAGATATTCGGGGTCCTCGGTCTCGAGCAGGCCGCGCTCATTCGCCTGCAGATGGGCGATGCACGCGAACACGATGGTGCGGAATGCCTCGCTCACCGGCATGTCGGGGCGCAGACCCGGCAGAGTGGCTTTGACCGGTCCCGCAGTCAGCCCCGCGGCGAGCGCGTAGCCGCGCTGAGCCTTGCTGGCGGCTTCCAGGCGTAACGGCACTCGCTCCAGCAGTCCGAGCGCAAGCTCCAGCAGCTGGTCTGGAGCGCCGCTCTTAAGCTCGAGCTCGAGTTCGCTGAGCGGGAGCTGCGACCCTCCCGCCGAGATCGTGCCGCGGTCGAGACAAACCTCGATCTCGGTGCCAGCCACGGGTTGGAGGTGCCGCGTGGTGCGCCTGAAATCGGTCACGAATACGGGGCGCAGACGGTAGGGTAGCTTGGGATCTGCCAGCACCTCGGCGGCGCCGGATTCAGCCAGCACCGGGTAGTTGAGGATCTGAGCGGGCACCGGCGTCTCGATTTCCTCGCGCTCGTGCAAACCCGCTTCCACCCGACCGGCTGTCTTCAGGGTTTGCATCCAACGCGCACCTACCCGGCGAAGCCGCAGTGCGACCCTTTGGTCGCGAAGCTCGAAATCGGGCGTGTCGTAGTAGATGCTGAAGACGTGCGACGTGGTGACGTCTCTGCGAGAGGCCGATTTGAGCAGCGGAATCCGCGCCAGCTTGGGAATGTCGTGCGGCGAGATCGCGAGCTTGAGTTCGATTTCGGCGGCCACAAGCGAGGCACGTTGGGAAAGGCGACGCTGGGATGAGGGGGCTGCCCTACACCGTCACTATGTCATCCCTTGTGCTTGCGCTTCGGCTTCTTGACCTTGTCAGCCGCCTCTTCCAGGGCGCGCGGCGTGGCGAGCTCGTTCAACAACTCGATCTGCGCACAGCGCGGGGCATTGCGCCCGGGCCTGAGGCGCTCATAGTGCCCGTCGGGATGCATCTCCCAGGCCTGTGTATTGTCGGCCAGGTACTTCCTGAGGCCCTCTTCCACCACCCGCTTGCTGAGCTTGGTATCGAGCGACGGAAAAGCGACCTCGATGCGGCGGAAGAAGTTGCGGTCCATCCAGTCGGCGCTGGCGAGATAGACGGCACCGGTGCTCTCGAAGTAATAGACGCGATGGTGTTCCAGGAAGCGGCCGATGATCGAGCGCACGCGGATGTTCTCGGACAGGCCCGGCACCCCGGGGCGCAGCGCGCAAATCCCACGGATGATCAGGTCTACCTTGACGCCGGCCTTCGACGCCTCGTAGAGCTCGCTGATGATTTCCGGTTCCAGCAAAGCGTTCATCTTGGCCACGATGCCGGCTTTCTTGCCGGCCTTCGCCTGCTCGGTCTCACGCCGGATCGCTGCCACCACCTGCGCGTGCAGCGTGAACGGCGACTGCCACAGATGGCGCAGCTTGCCGGCCTTGCCCAGGCTGGTGAGCTGCATGAACACGTTGTTCACGTCCGCACCGATTTCCTCATTGCACGTAAAGATGCCGAAATCGGTGTACAGCATCGCGGTGCGAGAGTGATAGTTGCCGGTGCCGAGATGGCAGTAGCGCCGCAGCTGTCCCCCCTCGCGGCGCACGACCAGGGCGAGCTTGGCGTGAGTTTTGTGCCCGACGATACCGTAGACGACGTGCGCGCCGACCTCTTCGAGCTGAGATGCCCAGTTGATGTTGGCCTCTTCGTCGAACCGGGCAAGCAGCTCAACGACGACCGTGATCTCTTTACCGCGCCGCGCCGCCTCGACCAGGATCTGCATCAGCTCCGAATTGACGCCGGTGCGGTAGACCGTTTGCTTGATCGCCACGACATCCGGATCCTTCGCCGCCTGCTCGATGAAGTTGATCACCAGCTTGAACGACTGATACGGGTGGTGCAGCAGGATGTCGCCCTTGCGGATGGCGGAGAACATGTCGGGACGCTTGACCAGCGCCTCCGGAACACCGGGGGTAAATGGCCGGTACTTGAGCTCCGGCGCGTCGACTTCGTCCGGGATCTGCATCAGGCGCACGAGATTGACCGGCCCACTGACCTGATACAAGTCGTCGGCGCCCAAACCGAATTGCTGCAGCAGGAATTCCACCATTTCCGGCGGGCATTCGGACGCGGTCTCCAGACGGACTGCATCGCCAAACCGGCGCTCCGAGAGCTCACCCTGCAGGGCCGTGCGCAGGTTCTTGATTTCCTCTTCGTCCACGTACAGGTCGCTGTTGCGGGTGACGCGGAACTGGTAGCAGCCCAGCACCTGCATCCCGGCGAACAGCTCTCCCACATGCGCGTGGATGACGGAAGACAGGAACACGAAGCCGTGCTCGCATCCGGCGATGTCACGCGGCAGTTTGATCAGGCGGGGCAGGACTCTGGGCGCCTGCACCAGCGCGATGCCGGACTTGCGCCCGAAGGCGTCCTTGCCCGACAGCTGAACCGCGAAGTTGAGGCTCTTGTTGAGAATGCGAGGGAAGGGGTGCGCAGGGTCCAGGCCTATGGGTGTCAACACCGGCATCAGTTCTCGGAAAAAATAGTCCTTGATCCAGTCGCGCTGCGCGCCGTTCCACTGGCCGCGGCGCAGAAAGCGCACGCCCTCCTTTGCCAGGAGCGGGACCAGGCTCTGATTGAACAGCTCGTATTGCTGCGCGACGAGTTGGTGGGCCTGACGCGACACCTCCCGGAACACGGCCGAGGGGGCGATGCCGTCCGGCCCCGGCGTGTCCGCGCCTTCATCGATCTGAGCTTTGAGGCCCGCGACCCGGATCTCGAAGAACTCGTCCATGTTGCTGCTGACGATGCACAGGAAGCGCAAGCGCTCGAGCAGCGGAACCTCGGCATCGGCCGCCTGAGCGAGCACGCGGCGGTTGAACTCGAGTTGACCGATCTCGCGGTTGAGCAGATGGGGCGATGCAGCTACCGCCGGAACATCCTTGAGCTTGCGCGCTTTGGTGCGTGTCGGGGCGATGGCAGCGTCAATCGCCACCGGTGTTTCGGTGTCGAACTCGCGGGGCATGGTGGTCTCGTGTAGTTATCGTTTTTCGGGGGGCACGTAGCCGGCCGCCTGGTCCGCGCCGCCGCCGAAGAAATGCTTCAGCATCTGCTCCTCCAGATACTTGCGCGCCCTCGACTCGGCCAAGTTGAGCCGATTCTCGTTGATCAGCATTTTTTGATGCTCGAGCCAGGCCTGCCAAGCCTGTTTCGAGACGTTATCGTAGAGGCGTCTTCCGATTTCGCCCGGATACGGTGGGAAGTCGAGGCCCTCCGCATCGCGCCCGAGTTTTACGCAGTGCACCATGCGGGCCATGGGATCGTCCTGAAGCAGCCTGGGGAGAATGAGTGCGGTCGTGCGAAAGAATGAAATTATAGTACTTAGCGGGTTCAGGGGAGTGAGCAAGTGATGGAACGGCGAAGGCCGAGCGCGGGCTGCCCGTCGCTCATTCGCCCTTCATGCCTTCGCCGTTCGCCATAGCATGCTCCGGCCTCAAGGCCGGGTGATGTGCCGTGGGCTCCTCCAGGTGATAACCCTGCGCCAGATCCACCCCGAAGCTGAGCAGAACCTCGAGCGTTCCGAGGTCTTCGACGCACTCGGCAACGGTCAGCTTCTTCAATCCCTTCGCCACATCGACGATGGCTTTCACGAACACCTGGTTGTCGCGGTCGCTCGGCAGATTGCGTATGAACTGGCCGTCGATCTTGAGCATGTCGACATCGAGGTGCTTGAGATAGGCGAACGAGGAGAAGCCGGAACCGAAATCATCGAGGCACACGCGCACCCCGTTTTCGCGCATCGACTCGATGAAGCGCTGCGCGTCGTGCAGGTCGGACACGGCCGAGGTTTCAGTGATCTCGACGATCAGGCGACTGGGATCCACTTCGCGCCGGCGCAGCGCTTCGGTGATAAAGCGCGGCAGCGTAGGTTCGTTGAGCGAGCGGCCGGATACGTTGAGCGCGATCGCCCCGATGTGCGGGAAGCGCGACAGGGCGGTGACGCTTGCATCGATCACCCAACGATCGATGTCGAGGATCTTGCCGGTTTTCTCGGCTGCGGGGATGAAGCTGCTGGGCATGACGATACGTCCCGGATCGTCGCGATCGATCATGCGCACCAGTGCCTCGACATGGCTCAACCGGCCGGAGCCGCAATAGAACACGCCCTGGTGATGCAGCCGCAGCAGGTCTTGCTCGAGGGCCGCCTCGATCCGCTCGTTCCAGTTGAGCCGAGCCAGCATCTGGCGCGAGCTGTGCGCGTCCTCGCGATACATGCGCCAGGTGTTCTTGCCGGCCTCCTTCGCTTGGTACATGGCGGCGTCCGCGTGCGCGACCAGATCCTCGGCGGTGGTGGCGTGGTCCGGGTAGACCGCTACGCCGAGGCTGCAGGTGAGGCGCAGGCTGTTGCCTTCGAAGCTGAAGGGGATGCGCGCAATCGCCCGCACGATGCGTTCGGCGAACGACTCGGCCTCCTGGTCCGAGATATCGGGCGCCAGGATGGCAAACTCGTCGCCCCCCAAACGCGCGAAAATCTCATTGCGTCGAACCTGTGCCGACACTTCGCCCGCCGATCGGATCAGCAGTGCGTCCCCGGCGCGATGCCCGAAGCTGTCGTTGACGTGCTTGAACTCGTCGATGTCAAAGAACAGCAGCGCGACCCGCCGCCTGCGCCGCTCTCCGCTCGACAGCATGCGGGTCAATTCCTCCTGGAAGCGGTGCCGGTTGAACAGCCCGGTCAGCGCGTCGCGTTCTGCGAGGTAGAGGATCTGGTTCGCGGTCTGGCGCTCGCGCGTGACGTCCTCGAACAGCCAAAGATAACCCACGATCTGCCCGGCCGAGTCGCGCACCGAGTGACCGACACGTGTGATGAGGCGCCCGTCGGACATCTCAATCTCGGCCGGCGGCGCGGGCTCGCCTTCGTTGGCGAGCCGCAGCAGGTCGTGCAACGCTTCGCCGCCCCCGCTCACACGCTCGGTCGTCTGCAGTAGCAGCGCGGCTGCATCCATGCCGGCGAAGTGCGACTTGCTGCGGCTGAACAGCCAGATCTGTTCGAATGCCGGATTCGAGTAGATCACCCGGTTGTTGCGGTCGACGAACAGGATGCCGATCTGCATGGCGCTCAGCAGAGCGTTGAGACGTGCCCGCTCGTCGCTCGCCAAAACCAGGTACTCCTTCTGGATGGCGTTGGCCCGCTCCAACTGGCGCAGCGTCTCCGACAGCTTGTTCTCGGCCTCCTGGCGTCCGGTCACATCGTGCACAGAAAGGCGCAGACCGAGATAAGCCTGGTCGGAGCCGTAGATCGGCCGCCAGTCGGCCGAGGCCCAGAATTCGGACCCGTCTTTGCGCCGCGCGCGGAACAGGAAGTCGTTGCCGGTGGTGCCGTGGAGCGCGCCGGCGATGGCCTCGCGCACCTTCTTCCAATCCTGAGGTGAGACCATCGGCAGTGGGAAGTCCGCCATGGCATGGCAGTCTTCCACCGTGAAGCCGCTGATGGTCTCGACGCGCGAGTTGATCCACAGCAGCTGCGTCGTCGGTCCAATCCACAGTTCGCAGCCGTAGCTGTAATCGGCGATGGCGTGGAACTTTGCCTCTGACGCACGCAGCTCCCGCACGCGATCCTGCACCGCCTCGGCCATGGTGTTGAACGCGGCCGCGAGCTGACCGACCTCGTCGTCCGACTCGACCGCGACTCGCGCGGTCAAGTCGCCGCTCGCCATTGCTTCCCCGGCGGCTGTCAGGCGCCGCAAGTGACGTGTCAGCCATAGCCCCAACGCAAATTGGAGAACGATCGAGATCACGATCGCCGCCGCCGCGATGATCAGGCTGCCCCGCAGCAGGCCGCTGCGAGCGGCGTCGAGGAACGAAGTGGAAAGTGCGTAGCGCAGCACCCCGTAGCGTCGACCTCCGAGGCTGATCGGGACCTGCGAATCGAAACGCCCGTCTGACCTGAAGTCAGCGCGAGATTCGATGTCTTCCAGCGGCGGCAACGGCTTGCCGGCGTCCCATCCGTCGGCGGCGACGACGCGGTTGTTCTCGTCGAGGAGCACGAGGTAGTTGAGCGCGTCCTCGGCGCGGTTGTCGCGCATGATCTGCCGCACCGCTGCGTAGTCGTGTTTGGCCAGGGGGGCCGCCAGCGCCGCGTTGAGCATCGGCGCCAGGATTCGAGCGCGCACCCGCGCCTGGTCGATCAGCGCGTCCTCGAGCAGGCGCAGGCTGTTCGCGGCGAGGGCAGCCAGCATCAGCACGAGCAGCAGGACGCTGCTCAGCACCAGTTTGGCGCGCAGGGAGCGACTCAGCAGAGCCCTCACGCCGCTCCGCTCCTTTGATCCAGCCACGGACCCGCCCAGCCGAACTGGCGTGCCACGTAGCAGCTAGCGCTCACTTTCATGCAAACCTTTGAGCCGTCGCTATACCCAAACATCGGTCGGCACGGTTGCGGACTTGAGCCGGGGATTGCCCCCGTACCGGCGCCGGAGCCGCAATTGCAAATTTGGCTGGCCCTGTCTAGAACGCTTTGACTAGCACTTTCGAACGCCGCTGGAGGTTGTAGAGAGCCTGCTTGCTGGCTGGAAGCGCGTCGACCGGCGACTCGGCGAAACCGTGCTCGATGAACCAGTGCGTGGCGCGCGTCGTGAGCACGAACAGCTCGCTCATACCCTGGCGGCGCGCCTCGCTTTCCACTCGACGGAGCAGGCGCTCGCCCGCTCCTCCATTGCGGTATTCAGGGTGCACGGCCAGGCAAGCGAGCTCTCCGGCGTGCTCGTCTGGAAACGGATAAAGAGCGGCGCAGCCGACGATGGCACGATCGTGCTGGAGAACGAAGAAGCGTCCGATCTCGATCTCGAGCAGCTCACGCGGCCGTTTGACCAAGGTACCATCGGCTTCGAGCGGCTCGATCAGCTGCAGAATGCCGCCGACGTCGTCGATCCCGGCCCCCCGCAGTTGCTCGAGCGGATCCTGGCTCACCATCGTGCCTACCCCATCGCGGGTGAACAATTCGAGCAGCAACGCGCCGTCCAGGTGTCGGCTGATCAGGTGCGCGCGCCCTACTCGGCCGCGACAGGCGCGAATCGCCGTCTTGAGCTGACCATGCACGCCGCCCACCTCCTCGCCGTCCGCCGGTCGCGACTGCGCCTGCGACACGGTCAGCTCACGCAGCAGGTTGCGCTGATCATCCTCGACGCCCGCCGCGTCGATCAGGAATATGAGCTTGTCGGCGCTTACCGCGATGGCGGCCTCGGCGGCGACGTCCTCCATGCTGAGATTGAAGATTTCGCCCGTCGGCGAGTAACCGAGCGGCGAGAGCAGCACCACGTCGCCCGCGTCGAGACGTTGACGGATCGCGTCGGCGTGGACACGGCGCACCTCACCGGTGTATTGCATGTCGACACCGTCCAGCACGCCGCGCGGACGCGCGACAACAAAGTTACCCCCGGCTACGCGGATGGTGGCATTGGCCATCGGTGAATGCGGCAATCCCATGGACAGCAGTGCTTCGATCTCGACGCGTAGCTGACCGTTGGCTTGTTTGACGCACTGCATTGCCGCTTCGTCCGTCACGCGCAGCCCGCGCACGTAGCGCGGCCTCGTTCCGCGTGACTTCAGCTGCGCTTCGATCTGCGGGCGGGCGCCGTGCACCAGCACCAGGCGCACGCCGAGACTCGCCAGCAGGTTGAGGTCATGCGTGAGGCCGACGAGCTTGCTGTCCGCCACCACTTCGCCGCCGAAGGCAACGACGAAGGTACGGCCGCGGAACGCATGGATGTAAGGGGCGGCGGCGCGGAACCAGTGGACGAACTGTTCGGGCGAAGGCGCTTGCATCGATCGGCTACGTCTTTCTCACTTCGGCGCCATGCGGATCGCGCCGTCCAGCCGTATGGTTTCGCCGTTCAGCATCTCGTTCTCGACGATGTGCTTGACCAGCGCGGCGTATTCGGGTGGCCGGCCCAGGCGTGAAGGGAAGGGAACCTGCTTCCCCAGAGAATCCTGAACATCCTGCGGCAAGCCCTTGAGCATGGGCGTCTCGAAGATGCCGGGCGCGATGGTCATCACGCGGATCCCACTGCGCGCAAGGTCACGGGCAATGGGCAATGTCATGCCGACGATGCCGGCCTTGGAAGCCGAGTACGCAGGCTGTCCAACCTGACCGTCGAAGGCGGCGACCGACGCCGTATTGACGATCACGCCGCGCTCGCCCGCAGCATTCGGCTGCTGCTTCGACATGGTGTCCGCGGCCACACGGATCATGTTGAAGGTGCCGATGAGGTTGATGTTGATGACCCGCGCGAAGGTCGCCAGGGCGTGTGGGCCTTCCTTGCCGATGGTCTTCTCGCCCAGGCCGATGCCAGCGCAGTTGATCAAGCCGTGCAGACCTCCGAAGGTCTCGAGCGCAAGCCGCACCGCAGCTTGAGCGTGATCCTCCCGTGTCACGTCGGTTTCGATGAAGCACGCCTGCTTGCCGAGACGCTGCGCCAGCCCCTCGCCAGCGGCGCGATTCACGTCCGCGATCACCGCCTTCCCGCCTTCGGCAAGAAGCGTCTCTACTGTAGCGGCCCCTAACCCTGAGCTGCCGCCAGTGACGATGAAAGTGCTGCCATTGATCTTCATAGGCCGATCTTCCTCTTCCGGAAAGTACAAAAGCGACGCTGTATAGGAGGATCTGTTTCTACAGATCTCCCCAGAGGGCATGCACCGCGGCCAGGGCCGCCAAGGCTGCGGTCTCCGTGCGCAATACGCGCGGACCGAGCCGCACCGGCGTGAAGCTGCACGCGCGTGCCATTTCTACCTCGTCCGGCGCAAATCCCCCCTCGGGGCCAGCCAGGAGCAACAGCCGTTGCGGAGCGGCCAGGTCACGCAAGCGCGTCGCGGCGAGGGGCGACAGCATCAGGCGTTGCTCGCTCGGCGGCTGGGGATGGGCGCCGAGCCAGTCGGAAAGGGTCGACACCGGGTGCACCGCGGGCACGCGGTTGCGCCCGCACTGCTCGCAAGCGGCCACCACCAGATTGTGCCAATGCTCGACCCGGCGCGCAGCGCGTTCGTGCGCGAGGCGCATGACCGACCGCCGCGTCTCGACCGGAAAGATCTCTGCCACACCCAGCTCTACCGCCTTCTGCACGGTGAAATCCATGCGCTCGCGCGCACTCAGTCCCTGCAGCAGCGCCACCCGCACGACCGGCTCGACCTCGCGCGCTTGCCACGGGCCCAGACGTACAGCTACGCGGTCCTTGCTCATCGAGACGATGCGCGCTGCGGATTCGCCACCGGCGCCGTTGAATACGGTGACCGGATCGCCGATTGCTAGACGCAGCACGCGCGC
>Ga0335077_10007735_pt1 | contig 13302 bp, 13 predicted proteins | sample Lox_Sample_31_FD_207151 | JGI IMG/M metagenome (GOLD analysis project Ga0335077, IMG submission 207151) | Soil microbial communities from Loxahatchee National Wildlife Refuge, Florida, United States - Lox_Sample_3.1 | ecosystem: Environmental > Terrestrial > Soil > Wetlands | place: USA... | reverse complement strand
GCGAGCGCAATGGTGGATTCGGCTTCCATCAGATGGTTTGAAAACGTCAATGACGCAGACCGGCTTTCGTCGAGGCGGTTGGATAAGGTGAGGATCGTTCCATTACAATTGGCGACTTGTATCTGGGCCGAGTCCAACCGGTTCGAAAAATCGGCAATTGCACCGGCATCCTGTTCATGCTGTGCGTTATCACCCCGTTTGATCACGATAACCGAGATGACCAACACGGCGCAGGCCAGGGTGAGGACGGTAGTTAAATATTCTTTCATAGGGCAAGCGGCGCAATCAAATGAAATTCGCGTCCACTCATCGCCGAAAACTTCGCAAAGGCGAAACCGATTGGACAAGAATGGATTTGTTACGATTCCGTTACACCCGGATACAACGCTCATTGCGCGAATTCACACGAATTGAATTGATGACAATTCGTGAGATTCGCATCAACGTCATGATATTTATCCTCCCGGCGCACCTTGAAAAATTCATTTCCTTTTGGCAAGGGCAATTGATGATTTCACCGCCGAGGTACAGAGGCGCAGAGTTTTTCAGTTCTTGTTCTCCGCATCTTGGCGTCTCTGCGGTTAAAATTTGCCGTGTGCGGCCTCTGGCAGCTGCCGTGATTTTATCCGCCGATTTCGCCGATTTACGCCGATTTTTAATCTGCGGAGTTCGGGGTCATCTCCGGATAACGCCTGTTCGTATTTCTCTGTGTCTTTGCGCCTCTGCGTTGGAAGAGTTTCGGTCTTACCAGACAAAAGGAATCAGCCGCCAGGGAGTGCGTTGGCAATATTCGGCATAGCCGGGCAGTTCCCGCCGGAGGATTTTTTCCTCGTTGAGCAATCGTAGAACGAGGATTGGAGTGATGAGCGCAACCACGGGCAGCACGACGAACGAGCCGAGCGCCAGCGGAACCCAGAGCCAAACGACGAGCGAGAGTGAATACATCGGATGTCGCAGGAGACGGTAAGGACCATGGTCGGCGACGGTCTGGCCGGCTTCGATTTGAATGATGCTCGCGGCGAAGCGGTTGGCATTGCCAACCGGAATAAATAAAAGATAACAGCCCGCATAGAGGAGCAATGCCAACGACGTCAGCCACCACGGCACGGGCGCCAAACAGGTTCGCGACCAGCCAAAGCGATTGTCCAAACCGCACAACACCCAGGCAATAACGGAGACATTTTTCGCAAGGAACATGATGAATTTTTGCATGCCGATTTTTTCCTTTCGCAGCAGCCGGCGGGCGAGGAATTGGGGATCGCGTTTGTAAAAATAAGCGCAAAAGAAAATCGTGACGACGAGATTGACGGCCATAAATGCCCAGCCCCGCCAGAATTTCAGGGTTCCGGGGACAAACAAAAAAAACCGCCAGCGCGACCTGGCCAATCAAACCCCAGCCGATCAGCCGCGACAGGAGACTTTTGGTTGGTGGATTTTCCAATCGCTAAAGGATGCCGTGTTTAGCAGCGCGTTGCCAGCAACTTCAGGTCCTTCCGCCTTCAGCCGATTACGGCGCGACCAGGCGCGACGCGGGATTATTGCTTCACGTGGAGCGCGGCGTCTGGCGCCTGTCGTGACCTGGTTTTCACCGCCACCAGCCTGAGCGGCATTGGTATTTTCGATGTCCGGAGATTTTTTTTCAATTAACGCCCGGCAGACCCGGTGTAGTATGATTGCCGTATGAAAATTTCGTTTGTTTTTGCCGACAGGCAAAACGGTTTTTTCAAGCCGGTAAAACGGTTTTGTTCCACCGGGGAAATACAACCAACATCAACAAATGATTGAAAGGAGATTAACATGAAAATCCGTGTCGTTAATCAAATCGCCGCCGGGCTGGTGCTGTGGGCGGTGGCGGCACCGGGTTGGTCTGCCCCGGCCGCGGCCGGGCCGGGAGAGACGCAATCCATGCAGGTGGCCGTGGAGGCTTGGCAGTTGCGGATGCAGGGGAAGGTGGATGCCGCCCGAGTGCTTCTGGAAAAGGCGATCCAGGATAATCCAAGCAATGCGGCGGCATATTATGAGTTGGCCAGAATCAAGGTACATATGGCGTTGGGAGACCCGGGAGGCCTGAAAGGGATGATGGAAAGAATCGGCGAGGCGCAGCAGTCCATTGCCCGGGCAAGGGAAATAGAGCCCAACAACGTCATCTACCCGGCATTTGAGGGAGGCCTTGCCTTGCTGCAAGCCTATCCTTCCTGGATGCAAAACCAACCTGACACCCGGGAGAAGATGGGCAGGGTTTGTGAGGCCTTTGAATCGGCGCTGAAACTCAAGCCGGACTATTGCCCGGCCCTGCTCTATCTGGTGGAGCTTTATGGAACCCTGCCCGCGGACCAGGGCGGTGACAAATCAAAGGCGGAGAAGTATGCCGCGCAGTTGGCGGGATTGGACGCCGTTTATGGCGCAAAAGCCCGCGCGCTCCTGTTGCCGGCGGAAGCCAACAACGTTGATTACTGGCAAAACGTTTTGAAGCAGCATGAAGGGAATGCCGAAGTGCTGGAAGAATTGGGAAAGGCATATTTGCGAGCCGATAAGGCGGATGAAGCAGCTTCCTGTTTTGAGCAGGCGGTCAAGCTCAACCCGGAGAAGTCAATCCTGTTCCTGGATCTCAGCGTTTATCATACCTGGTTGGCGATGCGGGCAGAAAACGGGTCGGAATCATTCCGCAAAGCTGTGGCCGCGGGGGAGGCGGCGGTGACCAGATATTTGGATACCAAACCCAGCCTGCCGATGCGGGCGTATGCGTTGGGAGTTCAATACAAGTACCTGAGCCATTCGGGTCGCAAAGAACAGGCGGATGCACTCCTCAAACAAGCCCAGGCGCTGGATCCGTATTTTTCAAAAGCCACCGGGGTTCCCAGTCCCGACCTTTTCATTCCGCCCGATGAGATTTCACACTACCACCGGTATCTTTTCCGGCCCATCCAGTGAGGGAAATTGAAGGCCGGAGGACAAACCACGGGATTGGCACGAATCCGCGTTGCTTCGGGTAATGCGCGCAAAAATTTGCGCACCCTGCCGGCTGGGTCGGCTGCAACTTTGATCTGAATCACATCCCCGCCGCGGCGCGGATTGAGGTGATAACGACGTTTGTGTCTCAAGGCAGCGCTTGCTCTCCGAGCGAGCCGCGGCGCGGTGCGGAGACCGCGCCCTGCCAATCGCAGGGTGAGGGAAATGTTTTTCAGACGGTCATCGTTCCGCCGGAATAAGTGCGCCAGATTCCGGAAGGTCAAGCCGCTGAAAGAAATCAGCGTCAAGGAGCGGGGCTGGACGCTGGACGGGTTGAACGTTGTAGCGGCGGTCTGTGACCGCCGAAAACGTCTTGCCGCACAACCCGGCGCTCACAGAGCGCCGCGACCTTCTTGGAAGGAATTCACCACCTCGGATAATTCTGTCTCAATGACTCCGCGTCCGGGCGTCTTGGCGGTCAAAATCTGTCGAACGGGGCGTCTGGCGTCTGCCTTGACCTCGACTTTCAACCTTCAACCCTTTTACGGCGTCTGCCCTGGTCTATTTTGGGGAAGCCTTACTTCGAATGTGCCGGCGACGCAGCTTTTGGCATCGTCCGGAAAACACAAATAGATTTTCCCCGATACCCGCCGGTTTATGGCTTGAGCGAATTGCAGCTTCATTCCGTAGCCTTTATTGAACGTTGCGGTCTCAATCGCGCCTCCTTCGTTCCAGGTCATCTTGACGCGTGGATTGGCGGGGTCGTCGTCATCGGGCTGGATTTCATAATTGTGGCCTTCCACGGAGGCGCCCAGACGATAAACGTCCAGTTGCGTTCCGTCCGCGGACCTGATTCTCAGATCGCCATTTCTGAACGTCGCCACCGTGACGGCGAAATCCATGCCATGAAGTTTCCCGCTGACCGGATGGTCGGGGAAGGAAACTCTGCTGATGTCGGATGTCCATCCGGATTGGCGGGGTTCGATTGGCGGACTGGGGGCGGCGACCGTCGCGGGCTTGATGGATTCAGCCGGTGGCTTATTGGTGACCACGGTTCCGGTCGGGATGGGTTCCATTTGCTGGTTGTTATTGGAAACAGTTGGGGATTGAGTTTGCACCACGACGAAGTTGTTCGTCGCCAGGTTCTGCCGGGCATTTTCAAATCCCTGTTTCACCGCGACTGAAATACGCCACATATAGAATGCGGTGCTCCCCACTTCGGAGATTAAAATCAAATAGCCGATGACGAGACCCGCTGTGGCGAGACCAGTGCCTTTGAGCAATGGATTCCGGCGAATGCGTGATTTGGCCATGTGCCCGCAAATGATTCCCGGCAGCCAGCCAATGCAGGTGACCAAGGATGACAGGGAGCACACCAGCGACGCGATCGCCAACCCGGAGGTCCGTTGGGTGATCGCGGTAGTTTCCTTTGGCACAGTGATGGTGGTATTGCAGAGCGGACAGGTGATCTGCATTCCTGCAGAAGTTGCGTCACACAAAATGTCCCGATGGCAAGCCGGGCATGAAAATTTGAATTCACTCATAAGCGTTCCGGTTCGTTGAATATCAAAGCCTATCGGATTAAAAGTTTTAATTCAAGCCGCATTCAGGATGACCTTGGCCAACCAAACCCCGGCTCGGGAATCCGCCGGCAACTCCCGCGCTCGTTGCGCTTTGGCGTGACGAGCCAGGCCTTTCTGTTTTCGCTTGGTTCGACGCGACCGGAGCATGGCGAGCCAGGGACGACGCGCTATGCCGGTCCTTGCGGACGGCCAGCAAGTCATCGCGGTGCGATGACCCTCCCGTTCGCTTTGGATGTTGGATGGGTTGAACACTGTACGGCGGCTGGTGGAGAGTAGGAGATGAGGTAACGAGTCCCCTCTCGTAAATTCGAAATTCGGAAATTAATCATGGACTCCTCACGTCGTCCCCTACTGCAGAATTCACCACCTCGGAGGTTGGCGCTTTCGCTTGTGAATTGGAAAAGCTCCACCCCGACAACGCCGATGGTCATCGCGAGCGGGTTGGCCGGCGCAACGGCGTGGTGAGAGGAGTGCCCTCCAAATTCATGTTTTCCTTTGAAATTCCACCCCGCACTGCGTCCATTTGACCCCAAATATCCGGCGAACCGTCCCTTATTTCTCAGGTTTCATCCAGTTTGTGTTAAATATAGGCAGTCGGCAGAGTGGTTGACCCGGTGCGAAATTTGGGGGTTGAAAGAAACCGATTATGAAAAAGTCATGGCGGCGGTTTTTTATCGGCAGCCCGTTGACAGGCGGTGGTCCCGCCCGTCAATTCGGATGCGGTCGACGCCGGCGCCATCAGGGCGTGTCGGGTCAGCACAACTGTAACCTCGAACCAGTAAAACCATTTTTTATATGAATACGTTTTCCCCCTTAGCCGATTCGAAATCACCCTGTGACACGCCGCCGCCGCGTTCGCTGCGCGTGCTTTGTATTGATGATGACGAGCTGGTCCTGGAGAGCATGAAAGATTTTCTCGCGCACTTCGGGCACCAGGTGGGGGTGGCCTCCGGCGGAAAGCGGGGGATAGAAGTGTTCTGCACCGCTATTCTAAAAAGCGAGCCTTACGATGTGGTCATCACCGATATGAACATGCCGGATGTGAGTGGCTACGCGGTGGCCCAGGCGATCAAGACCGAATCCCCCGACACACCCGTCATCCTGATAACCGGCGCGGGCAACACCAGTTGGGATGCCGGGTCAATCTCTGCGTCGGTGGACGCCACGGTCAACAAACCGGTGCGCATGAAGGAGCTGAACGACCTGCTCCTGCGGATGGCCGGACCAGCGTAGATCAAACGGGTTGCAGGTTGCCGCGGCGTGGAGTTTCCGCCTTCTCCCGCTATGGGGATTCGGCGCGACAAGGCGCGATGACCTTGCCTTTCGCATTGGACGCTGGACGCGTTGAACCTGGGACAACGGTGCCGTAGCTCCGTTCGAAGCGAAGTCTTGGAATTTTGACGGAGCCAGGTCATGGGTGGATGTTTTTCGGCAAAGATGCCGCGCTGACGGCGCTGAAACTTCGAGGCGTCGCGTCTTCACGCCCGGGCGTTGGAACATCGGGCATTTGTGCTCCCGCCCGCTTGCGCCGGCTCCCGAACCGTGTTTAATCTTCTCCCGACCGGCGTTCCCTTTCATCGGTTGAAACGCAAAGCCGTTGGCGCGCCGGTTCCAGTTGCAAAGGGAATTTTGATGAACGCAACCAATCTGCCGCCCAATTCGCCCTGGGAACTGGTGCACAACACTATCGTGGGGCGCATTTACAGCCACTTTGCCCACCAGGAAGCCTCCACCCTGACGCGCATCCTGCTCATCGTTGCCGTGGCCGTCATTGTGCATGTGCTGGTCAAACTCACCCGGCACCTCAGTGAATGGCTCATCAATAAAGGCCAGGCGCAGAAGAATCCGCTGGGCTTCGTGACGCAACAGCCGAAATTCATCACGCTCACCCGGCTCATCGTCAGCGGCGTCACCTTTGCCATCTACTTTCTCGCGCTGGGACTGGTTCTGCAGGAATTCGGCGTCAATATGAAGATCTATCTGGGGAGCGCCACGGTTATCGGCCTGGCCATCAGCTTCGGCTCACAGGGACTGGTCCAGGACATGGTGATCGGCCTGACCCTGATTTTTTCCGACGCGATGGACATCGGCGACCTGGTGGAAATTACCGGTGCCGCCACCGTCATCGGGCGCGTGGAGGAAATCGGGTTGCGTTTCACGGTGCTGCGCAATTTTTACAATCAGGTGGTGTTCATCCCCAACCGCACCATCGCCAATGTGAGCCGGTTCCCCGCCGGCGGCGTCTATGCCTATGCGGACATCCAGATTCCTGGCGGCGTTGACCGGCAGCAAGCCGTCCAGGCCGTGGCGAACGTGGCCCGGGGAATGTGGCGGCAATTCGGCGCGATTATTTTGAGCGAGCCGGTGCGCGGCGACGTGGAAACGGCGGAGGGCGGCGGCTGGAGCTTTGTCCGTGTCCACTTCAAAATCTGGCCCGGTCAGGGCAGCCTGATTGAGACGACGTTCCGCCAGCAGATGGTCAACGCGATGAAGACCTTCCAGCCGGACTACGCCGACTGGCAGGTGGCGGTGACATATCGTGCCATGACGGCGGGCAGGAAATAAACCCGTTCCCCGCCACCCGGGTGAGAATTATGTTGTTGGTGACCTCGAACAAGTCGAAGCGGTTGCTGCACGTCAGCTACATCGGACAGGTGCGGCCGGAGGAGTTTCAGCGCAATGGGCCGGACCTGACCGCGCAAGTGAAGGAGTTATCACCGGGTTTCCGGTTGCTGGCCGATTTCAGCCTGCTGGAATCCATGAGGCTGGATTGCGAGCCGGAACTGGGCCGGATGATGGAATTGATCGGGCAGGCGGGCGTGGGTTTGGTAGTGCGGGTCATTCCCGACCCCAGCAAGGACATCGGGATGAACATCCTGACGGTCTTTCATTACCGACATCGTCCACGGGTGGTCACCTGCAAGCGTCTGGCCGATGCGGCCAGGGAGCTGGGACTTTAAGATCCCGGTCAAGCGCCCCGGCTGAGGGCGGAGGCTGTCATCCCGCCCCGCCGGCCCGAATTTTGGAAATCCGGCGTTGACAGCCCGGCGGGTTTCTGGTTTTATCACTCCCCTTTTGCGAAGAATTTTATGTACGCCGTATTGGAAACCGGAAGCAAACAGTATCGTGTGGCCGCGGGCGACACGTTGGAAATCGAGCGTCTGGCCGTCAAGGCCGGCCAGCCCGTGACGTTTGACCGCGTGCTGCTGGTCAACCGCGACGGCCAGGTAAGCGTGGGCGCGCCCACGGTCGGCGGCGCGAGCGTCGTGGCCGACGTGGTGGAACACAAACGCGGCGAGAAGAAACTCACGTTCAAAATGAAACGCCGCAAAGGTTATCACAAAACCATCGGCCATCGCCAGGAACTGACGGTGGTGAAGATCAAAGAAATCAAAACCTGAAGTGACGTGTGGCGAGTGGCGGGTGACGTGAAATGTCATGTCCCGGCACTCGTCACCTGTCACTCGTCACCATTAACATTTATGGCACACAAAAAAGGTCAAGGCAGCGTCCGGAACGGCCGCGACAGCGTCAGCAAACGGCTCGGCGTAAAGGCGTTTGGCGGCGAATTTGTCACCGCCGGCAGTATCATCGTCCGCCAGCGCGGCACCAAATTTGAAGCGGGCCAGAACGTCGGCACCGGTCGCGACTGGACGCTCTTCGCGCTCACGGACGGCAAAATCGCGTTCGACAAGAACGGCCGCCGTGTGAATGTGAAGGCCGAACCCGCCGCGAAGAACTGAACGGCGCAGATGAATTTCCCGGCGAGGCCCAGGCCTCGCCTTTTTTGTTTCTTCATTTCTTAATCATAATCTTGCTCTTAAGCTTACCCGGCGGCGGAGATTAAGATTACGATTAAGAGCAGGATTAAGAGCGGGAAGCATGTTTGTTGACGAAATCAAAATTTACGCGCGGGCGGGGCACGGCGGCAAAGGCTGTGTCGCGTTCCAGCGCGAGAAGTTCCGGCCCAAGGGCGGCCCGAGCGGCGGCAACGGCGGCAACGGCGGCAGCGTGATTTTGCAGGCCGACCACGACCTCAACAATCTTATCGCGCAGTACTACCAGCCCCGTCTCATCGCGCCGGACGGCCAGCCCGGCCTGGGCAAAGGCATGGACGGCCACGCCGGCAAGGACCTCATCGTGAAGGTGCCGTGCGGCACACTCGTCTGGCGGTTGTCCAGGAGCGGAGAAAATCCCCTCTCCCGGTCCGGCGAGCGGGACCACCCTCACCCCGCCAGGCGGGGAGAGGAACGGGGCGGGGGGTCGTCACAACCTATGCTTGCGACCAGTGTGAGCCAACGGCCATTGATTCGCAGTGCCGGTGGTGTGATCGCTCAGGAAATTGATTTGTCGGCGGAACCCGCGGACCCGGTCGCCGGCGCAACCCGCAAAAGTGGGCTGATGGCTGATCTCACCCAACCCGGCCAGCAATTTGTCTTGTGCCGGGGCGGGCGCGGCGGCCTGGGCAATCGCAATTTTGCCACCGCCGCGCGCCAGACCCCGCGTTTCGCGCAGCCGGGCGAGCCGGGCGGGGAAGGCGATTTTCTTCTGGAACTGCGCATTATCGCGGAGGTCGGGCTGGTCGGCTATCCGAACGCCGGCAAGTCCACGCTGCTCACGGCCATTTCCAAGGCGCGGCCCAAAATTGCGCCGTACCCGTTCACGACGCTACATCCGCAAATCGGCATCGTCGAATATGGCGATTTCCACCGGCTCACGGTTTGCGATGTGCCGGGCTTGATTGAAGGCGCGCATCAAAACGTCGGGCTGGGCCACGCGTTTCTGCGCCACATCGAGCGGTGCAAAATTCTCGTGCTGCTGCTGGACATGGCCGGCACGGACAACCGCGCGCCGTGGGACGATTACCAAAAATTGCTCAGCGAACTGGAGCTTTACGGCCCGGCGCTGCTCAAAAAGCCGCGCCTCGTCGTGGCGAACAAAATGGACGAAGCCGTCGCCGGGAAAAATCTGAAACAGTTCAAAAAGCAGATTAAAAAAGTTTCCGTGCTGCCGATTTCCGCCGCCTTCGGCGAAGGCCTCGACCAATTCAGGAAAATGATTCGCCGGGCGGTGGAGGAAACGGCGAAATAATTTTGGAGTGCGGTGACATGTCACCGCTTTCAAAGCGCCGACGTGTCGGCGCACTCCAAAAACCGCATCAGACTGTCGCCGTGCTTGAGCGTTTTTACTTCGCGCCACAACCCGGCCATTTCCAGCGTGTCGCGTTTGGTATGGCCGAGGATGAATCGTCCGCCCGGTGCCAACAGCCTGGGCAGATGGGGATCATCGAGCAGTCGTTGCGCCAGGGAAGTCGAACGGCGGCCGACATTTTTTTCGCCGTAAGGCGGGTCGGCCAGAATCAAATCGAATTGCCGCCTGTTTTCCGCCAGTTGTTGCATCGCCACAAACACGTCCTGCATGCGGATCTCGAGCGCGGCGTCAACATTCGCCGTGTGCGCATTGGCGCGGATGAATTCGGCATGCTTGTGTGATTTCTCGATGCACAGTGCCGAAGCTGCGCCGCGGCTCAGGCAGTCGAGGCTCAACGCGCCGGAACCGGCGAACAATTCCAGCACGCGCGCGCCCACGACCCGTGCGGCGAGGCTGTTGAAGACCGCCTGCTTAACGAGGTCGGGCGTCGGACGCACGTCGAGTCCCTTTGGGACTTTGAGAATCCGCCGCGCCGCCTGGCCGCCGGTGATGCGCATGGGGAAAGTTTAACCACGAAATACACAAAATACACGAAAGCAAAATCCTTCGTGTGGTTCGTGTATTTCGTGGTTTTATCCTTGTTTGAAAATCTCGCCGAAGAACAGCTTCAGGTATTCCCACGAGCGTCGGTCGGCGCGCTCGTTGTAGGCCGCGCCTTTGGAATTGTCATTGCCCGCATTCCATTGGGTGAAGGCGTGAACCGCCCCGCCGAATTTAACCAACTGCCAGTCCACCCCGCCGTCGCGCATTTGCTGCTCAAACGCGGCGAGGTCTTGTGCCGATATGCCCGGGTCGTCCGCCCCGTGCAGCACCAGCACTTTGCATTTGATGTTCCGGCCGTCCGCCGGATTCAGCGCGTCGAGTCCGCCGTGAAAGCTGACCACGCCGTTTAATTTCGCGCCGCTGCGCGCCAGTTCCAGCACGGTCGTGCCGCCGAAGCAGTAGCCGATGGCGGCGAGGCGTTTTGGGTCAACCCGCGGCTGCCGCCGCAACGCGTCCAGCCCGGCGTTGACGCGGGCGCGCAGCAACTGGCGGTCTTGCTTGTATTTGCCCGCCTGGGCGGCGGCTTCCTCCCGCGTTTGGGGGCGGACGCCTTTGCCATAAATGTCGGCGCAAAACGCGACGTAACCGAGTTGCGCCAGCATTTCGGCGCGTTTCTTTTCATAATCGGTCAACCCCATCCATTGATGCACCACGAGCACGCCGGGCCGCGCGCCCTGGATGGCGTCGTCCCAGGCGACGAACCCTTCGAACGCGGTGCCGCCCTGTTGATATTCAACCGTTTTGGTCTGGATGGCCGCACGCATCGTCATGGTGCAACAACTTAAAACAAGTAAGCCGGGAATCAAATTTTTCATGGCGGTTCACGAATAAACCACTGCCGGTCGAAATGCCAGCCCGTTGATGGCGTCCCGCTTTCGACTTTTCGCAACGTGAAAACGTGCTATACTCGTCCGCATGTTTCGGACGCAGGATTTACACGTCAAAGAAATCGTCCGGCTGCTGACGCCGCGGGAATTGAAGGCGCAATTGCCGGCGCCCAACGCCGTGAACGCCACGGTGGCGCGCAGCCGCGAGCGGATCATCCGCATCCTGCGGCAGGAAGACCCGCGGCTGTTGGTCGTCGTCGGGCCGTGCTCAATCCACGACGAAAAGGGCGCATTGGAGTACGCCACGCGCCTGAACGCGCTCCGCCAGGAATTCGCTGGTCGCCTGGAAATCGTCATGCGCGTCTATTTTGAGAAACCGCGCACAACCATCGGCTGGAAGGGTTTGATCAACGACCCGCACCTGGACGGCTCGCAGGACATCGAGACCGGTTTGAAAATCGCGCGGCGGCTGTTGCTGGAAATCGTCGGTCTGGGACTGCCGGCGGCGACGGAATTTCTTGACCCGATTGTGCCGCAATACACGGCGGACCTGGTGACGTGGGCGGCGATAGGCGCGCGCACCACGGAATCGCAGACGCACCGCGAAATGGCCAGCGGCCTTTCGATGCCCGTCGGCCTGAAAAACAACACGGACGGCAGCCTGCAATCGGCCGTGGAAGCGATGGGCGCGGCACGGCATCCGCACAGTTTTCTGGGCATTGACCAGGACGGCGTCACGGCCATCGTGCGCACGACGGGCAACCCGCACACACACATCGTGCTGCGCGGCGGGCGCACCCAGACCAATTACGACGCGGCCAGCATCCGCGCCGCGGAGGAAAAATTGAAGTCGGAAAACCTGCCGCCGGTGCTGATGGTGGATTGCAGCCACGCGAACTCCGGCAAACAATTCGCCAAACAGGAGGACGTGTGGCGCAGCGTCATCCGGCAGCGCGTCGAAGGCACGCGCTCGCTCATCGGCCTGATGGTCGAAAGCAATATCAACGAAGGCAACCAGCCGTTTCCAAAAAACCCGAAGGACCTGCGCTACGGTGTGTCGCTCACCGACTCGTGCATCAGTTGGGAAACCACCGAACGGATGCTGCGCTGGGGTTACGAAACGCTGGGGAAATTATCGGAGCTGACGGCCTCGGCGGCGTAACCTGCGTTATTTTTGATTTACGATTTACGATATACGATTTACGTGCACATTCGTATTGTGGACAGATTCGTAAATCGTAAATCGAATATCGTAAATATCGGACTACGGCCAGGTCCAGCTATAGGGAAAACTCAACCGATAAAACTGTGCTGGACCGGAGGTCGGGACAAAAACGGATAACGTATCATTGGTGCTGGGGAAATTGGTCACCGCCGTCCAGTTCGTCAGCGCCAGATTCGTGCTGCCTTGCACGATGCCGTTCAGGCCGACCGGCACATTGGCCAGATTCAATTGATTGGTGCCGTTCGATGAGGTGATTTGGCCGAATTGCACCGGCGCGATGAGTTGTTCGACAAGGTCAGCCATGATGGCATGAACTTTTGCCGTTGGGTCAGTTGCATCCCAGAAGATGTAATTTGTGCCCGGACCGTTCGGGGACTTGTTTACCAATGAAGGGTCTTCCAGTGCATCAACGCTCTGTCCACCGGAAAGCGCGTTGGTCACTCCGTAGGCAGTGGGATTCGCCAGAATGTTGTCGAGCAGGGAGAAAAAGTCTGGCTCGTAAATGATAAGACCGGGGCACGAGACCATTGCATTGCTTAACATGGGGGTAAAAGCGGTATTGAAATTAGTGATCATTTGGCGGATGAAACTCTTGTTGGCGGAAGAGATTAGGTCGTATTCCGGAATCTCAGTAATGTCCACGGCATTCGGCATGATCAATGTGCGGACGCCTTTGGCGTAATACAAATTTGTGACGGCTAGCCACTCGTTGGTCAGAGACCGATTGATGGCGTTGGTCCATTGAGTTATATTCGTCCCGTAGGAAGGGTAAATAGAACCCATGTAATCAACAAAATCGGCGTCATTGACCCAGACGATGAACAAGGCATTTGAGGCATTGGTTGGCGCGTTAAAGGCACTGACATTCGCCACCAGACCCATGCTCGTATTAGTGCTGGCATCGTAATAATACGACCAGTTGTTGCTGGAATAGGACCAGTTGGTGCTGGAAGCGGACAGGTTG
>Ga0335077_10007734_pt1 | contig 13304 bp, 9 predicted proteins | sample Lox_Sample_31_FD_207151 | JGI IMG/M metagenome (GOLD analysis project Ga0335077, IMG submission 207151) | Soil microbial communities from Loxahatchee National Wildlife Refuge, Florida, United States - Lox_Sample_3.1 | ecosystem: Environmental > Terrestrial > Soil > Wetlands | place: USA: Florida... | reverse complement strand
GTGCTGACCGCGATGACGTGATCCGCATCGGTGGCGTGCAGCATCCCCAGCAGAAAACCCACCACGACGATGGGCAAAGAATTCACTCGTGGCGCTCCTCGACCCTGTTCCGACTATCGTACGTTTTTGCAAATTGTAGGACGCTACCCTGCAACAGCGCGCGTCGTCAAGGCAGATCTTGATGCGACGCCCGTCTCGCCAGCGGGCGTCAGGTCGGTTCCAGGCGCCGCCTGATCCAGGGCGCGCGCCGGACCGCGACATCGAGCAGATAGGAGAACAACGCCGCGGCGGCAAGCCACGGCCATAGAGCCCGCCGCGTCTGGCCGCGGTCGCTGCCGGGATCGAAAATCTCGGCGCTGCTCGGTGCGAGCTTCCCGCCGGTCTGTTCAGCCAACGCGCGCAACAGCGCGACATTGGGCAGCGCGCTGCGGTATTCGTCCGGGTAGGAAAAATAGAGGCGCTGGATCCCGGCCCTGCGCGCTGCTTCCTGCGTGATGCCGCCGCCGGATTCGAGCTCGAAGGTGAAAGGCTGCGGGCCAGCGCTGCCCAGCGCGATCGTTCCCGCGTACGCGCCGGGCGCCCTCTGGCGCAGGTGCAGCGCTCCAACGGCATTCCCAGGGTGCCGCACGCGTAGGATCGGTGCAAGACCATTGCGCCAGCTCCCGTCAGGGCTCATCACGTCCAGCGTGATGTGCGCATCGCTCGCCTCTCGCGTCACCCTCAAGCGCAGAGCCTCGCTGGTGTCCCGCCGAAGAATATCTCGCACCACCTGCCCCCAGAATGTCCCGTAGCCCTCCCACAGCAGCCAATCGACGGCCCAGCGATTCTTGACGTCGGACGCGAACACCATGGTTCGTCCCAGCCCGTATTGCCAGCGCACCAGAAGCGGCGCACCAGAAGGGGATGCCAGCAGCACCTCGGCATCCGCGCGCGCCTTGGTGCTGGCGAAGCCTCGTAGCATCGGCGCCCGGGCGAAGTCGATGCCGCGCAGGGCTTCGAGTCTGCGCTTGACCACCGGACGGACCGGCTCCTCGATGAGGGTCGTGCGCGAGGCGTCTTGCGCGTCGTGCACGAAAATCTGCGGCACGGAACCCGGGTCCTCCGCGTAGTAGGCGCGGCCCTTGCCCCAGCGCGCGATGTCCGACATCAGCTCGCGGTTGGCGTCGGCGCCGACGGCAACGGTGGAGACGCTGATGTGTGCTTCCACCATGCGTTTGAGCAGGCGCTCGAAATCGCCCGGCGCGGTATCCCCGTCGGACAGCAGTATCACGTGGCGGCTCTTGGGTTCGGCCCTCTCGAGCCAGCGAAACGCCGTTGCCAGCGCCGGATAGATGCTGGTCTGGCCGCTGGCCTGGATGTGGTCGATGAGGTCCTCTGCGCGGCGCCGGCTGCGCACGGGCTGCAACGGCACGGTATCGTGCGGTCGCGAGTCGAAGGCGATGACGCCGAACTGGTGCTGCTCCTCCAGCATCGCCAGCACCGCCCGGGTAGCCGCCTTCGCCAGCTCCATGCTGCGCCCCTTCATGCTATAGGAGCGATCCAGGCAAACCACCAGCGCCAGGTCCTTGCGCTTCTCCTGCGCCTTGAACTCGACCGGCAGGAGCCGCTCGAGCGCGGTTTCCGAGAACCCCGACTGCCCGTACGTGGTCTCGCCACCGGCGTACAGCAGTCCGCCGCCCTGGTCGCGTACGTAGCTCTCCAGCGCCCGCATGTGCGCGTCGTCCAGAGCGCTGCGCGGCACATCGCTCAGGATCACGGCCTGGTAGCGGGACAGCTCGCTCACACTCAGGGGCAAACCTGGACCCGGCGTTACCGTGACGTCCACGCCCTCGCGGGTCAGAGCCTCTCGGAGATACCCGGCGTTCTCGGTCTGCCCTTCGGCGTACAACACCTGCGCGCGTGGCGCCACCCAGGCGGTCACGGTCAGGCGGTCGTTCTCGGGCACCGCGTCGCCCTCCGCTTTGACCTCGGCGGTGATGTCCACTGCGCCGCTCTGCCGAACCCGCGTGTGGAACACGAACTGGCTCACGCCGGGTGCCAGCTGGGTAGCGCGGCGGCCCAATTCACCGGCCCCGCCGTACAGGCGCAGCGTCGCGCGTGCGCTGCTCTCGCTCACCACGCGCACCGTTACCGGAACCGGTTCGTCGCGCCTGATGTCGGGGGGGAGGTCTATCGCTTCGATCCATGCATCGCGCCGCGCCTGCGACGGCGCGGGGAAGGCGTACACGCGGACGCGTTGCGCCTGCAGGCGTGGCAGCACGCGCCATAGGTCGCCCAGCGTGGCGTTGCCGTCGGTCATGAGCACGAGGCGGTCGATACGGTCCGGGTCGAATCCGAGCAGCGCTTCGTCCAATGCGAGCTCGATGTTGGTTGCGCCCTGCTGGAGCGCGGTGGCGGCACCCGAGTCGGAAGTGACCGCTACCTGGGGCACTTGGTCGAGGTCACGGACCGATATCGGCCGCTGCGCGAACACGACGTAACGCGCCAAGGCCGGCGCGTGCTCGCGGTTGGCGCGCCCGATCCATTCCAGCGCAGACTGTACAAACCCGGGTGCAACGCTGCGCGAGACATCCAACACGTAGACCACCGAGATGTCGCGCGAACCCGCTCGCCATATCGGTTGCATGAGGGCCAAGACCAGCAGCAAGAAGGTCAGCGCGCGCAGCGCGCTCGCCACGGCAATGTGTCGCGGTCCGAGGTTCGTGCTCGAACGCCGTCCCAGCCACCAGATCGACGCGAGCAGCAGGAGCAGCGGCAGGGGCCAAAGCGCCTCGAACGTGAGCATGTGTGCGTGACTCGTGATTCGTGACTCGTGATTCGTGATTCGTGACTCGTGATTCGTGATTCGTGATTCGTGATTCGTGATTCGTAAGAGTCTAGTTCACGGCTTCGCCTCTGCCTCGCTCACACCGTCAACCGCCGGTTGTAGGTCCACCACTCCAGCACCACGAGCAGCGCGGCGACGAGCAGCAGGGCGAGCCACGGCGTGATCGGCCAGGGCCGAGGCTGCAAGCCGGGCACGGCCTGCTGCGGTGGCAGGCGGCTCGCGTTGATCGCCGTGACGGACGGGTCCGCAACGTTCACCGCCACGCGCACGCGGCGGTCCCGCGCGATGGCCGTATACAGCCCCGGCCGTTCCAACTCGGCGAACGTGGCACCGAGCATCTCACGGGTCGCGACTCCATGCCCTTGCAGATCGACGACCTTTGCACCCGTCACAGGCAGCCTCACTTGGGCGGGACCGGACTTCAGTGCGAGCGGCTCTCCCGTCATCCAGTCCACGACATTGCTCAGAAATACCGGGAGACCAGGCTGCAACGGCAAGTTCGAGTCTCCTAGCGAGAAGGCGACCTCCACCCAGCGCGGGCCGGAGGCCGAGGCGAGGATCAGCGGCCGTCTGCTCGCGTCGGTGGCGAGCACTTGCGTCTGCGTGCCGGCGCGGATCGCGAGCGCGTGCTCAACGAACACGTCGCGCAACGACAGGCCCTCGGTTACGGGGTGGCCGCGCACCCACGCCGCTACCGCGGTCGCTCCCAGGTCACCCTCCAAAGCGGGCAGCCAATCTGCTGGCGGGGGGCGAAACAGCAGCGCAGGGACGCCGGGCAGGCGCGCAGGCGCGTAGCGGTCAAACACCCAGACGTCGATCCCGCTGCGCGCATTCATTCGCCGTGCCGGCACGATGCGCACCTGTGTGCGGGGCAGGAGGCGCAACGAACGTTCGAGAAAGGAATCGCCCGCCGTGACCAGCCCGACGCGGACCACCTTGCTCGTTGGCAGATACGCGTACGCGACGTCGTCGGCCGCGAAAGCGTCGTACTGTGAGCCGACCGAAGCCTGCAGCGGCCCGCTTTCGAAGGCGGAGACGTCCAATGTCTCGCTCGCTACCGCCCCGCCGGGGATGTCCAGCACGCGGACGATCGGGGCGTGGCCCGCACCCGCCACTTGCAACTCGACCCGCTTCGCCCCCAGTGAGGCGTTGAGCACCTCGACGAACGCCTGGTGCCGACGCGCATCGCGCGGTACCGCTCGGACGTCGAACGCGGTGATGCCTACGTTGTCTGCGGCCTGGAACACCGACAGAATCTCTACGCCCTGCGGGACCGGCACAGCAGCAACGCCGTCTGTCACGAACACTGCGCGCGCGTCGGCGCCATCCGCCCGCAAGACGCCCGGAAATACAGGCTCGCCCCCGGGCACTACGCGCAGGCGGTCAAGCGTCTCCAGTGCCGCCTCAGGCTCCTCGAACCGCGGCGATGCGATGGTCCGCTGCGTATCGGCCACGAGGTAGCGGCTGCCAGCGGCACCCGCGCGGACGATATCGCGCGCCCGCTCTTGAGCATGTTCCCAGCGCATCTTGCCATCCGAGGTCAGGGTGGCGAGCGTCGCTGAGTTGTCGAGCACCAGTACCACGCGCGCGGCCGCCCCGCCGAACGCATCCGGCTCGGGGCGGGTGAGTGCCAGCGCCATGGCCAGCGCGATGGCCGCGGCCAGCAGCAGCGAGATCCACCAGCGCAGGCGGTCCGGCGTGCGGTCGCGGCTGCGCAGTACGCGCCGCCAGACCAAAGTCGAGGCCACGACGAGCCGTCGCGGCGAGGGCTTGAGCAGAAAGAGCAACACCACCGCCAACGCAACGGCCGCCAGCAGGGCGAGCTGGGGCAGCGCCCAAAGGTTCATCGCGGCGGCCTCGGCTGCGAGCTCATCGCAGCAACCCCTGTTGACGCAACAGCTTCAGAGTGAGGTGCTCGAGCGGGACCTCGGTCAGCGCCTGAAGATAGGCCCAGCCGTACTTGCGGCAATAAGCCTCGATGTCGTGCTCATTCCGCTGGAACGCTTCACGATAGGCTGCGAGCAGACTCGGCGTGAGATCCAGCTCGCTGGCCACGCCGTCCTCCGCGTCGACCAGCACCACCTCTTCCGGCAGCCGAGGCTCACGCTCTTCGGGACTGATGACATGGATCACTGCCGTTTCATGGCGCAAGCGGCGTAGCAACGCAAAGCCCGGCTCGATCCCGTCCGGGTCGAGAAAATCGGAGATCAACAACACCAAGCCGCGCGTGCGCGGCAAGCTGAAGAAGCGCCGCAACGCCGAGTGCAAGCCGGTCTGACCGCCGGGTCGGATACTCTCCAGAAAACGGAACGCCTGAGGCGCTTGACTCTTGCCGCGGCGCGCAGGCAGCGCCTGCACTGCTGCGTCGGCGAACGACACGAGATTGACCCGGTCATGGCTCAGCAGCGCCACATAGCACAGCGCCGCGGCAAGCTTGCGCGCGCAGTCGAACTTGCCGGGTGTTCCGAAGTCCATGGACCGGCTGGCATCGACAAACAAATAGACGGGCAGGTCGGCTTCTTCCTCGAACAGCTTGAGGATGAGCCGGTCCATGCGCAGGTAGGCGCTCCAGTCGATGTTGCGGATGTCGTCGCCGGCGCTATACGGGCGGAAATCGGTGAATACCATCCCGCTGCCCACGCGGCGCGAGCGATGTGCGCCCTTCAGCTGCCCATACACCGGGCGGCGCATGACGAGCGACAGGACCTCGAGCTTGTGCAGGAAGCTCTCGTCTAGCAGAGCGCCGGGATTCGCCAAGTTGTGCAGCCTGGAGGAGGACGTGCGCGGACCAGCTAGCCGGACGGGCCCGGCATCCTGTGGAGGATGTCCTCGAGGATGAGGTCCGGGTCTACCCCCTCGGCCTCGGCATCGAAGTTGAGCAGGAGGCGGTGGCGCAATGCGTTGATGGTCACCGCGCGGATATCCTCGGCCGCCACGTACAGGCGATCGTTGATCAGCGCGTTCACCTTCGCGCCCAGAATCAACGCCTGTGTGCCGCGCGGACTGGCGCCGAAGCGCACGAAGCGCTTGGTCATGTCCGAAGCCAGCTCGCTCTCGGGGTGCGTCGCGAGCGTCATCCGGATCGCGTAGTCCTGCATCGGGCCGGCCACCGGGATCGAGCGCACGGTATCGCGCATCTCCAGGATCTGGCCCTGGCCAAGCACTCGCTCGACTTGCGGCTCGTGCGTCTTGGTCGTGCGCTCCAGGATATCGTTCAGCTCCACCGCGCTGGGAAAGCCGAGCTTGAGCTTGAAGAAGAAACGGTCCAGCTGGGCCTCGGGCAGCAGGTAGGTGCCTTCCATCTCGAGCGGGTTCATGGTGGCCAGCACGAAGAAGGGCTGCTGCAGCGGATGGGTCTGGCCCCCGGCGGACACGCTATTCTCCTGCATAGCCTCGAGCAGCGCCGATTGGGTCTTAGGTGTCGCGCGGTTGATCTCGTCGGCCAGCACTAGGTTCGCGAAGATGGGCCCGGGCTGGAACTCCATGAACTTTTTGCCCGTGTCGGTCTCGCGCACGATGGTGGTGCCGACGATGTCGCCGGGCATGAGATCCGGGGTGAACTGGATGCGCGAGAACTTGAGGTGCAGGACGTCCGCCAGCGTCTGCACCAGCTTCGTCTTGCCGATCCCCGGGATGCCCTCGAGCAGCACGTGGCCGCGTGCCAGCAAACAAGTCATGATGCCGACGATGTTGTCCTGGTTGCCCACGATGATGCGGGAGACCTCGTCGCGCACCAGGCGGAAGTTGTCCTGGAAAACCGCGATCCGACGATGCACTGCGACGGTCATGGCGGAGCATCCTGGCGCTGGGCCGTGAAGTAGTCCTTGACGATCTGGCGGTGACGGACGGAAACGCCGTCGAGGGCTGCGGACTGGCCCAGCGTGAATCGCGCAGCAGCGCGCACGTCCTCGAGCTCGAGAGTGGATTTCTGCTGCCGGCTGTCGGCGTAGAACCAGCTCTTCGCAGTGCCCTGGTCTTCCGACTGCCGTTGCCCGGCGATCGCCTCTTGCTTGAGCTGCACCGCGAGCGGCGTAACCTTCGCTCCCAGCACCGGATCGGCCCGAGAGTCGCCCAAGGCCGAACCCGTCTTACTGCTTTCCTGCTGCTCAGACGCCGTGGTCTCCCTCGCCACCGCCGTGGTGCGGAACATCATTCCGCCGGGCATGCTGGTCTGTCCGCTTTCAGGGGCGGGCGTGCTGTTCTGAGCCGCCTGCCGGCCGAAGCGGCCCGCGGACAGCTGTGAGCGCTGCGCCACTGCCAGTTGCAGCCGCTGCAGCGTTCGCGCCGCCTGGCTCAATTGGTCTTGCACCTCGAGCTGCTGCGCGATCTGTTGCAGCCGGTCGACCGCCTGCCTGCCCGCCGCGCTGGCGGCCCCGTTTTGCTCCGCCTGGTCCTCGCCCCTGGCCGCCTCGTTGAGCAGCCGTTCCAACTCCTGTTCTTCGTCGCCCGGGCTGGAGGAAGCAGCGTCGTCCTGGTGACCGGTCGAATCATTCGACCCCGCCACCTGCTGCATCGACCTCGCCGCCCCTGCGGCGTCTCCTTCCCCGAGCGCTCGCGCAACTTCCTCCAGCCGTTTGTTGCCGCGCAGTTTGTCCGCCAGCCTGTACAGGCCTTCCCTCCTCGAGGCGGCCTGCACCTCCTGCTGTTCGATCGCCCGCTGCGCCTCGGAAAGTGCGCGCTGCTTTTCCTCGCCTGTGGCCGTCTTGCGCTCATACACGTCAAGCGCCTGCTGCAGCTTCTTCGCGGTGGCCTCATCCCGCGTCTGGCCGATCAGCTCGCGGAGCAGCTGGACTTGAGCCGCCTGCGCTTCGGGCAGGGCCTCCACCACCGACGCGTCCGACGGAGGCGCCAGCGGCGGCACGAGCCAAGCCGCCACGATGAGCAAGACGGCGGCCGCAGCGCCGACCAGCTCGCGCCGCTCAAGGCGCAAGGGAAACAAGGCCGCCGCGTTGAGATCCCGCGCGGAGCGCGCCGCACGCGCCACCTGGGCGTCGATCCAGGGGGAGGGGATCGGGTGCTGCACAAACCAGTGGGCGGTCGTGAGTTCGTCCTTGAGTCCCGCGCGCGCATCGGCCGAGGTCGCAGCCACGTCCAGCGTGCAGCGGGCCACGAGCACACTGCGCGCTAGCAGAAACAGGCCCGCCACCCACAGCAACAGCGCGGCGAGCACGGCAACAGCGACGACCGCCGGGGCGCGCCCCGCGAAGAGATGCAGCACGCGCCACAACAGCACCGCTACCACGATCATCGCCCAAACGGTAGCGCCGTCGTGCAGCGCGCGAGTCAGTCGGAGGCGGCGCCGCACCAGCTCGAGCGCCCGTAAGATGACTTCCTGATCGGACATGTCGACACGATTGTAGCCCACACGCCGTCGCTTGCGATCCGACTGAGCGCGGGAAACTGGACCCGCAGACCATCGCGCGCGGATCAGCCTGGGGTAACATCCGGCGCAGCGCACGTGACAGCCGACCACACCCAATGCCACCGCCGCTACTTCGCGCCCTCGGCAGCCTGCTTCTGGCGGCGGTCCTCGCTCCAAGCATCGTGGGCGCGGCCGATCGGCCGAACATCCTCTACATCACGGTCGACGACCTCGGCTGGAAGGATGTGGGCTACCACGGCGGCGCGGTGTTGACCCCGACGCTGGATCGTCTTGCCGCCGAGGGCGCGCGGCTGGAGCAATTCTACGTACAACCGTTTTCCTCGCAGACTCGAGCCGCGGCGATGACCGGCCGATACCCGATGCGTTATGGCCTTCAAACCCTGCAGATCCAGTGGTTCAGCCGATTTGGTGTGCCATCCGACGAGCGCCTGATGCCCGAGGCGTTGAGGGAGGGCGGCTATTACACGGCGTTGATCGGCAAGTGGCAATTGGGGCACGCCAACCGGAGCCAGTGGCCTACGCACCGCGGTCTGGATTATTTCTATGGCCATCTCGCGGGCGAGATCGACTACTTCAGAAAGACCAATCGTGGTGGCCGACCCGACTGGCGACGCAACGAGAAGTCGGTGAAAGAGGAAGGCTATGCCACGGCCCTGCTCGCTCGAGAGGCGGTCGGGTTGATCAGCCGGCACGATCTTTCCAGACCGCTGTTCTTGTGGCTTGCCTTCGCCGCACCGCAGGCGCCGCTGCAGGCGCCCCCCGAATGGCTGCAGCGCTATCCGGACGTCACCAACGGCGAGCGGCGTACCTACCGCGCCATGATCAGTGCGCTCGACGCCGCGATCGGCGACGTGCTTGCCGCGCTCGAGCGACGCGGCATGCGCCGCGATACGCTGGTCGTGTTCCACAGCACAACCGGCGGCGCACTGCCAACCAAGTATCCCGCAGGCGATGGCGACGCCCGGGCGACCGCAGCGGACAACGGTCCTCTCCGCGACGGCAAAGGCAGCCTCTACGAGGGAGCGCTGCGGGTCGTCGCCATCGCAAGCTGGCCGGGCAAAATCGAGCCGGGTGTGGTGCTGGAAGCGATCCACGCGGTGGACCTGTACCCGACGCTGCTGAAGCTGGCGGGCGCGAAGCAGGATCAGCCAAAGCCGCTGGACGGAATCGATGTGTGGCCCGCCATCGGCGAGCGCAAAGCGCTATCCCGGAAAGAGCTCCTGCTCAACGTCGAGGATTTCCGCGGCGCCATCCGCATGGGCGAGTGGAAGCTGATCCGCGTCGCCACGCTGCCCAGCCGCAGCGAGCTATACAACCTCCGGACGGATCCGTCGGAGGAAGACAATCAGGCCGAGCGCGAGCCGGCGCGGTCGCAGGCGATGCTCGAACGCTTATCCGAGTATGCATGGGAGATGGCACCGAGCCTATATGTGGATGAGATGTCCCACCCGCACAGCACCGATATGCCCATATACTGGTACGACAATCCGGCGCGGCCTTGACGTTTTGCGGTCCGCCGGGTGGTGAACGCCTCGGCGAACCGGGGCGCACCGGAGCATACGGTGGCCCGCTGGCCTGAAACCTGCTCGGGGTCATCGGGTCGGTGCTCTCGAGTTGGATCCGAGGCTAGACGGGAAGAAATTTCTACTGAAAACGAGGAGTTACAGGATGTCTGTGCTGGATATCGCGATGGCCGGCGGCGTCGTCCTCTTAGTGGTCCTGATCGTCTTGCGCAAGAAGACGCGCTAGAGTAGGCGGTTCCGTCTGTTGCCAACCCGTCCGTTACCGCCCTGAGGCGTCTTACGGCGGGTTCCCCGTTTTCGCATCTGCCGGTGGCAAAGCCCGCTGCTGGGCTTGCCATCTTCCCGTGCGGCCGGTCGCTTCGGCCGTCTCGAAGCTCGTCACGGCCCGAACCATCGTGACCTGTGGGCGTCCCTCGCGCACCTCGACCAGCGACTTAGAGCGCGTCACGCCCGTCAGGGCGACGCCCTGAACTTTGATCGTCTCCCGTAGCGTGCTGGTGACCTCGGCCTGACTGGCACCCGGCGCGAGCGGCACGCGGGTGGTCTCGCGCTGGAAGTCTGAGCCTTCCGCTAGCACCGCCTCGCTCCGCAGATAGGCGGCGTACTCGCTCTTGTTGAGGCGCTTGAACTGCATGGCCTGGGGCAAGCGATACTCGACCTCGACCACTGCATCGTGGGTCAGCAAAGCGAGCATGGCGTCGCTCACCCGGGCAGGAAGTCGAAATCGCAGCCCAGGTCGGCCTGGGTGACGTGCTCGGCATACAGTCTTGCGTAGCCACGCTCGGGCACAGGCGGCGGGGGAAGCGCGGCTCGACGCACGACCAGTTCCTCGTCGCTCACCAGGAGCTCGAGCCTGCGCTCCCGGACCGAAAGCCGGATGCGATCGCCCGACCTGACCACCGCCAGCGTCCCGCCCGAAGCCGCATCCGGGGTCACGTGCAGCACCACGGTCCCGAACGCGGTGCCGCTCATCCGCGCGTCGGAGATGCGCACCATGTCCTTGACGCCGGCCTGGGCCAGTTTCTTTGGAATCGGCAGGTAGCCGGCCTCAGGCATCCCCGCCGCGCTGCGGGGGCCGGCGTTCTTGAGGACCAGAAAATCCTCGGCGCTCACCCGGAGGGCCGGGTCGTCAATGCGCGCGGCGAGGTCTGCGAGCGATTCGAACACCACTGCCCGGCCTTCACGCTCGAACAGGCTCGCGTCTGCGGCCGAGCGCTTGAGAATAGCGCCGCGCGGAGCCAGGTTGCCGAACAGCGCCACCAGCCCGCCGGAGGCCGAGATCGGGTTGTCGCGTGCGCGAATTACGCCACGGTCGACGTAGACCGGTGGCGAGCGCAAACGCTGGCCCAGCGTCTCGCCGCTCACGGTGACGCAGTCGTGGTGGAGCACATCGCGCAGCTCCCACAACACCGCGCCCAGCCCGCCGGCCGCGTGTAAGTCCTGCAGGTAATGCGCCCCGGTCGGCTTGAGGTCCACCAGCACCGGGGTCTCGTCCGACAGGCGGTTCAGCCGTTCGAGCGACACCGGCAGCCTGCAGCGCCCGGCGATGGCGGTGAGATGAATGATCGCGTTGCTGGAGCCCCCGATGGCAAGCAGCACACGCAGTGCGTTCTCCACCGATTGCGGCGTGATGATCTGGCTCGGTAGCGGTCCGCCCGATTGGGCCATTGCGGCGGCACGCAAGCCGGTGGCCTCGGCCATGCGCAAACGATCGGCGTGCACAGCCGGGATAGCGGCGCTGCCCGCCAACCCCATGCCCAGCGCCTCGGTGATGCATGCCATCGTGCTGGCCGTGCCCATCACCGCACAGGTACCGGCGGTGGTGGCAAGGTTGCCCTCGATTTCGTCGATCTCGTCACGCCCGACGCCGCCTGCGCGGTAGCGGGCCCAAAAGCGCCGGCAGTCCGTGCACGCACCCAACCGCTCGCCGCGCCAAGACATGGCCATCATCGGTCCGGTTACGAGTTGGACCGCTGGCTGGCCCGCCGAAGCGGCACCCATGAGCTGAGCCGGGACCGTCTTGTCGCATCCGCCGATCAGCACCACCGCGTCCATGGGCTGCGCGCGGATCATCTCCTCCACGTCCATCGACATGAGGTTGCGGAACATCAAGCTGGTGGGACTCAGGAACGCCTCCGCCAGCGAGATGGTCGGGAACTCCAGCGGCAGCGCCCCGCCGGCCAGCACGCCACGCTTCACCGCTTCGACCAGTTCCGGCATCGTGCGGTGGCAATTGTTAAACCCGCTTCCCGACTGGGCGATGCCGACCACGGGCCGCTCGAGCATGTCGAGCGAATAGCCCATCGAGCGCGCGAAGGAACGGCGCAGATACAGTGCGAAGTCGGGGTCGCCGTAGTCGGTGAGGTTGCGCCGCAGGCCGCGCCGATTCTTATCTTGTCCCATACGACGTGAACTGTAGCGCAAAACCTCCCGGCCGCAGAAATGCAATAAGCGCGGGCAAGGTGGAGCGCGAGTGAGGCGCGAACGGCCTTGAAGTCAGTCGTTGCCTCCGGTCCCCGTTCGATGAGGACATCCGTGCGCCTATCTGACCCAGTTGATCTCGCGCGCGGTCTTGACGCCGATGAGTACGTCTTCGAGGCTGTCGGGCATCTCCGCGCGGTCCTCCGTTACGGGCACGCGCCCAGCCATGATTTCGCCATACGTCTGCGGCAGCGCAGGCCGACGTTCCGGCTCGGCGTAGCCGTCGGGGAAAGCGGGCAGGTTGGTCCGCGGATCGTACTTGTCGGTGGCGCCCAGCGTGTGCAGCAGCTCGTGCGCGATGACCACGTCGTTTCGTGCAGCCTGCGCCGGTGAAGCAAAAGCGTTGACCACGCCGATCAGCCCCTTCTGCAGGCCCAGCGAGTGGCCTACGCGTGTGACGCGCTCCGGGTCATGGTACAGAACGAATACGCGCACGTGCGGCTTGGGCCCGTCGAAGGCGGCGTTGACCCAGGCCCAGTAGCGTATCTGCAGGCTCCACAGGATGACTTGGGGAGCGTTGCCGCCGAAAGGCGGGAGCGGCGGGACCCTGTCGACTTGCGGCGCCAGGAACATCTCCACGGGTGTCCGCAGGGCCAGACTGTCAGGCGCGGCCGATGCGCTGGCGCCATCCATTCTCGATCACGCCCCTCGGTGATTGCTCCGCTTGTCACACCCGCTCGATGACGGTGGCGGTGGCTTGGCCGTGACCGATGCACATGACCTGCAGCCCGAACTGCCCGCCGGTCGCCTCCAGCCCGGCGAGCATCTTGGACATGAGCCCGCCGCCGGTCGCGCCGAGCGGATGGCCGTGGGCGATGGCGCCGCCCCACGGATTGACCTTCGACAGATCGGCTTTAAGCTCCTGCGCCCAGCTCAAGACGACACAGGCGAACGCTTCATTGATCTCGATCCAGTCCAGATCCCGCATCGTCAGTCCGGCTTTCTTCAGCGCCACCTGCGCCGCCGGGATCACGCCTGTAAGCTGCATGGTGGGGTCCGACCCGACGACCACGCGCGCGCGGAAGCGGGCCTTCGGCTTGAACCCGTCGGCGCGCGCCACTTCGCCGTTGGCCACCAGCACGGCCGAGGC
>Ga0335077_10007733_pt1 | contig 13304 bp, 11 predicted proteins | sample Lox_Sample_31_FD_207151 | JGI IMG/M metagenome (GOLD analysis project Ga0335077, IMG submission 207151) | Soil microbial communities from Loxahatchee National Wildlife Refuge, Florida, United States - Lox_Sample_3.1 | ecosystem: Environmental > Terrestrial > Soil > Wetlands | place: USA... | reverse complement strand
GACGCGGAGGGACGCACCAGACCGGCGGCCGCGGTCGAGACCTGCGTGCTGTGCCACGGCAAGGGCGACATCGCGGACGTGGCGGTGGTGCACAACATCCCGGCCGCGGATCGCTGAGCGATGCCGGCGCCCGCGGCCAGGGCAGCCCTGTTCATCGCGCTGCTTGCGGGCGCAATGACGCCGGCCGTCGCTGCCGATCAGGGCGCGGCTCCCGCCTACAGCGCCAAAGGCGCCGACAGCTGCCTCGGCTGTCATGACGATCCGGCGCTTCTCAGTCTCTTCAAGACCAAACACGCCCGTCCGCAGGACGACCGCGGGCCGTTCGGCCACGGGGGGCTGCAGTGCGAGGCCTGCCACGGACCGGGCGGCGCGCACGTGCGGGCGCGCGGCAAGCAGCCGGCGGGCATCGTCGATTTCGGTCCGCACGCGCTCGCCACGCCCGCGCGGCAGAATGCGCAGTGCCTCGGCTGTCATCAGTCGAACACTGCGCACGAGTGGGCCGCGAGCCAGCATGCCGCGAGCGAGGTGCCCTGCGCCGCCTGCCACACCCTGCACGCGGCCCACGATCCGGTGCTCGCCACGGCGACGCAGGCCGAGGTGTGCACCACTTGCCACCAGGCCGAGCACACTGATCTCTTCAAGCCCTCGCACCATCCGCTGCGCGAGGGGAAGATGGCCTGCACCTCCTGCCATGCGCCGCACGGCTCGCAGGGTCCGTTCCTGCTCGTCGGCAACACGGTGACCGAGACCTGCACCCGCTGCCATGCCGAGTACCGCGGGCCGTTCCTGTGGGAGCATCAGCCGGTCGCCGAGGACTGCTCGAACTGCCACAGCGCGCACGGCTCGGCTCAGCCGGCGCTGCTGAAGACGCGGCCGCCGTTCCTGTGCCAGCAGTGTCACGAAGGCGCGGGGCACCCCTCAGTTCCCAACGGCCCGCAGGGTCTGCCGGGCGGCGCGCCGAGCGCTTACCTCCTCGCCGGCGGCTGCGTCAACTGCCACACCCAGGTGCACGGCTCGAACCATCCGTCGGGCCGCGCGCTGATGCGCTAGGAAAGGAATGCCTGCCGTGAAAGCCGCCCCACGCCACCGCCGCCGATCGAGCGTCGCGGGTGCGGTATCGCTGCTCGCGGCCGGCGCCGCCTGGGCCGACGGCGCCCCCGACACCAGCGCGTGGAAGTGCGAGCAGTGTCCTTTCCTCGAAGGCTACAGCGGGGACGTCGAGATCGGCGCGCTCTATGCCCACGGCGCGAATTTCAGCTACGGCCAGTACACCGGCATCGACCGCAGCACTACCTACGCCGACGTCGCGGCCGCCGGGCAGTACCGCAGCGCCGACGGCACCAACGCGAGCTTCGATCTCGAGGATCTGGGGCTCGCCTCACGGGCGGGAACCGCCAGCGTCGGCCGGGAGGGCCGCTTCGACGTCAAGGTCGATTACGACGACATCCCCACCCGGCTCTACGATACCGGCGCGACGCCCTTCCTGGGTGCCGGCGGCGGCAATCTCACTCTCCCGGCAGCCTGGGTGGCCGCCGGCAGCACCGCCGGCATGAGCGCGCTCGCCGCCACGCTCGCGCCGGTGAACATCGAGTACGACCGGCGCACCGCCTCGCTCCTCGGGACCTACGTCGCGAGCTCCGCGTGGACGCTGCACGCCGCGTTCCGCCACGAGGAAAAAGACGGCACGGGCCTCATGAGCGGCAGCTTCCTCACCCAGGCCGCACAGCTTCCCCAGCCGATCGACTACGTCACCGATACCGTCGAGGCCGGGGCAGCCTGGGCCGATCACCGCGCGAGCCTGCACCTCGACTACACCGGTTCCTGGTTCAAGAACGACATCGATTCGCTCACCTTCACCAATCCTTACCTGCCGCTGGTCGCCGGCTCGACCCAGGGGCGGCTCGCGCTGCCGCCGGACAACAACCTGCAGCAGTTCGCCCTCGCGGGCAACCTGCCGCTCAACTTCCTCGCGACCTCGTTCACCTACGCCGCATCCTTCGGGAGCCTGAAGCAGGACGAAGCCTTCCTGCCCTTCAGCACGCTGCCGGGCGCGACCGTTCCAACACCCGCGGCGCTCGACGGCGATGTCCATCTGTCGCACTACGCGCTCGGGCTCGCCTCGCATCCGCTGCCCCGGCTCTCGCTGCGAGGCAATGCGAGCTACGACGGACGCGACGACCACACGACGCCCCTGACCCTCGCCTACGTGGTCACCGACACGTTTCCCGGTGGCAGCGCGCTGACCACACCCCGCTACAGTGAGGACCGGACGCGCCTCGAGGGAAGTGCCGACTACACGCTCGACCGTTGGGTGCGCGTCGGCGTCGGCGGCAAGTACCTGGACACGCACTACGGACCCGACCAGCTGGTCGCCGACACCCGCGACACCGAGAGCTGGGTGCACGCGACGCTCGATCCGCTCGCGGGGCTCACCATCACGCTCAAGGGCGGCAACGCCTCGCGCAAGACCTCGGGGTTCATTGCCTCGGCCCTCCCTGCGGCCGAGAACCCGCTCGTCTGGGCCTTCGATTACGCGCCGCGCGACCGCGAGTTCTTCACCCTGACCGCCTCCTGGCAGGCGACCGCGACGCTCACGTGGTCGGTCGACGGATTCTTCGCCAACGACGACTACCGGCTGTCACAGCTCGGCCTGCAGAGCGTGCACGAGCGGCGCGCTTCGACCACGCTCACCTGGACGCCGCGCGAGACTCTCAGCGCCTACATCGACGGCGGCTATCAGCGCCTCGACATGCTGCAGGACGGCTTCACCGGAGCTTTTACCGCACCCTGGCAGGCCGGCGACTCGGAGCACTTCTGGAACCTGGGCGGTGGCGGCCAGTGGGCGGTTGCCGCGCGCTGGACGCTCGCTCTCGACTACCTGCACGCGCCTTCCTACGGCGATTTCAACACCCAGGTAGGGGGACTGGCCGAGCCGTTCCCGCAGAACTGGAGCCGCCTCGACAGCGTGCGGCTCGACCTGCGCTATCAGTGGACGCGCGCCGCGCAGCTGCACCTGCGCTTCATCCACGAGAAGTACGACTCGAGCGACTGGGCCCTGGGCGATGTCGGGCCCGCCACGATCCCGAACCTGCTGGCGCTCGGCGTGCTACCCTTGGCGCACGACGTGAACCTGGTGGCTCTCACCTTCCGCTACCAGTTCGGTGCGGCGGCGAGTGCGCCGCCGCCCTGACGCATCATCCGGTCGCCCATCATCAACGCTTCCAACAGCCTCGCGGCCTCTCCCCAGCAGGATCCGGAGGTGGCCATTCCGGACTACCTCGCGCAGACCTACACCTGGGCCTATCTGCACCCGCGAGCCGTGCGGCTGCTCGACCGCGAGCTCGTCGTCAACGCGATCCTGTGGGGCAACTACGCCCGCCTGGTGCGCGCCGCGTGTGCGCAGTTCCGTCCGGGCGAGCACGTGCTGCAGCCCGCCAGCGTCTACGGGAGCCAGCCCCTCAGGCTCGCCGATCACCTCGGCCCCGACGGCCAGCTCACGGTGATCGACGTCTCACGGCTTCAGGTCGAGCACCTGCGCGCGAAGCTCGCCACGCGGGCGAACGCCCGTGTCAGGCTGGCGGATGCGACGATGCCCGGCCACGAGAGCTACGACGGCGTGTGCTGCTTTTTTCTCCTCCACGAGATGCCGGACGACTACAAGCGGCGCGCCGTCAATGCGCTGCTCGCGCGGCTGAAGCCCGGCGGGCGCGCGGTATTCGTCGACTACGCCGCCCCAAGCTGGTTTCACCCCCTGCGGGGCCTCATGTGGCTCGTGAACCGCTGGCTCGAGCCGTACGCGGCCAGCCTGTGGCGCAATCCCATCCCGAGCTTTGCCGATCGGGCCGACCTCTTCGACTGGAGCGAGCGGCGGGTGTTCCTCGGGCTCTACCAGGTCGTGGTCGCCCGGCGCGCGGACCCGCGAGGCGCCGCGTGACGCAACTGCGTTATGCTGAGCGGGACCTCGAGCGGAGCTCATCGCCGTGACCGCGACCTCGCATCCTCCCGACCGTCCCTCGCCCGCACTCGCCGGACCCAGCCCCGGCGTGACCGCGAAGCGGCTGTTCCTCTCGACGCGGCCCGCCTTCTATACCGCCTCGGTGCTGCCGGTCTTCGTCGGCACGGCCTGGGCTGCCGCGGCGACCCGGCACGTCGACTGGTTGCTGCTGGCGCTCGCGCTCGCAGCCACGGTGTTCGCGCACGGCGCGACCAACGTCTACAACGACGTCGGCGATGACGTCATCGGCGCCGACGAGGGCAACAGCGGGCGCATCTATCCCTACACCGGCGGCTCGCGCTTCATCCAGACCGGCCTCCTCACACGCGCCGAGATGGCGCGTCTGGCGCTCGGGCTGGCCGTGGCCGCGCTCATCGTGGGTTCCGTCCTCACCCTGTTGCGCGGGCCCGGGGTGGTGGTGCTCGGACTCGCCGGGCTCGCGCTCGGAATCCTCTACTCGATGCCGGGCGTGCAGCTCTCGGCGCGCGGCGTCGGCGAGCTGGCGGTCGCGGTGGGCTTCGGGCCGCTGCCGGTTCTCGGGGCCGCGTGGCTCCAGGGCGCCCCGATCGGCCTTGGCGCAGTGCTGGTGTCGCTCCCGGTAGGCGCCTGGGTGGCGGCCATCCTGCTGATCAACGAGGTGCCGGACCTCGAGGCGGATGCGCGCGCGGGCAAGCGCACGCTGGTCGTGCGGTTCGGGGCGGCTGGCGCACGCGCAATCTACCTCGTCCTCACCGCGCTCGCCCTGGGCGCGAGCCTCGCCGCAGTCGCGCTCGGCGCGCTGCCGCTCTGGTACGCCCTGCCGGCCGCGGCGCTTGCGCTCGGCGGCGCCATCGCAGCCCGCGGCATCAGCGTGGAATCGGCCGGACGGCCGCGGCTCAGAAAGAGCATCGAGCTCACTCTCGCCGTGCACGCGCTCGGCTGCATCGCGCTGTGTCTGGCGATTCTCGGCCACCGCTTCATTTGAGTCAGGCCCGCAGCTGAGCCAGCACCCGCGACGGCACATCGGCGGCGGTCGTGTCCGCGTCAACGACCCGCAGACTCTCCCCGGCGCCCGGCGGCTCGAAGCGCTCCTGCTGTAACGCCAGCACGGCGCGATCCGCCTCGGAGGCGTCGGTGCCGGCCGCCGCGCGCGCCGCGACGCGCGCCTGCAGCACGGCGGGCGGAGCATGGCAGTACACCACCCACAAGGGAGCGGCGTGCTCCGCCGCCAGCGTGGCGAACTGCGAGCGCTGGTCCCGGCGCTGGAAGGTGGCATCGACGATGACGGGAAGTGCGCCGGCAAGAGCCTCGGCTGCGCACGCTCGCAACCGCGCGTAGGTCGCGGCATCCATCGGCCCGGTATACAAGCCCTCTCCGAGGCCGGAGCCCGACCGTTGCCGCGCTGCGAGCCCGACGATGCGCCGGCGCTCGAGGTCGGAGCGCACGTGCACCGCCCCGAGCGCGGGCGCGAGCTGCCCGGCCAGCCAGGTTTTTCCCGAACCGGCCACGCCGCACATGAGGATGAGCGGCGGCCGCGTTGCCGCCGCGAGCCGCCCGCCGGCCCACGCGAGGTAGCGGCCGTGCTCCTCGCGCGCACGCTGGCGCGCCTTCGCACGCACCAGCGCACGGTGAACCCCGTAAAGGCGCAGCAGGCGGCAGGCCTGGTAATCCCCGCCCTCGAAGAGGTAGCCGCCGAGAAACGCCTGTGCCTGCGCCGTGCACTGCCGCGCGGCGAGATCCATGTGGAGGAAGGCGATCTCCTCGGCGACGTCGATCCAGCGAAATGCCGGCTCGAACTCCATGCAGTCGAAGGCGACCAGCCGGCCGCCGTAGCGCACGATGTTGCCGACGTGCAGGTCGCCGTGACATTCGCGGACGCGGCCGGCCGCCCGGCGGCTGTCGAGGGCGGGCATGTCGGCCTCGAGCCGCGCCCGGTACGGATCGCCGAGCGCCTGCACTGCATTCGCGGTGCCGAACACCTCGGCGGCCTGCTGGCACTCGGCGAGATTCCTGAGCAGCGCCGCAGTTATGGATTCGGCCCGGCCCCAGGGTTCACCGGGTGCGACCCGTGGCAACTGCTCGTGCGCTCGCGCGAGCTCGCGGCCGAACTCCGCCAGCTCCTCCGGTGCGGCGGCTCCGCGCTCGAGCAGGCTACCGAGCTCGTCCGCGGCGCGAAACTGACGCATGCAGACGGCATGGTCGACGACCTCTCCCGGGCCGCAGATCCGCGCCGCGCCGTTCTCGAGCGTCACCGGACGGACATCGAGATAGAGCTCCGGCGCGAAACGGCGATTCAGCCGCAGCTCTTCGGCGCAGAAGAACGCACGCCGCTCGCGCGAGCGCAGGTCGACGAACGGATAGTGCACCGGCCGCTTGATCTTGTAGGCGAGCTCGCCGGTGAGGAATACCCACGAGATGTGGGTCTGCACCAGCTGCACCGCGGCGACCGCATGCGGGTAGGCATCGGGCCGCAGCAGCGCCGTCAGATGGGGTGGCAGGTTTGAGGGCGAGACCACGGTGACGAAAGCCGTACGGATGCGCGATTATCCACTCGCTCATGGATGCCCGCACGCCACTGCTGATCTTTGACGGCGACTGTGGGTTCTGCGGCTACTGGGCGCGCTACTGGCAGAAGCTGACGGGCGAGCGCGTCCGCTACCAGCCGTACCAGGAAGTGGCGGCGCAGTATCCGCAGATCCCGCTCGCCGACTACCAGCGCGCGGTTCAGTATGTCGGCCCCGAGGGGCAACGGGCGAGCGCGGCGGAAGCGAGCTTCCTCACTCTGAGCCACGCGCCCGGCAAGGGTCTGTGGCTCTCGCTCTACCGCAGGCTCCCCGGATTCGCCGCTCTCGCCGAATGGGCCTACGCCTTCATCGCCAGGCACCGTCCGGCCTTCTTCCGCGTCAGCCTCCTGCTCTGGGGCAGGAACTACGCGCCGCCGCGCCATGAGCTCGCCCTGTTCCTCTTCCTGCGGCTCTTCGGGCTGATCTATCTCGCGGCGTTCGTGTCCTTCGCCGTGCAGGCTCGGGGCCTCATCGGCAGCCACGGAATCCTGCCGCTCTCGGAGTTCCTCGACGCGGTCCGCCACGTCGCCGGGTGGGAGCGTTTCTACCTCATGCCGACGGTGTTCTGGTGGAACGCCAGCGATACCGCCATCGAGGCCGTGTGCTGGGGCGGGGCCGGGCTCGCGGCGCTGCTGGCGCTGAATCTCGTGCCCCGCCTCTCCCTGCTACTCCTTTATATCCTGTACCTGTCGCTCCTCTATGCGGGTCAGACCTTCATGACCTACCAGTGGGACACTTTCCTCCTCGAGGCCGGCTTTCTCGCGCTGCTCGCGGGCTTCGCTCCGGTCACGGGAATCTGGCTGCTGCGCTGGCTGCTGTTCCGCTTCATGTTCATGTCCGGGGTGGTGAAGCTCCTCTCCGGCGATCCGAGCTGGTGGCACCTGTCGGCGCTGTCCTACCATTTCCTCACTCAGCCGCTGCCGACGCCGCTCGCCTGGTACGCCGCGCATCTGCCGCCCGGCGTGCTGAGCTTCGCCACCGGCGGCACCTTCGTCGTCGAGCTCCTGGTGCCGTTCCTCATCTTCTCACCAAGGCGCCTGCGGTTCTGCGCGGCCTGGGGCATCCTGCTGCTGCAGAGCTGCATCCTGCTCACGGGCAATTACAACTGGTTCAACCTGCAGACCATGCTGCTCTGCCTGCTGCTGTTCGACGATGCGGCCGTCGCGCGCATCGTGCCGCAGCGGCTGCGTGCCCGGCTGCCGCTGCGAAAGGCCGCACTGCAGCCGCGGACGGCGGCCCGGATCGCAGCCGGCGCGGTTGCCGTGCTGCTCGTGCTCTGCAGCCTCATCGAGATGGACCTGCGCTTCGGTGGCAATCCGCCCGCGGCGCTGCGCGCCTTCGATGCGTTCATCGAGCCGCTGCATCTGACCAGCCCCTATGGTCTGTTCGCCGTCATGACGACCCAGCGCAACGAGATCGTCGTCGAGGGCTCGAGCGACGGCGTCGAATGGCGCGAATACGAGTTCCGCTACAAGCCGGGGCGTCTGTCGCGGCGACCGCCGTGGAACATCCCGCACCAGCCGCGACTCGACTGGCAGATGTGGTTCGCAGCGCTCGACGATCCGCAGCGGCTGCGCTGGTTCTGGCTGTTCCTCGAGCGGCTGCTGCACAACGAGCCGGCGGTCACCGCGCTGCTCGCCAGGAATCCCTTTCCCGATGAGCCACCCCTCTACGTGCGCGCGAAGTTCTACGACTACACCTACACCGATGCCCGTGCAAAGGCTCGCGGCCAGTGGTGGGAGCGGCGCCTGCTCGGACTATACTTTCCCGAGGTCCGGCTGCAAGCCGACGGGCCGGCGCACTGAAGGCGCGCGAAAGCTCTCTTGGCAAATCCTCCCGCACTGCCCTGCGACGAGCTGGCGATCCGCTCGCATCCGAGCGCGCCGGCCTGCGCCCGCGCCCGGTACTGGGTCCTGGCCGTCGCGGTCCTGGGATCCACTCTGGCGTATGTCGATGAGTCGGTGGTCAACGTGGCGCTGCCCGCCATCGAGGCCGCGCTGCGCACCACGCTGCCGGCGATGCAATGGGTGATCAACGCCTACACGCTGTGCATGTCGGCATTGCTCCTGATCGGCGGCGCCGCGGCCGATCGCTTCGGCCGCCGGCGCATGTTTGTGATTGGCACCAGCGTGTTTGCCCTCGGCTCGCTCGGCTGCGGCCTGGCGCCGAACGTCGCGACGCTGCTCACCGCCCGCGTGGTCTCCGGCGTGGGCGCCGCCCTGCTCGTCCCCTGCTCGCTCGCACTGATCAGCGCCGCCTTCGATGAGAAGGAGCGGGGCGCCGCCATCGGGATCTGGTCGGGCGCGGCGGCGGTCGCCGGCGGAGCCGCTCCACTGCTCGGCGGCGGGTTGCTCGATCACTTCTCCTGGCGAATGATCTTCCTCGTCAACCCGCTGCTCGCGATGCCGGCGCTGTGGATCGCGCTGCGCCGTGTGCCCGAGAGCCGCGATCCGGACGCCCCGCCCGGCGTCGATTGGCTGGGGAGCCTGCTGGCGTTCGCCGGCCTCGGTATTCTCGTCTACGGGCTGATTGCGTCCTCGGATCTCGGCTGGAGCCATCCGGCGGTGACGGCCTCGCTCGCTCTGGGCGCAGGCTTGCTCGTCCTGTTCGTGATCGCCGAGCGGCACAGCCGCTCGCCGATGATGGCGCTCGAGTTGTTTCACTCGCCGACCTTCAGCGGCGTCAACCTGTTGACACTGCTCCTCTACGGCGGGCTCGGTGGCGGGTTCTTCTTCGTGCCGTTCCTGCTCATACAGGCGCGCGGCTATTCCGCCACCGCCGCCGGCGCGGCCTATCTGCCCTTCACGGTGATCCTGAGCCTGCTGTCGCGCTGGTCAGGCGGCCTGATCGACCGGTTCGGCGCGCGCGGGCCGCTCATCATCGGACCCACGATCGTGGCGGGAGGCTTTGCGCTCCTCGCGGTGAGCCGCCAGCCGTACTGGACCGTCCTCGTGCCGATGGTCGTGCTCGGGCTCGGCATGGCGGTCACGGTGGCGCCGCTCACTACGGCGGTCCTCAATGCCGTCCCCACGCATCGTACCGGCGTCGCCTCCGGGATCAACAACGCGGTCGCCTCGGTCGGCAGCCTGCTCGTCATCGCGGTGCTCGGCAGTGTGGCCGTGGGCTCCATGTCCCGCTCCCTCGAGCGGCAGCTGGCAACCGCGGCGGCCACGCCGCAGGTGCGGCAGGCCGTCGAAGCCGCGCGGGGTGGATTCGTCATCCCGCCGCCGCCGGAAAGTCTCGCCGCCGAGGAGCGGCGGCAGGCGCGCGCGATCATCGCCGCATCGATCGACGAGACGGCGCGGATGGCGCAATGGGTCGCGGCCGCTCTGGCGCTCGCCGGCGTGTTGATCGCGGGCGGCACGCTCCCGCGGGGGCGGGTGCCGCGCAGTTAGCTGTGGAATCTCAGTGGAATCAACACGTCAGCCTCTCTCGAGGATCGTCGTGATGGTGACCCCCTGCTTCAGCGTCAGGGTGACCGGGGTACGCTCGGCGATGTCGGCCAGGCGCGCGCGCTGAGCGTCGTCGAGCTCACCCTCCAGCCGCAGCCGCCGCGTCATCGTGCGTTTCTCGCCCTCGTGCTGGAAGAGCACGTCGACATGGGCGGCCCGCAGCGACCAGCTCTTGCGCTCGGCGTACATGCGCAGCGTGATCGCGGTGCAGGCCGCGAGCGCCGCGCACAGCAGCTCGTGCGGGGCGGCGCCGGTATCCTTGCCCCCGAGACCCGGCCCCTCGTCGGAGGTGAGCGGATGATGGCCCGCGATGAGCGCAGTCGTGTAGTTGATCGTGCCGATGTCCGCCGTCGCACGCGCCATGCCCGTTCTCCCAGCTTCCCGGCCGCGAGGCGCAAGTCTGGCAGGCGCCGCGCTAGAATGCGATCGGAGAGCAGAGGTGCCCCGCATGCCTGATCTGGCCGTGCCCGTCGATACCACCGATCACACGCTCGGCCCCGAGCACGCGCCGGTCGTCGTGGTCGAATACGGCGATTTCGAGTGCCCGACCTGCAAACAGGCCGCGCCGACCGTGCGGCTGCTGATGGAACGCTACGCGAGCCGCGTGCGTTTCGCCTTCCGCCATTTTCCGCTCGAGCAGGCTCATCCGCACGCGCTCGCGGCGGCCGAGGCCGCCGAGAGCGCCGGCGAGCAGGGTAAATTCTGGGAGATGCACGAGCTGCTGTTCGCCAACCAGGAGCACCTCTCGGCCAAAGCTTTGCACTCGTATGCCGAGCGGCTGGGGCTCGACATGGCGCGCTTCACCGCGGAGATGGACGATCACGTCTACACGCAGCGGATCCGCGAGCACCAGGATAGCGGGCGGCGCAGCCATGTGCGCAGCACACCCGGCTTCTTCGTCCAGGGGCGGATTCAGGACGTGTCGTTCGGCTTCGAGCGGCTGTTCGACGCCGTGGGCGCGGCACTCAAACGATGACGGTACCGCCCGGCTAGTCCATCGGGACTTCAATCGACCTGGGCAGCGCGGCAGCGGTCAGCGTGTCGCGCAACGCGTGCCCCCGCTCCGGCCGCTCCGTGCGCCACCAAGGCTCGGGATCCCGGCCGTGTGAAGGCTCGACCGCCTCGCCGAGCCGCGGCATGAGCAGCTGCGCACCGGCCGCGGGTCCGATCCTCAGCAGCGTCTCGGCGGGCTGATCCCAGGCGTGCATCGCCAGCGCAAACGTCCCCCAGTGAATCGGCAGGAACGGCCCGCCGCCGAGCAGCGTGTGCGCCTTGAGCGCGTTCTCGGGACCCAAGTGCATGTCGCCCCACGCCGGATGCCACGCCCCCACCTCGAGCATGGTGAGATCGAACGGCCCCAGCCGCTCCCGGATCGTCTGGTACTCCGTAGTGAGTCCGGTATCGCCGCTGAAGAACACCGCGTGGCGCGAAGAGCGAATCACGAGCGAGGACCACAGCGTCGTACTGCGCGTCTTGATCGTGCGCCCGGAGAAATGCTGCGAAGGCGTGGCGGTGATGGTGAGGTCCGCATTCGGCAGCGACCAGGACTCCCACCAGTCGAGCTCGACGATGCGCTCGGGTGGTACGCCCCACGTCTCCAGATGCGCCCCGACGCCGAGCGAGGTCACGAACGGGACCGCGTGCTTTCTCAGCTGCCGGATGGTCGGATAGTCGAGGTGGTCGTAGTGATCGTGTGAGATGACGACGAGGTCGATGGCCGGGAGCGAGCGCAGCGGGACCGGCACGGGCTGAAACCGCTTCGGTCCGATGAGGCGCGACGGCGAGGCACGCGGTCCCCACACCGGGTCGGTGAGCACGCGCAGGCCGTCGATCTCGATGAGCACGGTCGAATGACCCAGCCAGGTCGCGCGCAGTCCGCTGCCGGGGGGCTTGCTCCACGCCTCCAGGGGGCTCAGGGCGGGCAGCGGGCCGGGCGGCACCCTGCGTTCGCCGCCGCACAGGAACTCGCGCAAGGTGGGCATCGGCGCATTCGGGTCGCGCAGGCCCGGCAGGATCGGGTGCAGGTTGCGGAAGCGCTCGCCCGCCCAGCGGACCGAGGCCCTGATGCGCTCGAGCCGGGTGCCTTCGGGTCTTCGTCCCAGGGATCTCATGGGCTCATGATACTTGGCGCGATCGGCATTGGGCCCGGCTCTCCAGAGAGAGACGGGTGAGGCCGTGCCGTTAGTGCAGAGCGCGCCTCTCCAAAGAGGTAAATTTCAGGATGCGGCATCCCACCCCAGTCTCGGGGGATGGAACGGACCTCCCGCCCTGCCGCTGCCTGCCTCCTCTCGCTCTCACTCCTTGCCCTGGCCGCCGGCGGTGCCGGCGCCTCAGGGCGCGCCGAAGCCCAGTCGATCTGCGAGAGTTGCGAGGTGCAGGCGGGCCTCGGCGCGACCTACCATTTCTGGGGCCCGACGGGCGGCGTGGTGCTGCCGGTCACCGTCAACTGGAGCGACAACCGCTACGAGCTCGGCTTCTTCCGCGTCGCCACCACGCAGCTGCTCGAGGACCGCACCTACCGCGAGGCTCGCGTGATGGCCGATCCCTACTGGGGCATGTCGCTGTCGCGGCGCTGGCATTTCATCGAGCGCGGCCCGGTGAGCGGCTTCGTCGGCTTCGGGCTGGCGGCCAAGACCGAATCCGACCAGCTGAGCGCCACGCGGCTCGATTTCGCCGAGCAGCTCGGCGTGCGCTTCCGGCTGCCCGGCGACCGTGTGGCGGGCGAGCTGACGCTGCGGCACTGGTCGAATGCGGGGATCCGGCTGCCCAATCACGGCCAGGATTTTGCAACGCTCACGTTCCGGCTCAACACCGGGCTGTTCGGCGTCCCGAGGACCGATGTGATTGCGATCGACCCCTGGTTCGGTCTCGCGAGCGCAGCCCAAGGCCCGCGCGGATGGGACGACGGGCTTGCGCCGTGATCAAATAGGCTGACGCTCACCTCTTGGGGAGATCCTGCGTGGACAGCCCAGCCGCGAACGAGTCAGGCGTCGTGCGCATCGCCTCGAGTCATACGGTCGTCGAGACCGTCGCGCGCCTCGAAGGACTTCTCCGCGAGCGGGGCGTCATAGTCTTCGCGCGCATCGACTTCAGCGGCGACGCCGCGCGCGCGGGGCTCACCATGCCCCCGCAGCAGATGCTGATCTTCGGCAATCCAAAGGCCGGCACGCCGCTCATGCAGGCCGAGCCCGCGGCCGGCCTCGATCTGCCCATCAAGGCGCTGGTGTTCGAGGATGCCGCCGGCAAGACCTGGGTCGCCTGGAACGATCCGCACTACATCGTGCGGCGTCACGGCCTGCCGGCATCGCTCGCGGC
>Ga0335077_10007732_pt1 | contig 13305 bp, 11 predicted proteins | sample Lox_Sample_31_FD_207151 | JGI IMG/M metagenome (GOLD analysis project Ga0335077, IMG submission 207151) | Soil microbial communities from Loxahatchee National Wildlife Refuge, Florida, United States - Lox_Sample_3.1 | ecosystem: Environmental > Terrestrial > Soil > Wetlands | place: USA... | reverse complement strand
GGGTGAAGCCAAGGTCGGCGAAGTGCCGTATCTCCTCGGAGAGCGCGGCGATGTCGTTGTCCGGGTACGGGTATCCGCCGCTAGCGTAGACAGGCACGGGCGAGGCGGTGACAGTTCGCCCGAGCTGGCCTGCCAGGAACTGGTGCAGCGGCAGGCCGGCGATCTTGGCTGCGGCGTCCCAGAGGGCCATGTCGAGGGTGCCGACCGCCACGCACCGTTCGCCGTGGCCGCCGGGCTTCTCGCCGGTCATCATGACGGCCCAGGCCCGGAAGGGGTCGAGATTGGCGCCGTCATCGCTGATGATGTCCCGTGCAGCCGCCCGCAGCAGGCGGGGCGCGAAGCGTTCCCGGATCAGCCCGCTCTGGGCATAGCGCCCGATCGAGGCGAAGCCGTAGCCGACCACCGGCCGGCCAGCCCGGGCCACGTCGGTGACCACGGCCACCAGGCTGGTGGTGAGACCGCCAGACGGCAGGTGCGGGTCCCGGTACCGGGAGATTCTGATGGGTCGTTCCCGAATGTCGACGATGCGCATTCTGGTCTGATCCTATCCGTGAGGCGGACGCGCGGCACTGGGGCACTGGCGGATCTGCCGTCCTGTCGGCCGAAGACGCAACGTTCCGCAGTCTTCCCAAGACGCGGAAGGCCGCTCGGGATCCCCTGATCCGCAGCCGAGATGACTTGCCAGGTGATCATCCGGACTCAGCCGCCAGGATGACCGCGATGCCGCTGGCAGGCCCGCATCCGGATCGCCGGTCATGAGGACGCGGAGCCCTCCTGGCCCGGCGACGCGAACGTTCGCCGGTAGGCGGCGGGTGTCAGTCCGACGCGGCGGGTGAACAGGCGCCGGAAGGTTCCGGGGTCGGAGTACCCGACGGTGAGCATCGCGTCCCGCACGCTCAACCCAGCCTCCAGCACGCGCTGGGCCTGCGCGACCCGGAGGTCTTGAAGGTGTTCCAGGGGTGACTGGCCGCACGCGTGGGCGAAGCGCCGCAGCATGGTGCGGGTGCTGACGTGGAACGCGTCGGCAAGCCGGCTGAGGTCGTAGGGGTCACCGAGCCGGGTGGCCAGCCAGCGTTTGACGTCATCGGCGAACTCGTCCTGCGGGATGCGCTGGACGGGGTCGATGTAGGGCGCCTGGCTGGTCCGGTTGCCGGGCACGAGGGTCACACGTGCGGTGCGCCGGGCGGTCGCCTCGCCGGCATGCCGGCGGATGAGCTCCATGGCCAGGTCGTGGGAGGCACTGAACGCCGCAGCTGTCGTCACCGGCCCGTCGGTGACGATCATCCGGTCCGCAGCGAGGTGAACCGACGGGTAGCGTCGCGCGAAGGCCGACGCGAACAGCCAGGTTGTCGTCGCCCGCCGGCCGTCCAATACCGCGGCTTCGGCGAGCAGGAACGCCCCGCCGCAAGCCGACGCCAGCCGGCCCCCACCTCCGGCGAGCCGCCGGATCAGCCGCAGCTCGGGAGTCAGCCCGGCCAGGATCGCGTCGAGATCGGCCCCGGGCGCGACATCGAACCCGGGCACGACGAGCAGGTCGCAGCCGGCCGGCGCGGTCGTCGAGGTGATCACGACACCCCCGGCGGCGGTGACCAGACGACCGGGCCGGGCCACCACGACGCCGGGCTGGAACGGCCGGGCCCGGCCGGCCGCCTCGGCCACCCGGTTGGCCACGAGCAGCAGGTCGTGGACCGCCAGGGTGCCCGTGCCGAAGCAGCCTGGGTAGGCCAGCACGCCCACCCGGAGCGGATCGGCCGGCATCCCGTGGACCGGTATCGCGTCGATGGCGAGAATGCTACCTAATCGGGGCGATAACGCCACTCGCGCGTGCGGCGTCCGGTGTCGGATAGTCCTGGTATGAAGATCCGGCCCCGCTATGGAAGCAACCCGCTCATCACCTATGAGGGTGACCCGGCCGCCGTGGCCACCCCCACGGTCAGGCAGCGACTCCGGCTTGCGCGGACTCTCGCCGGGTTCGGCTCTCAGGAGTGGGAGGCTCCGAGCCGGTGCGCGGGGTGGACCAACCGCGACGTCGTCGTGCACCTCGCGTCGGCCAGCCGGTTCTGGGTCCACTCGATCAGCCAGGCTCGCCGTGGCACGCCGTCCCAGGTGCTCGCGGACTTCGATCCGGTGGCCACCCCCGCGGGCCTGGTCGCGGGCGCGGGGAACCCGCCTCCTGCGGAGGCCCTGGACGCCTACGTCACGTCGACCCACACGCTGGCGGACCTGCTCGGCTCCCTTACCAGTGACGAGTGGGCGATGCCCGGCGAGAGCCCGCTCGGCCACGTGAGCGTCTCGGCTGTCGTGCGCCACGCCCTGTGGGACGCCTGGGTCCACGAACGCGACATCACGCTCGGGGTAGGCCTCGTGCCCGCGGTCGAGGCCGACGAGGTCGACGCGGCGCTGCGCTGCGCCGCGGCCCTCGGCCCGGCTCTGGGGATTCTCCTCGGCGACCTCGGCGATCAACGGCTCGCGGCGACCGTGACGACCCAGGACCCGACCATAGGGTTCACCATCAAGGTCGACCGGGCAGTCCGGGTCACCGCGGATATCGCACCAGCGGTCCCCGTCGCCGTCCACGGCCGCGCCGTCGACGTGCTCGACGGGCTCAGCCTGCGAGCCCCGCTCCACCTCGAACCCGAATGGCACTGGCTGACAGCCGGCCTCGCACGCTCCTTCCAGGCCCGCCCACCCGAAACCCGCGCCCAGCCCTAGTCACACCAGTGCAGCTTCGGCGCGGCTGCGTGGCCGGGACGGAACGTGCGCAGCCGCAGGCTGTTGGTGACCACGAACACCGAGCTGAAGGCCATGGCGGCCCCGGAGACGAGCGGGTTGAGGAATCCCAGCGCCGCCAGCGGCAGCGCCGCCACGTTGTAGGCGAACGCCCAGAACAGGTTGCCCTCGATGGTGCGCAGGGTGCGCCGGGACAGCGCGACCGCCTCGGGCACGGCCCGCAGGTCGCCGCGGACCAGGGTCAGGTCGGACGCCTCGATCGCCACGTCGGTGCCGGTGCCCATGGCCAGGCCCAGGTCGGCCTGGGCCAGGGCGGCCGCGTCGTTGACGCCGTCGCCGGCCATGGCCACCACCCGGCCGGCGTCCTGGAGCCGCCTGATCGCGTCGACCTTGCCCGCGGGCAGCACCCCGGCGATGACCTCCTCGATGCCGACCTGGGCGGCCACCGCCGCGGCGGACCGGGCGTTGTCGCCGGTGAGCAGCACGGGCCGCAGCTTCATCGCGCGCAGCTCGGCAATCGCCTCGGCCGAGGTGGGCTTGAGGGTGTCGGACACCACCAGCACGCCCCGGACCTGCCCGTCCCACCCCGCATAGACGGCGGTCTGGCCGGCGGCCTCGGCCTGCTGCGCCCGCGCGGCCAGGGCGGCCGGGACCCGCAGCGCCCACTGCTCCTCCAGCCAGGCGCGGCGTCCCGCCGCCACGGCGTGCCCGTCGGCCAGGCCGGAGACGCCGAGCCCCTGGCGGCTGGTGAAATCGGCCACGGCGGGCAGGCCGCCGCCCAGCCGGTCCACCGCGCCGGCCGCGATCGCCGCGGCGATCGGGTGCCCGGAGGCGTCCTCCACCGCGCCGGCCAGCCGGAGCAGCTCGCCGGTGTCCTGGCCGGGCGCGGGGATCGCCGCCACCAGGCTCATCCGCCCGGTGGTGACGGTGCCGGTCTTGTCCAGGACCACGGTGTCGATCTCCCGGGTGGACTCGAGCACTTCCGGGCCCTTGATCAAGATGCCGAGCTGAGCGCCCCGCCCGGTGCCCACCAGCAGCGCCGTCGGCGTGGCCAGCCCGAGCGCGCACGGGCAGGCGATGATCAGCACCGCCATCGCGGCGGTGAACGCCGCCACCGCGCTGTGGCCGAGCGCCAGCCAAGTGATCAGCGTCACCGCCGCGATGCCGATCACCACCGGGACGAAGACCGCGGAGACCCGGTCGGCCAGCCGCTGCACCGCGGCCTTCCCGTTCTGCGCCTCTTCTACCAGCCTGGCCATCTGGGCAAGCTGAGTGCCGGCGCCGATCCGGGTGGCACGGACCACCAGCCGGCCGCTGGCGTTCACGGTCGCGCCGGTGACCGCGTCGCCGGCCGTGACCTCCGCCGGAACCGGCTCGCCGGTCAGCATCGAGGTGTCCACCGCCGAGCTGCCGGACTCGACGACGCCGTCGGTGGCGATCTTCTCCCCGGGGCGGACCACGAACAGGTCACCCACCGCGAGCTGACCGGCCGGCACCCGGACCTCGGCCCCGTCGCGCAGCACGCCGACGTCCTTGGCGCCCATCGACACCAGCGCCCGCAGCGCCGCGCCGGAGCGCCGTTTGGCGCGGGCCTCGAAGTAGCGGCCGAGCAGGATCAGCACCGTGACCCCCGCGGCCACGTCCAGGTACGTCGAGTTCGCCGTCGCGTCGCGTGCGGCCAGCGTGAAGCCGGTACGCAGGCCCGGCGTGCCCGCCGAGCCGAACAACAGCGCGTACAGCGACCACAGGTAGGCGGCGGTGACCCCGACCGAGATCAGGGTGTCCATGGTGGCCGCGCGGTGCCGGGCGTTGGTCCAGGCGGCGCGGTGGAACGGCCACGCGCCCCACACCCACACCGGCGTGGCCAGCACCAGCGACAGCCACTGGTAGCCGCGGAACTGCAGCGCCGGGATGAACGCCAGCACCACCACCGGCACCGTCAGCACCGCCGAGACCAGCAGCCGCCGCCGCAGCGCCGCCGCCTCGTCTGCCTCCCGCGAAGACGCGGCTAGCTCTCCGGCCGTGCCGGGAGCCGCCGGGGGAACGGGCAGCGCCGCCGTGTACCCGGTCTGTTCCACGACCCGGACCAGATCCTGCGGCGTGACGCTGCCGGGGAAGTTCACCTTTGCCTTCCCGGTGGCGAAGTTCACCGTCGCGGTGACCCCGTCCAGCCGGTTGAGCTTCTTCTCGATCCGCGCCGCGCATGACGCGCAGGTCATCCCGCCGATCTCGAGTTCCACGCCGCGCTGGGCACCATCTGGCGCGGTGACCCCCGCGGCGGCCGGCCGGCCGCTGGTGACCGTGCTCATGGACTAGCTCCCTCCCCCCGGCACCGGCTGTTCCGCCGTGGCCGGGCGCCGATCAGGCGGCGGCGAGACGGTACTCGCCGGCCTCGTCCAGCGCCGCGGCGACCGCCTGCCTGGCCAGCGGCGCATCGCTGGTCACGGTCACCCCGGACTCACCGCCGGCGACAAGGTCCACCGTCACACCGGTCACGCCGTCGAGCCTGGTCAGTTCCTCGGTGACCGCGTGCACGCAGTGCTCGCATGTCATCCCGGTCACGGGATACGTCGTCGTCGCCATGTCAGCTTCTCCCTGCGATCTTGCTCATCCGCTCGGCGGAGCCGGTTTTGCTATACCCCCGCATGGTATCGGCCCCGCCGTCCTGAGCCAGGGCCGGATGTCCCCGATGGCTGGCCGAAGGTCCTCACACCGCCTGGCGCACGAACGTCACCGGCGCCGGGCCGCGGATGTGCCGCACCGTTCCGGCCCGGCGTCCGAAACCGTGCTGTGGGCTGTCTGGATGCAGCCGGGACCGTTGTCCGCGGGCAGGTGACCTTCAGCTCTGCGGCCGCCCGGGAACCCGGCCGTAGTGTGGCCGGTGAGGCTGGTGAGTCTGGTGTTGATAGTGTGGTTTTTTGTGATTTTAGGGCTGCTGTCCTGATTTCTGACAGAGGTCGCGGGAGAGCCGGGCGCGTGCCGCGCCTGGTGGTAACCGCCGCTGTCCTGGGCCTGGCGGCAGCATCCTGCGGCGGGCATCCGGCCCCGGCCGCCAGCTCATCCCCGGTGAACCTGCTGACCGTCAGGTCGTGCACGGTCGATGGCCTGGCGGCCAGGTGCGGGACGCTGATCGTGCCGGAGGACAGGCTGACCAGGACGGGCCGCACGATCCCGGTCCGGTTCGTGGTCATCCCGGCCACCAGCCCGGACAAGGCGCCGGACCCGGTGGTCTGGTTCGCCGGAGGTCCCGGCGAGTCAGCGGTGGATGAGATCCCCAGCGAGCCGCCGGGCTTCCGGAGCCTGAACGTCCACCGGGACCTGGTGTTCATTGAGCAGCGCGGCACCGGCGAGTCGAACCCGCTGAACTGCCCGCCGTTTCCTGGCCTGGCTGATAAGGCCGCGCTGGCTGCCAGCATCCGGTCCTGCCTGGCCCACTTGAGCGGGGACCCGCGGTTCTACACCACGGCGATGTACGCCGACGACGTCAGCCAGGTCCTGAGTGATCTGCACTACGCCAAGGTCGATCTCATCGGCGGCTCCTACGGGGCGACAGCCGAGCAGGTGTTCCTGCTCCGCCACCCGGGCCAGGTGCGGACCATGACCTTGATCAGCGGCTCCCCGCTCAACATCCCGATGTTCGAACGGGAGGCCGGGAACAGCCAGCTGGCACTGCATTACGTGTTCGCCCTGTGCGAGAGCCAGCATGCCTGCCACCGGGCGTTCCCGCACCTGGCCGCCGACTGGGCCGACCTGTGGGCCTCGCTCGGCAAGACATCCTGGGCCATCTCACCCACGCACTTTCGCACTACTACGCCCATGGTGGTCCTAGACCAGGACTGGCTCGCCAGCCAGGTGTACCAGGCGCTGCATACCGGTGACATCGGCTCGATCCCGGTCGCGGTCCACACCCTGGCCACCGCCACCAACAAAGCCGCCGCATGGACACGGCTGAAGGATGTCTTCCCGGCAGGCCCCAGCAGCGGTGGTGCCGAGTATGCCGGGCAGATGATGTTCTACGAGATCGAGTGCGCCGAACCCTGGGCGAGCGACCAGCCGACGGCGCTGTCCGATCAGCGGAACATCTTCGCCTACCAGACCGACCTGGAGTTGGCGCAGTGGATGCAGTACGTCTGCCCGCTGATCCCCAGGTCCGCCGCCGCGGTGGGCAGCGAGCAGCTGACTGTATCGACGGTGCCGGTGCTGACGTTCGATGGCGCCGCTGACCCGAACGACCAGCCACGGAACTGGGCTGGAGCGCAGGAATTCTTCCCCGACAGCCGTGACGTCACCCTGCCCGGCCAAGGACACGACGTCAACTCCGCCAGCTGGGCGGCTTGCGCCGGGCCGCTGACCCAAGCCTTCATCGACCAGGCCAGCCTCGCCCACCTGAACACCACCTGCCTGGCCGCCGTCCCAGCCCCGGCCTTCGACCTGACCCTGCAGGACCTGGCAGGCGGCGGGTAAGACAACTGCGACTCCGATCGCGCCCCGACGACCTACGCATTACGAGGGTGTCACGGTCGCGCCGGCCCAGCTCGCACGCTGGTGGCGGCTAGCGCGGACTGCGCGGCAGCTGGCAGATGATGAGGTAGATGGCGCCGGTGATCACGAACGTCACGGCCCACAGCCCCATCTGGAGGCCGAGGCCGTTCTGCGGGGCCGATACGCCCGTGTAGATGACCCAGCCCAGGAATACCACCTGGATCGCCAGAAAGACCCACTGGAAGGCCCGGTGCCTCGGCGGCGGCAGCTCCGGCCAGTACGGTTTCCTCGGCGGCGGCTGGCCCGGCCAGTAGGGCTCCTGCGTCGGTGGTGATGTGTCGGTGCTCATGCCGGTGCCTCTTAAGCCCTGGTCATCGTATGGTTTTCCCAGGCGAACCCATGCTGCGTATTGGACTGGATGAATCGCCAGGGCGGAAAGTCACCCGCGGCTGGGCCGTTGGCCACGGGCACGAAGGTTTCCCGGCCGAAGGATGGGCCAGGCGAGGTGCTGGACCACGGAGGCCTGTACATGTAGGGGGATCAGGCGTTCTCCCAGGAGGCTGTCACGTGAAACCCTTCGTGATCAACAAGCACGGCCGGCTGGTCTTTCCGGCCAACTTCCTCGTCGAGCTGGACTTCTCGGTCCTGGAAGGGCTCGACCAGTTCACCGCGGTGATCGGGCGGGACTTCGAGGCCAAGGCGCCGACCGGGACGGACATCCTGGCCCGGGTCGAGGCCGGCCACTACTCGGGGCGCTTCGAGTTGCTGCGTGACATGGGGCAGAACCTGTTCTGGGTCAACCGGTACGCGATCACCATGTTCGACAAGCGGCCGACGCGCTGGCGTGACCTGGCCAAGGGCCGCAGCGACGTGTTCCTGCCGGTGCTGACCCCGTGGGAGGACGGCGAGCGGAAGGTGGCCGCGGTGCAGCGGGCCTTCACGGAGCTGCCCGCGACGTGGGACGCCGCGGCCGAGAACAGGGTGTTCGACCTGCTGTTCGGGGTGTTCAGCACGAGGCGGCACCACGCCACGGAACTACCGCCGATCAAGCCGACGGTGGCGGAGTTCCTGAGCCAGCCCGGGGCACTGACGTTCGTGATGCCGGACCACGACCCTGACTACCCGGTGTTCACGCTCGGGGAGATCCTCGACGCCCGCGAAGACGTGCCGGAACTCGAAGCGCTGACACGCTGGGCGATGGTCCTGCACAACCAGTACCCGTGGGACCGGGCGCGTACCGAGCTGCGCGGTCCCGGCGAGATCGGCGGCGACGACTTCGTGGTCGCGCTCCACCCGCGAAACCGCGACGTGATGGCCTTCATCGACCGGGTCAGGCGCCCGGCGGGCGGCGGGCGGAAGCCGGCCACCCCGGCGAGCCAGAACGCGCCGGCCGAGGTCGCCGGGCCGGTGGCTCCCGTGGCACCCTACCCTCCGGTCCAGGTGCGGGAGGCGTTCAGGATCCAGCCGAAGCTCGAGGCCCTCGCGATCGTCCGGGGCGAGCACATCTGCCGCAACGAGGACGTGATCAGGAACGCGAGCTTTTCGTGGTCGCCGATGAGCGCGGGGGAGATCAGCGCGAAAACCGGGATCGACCAGCGCCGCTACACCAGCCGGGAACCCGAGCAGCTGGCGCTGGCCGCCGTCCGGGCGGCGCTGGCCAAGTCCGGGCGCGCCGCAGCGGAGATCGGCGCTGTGCTGGTCAGCACGTGCACCAGTAACCGGCTGATCCCGTCGATCGGGTGCTGGCTGTCCGGTGAGCTCGGCCTGCTGCAGACCCACGCCTCGGCCGACCTGATCGCCGCCTGCGCGGGACTGCCCTACGGGATGGCGGAGGCTGTCCGGCAGCTCCAGGAGGTCGGCCGGCCGGTGGTGCTGGTCTGCGTGGAGAAGTTCTCCGACAAGATCGGCAGCGTCCGCACCTCGCGGATGATCTTCGGGGACGGGGCCGCGGCCATGGTCATCGGCCCGGCCCCCGCGGGCGACCCCGGTGACGTCGAGGTCGTGCAGACCTACGCCAGCGGGCCGCACGGCGAGGTCAACTCGATCATCTGGCCGAACGCGGACTTCGACAACGACATCACCGTGTACGGCCCCGAGGTCAGGTCACTGGTGCAGCGCTACCTGGTCCAGATGCTGGACGAGCTCGGTAAGCTGCCCGACCCTGACGATCCCGGGCGCACGCTGCTGGACGGCATCGGGCTGATCGTCCCGCACCAGGCCAACAAGACGATGATCCTCGACCTGGCCGGCAAGGCCGGGCTGTCGCCCGGCCAGCTGTACTTCAACGTGGACCGGATGGGGAACGTGTCGGCGGCGAGCATCCCGATCGCGTTGTACGACGCCGTGCGGGACGGGGTGATCACCGGCCGGACCCGCGTCTTCGCACCCGGCTTCGGGGCCGGCGCGGTCGGCGGGTACGCCGTGCTGCAGTTCGATCCGGCCATCGTGGCCGACGAGGTAGTGCTCGATGTCCTCACGGAGACCGCGACACCGCCGCCGACGGCCGGGGGCACCAGCGACGACGTGCGCGCGGCATTTGGCGGGTGAGCCGATGAACTGCGGCAGCCAGGGAGCGTTCAGCCGGATCGCGGCCGTGAACCGCGGCGAGCCGGCCATGCGGCTGATCAAACGCCGTCCGGGAGTGGAACGCCCAGGGACGGCCGGGGATGCGGCGGACGCTGTCCGAGGGCACCAGCTCGGCTGGCTGCCTAGGCCGGCTCTGACACGTCGGCTTCGAGCAGTGCGCGACACACGTCGGTGATGTCCACGATGCCGATCAGGCCGGCGTCTCCTACCACCGGCAAGTGCCGGAAGCGCCTGCTCGTCATCAGCTTGGCCGCCTCACGGATGCTGGCCGTGGTCTTGACGACGGTCGGGCTGGCCGTCATCAGCTCATAGATCCGGACGTCGTTCGGATCCTTGCCGTCCGCGACCGCGCGGGAAACGTCGGCATCGGTGATGATGCCGACCGGCTGGCCGGTCTGCGCCTGCGTGACGATCAGGGCGGTCGCGTTCCCGCGCTTCATCAGGTATGCGGCCGCGGCCAGGTGGTCATTCTGCTCGACCGCCGTGACCGGCGGCTGCATGACGTCCGCGACCGTAGCCGGGGGCGACGCCGGATGCTCGGCTGGGGCGTCCACCATGATCTGCTCCCCTCGGAGATCCGCTCATATTGTTAGGTATTCGATCACACCGCCCGCCCGGGGCGGGCACGCGGTATGAGCCGGCCTGACGGCCGGCCTGGTGGATCCGGGCCGGCCGCCGCTTGACATTGACCCAGCGTCAGGCTTGCACCATGGATGTATGCAAGGTCACGCGTCCCCGCCCGCCGCGAGAGGCAGTGCCCGCCGGCTGGCGATCGACGCGGTGGGGCTGGCCAAGTCCTTCGGCGGGCAGCATGCACTCACCGGCCTGGACCTGGCGGTTCCCGAGGGTTCCGTCACGGCCCTGATCGGCCCCAACGGGTCGGGGAAGACGACCACGATCCGGATCCTCGCCACGCTTCTCGCTCCGGACGCTGGCCGGGCGGCGGTGTCCGGTCATGATGTCGTGGCAGAGCCGGAGGCCGTCAGGGCAGCGATCGGTGTCACCGGCCAGTTCTCTGCGGTCGACAAGTTCCTGACCGGCAGGGAGAACCTGGCCTTGATGGCCGGGCTGCACCACCTCCGGCGGGCGGTCGCGCTGGAGCGGACGGCAGGCAACCTGGAGCGCTTCGAACTGACCAAGGCGGCGGATCGGCCGGTGATCTCCTACTCGGGAGGCATGCGCCGTCGTCTCGACCTGGCGATGACCCTCATGGGCGAGCCCCGGATCGTCTTCCTGGACGAGCCGACGACGGGCCTGGATCCACGTGGGCGGCAGGTTCTCTGGCGGATCGTCCGGGACCTGGCCGCCGGCGGGGTGACCGTCCTCCTGACGACGCAGTACCTGGAAGAAGCCGATCGCCTGGCCGACCGGGTAGTCCTCATCGACCGTGGTGCCCTGGTCGCGGAAGGCACGCCGTCCGAGCTGAAGAGGCGGGCACCGGGCGCGCGCATCCGGCTCCATTTCGCCGGGGAGGATGAGCTCGCTGCCGCGGCTGGGGAGTTCGGCGGGGCAGAACGGAGCGATGACGACCTGTCACTCGAATTGGCGAGTGACGGAAGTGTGGCTGGCCTCCGGCGCGTGCTCGACCGGCTCGAGCGGCACGGGATCACCGTGGAAAGTCTATCGGCCCAGCCCCCGGCCCTCGACGACGTCTTCTTCGCCCTGACTGGTGGCGGCCCCGGGCCGTCTCAGGCTGGCTCGGCGCAGGGAGGACGATGACGGCCCCCTGCATGGCCCTGGCTGACACGGCCACGATGCTGCGCCGGGACGTACGTCACGCGGTGCGCTTCCCGATGGTGACGATCAGCGGGCTGCTCGTACCGGTGCTCTTCCTGCTCCTCTTCGACGGGGTCTTCGGTCACACCCTTCGCGCCGGACTCGGCGGTGCCGTCAGCGGCGGCTACATCAACTACGTGCTTCCCGGCATCCTGGTCATGGCCGCTGCCTCGGTCGCTGAAGCTACGGCGCTCGGCGTGAACGCCGACATGGGCGAGGGGATCATCGCCCGGTTCCGGGCCATGGCCATCTGGCGTCCTGCAGTCCTGGCCGGGCCGGTGACCGGAAGCGTCGTCCGTACGCTCATCACGGGTGCGGCTGTCTGCCTGTTCGCGCTCGTCCTGGGGTTCTCGCCCAGTGCCACCGCGCTCGGCTGGCTCGCCGCCATCGGGCTGTTCGCCCTGCTCGGCATGGCGCTGTCGTGGCTGACGGTGGCCTTCGGGCTGCTCGCCCAGACGCCGGCCGGGGCTAACAGTCTCTCGCTCGTTCTCGTCGTCCTTCCGTTTCTCAGCAGCGCGTTCGTTCCCACCGCGACGATGCCCGCGGGAGTCCGGGCGTTTGCCGAGTACCAGCCGTTCACCTCGGTCATCGACACCTTCCGCGGCCTCCTCACCCGAGCCCCGGTGGGCAATCATGGCATCCTGGCCGTGGCCTGGTGTGCCGGCATCGCGGTGGCCGGATTCCTGTGGGCGGTTAAGTTGTACAACCGAGACTCACCGGTGGCGGCCTGATGGCCAGGCTCCTGACGATCGGTCAGCTGGCCGGCCACTGCGGCGTAACCGTGCGGGCGGTCCGTCATTACCACCGGATCGGCCTGCTGCCGGAGCCCGGGCGGGATAACTCCGGTTACCGCCGTTTGGGCTCTCCATTTAGCCGGAGTAGCGCCGGTAGGCGGGGCTCCCAGTAATCGCTGGATGTACAGGTTTTTCTGGCTCGTGACCAGCGCGAACGTTGCCCAGCCCCGGCCATCCACTCCGCTTAGATGGAGACCCCTTACCGCCGTTATGGTGCCCAGGCGGTCGTCGATCTCGTGCGGATCAAGGTCCTGGTCGATGCGGGTGTCCCGCTCGCTCAGGTCAGCCGCCTCCTCAATGCCGACCCGGATGAGTTCGGGGCCGCGGTGGCCGGGATCGACGAGGCGCTTCAGCGGCAAATCGGTCAGCTCGAGCACCGGCGCCAGCAGCTTGCCGGTCTCCTGGCTGGTGACCAGCTCGTGCTGCCGTCCGAGGTCGCGGAGATGCTCAGCGACCTGCGGGAGATGGGCGTGAGCGAGCGGGGGGTGCGGATCGAACGAGACGGATGGATCCTGCTCGCCGCACTCTCTCCCGCGGTGGTTCCGGAGTGGACGCGGCAGAAGCGGGCCGCGCTGGCCGACCCCGAGTTCCGGCGCATCTACCTGGCCTACGACGAGGCCCGGGACTGGGACCCGGCCGACCCGCGGCTGGAACCCCTGGCTGGCCGGACGGTCGAATGGGCGGCGGCCCGCCACGACGGGGTGTTCGGTGCCCGTTCCGGCACGGTCCCGAGCGAGCCGAACATCGTTCTCGTGGCTCAGCTCATGGACGCCGAGTCCGCCTACACCTCGCCCGCCTTGAACCGGCTGGCGGAGCTTTGCCGGTCACAGCTCAATTCGCCGGCCCGGCCGCGGTCTCGCGAGACGTGAACTATTCACCCTTGAGCGAAATCCCCAGGTCCGGCTGGACGATGGACGCGACCCACCTCGGCCAGACC
>Ga0335077_10007730_pt1 | contig 13308 bp, 8 predicted proteins | sample Lox_Sample_31_FD_207151 | JGI IMG/M metagenome (GOLD analysis project Ga0335077, IMG submission 207151) | Soil microbial communities from Loxahatchee National Wildlife Refuge, Florida, United States - Lox_Sample_3.1 | ecosystem: Environmental > Terrestrial > Soil > Wetlands | place: USA: Florida... | reverse complement strand
GGCGTAGCGGGGTTGGTGTGCCTGCTGAGTCCGGTTGCCGCGCGCGCCGCCGAGCCGGTCAAACTTTCGGGCGCCATCGGCGGTGTGGTGACCAATACGTCGGGCAACCCGCAAATGGGCGCTGCCGTTGTCTTATACAATCGGCAAGACCGCGTGTTCCAAAAGGTACTTACGGATGAGCGCGGCGAATTCCGTTTTCTGGCGCTGTTTCCCGATTTGTACACCGTTCGTGTGAATCTGGCCACCTTCGTCCCTGCGGTGAAGAAGGACATTCTGGTCCAGCCAGGCATGCGCAGCGTCTTAAACGTCAGTCTGAGCTCCCTGTTCAGTTCGATTCAGATTCTCTATCCGACCGTCGAGAGCGGCACCTTGATGACGGACGATTGGAAGTGGATCCTGCGCAGCGCATCGGCCACGCGGCCGGTGATGCGATTTAAAGACGAGCCGGTTGCGAAAGATTTGAGCCAAGAAGCCTCCGTTTTCTCTGATACCCGCGGTGTAGTGCAACTGTCGGCCGGCGACCCGATGATGAACGGCATCGGCAGCCAGGTCGACATGGGGACTGCGTTCGCATTGGCCACTTCCGTTTTCGGAAGCAACTTGCTGGCAGTGAGCGGCAACTTGGGCTACGGCGCGCAGACGGGGGTTCCGGCGGCCGCGATCCGCACCTCCTACAGCCGTGCCGGAGGTGGTCCCGAAGTGTCCGTCACCATGCGCCAGCTGTTGCTGCCCGACCACTTCATGACGGCCAGCGGCGCCGGCATTCCGATGTTGCGCTCGGTCTCGGCCAGCGTGGACGACCACACGCAACTTTCCGACAATCTCTCGGTACGCTACGGCTTCACTCTCGATACGGTTTCCTTCGGCGATCGTTTGAACACGTTCAGCCCGTACGCGCGCGTGGCTTATACCACTGACGACGGCGCCGAATTATCGCTCGCGTACACTTCCGGAAATGCGCGGCCGGATTTGGCCGACGATACGGCGGACTCCGAGCTGCAGCGCGATCTCAACAACGTGGGACTGTTCCCGCGCCTCTCTTTACTAAATGGACGGGCGAGAATTCAACAAGGCGATGAGCTCGAGTTAACGTACGCGCGCAAGGTCGGCTCGCGCCGGTTCGAGGTCTCAGCTTACCGGGAATCGGTTTCGAACGCCGCGCTCTCGATCATCGCCCCGGAGAGCATGTATGCCAATGGCGGCCTGCTTCCCGACCTGTTCACCGGCAACGGAATTTTCAACGCCGGCGACTACCGGAGTTCGGGCTATTCCGGATCCGTCACGCAGAATGTGGGCGACCGTTTGAGCGCCACGTTGATGTACGGAACCATGAGTGGGCTGACCGCCGCTGCTGGAGAACTAACCACCACCGATCCCGATGAATTACGCTCGTTGATTCGGGCCGGACGAACGCAGGCGGCGACTGCCCGAATCTCAGCCACTTCGCCGTGGACGGGCACGCACCTGGTGGCCAACTATCAATGGACCGGCGACAATCGAATGGTTCTACCGGGGCGGCTCTATAGCACCGATGAGATGCGGCCGTTGCCGGGATTAAATGTGTACGTCCGCCAGCCGATTCCCGGGTGGTCGGTTCTGCCCTGGCGCATGGAAGCCACCGCCGCTCTGAGCAACTTGTTGGCCCAGGGTTACCTGCCGCTAAACGCAGGTACCCAGCAGGTTGTATTGGTGCAGAATCCCCGCAGTTTCCGCGGCGGCCTCAGCTTCATCTTCTAACTGTCCCACCGGGACTCCCTCAGAACTCCCAAGCCCACGCCTCTTGGTGTAATATGGCCGTCTAACCAGGAGGATTCATGACTCGACGCTGGAGTGTGTGGAGCGGGGCATTCGCTATACTGGCCGGTTTCGGCCTGCTGGCTTCGTGGGCGTTGCTGGGAGCGCAGGACGAAGGCGTGCCCAAGTTCAAGTTCGACCCCGACTGGCCCAAGCCGCTGCCGAACAAATGGAAAATGGGTGGCGTTACGGGCCTGGCCGTGGACCGGGACGACAACGTCTGGGTCTTGGACCGCCCCAACGATCTGACCGACATCGAGCTCGAAGCCGAGTTGAATCCTCCGCTCGCCGATTGCTGCGTGCGGCCTCCGGCGATGATCCACTTCGACAAGGCCGGCAACGTGATCGGTTCCTTCGATGCCCCGCAAGGCCACGGCATGGCCGTCGATAGCAAGGGGTTCATTTACATTGGACAGGACACGGTTCGCAAATACGATCCGCAAAGCGGCAAAGTAGTGGGCGAAGTGCCGCGCACGCCGGAGCGGCAGCCCGGCGCCGGAGGCGGTGATGGCGGCCCTTCCACGGTAGCTCACGTCCTTGGCCGTGGCGGCTCGGGGCCGGTTGCCGGATTTCTGACGCCGCCCGCCGGGCGACCCCAACCGGATACGGCCTCGATCGCCGCTCGAAACGCATCGATTGCGGCCTTTCGCTTGAAGTATCCGCCCACGACGCCGATGATCGTCGGCGGGATTGAAGAGATCCGGCTGGATGAGCCGGCGCACGAACTGTATTGCGCCGACAATTACCTGGGCGGCCGCGTGATGGTTTTTGATCTCGACACGCTGCAGTTCAAACGAGGCTGGGGCGCCTACGGCCACAAACTATCGGAAATTACCACCAACGATGCGGACCGCGCCTACACGCCAGGCGGGCCCATGCCCAAGGAGTTCCGCGGCCACCTGACGCTGAACATTTCCCACGACGGCTTGGTTTACGCCGCCGATCGCAATGCCAACCGCATTCACGTCACCACCAAGGAAGGCAAATTCGTGAAGGAGTTTATCCTGGCCCCGACGACCGGTGTGGGCGGTTCCACCGGCGGCGTGATGTTCTCGCCGGACAAAGGCCAGCGCCTCCTTTATATTTCCGATCTCACGAATAACCATATCTGGTTCCTCAACCGCGAAGACGGCCACGTGATCGGCAAGATGGGCACCATGGGTGAAAACGGCGGCCAGTTCTTCGGCCTGCACATGATCGCCGTGGACTCCAAGGGCACCATCTACACGGGCGAGGTATTCCAAGGGGAGCGCGTGCAGCGGTTCTTGCCGGCGAAGTGAGTAGGGCAGACGATCGGTTTGTGTCGTCTGCCAAGTGCCAGACCGCAAACTGCGACGGTCTAGCCCACGTTACCGCCGCGGGGGCGGTGCCGACTTCAAGTCCGCCTGTGATTCCGCTTCGCTCTTGGTGGGCACGACCTTGTCAGGATCGATCCGCACCATCATGTAGGTGATGTGATCGGGAACCTCTGTGAACAGGTGTCCCGTGCCAGCGGGAATGATGATCATGTCACCGGCTTTGAGGCGCGTTGTCACAGGCTGGCGGATGGCGTCGGCGTTGTATCCGGGCCCGTTTTGCAGGCGGACGGTCCGCTCGTCAGCCGGTCTCTTCACCGGGTTCACCAGATCCGGGCCAGTCAGCAGTGTGCCTTCGCCATCGATCACGTGGTAGACCTCGCTGACCTGCTCGTGCTCCGCGACCGCGCCTTTGCGGTTGGGATCGGCAACGAGCTTGCCTCGCGTCACAATGGCGATGCCGACCTGGATCTTTCCGACATCGACGGACCGCACCTGCTGGTCGAGGATCTGATACTTGATGGCTTTCGCCGTATACGTATCCAGCTCCGAAACCGGAATATACGTGGCCGAACAATGGTGGCAGGTAGGATTCGGTCCTCCGCTTTGGGCCATGAGGGCCAATATCGCAACGGCGGTGCCGGCGATGATCTTCGCCGGAGTACTTAGGTGAGTGGGCATGTGCGCTCCTGTTCGGAGCGATTATACAACCCGCGGTTGCTCCGCTCCTTACAGCCGCACGAGGCCAAGACTGATCTTGATCGCCTCATCCACTCTCTGCATTGTGGTGGCATCGAGCATGCCGAGACGCTTTTGCAGATATTTGCGGTCCACCGAGCGAATGTGATTCAGGATGACTGCGGATGGTTGGTTCAGACCTGTCCGGGGGCCCGGTGCGATCGGAACCTCTCGAGGATGCGGCGGGCTGGCGAATTGAGAACTGATGGCTGCCACGATCGTGATCGGGCTGTATCGGTTTGAGATGTCGTTCTGAACGATGAGGGCCGGTCGCGTCTTCCGAATTTGGTGGCTGGCTGTAGGGTCGAACGCGACCAGGTAAATCTCGCCGCGGCGGGGGAAAGTCATGTGTGCCGGGACTGTAGCGGTTCCTTTGCTCGCTTCGGCGCCGGCCCTTCCGCCCTCTGCAGCGCTTCTTCTTCCAGTGGAAACCACTCCGCGGCCATTTCTAGGTCGCGATCGGCGTTCGCAAGCGCCTCCTGTTTGAGGCGCTGGCGGAGATTTGCCTTACCTTCCAGCTCGACCAGTTGCCGAACGGCGCGGTCGATGAATCGGCTCCGGGTTCCTTTCGTCGTCACGCGATTCAGAATGGAGACTGTCTTGTCCGGCAAGATGATGTTGATGCGCTTGCTCATGAGAGCCAGAGTACACACGCGACGTGTGTATTTCAAGCACGAATGAACGCCCGAATTTTACCGCTTATACGATTTGCACCGTCATTTCAGACCGTACTCGCGCATTTTTTCATAGAGAAGGCGTCTCTGGATGCCGAGCAGTCCCGCGGCCTTCAGCTTGCTTCCTTCGGCTTCGGCGAGTGGCGCTCCGAATGCTCGGGCGGCTAGCGGCGCCGTTTCAGACTCGCTACGGGCACCAGGCGAGCCGAATTCAGAATGAACGCCATCTCCGAGGAAACGTGAACAACGGCAGCCAGAAGCGGCGTGAGGATTCCGATAGCCGCCAGCACGACGCCCAGCGCGTCCACGATCAGCGTCCCGGAAAAGTTAAACAGGATAATCCCTCGGCAGCGCCGGGCCGTTCTGAGCAGTTCCGCGCAGTCAACCAGGTCGTTTCCCAGCAAGAGTACGCCCGCAGTGTGACGGGCCAAATCGGTGCCCGAACCCATCGCGATCCCTACCGTTGCTTCAGCAAGGGCTGGCGCATCATTGATTCCATCCCCGATCATAGCCACCTGCTTACCGGAATCGATCAACTGCCGCACTCTTTCCAACTTTTGTTCCGGCAACATCTCCGCACCGAATTCCCTAACACCCAACTGCCGGGCTATCTTCTGCGCAATCGGGCCGCGGTCTCCTGTCAGTAACATCGCTTCCATTCCCATATCGCGGATGCGCGCCACTGCCTCCACCGCTTCAGGCCTCAGAACATCTTCTGTCCGCAACGCGCCGGCTAAGCGACCGCGATAGGCCACCAGCACGTTACCTGCTCCCTCCGGCAAACTGCCAAGCTGCGACTCCAATTCTTTGATGCCACTTAATAGGGCGGAATTTCCAACCAGAATATCTCCCCCTTCCCATAGTGCGCGGACGCCTTTGCCCGGCAGGTACTCAAACGTTTCGGGCTCGGTGACCGGCACCTTCAAGCGGGCCGCCTCCTTTAAGATGGCCCTGGCGAGTGGATGTTCTGACGGTCCTTCGGCGATGGCGGCCAGTTGCACGACTGTGGCCACTTCGATGCCTGCGCAAGGCATGACTGTTACTACGTGTGGCTCTCCGAAGGTGAGAGTGCCGGTTTTGTCCAGCACCACAGTGTCGATCGTGCCGAGCGCTTGCATATGGCGCCCCCCCTTGACGATGGCGCCCCCTTGCGCGGCCCTCCCGATGGCTCCCAACACCGCCAGTGGCGTGCCGGCGGCGACACCGCATGCGCCAGCCACAATGATTACCGCAATGGTGGAGCGAATGTTGTGGCTGACGCCGAACGTGATGAGTGCGGAGGCCAGTGCAAAGTAAACCAGCCAGCCGGCCAGGCGGTCGGCCAGCTTCTGGATGGGCGCCCGGGAGTGTTCCGCTTTCTCCACCGCCAGGATTATCCTTCCGAAAATCGTGTCCCGTCCCAGCCTTTCCGTTCGCACTTCGAGCATTCCCGAATGGTTGGTGGTGCCGGCGAAAACAGCCGCGCCCACCACTTTCTCAACGGGCTTGGATTCCCCAGTGACGGTGGCTTGATCGACAGTGGAATGCCCGAGTACGACGACGCCGTCAACCGGGACCTCCGCCGCTGGCCGGATGACGACGACCTCGCCTATCTGCAATTCCTCGATCCCGACCTCTTGTAATTCGCCATTGCGCCGCACCAGCGCTTTTCTCGGTAATAAAGTCAGCAGGTTGTGAATTGCTTTGCGTCCGCGTTCGAGAGTCAGGTCCTCCAAGATTTCCGCACCCAGGACGAAGAACAGAATGAACAAGGCAGTGGTGAATTCCCGAATTGCCAGTGCTGCAATCAGGGCGATGGTCATGGAGAGTTCCATGGTCATGCGGCGAGCGACCAGGTTCTCGATGGCTTCGCGAAAGACTGAGTAGCCTCCGCCGAGCACAGCGGTGACGGCCAACAGGTCGATGCCATTGATCCGCGGAACAATTCCTGCCCAACTGACGGCAGCAGCGATTCCGACTAGGGCAAAGGTGAATAGATCGATACGCCTGGCGTGACTGTGGTCTGCAACCGGCGGACCGTCTTCTAGAATTGCGGGCTTTGGTCTCGGATTGGAATGGTTTGCAGCGATCCCCATGGATTCCCTCATGCCGGAACTGTGTCCGCCCGCCTGATTATCGCCGAACTACACTCGCGTCGCAGCAATAATCGCACGGGCGGGCGCGAAACGTTACCGGGCGGGCGCGGCGCGGAGCGGAGGGGGGCGGAAGATAAGTCCGCCTGCTGCTCAATCTTGCCCGTTCGTGACTAGTTGTGGATCAGTCGTCATTTTGTATGGTGGTCTCGGGAACGGATTGGCGTAAAACCTTATAGAGGTGGATTCTCGACCGATAACAACGCTGATCGTAGATGATGAGCCGGTTGCACGGCGTCTCCTGCGCGAGGGACTGGAACCCCTGTCCGAAATCGCGATTATCGGCGAGGCGGCGGATGGCAAGGAAGCCTTACAGCAAATCGGAAAACTCCAGCCCGACTTGATCTTTCTCGACCTCCAGATGCCAGTGATGAGCGGGTTCGAGGTCGTCCGCAGTCTCGGCGGCACGTCTTTGCCAATTGTCGTCATCGTGACTGCGTTCGACCAACATGCCATTCAGGCGTTTGAGGCTGGCGCCATCGACTACCTGCTGAAGCCCGTGAGTGAAGCACGTTTGCTGAAGGCCGTGGAACGGGCGAAAAAGTTGTTGACCACGCCCGGCGAAATTGCGGATCAGGTTGCGAAGATAGCCTCTGTGAGCACGCCCTCTAACCCAATTATTAGCCGGAGGGTCGTCGGGCGCAGCGGAGCCGACTACATTCTTTTGGATGCGGATGAGGTACTAGCCTTTCAAGCAGAGCGCGAACTGGTTTGGATTGTCACATCCCGGCAAAGACTGCTGGCAACACAGTCTCTCCGTGCTATCGAACAGCGCCTCGGAGAGCCCCAGTTCCAGCGCGTTCACCGCAACGCCATCGTAAATGTCAATCAGGTCCGCAAAATGACGGCGCTAAGTAGCCAGCGTTGGTGCATAACCCTGAGCAATTCCCTGCAAATCATCGTCAGCAAACGCCAAGCCCACAAAATTCGGCAAATTCTGAAGTGGTGAGAGACCCCGTCACTGGGAGCGACCGTAGTCCGTTCACGGACGCTTACCGCCCGCTCGTTAGAGATTCCGTCCGGTTGTCAGATTAGTCTAGGTTAGTCAATGTGCCGCTCTAATACTAAACACCATGAAGAGAACTCTCGCTTTGTCTGTCGTCAGCTTGCTCTTTGGCATTGTGACGCGTCCCGTATTCGGCCAGGCGCAGAACTCCGGGACCATCCGGGGAAGCGTGGTGGATCCTTCCGGCGCGGCCGTCGCGAAAGCTGCCATAACCGTGGTAAATCCAGTGTCCCACTACAGTCAAAGCGCTGTCACGAACGATCAGGGGAACTTCGAGTTGGATAATCTTCCCTACAACCCTTATCACCTAACCACCACCGCAGCCGGCTTTAAGGCTAGTAATCAGGATGTCGATGTGCGGTCGCAGGTGCCGGTCGTTCTGAAGATCAGCCTTACGATTGGCTCCGCCGAAACAACCGTGACGGTGGAGGCGGCCGCGGATCTGATCGAAACCGATCCAGTCACCCACACAGACATCGACCGGTTGCTCTTCGACAAGTTGCCTCTGGAGAGTCAATCTTCCTCGCTGAGCTCACTGGTGACGCTGGCCTCGCCGGGAATTTCGGCCGATTCCAACGGTTTGTTCCATGGCCTCGGCGATCACGCATCGAATTCCTTTTCTTTGGACGGCCAACCGATTACGGACCAGCAAAGCAAGGTCTTCTCCAATCAAATACCGATTGACGCGGTGCAGTCGATGGAAGTGATCGAGGGTGCGCCTCCCGCCGAATATGGCGACAAGACCAGTGTGGTGATCAACGTTACAACACGCTCGGGGTTCGGTGTCACCAAGCCGCACGGCGATATTACGACTTCTTATGGCACCTTCGGCACGACCAATAGCGGCTTCGACCTGCAATACGGCGGCAAGAGTTGGGGCAATTTCATCGCTGCGAACGGCCTCGACACCGGCCGGTTTCTAGATCCGCCGGAGTTTGCCGTCATGCACGACAAGGGAAACGAAGCAAATATCTTCGATCGCGTGGATTTAAAACCGGCGCAGAACGACACTATCAACTTCAATCTTGGCTTTACCCGGTCGTGGTTCCAGACGCCCAATTCGTTTGACGCGCAGAACGCCACTGCTTGGAACGGTCTCGTGGTCGACAACGGGGGACTGGGCCCGAATGGACTCCCGGTGGGCCAGCAAGATCAACGTTCCAAAATAGTAACGTACAACATTGCTCCGACATGGACACACTTGGTGAGTCCAACGACCGTTGTCACGCTGGGCGCATTCGTGCGTCAGGATCAATACAACTACTATCCGAGCCGAAACCTTTTCGCAGATTTCACACCGGATCTTCAGGACGAAACCATTGGTCAGACTCGGCGGTTAACCAATGCAGGGGGGCGCGCAAGCGTATCCTACGCAAAGGGCATCCATAACATCAAGGCTGGAGTTACCTATGAGGACACCATCCTGACCGAGAGGGATCGCTTCGGTATCGTTAATCCAACGTTCAATCCGCCCTGTCTCAACTCGGACGGAAGCGCCTTCACCGACCCGACGCTTACCGACCCCAATAACTGCACGGGTGTTCTGCAGCCCAACCCGGGATATGATCCTCTGCTCGGCTGCATTGACTTGACCAGGACGGCGCCGCTCCCGGCGTCCAATGGTTGTCCGGGTTCCACCGGCGAATTATACGGGTTCCTGGGCCACGCCAATGTGCGCGAGCTAGCGCTCTTTTTCCAGGACAACATTACAGTCAAGAATTGGACGTTCAACCTGGGCTTACGGTTCGATCACTACGACGGCATCACCTCGGTCAATCAAGCGGAACCTCGGCTGGGAATTGCTTATAACATCAAACCGAGCAATACAGTCTTACGCGTTTCCTATGCGCGCACGCTCGAGACACCTTTCAACGAGAACCTGGTGCTGGCGAGCCTCGGCTGCAACGACGCGGTGGTCAACGATCTCATGGCTGCAATTCAGGGCTATCCTTGTCTCACGGAGCCCCTGCGGCCCGGCTGGCGGAATGAGTTCCATGCGGGCGTCGAGCAGGCTTTTGGAAAATACCTTGTAATCGATGCCGAGTACATCTGGAAGTACACTCACCTGGCCTACGACTTCAGCGTGCTAGGCGCCACGCCGGTCACTTTTCCGATTGAGTGGGCGAGTTCTAAGATCCCGGGGTACGCGGTGCGTGCCAGCATGCCGAACTTCCATGGCTTTTCGGCATTTCTGGTCTTCTCGAGTGTTGCGGCGCGCTTCTTCAACCCACAAGTCAGCGGCATCGGCGCTACGCCTGCCGGGGAAGGAGGCAACAGTGTGTTTCGCATCGACCACGATGAGACTTTCAACTCCACTTTTCACTTGCAGTATCAATTCCCAAAGAGAGGTCCATGGCTGGGCTTCAATTGGCGATATGACAGCGGGCTGGTGGCCGGGCCGGTGCCGTGCGCTGGAGGAAATTGCGCCAACGGCCCGAATGGGACCGATAGCATCGTCGACGTGTCGGGGATAACGCCCGATCAGCAATTCCAGGCGGGATTGTTTTGCGGGAACACGCACGCCACCCCGACCATGGGAATCAGTCCCGACGGAACCTGCCCGGCGTCGCAATACGGATCCTCGCTGGTCAAGATTCCGGGGGCCGGGACAGAAGATGATGACCACAACCCGCCGCGGGTCCAGCCGCGCAGTCTCTTCGATCTCTCATTGGGGCATGACAACATCTTTCACAGCGACAAACACAAGTGGAGCGCGCGCGTGTCGGTGGTGAACCTCACCAACAAATATGCCCTGTACAATTTCATTTCGACTTTTAGCGGCACACACTACGTCACGCCTCGCACGGTTACAGGAACGATCGGGTTCCACTTTTAGGGATTATTCAACCTCGCGGTAGCGGTTCTTTTTGGAGATGCATTTGATGTGGTGTGATTGATCCGCATTCGCGCGAGGACGCCAATCGGATGGCTGCCAGATCAATTTCGTTGAGTGATCTCGTGCTGGAGAGTAGTTGCACCGTCATTTCAGACCATACTCGAGCATTTTCTCGTAGAGAAGGCGTCTCTGAATACCGAGCAGGGCCGCGGCCTTCAGCTCTCAGCAGCTCTGCCTCGACCATGCGAATCACGGGCTTGAAACCCTCACGATAGGGGATCTGGCCAAGCCAGCCCGCTGCGAGCGGAGCGTGCCTCCTCGCAAACTCAATGCACTCCGCTGTAATTACGCCGCCCGGTGCCAGAGCGAAAGCACGGGTAATCACATTTTCAAGCTCGCGCACATTACCCGGCCAATCATGGTCGATAATGCGATCCAGCGCATTCTGTTGAATCGTTACCGGCTTCTCCGAACGGCTAAGAAACCGCTGAACAAACAGCGGAATATCCTCGCGTCGCTCGCGCAACGCCGGCAGGCACATCTTGACGACATTCAGGGGGTAGAACAGGTCTTCCCGAAACTGTCCGCTTGCGACAGCTTCATCCACGTCCTGGGCTGTGGCCACGATCAGCCGAAAATTGGTTTGAATCGGTTGGTTGCTCCCCAGCCGCTCGATCGTCCGTTCCTGAGTTGCCCTCAAGAGCTTGGCCTGTAATGGCATGGGCAAGTCGGCCACTTCGTCCAGAAAGAGCGTGCCCTCGTTGGCCTGCTCGAAGCGCCCGATTCGGCGGGAAAGACCTGGGCGATCTGGCGCAAGAACTGGCCTCGGGCCCACGGCGTCGATGCGCAAGGCTCCACTAGCAAATACGAAGCCGCTCGGCCCGTTCGATCCGCTACACCCACGCGGTTTTGCGGTCGGCCTTGAACCAGGCAATGCGATGGAGCCTCATCCTGGCGAACCCGTCAGACTCAGTGGATCTACCAAGACAGAACGCCGCAAATCGAACTGCTAACCGTTGAGCAGGCGAGAACATTCATCAAGGCGATCGCCGGGCACTTGTCACGGAGGATGCTGGAACGGTACAGTCATATAAAGATGAAAGGGAAGCAAGCGGCGATGGGGTTGGTACGAACAGAGTTCCTGGGAAGCGTCCGGCCCGCGGTCGCTGAGAAAGTCCCTGCGACTTACGCGCGTCAGTTTACCGGCCCTTCACAAGTTGCTGGTCAAAAACGCTCGGGCGGTTAGCTCAGTTGGTTAGAGCGCCTGCCTTACAAGCAGCGAAACCCACTTTTTACAGGTTGGTACGTCACCGGATTCGTCCAATAAATCAATCACTTACGGGATACTCCGTCAGCACTCGTTCATACACTTTAGCCCCGATTTTCATACCTAGTCCCTGAGTTTTTCCCTGAGTTTTCCCTACGATATTTGGCCTCCTGTTGGAGATACCACTTTCCGGAAACGGGCGCTCATCGAAAGGAAGCAGATGAGCCGACCAGGCCGAGGCGAAGCTCCCGGCTCTTCGGCTGGTTGCCATGAGCGACCCCATCGCTGGGAATGTGTCTGGTACCGCAACGGCGTTGGGTTGCAACATGCATACCCGGACATGCGCGGTTGCTGGCGCGAGGCAGTCAAGCCGCTACGCTTCGACCGCCGTCAGGCGGGTTGCCGCCAGTGAATTCGTATCCGCCACTCTGACCTTCGATCACCTCGAAACCGCAGTTCCCGAAGTTGCTGAAGATGGCGGCTGAGCTGCTCAAGTCTCTCACAATTCTGAAATTCGCGGATCTTCTGACAGCGAGGAACGTTGCGGTTCCACTACCGATCACACTGGCAGCCTCTTCCGCGCACCGTAAGCAGTGCGCCGACGGGCTCTCTCTTGTGTTCGAATTTCATGCCATGTCCTTCCGTTTTGCTCGCCCAAGACCATTGCTGTTGGTAGATGCTGGTGGTGTATCTGCACGTCATGCAGTTGCCTGGTGCCAAGTAGTGCACCAACCGCGGCATTATCGGCTATAGGCAGAAGGCTTGAGTTCTATAGCCAGCCTTTGGACCGAAGAAATGCTCGATCACGTTCCGCGGCTATGGTTCTGTCCAATACTGCCTTTACGGCGGCCTTTGCTGCTTCGGTTTGGGAGTCTTGGAGATAGGCCGTTCCAACCAGCAACCTAAGCCGGGCGACTTCCTTCCGGGCCTGCCGATTTTTCCTAGCCTTTGCCAGTACGATTTGTTTTCGGAGGGCGGCCTGTCGTTCTTTGAGCGCCTCCAATTTCGTAGTGGGTTTTCCGCTCGTATTAGACATGGCGTAATTCATTGTTCAATGATGCAGTTCGCCACAATTGCCTGGGTAGACCCAGGAACCCGTTTTCGTACCACCTTCCGTAGCCTTAGTTCTATGACGAAGCCCCCGTTTTTTGGCCGTTCTCGCTGATCGGTCGCTGCCCGATAACCTCACTTGCCTGCGCGCTCGGATCGACAATTCCTTAGCGGTAGGCATCAGATCAGGAGTCGATTATATACTGCACGGGCGCACGGTGGCGGCTGAGCAGCCGCGGCAGTTGCTTTGCGAGCTTCGCGACGTGTCCGGCTTGGGCCATATCGGCATCGCCGTCGCCGCCAACATCCGATAGAAGCGTAGTCCAAGCGGCTGGTTTTCTAGAGGGCGTACCTGCCCTTCCTCTGAACTGGCCGTCGACGTCGGTTCCGGCAGAATGAAAAAACCTGGAGCCGCTGACGCAAGCGGAAACCCAGCACTCGACTAACGACGGAGCATTCATCACCTAACGAAAGGGATGCTTTCGTCCAAGTGATTCACCTTCCGGACTTCTATCT
>Ga0335077_10007729_pt1 | contig 13310 bp, 11 predicted proteins | sample Lox_Sample_31_FD_207151 | JGI IMG/M metagenome (GOLD analysis project Ga0335077, IMG submission 207151) | Soil microbial communities from Loxahatchee National Wildlife Refuge, Florida, United States - Lox_Sample_3.1 | ecosystem: Environmental > Terrestrial > Soil > Wetlands | place: USA... | reverse complement strand
ACCGGCGTTTAAACTCCGCGATGCTAAAATGCCTACAGCCGCTCTCGTAGGCGCGTAGCTCAGTTGGTTAGAGCGCTACCTTGACACGGTAGAGGTCTGGGGTTCGAGTCCCCACGTGCCTACCATTTATCTCATTGAATCTGCTGCGTGAGCATCGGCAGTTCCTCCCCGACTTCGACCAACTCGTCACCATTGGTCACCATTCGTGAAAGATTTTCGACTGCCGTCCGCTGGGCTTGCGGAATCGAGAGCGTGTAGATTTCGAGCGTAGTGGACATCTTGGTATGCCCGAGCTGCGCTTGCGCTTCCCTCAGCGTGGCTCCCGCGTGTTGCAAGAGAGTAGCGTGAGTCCGGCGCAATGTGTGCCAGCTGAGCCACGGCATCCCCAGTTTGCGACCTGCTGGCTTCAAATGCTTGCGAAGCAAGTTGGTGTCGCTGAATGGGGTGCGGTTGCGGGTCTGAAAGACAAGTTCCTCTTCCGCTTGCGCCGATAGACGCCCACGGTGACGTTCTAGCGCCACGACGAGCGGTTCCGGCATGGGAAGGGTACGTCGGCTGCCTTTGGTCTTGGGTGAGCCAATCAAGCCTCGATAGCAGGCTTGCTCGACCCGGATCTCGCTGGAATTGAAATCGACATCTTTCCAGCGAAGCCCCAGAATCTCGCCAATTCGCAGCCCCGTGAGCGTTCCGAGCAAAACCATCGTGCGGGTGGGCTCTTTCAATTCCGCCAGCAATAATGGAATTCGATCGGGCAAAAGCACGTGCTTTTCGCGCACAGGTCGCTTTTCGGGAAGTTCGACTCCGGTTGCCGGATTGTCTCCGGCAAAGAAGTTCCACTTCTTCGAAATTGCGAATATTTTCGACATTAAGTTGCGAAAATGATCGGCACATTCCCAACTCAGCCCATTTGCCATTTTCTGCAAGACAAATTGCTGAATTTCGAGAGTTCCGATTTCGCAAAGGCGTGAATCGCCAAAAGTAGGTAGAAGATGGTTTTTGATTGTACGGCGATAACGCTGTTGAGTGGAAAGTTTCAAAGTTGGAAAGAAGTTGGGAATAAAATACCGTTCCACAAATTCGCGAAGCGAAATCGAAGAATACGGTGTAATTTTCCCTTGATTTAACGGACGGAGATGCTCTTCGGCGGCTTTTAACGCTTGCCGTCGTGTCATAGTTGCACACAGGCCTAAAATTATGGATTCCCGTGTACGCCCAAGTTTCCCGTCTCTCTTTATTACATCTGTCCAAAACTGCAACTCCCAAACTGGATTTCGTTTGCCGCGTTTACGGACACTTCCTTTCTGATAACGTCGGCGAGCCATTTCTTTTTGCCAGCCTCCTAACTGGGCTAGCTCGCCTTGCTTTTCCGCGATTGGAAGTATATCCACGCGCCCTCAATTTGCAAATTCACCGCACGTGTTGCGACTACGTGTGTGTCACCAAATTTCATTTCTCTGAAAATGTTTCCAATTGCCTAAACAGGTTTTCCTTCCGGTGCAAAAGTGCGTCTCGAATACGCGCCTTTTCTTCGTTCAGTAGATCGAAAATCCCAAACTTGTCGATTTCTTGCTGTACTTCAGCAATTTCCTGCAGGATTGCGCGAATTTCGTGGATATTCTGCGAATGTTGCGTGTACGGTATTTCGATTTGTTCGCGATTACGCAGCATTTGTTCCAATCTGTCGATGCCAGGCTTTTTCCGAATAAAAATCTGAATTCCACAGGAATCGCAAACGAAATACGGCTTGCCAACTTTGCTTTTGCGTCTCTCAAGCATTGACCCGCACAAAAAACAGGGAAAAACTGCCATTCTCATTCACCTTTGCAACGTAACGTTAGAAACTGCTCAGTGTCCTTAATTCGCATCAAAATTCGCGGTGAAGGATTCGAGAATTCCATCCGAATCCAATGAAATCGCGATTACGTTAAGCGAGTAGATTGCGTGCAGAATAAAAATAGGTACGCGCAACAGCACCCAACGTGGCCTTTCATTTTGCTTTTCAAACAGCCGCAGGCCGCGCGAAGTCGTGACTCTGCGGGACCGAAGCGGAGCAGAAAGCAGCAACTCCTTTGTTAAGTATTTCGACAGATAGTGGGAAACGCGATGTACATCGACGTGACGAATGTCGACCATTGTTCCGCCGCCTATAGCGATCCAAGAGGCACGTAGCCACTTCCAAGGAATAAAGCGATCAATAAGAATGTGAAAATGTGGGCTGCCGTTCTTTTGGAATTCAAGGATTCGAATGTATTGCGGAGCGTGGCCGTATTGGCGACGCAAATACACTCGCAGCTTTGCAAAGACCTGGTTCAGATACTGGACGGGACATCCTGTGACCTTCGCCGGGTCGAGCGTAAGCGTGAGAAACCTGCGCAGTTGGCGTTCTTCGGCGAGAGCGCGAATTGCGTAGCGATACCGTTTCGCCTTGCGAGGACCGCAGAATGAACATTTCCAGCACTTGCAGTTAAGCCGATGAAACTGTGTCGCCGTGGCAAGTGGTGGCTGTCCCACTATTGTGAACCGGCCGCAGTATTTTCCTCTTCCGCTGTTACGATTAATCTTTATTTGGTCAAGAAAAGATGGCTGCTTCGCTACGCTTCGCAGCATAGGGCTTGCTACGCAAGCCCCCAGGAACCCTCCCGGTTCCTGGACCTCCGGACCACTTTTAGGCTGGGAAGGAGTAAAAGAGACTGGAGGGCAAGCCGCCAGGTTTGGACCGGCTGTATTTGGTTTTGTAGGTTCTACTCCCAGCCGCGGACCGGAGTGGTCAACCGGCTGCCCGGAATTGTTTCGAACCGCAGACCGCTTGCCCGTTCTCATGTTGTCTTTCGTTCGACCCATGAATATCTGAATTTTTTCTCCTAGCGAGCGCCATAACAATTGGGGTACAGTTCTGGTCTTTAAATGCCAAAACGTTTCGACATCTTTTGGCACTCAAATCGAAATGAAAAAAGCGCGTGTTGATGAAATCCTCGCGGCGATGGACAAGGGTTGTAAGCCGCTCGGTTTTGAAACCTTCGACGAGCTATTTAGAGCTGGTAATGCTGAGCTGGAGAAGAGGATAGAAGCGAATCGAAAATTAACAGACCGAGACGCCGTCAGACAGGCATTGGAAGCCGCTCCCGAAATGAGTGTCGAGAATCGGCATAAATTCATTTATGAGGTCACGAAGGTGGCCTATACGCTTCGTCAACTTGCGATCGTGCATGTAAAGAATCTCCCTCACAATCCCGGCGGCCGGCGGTTGCTCGACGTCCACCAGCAATCTGAGAAAATCTGCGTTGAAATATCCGAACTCTTTAGAAAGCGTGTACTGCTGCGCGACGCCTATAAACGCGTGGCGCAGCGCTATGGTGTCAGCGCCAGAACTGTTCAGCGGATTTGGAATGCTCGCAAGAGTAGTTGATAGATGGAGAGGCTACAGGGCACAAGCCACTGCTCGTCTTCATAATTGTGGGAATAAACTTGTTACTTCATGGACCTGACTGTCGAACTAGCTATTTCGCGTTTCGGGGGAGCTGCGAAAGATAAGTTGGCAAATCCTGCGGCTTACGGGCAACCAGAGGATCAACTACGGGCGCCCTTCGAAGGATTGCTTGCTGACATTGCTGAAATCTGCCATTTCAACGCAGGTGCCGTAATCGCGGTCGGAGAGTCATCTGACGAAGAGCTAAAAACGCGCCCCGATTATGCTGTTACGGTAGAAGGTGCTCTTGTCGGATTTGTTGAGCTCAAGGCTCCGGGCAAGGGCGCAGATCCTAAAAAGTTCAAAGAACACGACAAAGAACAGTGGGAAAAACTTCGCTCACTTCCAAACTTGATCTACACCGACGGCAATGCTTTCAGCTTGTGGCAAAATGGCGAGTTGGTCGGCAAAATCCTTACGCTCGATGGTGATATCGAGACTTCTGGAAAAAAACTGAAACCTCCGTCTGGGTTCATGTTTTTATTCGAGAATTTCCTTCGATGGAAACCCCTCCCGCCGAAGAGCGCCAAAGAGCTGGCGCGAACAGTTGCCTTGCTCTGTCGATTGCTGCGCGACGAGGTCACGGAGCAAGTAGCGCTTAAGAGCGAAGCACTCACGAGCCTGGCTACTGATTGGCGCAAATTGCTGTTTCCCGACGCGACGGACGAACGGTTTGCTGACGGATACGCACAAGCGGTCACATTTGGAATGTTGATGGCCCGCGCGAAAAAAATCACGCTAGTGACCGGCTTGAACAAGGTTTCGGAAGAACTCAGCAAAACCAGCACGCTAATCGGCGCTGCTCTCCGGCTCCTGACAGAAAATGTCGAGACACGAGACGCATTGAAAACGGCCCTTGGAACGCTCACGCGAGTACTTGACGCGGTGGATTGGGCGAAGATCAGCAAAGGCAACCCAGAGACGTGGCTCTATTTCTACGAGGACTTTCTCGAGGTATACGACAACGAGCTCAGGAAGAAAACGGGATCTTATTACACGCCTCCCGAAGTCGTCAGTGCAATGGTAACCCTCGTTGACGAAGTACTTCGCACACCCCGTTTCGGCCTGCACTCCGGACTTGCATCATCTATGGTCACTGTCATTGACCCAGCAGTCGGCACGGGAACGTTCATGCTCGGCATTCTGCGCAAAATCGCTGAGACTCTGACCGCCGACGAGGGACCCGGCGCCGTAAAGGGCGCTGTGCAGGAAGCTCTGAAGCGCCTCATCGCTTTCGAGATACAGTTAGGTTCATTCGCGGTAGCGCAACTTCGCATTCTGGCTGAAATCGTCGATCTTTCCGGCTCACCGCCGAAGACTATTCCGCGCATGTTCGTCACCAATACGCTAGGAAACCCATACGACGACGAAGAATGGATACCGGGCATTCTTGCTCCCATTGGGAAATCGAGGAAGGACGCAAACAAAATCAAACGAGACGAGCCGATTACAGTCGTGATTGGCAATCCCCCGTACAAAGAAAAAGCCAAGGGCAAGGGTGCATGGGTCGAGAATGCCAGCAAAAACTCAAAAGAGCCGCCTCCGCTGCTGGCGTGGATTCCACCCAAAGACTGGGGTGTCGGAGCACACGCCAAGCACCTAAGAAACCTGTATGTATATTTTTGGCGCTGGGCAACGTGGAAGGTTTACGACCACGGTCCAGGCAACCGTGTCGGAGTTGTGTGCTTCACCACTGTTGCGGGTTTCTTAAACGGTCCCGGCTTTCGCCGGATGCGCGATTATCTGCGGCGCACGTGTGACGACATCTGGGTGATCGACTGTTCGCCTGACGGTCACCAGCCAGAGGTGAATACCAGGATATTCCAAGCCGTCCAACAACCCGTTTGTATTGTGCTTGCATCGCGGTCCGCTAACTCGCAATCCGGAGATTCAGTACCGGCATCCGTGTTGTTCCGGGCGTTACCAAAGGGGCATCGCGACGTCAAGTTCACGGCCTTGGGAGATATCCGACTGAAGGATAAATCGTGGATTCAATGCCCAGCCGGATGGCGCGATCCCTTTTTGCCAGCATCAACAGGTGTCTGGGCTACATTTCCTGCCTTGGACGATCTGTTTGTCTATAACGGTTCCGGAGTCATGCCCGGAAGAACTTGGATTATCGCACCTGACGCGGAGTCGCTGCGATCACGCTGGGAGGCGCTCATTCATGCACCGGAAGACCAGAAAGAGATCCTTTTCCATCCCCATCTTCCAAACGGTGAGCTGGGCGATCGGCACAGCAAAAGAATTGTTTCGGATGGTTTACCGGGTTACGACGGTCGCTCGGTTTCGGTCGCCGCCGACAGTGGTCTATGCATAGAACCGGTGAACTACGGGTTCCGGTCGTTTGATCGACAATGGATCATCCCAGACAACCGGCTAATCAACCGTCCCAACCCGGCGCTTTGGTCCTCCCGATCCGAAGCACAGATTTATTTGACAGCGCCCAGTGATAGGTCGCCTAGCAATGGGCCGGCCCTTTCGTTTACTGGATACATCCCGGACCTTCACCACTACAACGGTCGCGGTGGACGAGCATTCCCTTTGTGGCGCGACCAGCAGGCAAAAATTCACAATCTGCGACCGGAGCTGATGACATTTCTTTCAGAAAAATACGGGATCTCTATTTCGGCCTCCGACATCCTCACCTACATTGCTGCTGTGACTGCGCACCCAGCATTCACAAGGCGTTTCCAGGCGGATCTACTGACGCCCGGTTTGCGCATCCCTATAACTGCAAACAGTGATCTGTTTATGCTGGCAGCGCGGGTCGGCCGAAAAGTGATTTGGCTTCATACATTCGGCGAACGCATGGCCAGCGAAGAAGAAGAGCGGCCCCAAGGGCCGCCCCGGCTCGCGGCGAAGAGAAGGCCTCACAGTCCGAAAGCTGGTGCAATTCCGACCGATTCGGAAAATATGCCGGACACTTTAGACTACGACGCCGAGAAACACAGGCTACTTGTGGGACAAGGCTATATCGAGAATGTCGAGCCCGCCGTCTGGAACTATGAAGTCTCAGGGAAGCAAGTCCTGCTGCATTGGTTCAGTTATCGCAAGAAAAATCGAGAACGCCCCATCATTGGCGACCGCCGAGCACCTTCGCCGCTTGGCGATATACAGCCAGACCACTGACTTTCTGAATATACGACCGAATTGCTGAATGTGCTAAATGTATTGACTTTACTCGTGGAACTCGAACCCGCTCAAGCTGAGCTGTTGGAAAAAATCTGTGGGAGCGCTCTTATCTCGCATGACGACCTTCAGGCCGCTGGGGCTCTCGAACTTCCGCCTGATATCAAGAAAAAGATCGTCAAGCAAAAGGCCTCAGGCCCAAGTTTGTTCGAAGCTCAGGCGGAGAACTGAATTCGTTTTAACTGAGGTTCTATGAATCACGAATGTGAATGTGGGCGCGTCTGGAGTTTGGAAGATCACAAAGGACCAATCCGCGATCCCGGTAGAATCATCTGCAAATGCGGAGAGACTATCAAGCAATGGGATGGCTCCGCTTCTCAGTCGAAAGGCAATTCATGATGTGAGTACGTTATACTTGCTCGTGGAGTTTGTCAATACTTGCACGAGAAAGTATTGACAAAATATTTTGCGAGCAAGTATGTTTTACACATGTCAGACCTAACGAGCCAAGCTGCGAAGTCCTTGTCGGAACTCGGTGCCGCTAAAGGTGGACGGGCGAGAGCATCCGTATTGAGCGCGGACGAACGCAAGGCAATTGCCAAGAAAGCTATTCAGGCGCGGTGGGCAAGAGTTAAAGGCGCGAAAGCCGAGCAAGTATCGGAGTCCGCGGACCACTATGAGCCAATCGTATTACAGGAACGGCCCAAGTTGCCGGTTGCAATGTTCCCTGGAACGCTCACGATTGGCGCGGGCCAGTACCTTTGCTATGTACTCGACAATGACAAGCGCGTTATTTCGCAGCGCGAAGTGGTCCGCGCTCTAACTGGACATCCGAAAGGTGACATCACCCGTTATCTGGAATCTCAAAATCTGCAACCGTATCTTTCGATTAAAAAAATCGCGGAACAGACGATTAGTTTCACGATTCCAAAGAATCCTGTCACCAGCATTGGTTACGAAGCAACATTGCTGCTGGACATCTGCGATGCGTATCTCCGCGCCAGAGATGATGACAGCCTCGCTCCTAACCAACTCCATTTAGCAAAACAAGCAGAAATCATCACGCGGGCCTGCGCAAAAGTCGGCATCATTGCGCTAATTGATGAAGCGACTGGCTATGACAAATTTAAGAAAAAACAGGAATATCAGCTCAAGCTGCAAGCCTTCATTGCTGATGAATTGCAGGAGTGGGCCAAGATGTTCCCCGACGATTTTTGGTTTGAATTGGCGCGGCTAGAGGGCGTTCACTACTCACCTCGGTCCCGCCCACTTCGGTGGGGAAAATACGTAATGATGTTCGTATATGACGCGGTGGACGCGGATGTCGGGCGGGAATTACGAAAAAAGAACCCGGACCCGCATTTTCTTCAAAATCACCATCAGTGGCTAAAGAAATTTGGACGGGATAGGGTTCACGACCAGATCACGAAGGTGGTAACGATTATGAAGCTTTGCGAGAACATGGACGATTTCCGCCAAAAGTTTACGAAGCTATTCAACAGATCGCCACAACTGGCATTTAATTTCGTTCTGTAGCTTCCTTTACAATCCGAGCAGCAGCTTGGCTGAAATCCTCGCACTTCTTTCGTTCGGAAAGCTGTTCTTGGGCTGATTAGCGATAAATCGCCATATCACTCATTCACCCTGCTCCGCTAGCCTGCTTGTGCAATAAAAATACGTGCAGCTCTTATCTGCATTGATCTGATTCAGTCGCGCAATTTCTGCTTCGGCTTCCAGTTGTGTGGTTAACACCTTGACAACCGTGACTTGGTTTTGTGGATCGCCCGTCAGCGGCATATCAATTCGCACGATGGGATAGACATGTGGATATTTGGCATGGGGTGAGTCGGGTGCTCGTGGCATCCCATGATTCTAGGCCATTGGTAGGCGAGACAGCATTCGTCTTTCACTACTCTATTTCTTTGCGATTTTCGCTTTTCATCTAGAGAACTTTCGCCAGTTTGTGGCGTTGATTCTGACCTGGATCTTTTATCGCGCCGCTAGCATACACAACGAGAGTGCATTACGGGGAAGACGTTGGCGTTCTAAATGGTCGTCGCCCCCCGCACATAATCTTGAAATTCTGAAAAAGAGTTGTTGAAGAGAACATGAGCCTCCGCAAGTCTGTTCTCGTAGTCTGATCCTTCCGCGTCGAGATCAAGACTGAGAAATAGCCGTACCAGGTCGGTTCGCACTCTTACCACATGTTCCACGTCTTCTTTATTGAGACGAATGTTGTCCTCTGCTTTCTGAGCCTCTGCAAAGAACTTGGCAAGTTTCTGCATTGCCTGGGCTGTCTCATTCAAGCGATGCTCTGGATTCCGCACCGAAGCACCGGACACAATTTGTTGGGCCGCCGAGTTTGCTATGGAAGTAGCGTTAGTCAACGACTCCAGTGCTTCTCGTCGGCGACCTCGGTCTTCGGCCCGCTCATCCGCCAAAATTTCAAAAACCTTCTGGTGCTCGGTGAGAACTTTATTGTTTGCAAGTGAGATGGCAGCTAGTTGCTTTTCATAACTCGCAGTGAGCTCAGCTTGTAATCTGGCAAGGTCCTCGCCACTCCGCCTTCGTTGCCTTTCTGCATTAGTCGTTAGAAAGAGAGTTTGAGCGGCGACGAGGACGGCAACCCCGCCGGTAATCATCGCTGCGACTACCGTTCCATCCATTAAGATCCTCTTTGAGGCAGCCAACCACACTTGCTGTGGTTTCGCGAACCCGCGTCACTTCCCAACAACCAACTCACAGAACCTTTACGAGAATCCCCAGCCCCGTTTGAATAACGCTCGCCCAGTCAATCCTCTGCCTCGGATTTTGTGCCGCAGAGGCAACCGTGTTCGCCGCTTTCTGCAGCGGTGTACTGGATTGTTGGTTTTCTACAACCTCAAAGGTTACGCTTAGCGAGATTGTTGCGGAGCCATTCGGCGCATTTGTACCGTCGGACATCGTGATCTTCAAAATGGGCGAAGTTTTTGCTTTAAGCGTCTTATCCAAGACTGTTTCTAGCCCAGAGAGGTCAGTGCTAACAGTAATGGCGGTAGAATTCGGAGCCGTGTTGCTCGTAATAGGCGGAATTACCTGAGTTCCGTCTGGGAATACTACATCCAACTGAGTGCTTGTGACTGGTCTATTGGCTTTCCAATTGAGGGTAAGCCCCGTGTTTGTGTTCATCGTGATTGCTATTGGTCCATCGAATGCGAGTGCTGGTGGCGGAGGCGAGACTTTTATAATCGCGCCGGGCCATGGCTGGTCGAAGACGTCGCCATATTCATCGTATGCGGTAAAGGTGATCGCGTACGTTTGGTCTGCTTGAGGAACCGCTATCGTGAAGTTGTGGGACCCGCTATAGGGGGTTCCATTGGGAACACCGAGAGTATCAAGAGCTCCGTCCCCGCCGCCATCTATGATCTGACCGTACGTACCAGTGGACGCATCCGTCTGTTGCTTGTAGTGCAGTTTCACGTAACTCTTGAATCCTGGTGGCAACGCTGAGGCCGGATCAAGGTTGACCGTTACGACGATGGTGGTAGGGCCTGTGGCAAGTGCCTTCATCGTTGGTGCAAACGGTACAAAGGCGGGGGTTGTAACGGAAAAGCTTTTTGAAAGCCTAGGCATAGGTTTACCCGACGCGTCCAGGACCGAGGCCTGGAAATTATGAACTCTGGAGGGGGATAAGTTCGTAAATTTCACATGATGGTCAATCCCAACATCGGATAATGTTTTATTGTCAGTTGTGTCAGTCACCCGAATGTTTGCATATACGTCGGTCACCAGATGAAGGATAACCGTCGTAGGTCCTACCAAGTCCGGGCCCCGATAATCAAACTGTTGTGCCGATTGTTTCTGTACAAGCGTCTTTCGATCGTTCTGACATCCACTAAGCTCGCTTTGCAGGTTAAGCTTATCGGTCTGCAGTCCCAAAATCTGTGTCTGATAGCCCTTTAGGGTCGTGAGAAAAGAAAGATCCAGCAGATAAGACGGCGTATCGATTAGTGTCTGGCCCGATGGATCCCGTAATGTGACAGACAATCGGACAGAGTCCTGACCGGCGAGCACATTGAAATCCAGGGGTATCGTCGCTGTTTGTGATGGAACGGCACCTAAGGAAAGCATCGCGGGAGGTTGGGAGCTTGTGATGCCCCTACTTGTGGTCACCATCGAGTAAGTCGATAGTGTGTAGGAATGAATATCACTGTCAAATGTAAAAATCACTTGAGGCGCTCCATTGGAGCTAACAGCCGAAATCGAGACCAAATGAACGACCGGCAGTGTGGCGACTTGGGCGCCAGAGGGAAGAACATCAATGTAAAACAGTAGGATCACTGCAATGGCTCCGAATGCTGCCCGAAATTTGTGAGTCATGTTGTCCTCCGCGTTAACTTTCAAGTGAGTTGCTATTGGCAGCACAGAACGATGACTCCACGACACTACTGCGATTGTCAGTGGCGATGCGACGCAACCACAGAGTAAAGTCCTCAAACTAGACTGTGCTGCGAATAACCTAGCTGAACCTTGGGTACGCCTCGAACGGCGTGGAAACCTAAGACGAAACGCGGCGCATTTGAGGCGCGCGGGTTATAGATCAAAACCCTCGACTGTCAAGAACGAAATCGGATTTTGTTACAAAATCCTCAAAATGAGAGTGGCCGATGTCTGAGAAGGTCTGCCACTTTGGAAAGCGCTCGGCAAATGGGAACTCGTCACCGATTCGTCACCAGGACCGAGCGATTTTCGACTTGAAGTTGGAGATGTGGATATCGGAAAAGCAAGGGAGCTAAAGGGGTTAAGGTTTGTACAACCTGATTTGACAAGGGAGAAGTCTGATGCCTGTTCCGTTTTCGTAACAATCAATGGATTTTCTTTCGGCAGCTCTCTGCCGCCGTATCATCCTGCTCTCGATGGTCATCCCCCAAGGGACTCTACGCCGTAACCGGGTTAAACATGGTGGTCGATTGTGGCTGCAGAACATGAACGTTCTCTTAAGATAACGGCGGGTGTAAGCTAAAGTGCCGCGCGGGGGTGGGTAAAGGAAAACACGATGAAAAAGTCTGTTTCATTTTTAGCCGCCACCATCGCACTGACTCTTTTGTTTTATCTACTGGCTTATTTCTTCTTGCCGCCACCTCCGCCATCAGCTTCAATGATGGTGCTGTTTGCCGGGATTGCCGCTGTGCTGGTTTGGATTCTGCGGGTAGCGTTTCGTAGGGTAATCTCAAGAAAAACTCAGCACCGTGTTTTAGTCCTCGTAGGCTTAATGTTTGCATCTGCGTACCCCATCCACCTTACGGCTCCGTTATTTGCGGACACTGGGTCGAATTCTTCCCTGAGTACAATCTGCAAATTTCAGAGCGGGCCAAAGGCCGGTACCACTTACGACTATGCTTCCTCTGCGGCTGTACCGGTGGGAACTCCTTGTACGGACGGGCAGGGAAGCATCGGCGTAATCATTAGTCGGAGCTCTGCTTCGAGCGGAGGCTCTGGTTCGAACGGAAGCTCTGGTTCGAGCAGTACAGCCGCTTCGGATCATTCATCAGAGCCAAGTGAGACCATGCCCCGCGTAACAGGGATCGGAACTTTGTTGCGCAATCGGGCTGAAGAGCCGGGCTATGGCCTTTACAGTTACGCGTTATTGAAGCACGCGCCAGACAACGACGAATTGCGGAAATATCGATCTTTTTTCACTGCATTGATGGCGCTGCCCTCCGCAACTGACCTGGCAAGGTACCTGCCCAAAAAGAGGATCAACATCACATATCTGCTGTTGACTTCCGTGCCGAGAGACTGGGATCAACAATCAAGCAGTCAGCGGCTGGACTATGTCATTTCGCATTATGACTATGCTCGCTGCGCTGCAATGTTAGCTAGCCTTCCACGGCGCACTGGCACAGGACCGGTAATTGCTTCTGGGTTAGCGCCTATGAGTCTCGATCGGCACCCTCATCCTGTGCTTGTGCAGGATCTAAGCACCGCACAGCCTGTTTTGATGGCAGATTATGTGAGCACATTTGTTGCTCTGGCATCGAGAGAACGCTTTTGGCAGCCGAGCATGCTTGAGACGTTTACACTGGAATTACGGAATTTCTTAGAGGTTGCGGCGAGTGGTGTAGGTATGAGCCAGGATGCGGTTCAATCTTGGGTGCGCTACTTCCGATAAAAATCGGAGAACACTTCCGACGATATCGCATTTCCTCGAAGGCAATTCGCGTATCCACGTAGCCGAGCAAGAATTTTACGAGCGCATACAAGAACTCGTCACCAATTCGTCACCAAAACTCGCCTAGTTCGACCCGATTTCGGAGAGAGAACAAGCGGAAAAGCAAGGAAGCTAAGGGTTTAGTGTTTGTACAACCTGATTTGACACGGTAGAGGTCTGGGGTTCGAGTCCCCACGTGCCTACCATTCCTCCAACGATTTGCAGAGCTGTCATTTCAGCTTTTCACTGCACCCGCAATGTCGCACCCGCAATGTTCGGAGTTCCGAACGTAGCAACGTTTGGTCGGAATCGGTGTGGAAAATCGTGTTCTGGTTTCGTAAAATGGCCTTATTGGCCGCCATTCGCACAGGGCTCCAGATCATTCGCAACGCAGAGCGACCATGGGTTCTATACCGGCGGCGCGCCGCGCGGGCAGGACGGCAGCGACAAATGCAGCAGCAGCGAGGATAGCTGTTGTGGCGACAAGGACCTCAGGATCCCACGGCCGGACACCGAATAACT
>Ga0335077_10007728_pt1 | contig 13310 bp, 13 predicted proteins | sample Lox_Sample_31_FD_207151 | JGI IMG/M metagenome (GOLD analysis project Ga0335077, IMG submission 207151) | Soil microbial communities from Loxahatchee National Wildlife Refuge, Florida, United States - Lox_Sample_3.1 | ecosystem: Environmental > Terrestrial > Soil > Wetlands | place: USA... | reverse complement strand
CGATGGTTGCCCGTGCCGATTCGACTTCCGGATCGTTAGGGTTGTAGCTTGCCTCAACCAACTGAGTCGAGGACACCATCCGGCGCGCCAATTGAGAGAGTTGGCGCGAGCGCTCTAGTTCGAAATAGGCGCTCTTGACCGCCGCCGCCACTTTGGCCTTTGTCAATTGCACCCCCATATCTGCCATTTCGGCTTGCGCCTTGACCTCTTTCACTCCATGTTCGCGCTTGCCGAAATCAAAGATAGTCCAGGAGGCCGAGACGCCGATATAACCGAAAGACTTGGGTAGGACGAGGTTGATTGCGTTTTGGAATGCGTAACCACCCATCACCCCGACCGTGGGAACATACTGCAATTTAGTCGCTGTTAAGCCCGCGTGCGCCTTGATCGCGGTTTGCTCTGCTTCGATCACCTCGGAATTCGCCGTCGCTTTCTCAGTGGCTTCGTTTAGCGATACATTCTCGACCAAAGGATCGGGTGCGACGAGTTTCAGCTTTGTTCCTTCCGGCAAGCCGAGCATTTCATCGAGTGACGCAGTCAGCTCCTTCACCTTGCTGGCCGGACCAAGGACTGCCTTTTCGGCGCTGATCATGTCCGTCTCTTGCTCCGTCGAGATACGGGTAACTCCCGAATTGCTCGCCCTCAGCCATTTGGCTTGGATTGTCTTTGCGTGTGCCTTGCTGCTAGTAAGCTCCCTCTGGGCGACGAGCAATTCGAAGAAAGTTTTCTCGACGTTACTAGCTGTTTGCGCCAGTGGCATTCCCGCCTTCGCTCGGGCGATATTCTCGTCCGCCCGCGCGATTTTCGCGAGTTGGTAGATGGAAAAGAGGGGTGTGATGGGTTGAACTGCGAGGAGGTTAAGAGTGTTCGAATCCTTATTGATGATGTTCACGGATACCGTCCCCAGGGGACCCGCCGAGAGCACATCGCCCGGATGTTTGTTGTAGTGAAGGTCGAAAAACGAGGTACTCATGTTTGGAAAATACTGTGCCTCCACGCCCTTCCGATGCTGCTTCGCCGCTTCGACCTGCAGCTCCCCGAGCCGCACGAGGGGATTGCTCGCCACTGCTGCCTGCTGCTGTGCTTCATCCAGCGTGAGGGTAACTACTCCATCAGGGGCGGGCGTCAACGCCGTTGTTGCGAGAACTGCCCCCCGATGTACCACACTCGTGGTCTTGAGGGAATCCATTCTGAAGCTTGAATCGAATTTGTAAGGTGCGCTCTGCGGCGCCGTAACCGGCAGAGCCGACTGGGGTCCCTGAGGTATTTTATCGGCAGCATCTTGAGCAAAAACCCCAAGACAAGCAACACAAATTGAGATAAATAGAGGTGCAACCCGGGTCCATGATTGAGTGTGATGAGTCATAACTCTCCTCCAAAATTTAAATAGAGCCCCGCGGTTGACCGGGCCCCTCCGCTATTCTCGGCAACGAGGTAAAAGCAATCCCCACGCCAATGCCGTAAGTCCTCTCGCTTGTCGCAATGCGCTGAGAATGAACGTAGTACACGGAGTTTCACGAACTCAGTAGAGTGACTGGTGCCCGACATTTCGGAGCAGCTCCGAAATGTCGTAGAAAGGGCATTGGTCTCGAAGCTGACGTGGTGTCGCTCCCTCGACTGAACTCGGAGATCCTCAAGCCTGCATTCCTTATCGCAATGCGGCTGATGCATTCGAGGTGCAGGTGGTAGAGCCCAAAACGGCAACTGAATCTGATTCCCGTGAAGCCGAGAATACGAGAGTCTCGCATCTCACGGTGCCCGGGGAGGTCTCCGACATGTCGGAGAGTCTCCGAAATATCGGATCATCGGGCGAACTTAACTTTCCCTCCAATACATCAAGCTTCTGCAAGACGTTGCTAGCTCACGCCTTATCTTCAGTCGGTTATTCATGAACGGTTCGGAAGTCGGACTGCATTCAGAGTTCAATGGCAGATGTTCATTGACCTGTAGCCTGAGTGTGTTTGGCACGAAGCGATCTCAAACGGGGGAGAGTATGAATCGCTCAGTTTCATCTCAAGTCTCTGTTGGAATTAGTTTCTTTCTGGACATGATGCACTCCCGACGAACCTCGCGTGTACCAACGATCGGCATGCCTGGAGTGATGCCGAATCCGGGGTTGTTACTCATTGTCTTCGCGCTCTGTACCGTGAGGCCCGCATGGTCGCAAGAGCACGAAGTACCTCAAGCCGAAATCATGGGGGGATATTCCTACCTGCACTCTTCGGACACAAACTTCAACGGTTGGAAGGCGACGCTGGTCGGGAACGTGAATGCCTGGCTGGGCATAGCGGCGGATTTCGATGGTGACTATGCTGGCGGGCGGAGTGAGCACAGTGTCACCTTCGGCCCGCACTTTGTCCTGCGAAAGAATAAGAGATGGACTCCGGTCGGTTATGGACTATTCGGTGTTGCCTTCGAGAAATCGGAGTTTGGCAAGACGGAGCACGGCTTCGCCACGGAGTTGGGAGGCGGACTCGATTACGAAGCCAGTCACCGCTGGACGGTCCGAGTGTTTGACGTCACCGCGTCCATCACTCATGTCGGCGGAGAAACTCACACGAGCCCGAAGGTCGGAGTCGGTCTCATTTTCAATCTTGGACACAAGTGATCTGTTGAATATACGGCCAAGACTCACACTATGACCTCGCCATCGCGTGCCACAGCTCCTTGAGGTTGAAGATTCCTAAACGTCCACCTTCAGAAAAGCAAAAATCGTACTTTTGAAGTGCCGCCCCCGATATTTCGGATCACGTCCGAAATGTCGGAGGAATAGTGCTTCCGTCATCATTTCAAACTCCAGCAATTGCATAGTTATGCAACGACTTGCCTGCCACGCCAGTTTGGTAATTGGTTTGCCATAAAGCGGAGTACGGTGGGCGATTCCTCAGAAGAATGGTCGACCTTTCGGCGCTTCCCGCGACGTACTGGAATCAGATGGACAAGTTGGCCAGATAAGCTGAGAGAGGGTTCGATGTTATGCGGCAGTTAGAAACAAGCGTTCCCGATATCTGCCTCCGATAACTTCTGTTTAGCTTTTTCTCGAGGAGGAGTGACATGGAAAGCCTTAAAGAAGTAGCAAGTGGCTGGACTCACGAAGCGACCAAGAACGCCGGGTGGCTCATAGCACTTGGTGTGTTAACCGTTATCACGGGGATTCTGGCTATGGCTTCCCCACTACTCAGCGGCGTCATTGTCGTCGTGTGCGTCGGCCTTGCATTGGCGATCGGCGGCTGCGCCAGAACGATCGCCGCATTCAGCGCTGGCTCCTTTGGCCAAGGCGCCCTGGCATTTCTGGGCGGCATTCTCACGCTCGGCGCCGGGCTCATTCTCGCAGCACGGCCTGGAATCGGCTTGGCCACGCTCACGTTGGCGCTGGGGGCGTATCTGCTGCTCGACGGAATTTCGAGCGCCGTGCTCGCATTCCGTTTGCGTCCGGAAAACGGATGGGGATCCATGCTCTTCAGCGCGGCAATCGGTGTGATTCTGGGATTGTTCTTGCTCCGCGAGTGGCCGCTGTCCGGTGTGTGGGCCATCGGCACGCTTGTGGGAGCCAATCTCCTGGTTAGCGGAGTTGCCATGATCTCGATGGGCTCCGCTGCGCGATCGCTGGCCAAGAACATATCCGCCAAGTTGGCGTAGGAATAATTCGAGAGGACGCGAACGATAACTCAGGAAAGGAATGGAGCCGTTCTGGAGGCAACGACTCATCTCGCACCCCTTATCAACCTATTCTGGGTGAAGGAGCAAGGTAAAATCGACCGCCACGTTGTGAGCTTCGCGCCTGAGGCCAAACCGGCGGGGGATAAGGGCTAAGTACTTTTCAATGGCCCCCCAGCTAGAAATCCCTTCGCTTCTCCATATCTGCTAGTAAAGCGACCGGGCTAAACTGGCCCGGTCGCCCACATCTAGGTGTCTGAACGATTGACCCAACATCGTTAAGGCCTATGCCATGGTCGACCTTGCGACGTCTTCTGCGAAATATTTTAATCAACTGGCCAAGTTGGTAGATAAGTTCGCTCTCGTTCCAATCATTCTGTTCGTTACCCACATCCACGATATTTCGGATTACTTCCGAAATGTCGGAGATATTTTGCGCCCACCAAGATTGCAGACACCGGCAAACGGGTTTCTCATTCAATAACTTCGATGGATCTGCAGTTTGGTAAGTCGTTTGCCAAGACAATACTGAGTTCCCTGAAGCACTAAGGAGATACTACGACTATGCGATTCAGGATTCTATTGCACTTACTAACCGCACTCGTGTTCAGCGTTTCAGTGTTGGCGCAGACGTCTGACTCAGGTCAAGCCGCATCCACGCCGTCGACAACCTCCGCAGCCGCAGCCCCCGCAGTCGACACCGCAGCTTTAGAGAAAGCGCGAAAAGCCGCTCAGAACCCGATTGCCAGCATGATCAGCGTTCCCTTTCAGGAGAACTGGAATTTCGGTATTGGCGCCGCTGATCGTGTCCAGAATGTATTCGTAATTCAGCCGGTAATACCGGTGAGCCTCGGATCACACTGGAACGTGATCACGCGATGGGTTGCCCCCATCATCTACCAACCTCTCACCATTCCACAGGGATCCGGCCCCCCGCTTCAAACCGGCGCCTATGGCTTTGGAGACATGCAACCCCAGTTTTACTTTTCTCCGAAGAAAAGTGGCAAGATAACTTGGGGCGCAGGACCGATATTTCTGGTCCCCACAGCTTCGCAGGCGTTACTGAGCCAGGGGAAATTCGGCATAGGTCCGACTTTTGTCGCGTTGGCACAGCCGAAATTTGGGACCATCGGCGTGCTGGTTAACAACATCTGGTCTGTGGCGGGTCATGAGAACAAGCCTGACGTAAACCAGTTCTACCTTCAACCGTTCATGAACTACAACCTAAAAAAGGCCTGGTATCTCTCCCTTCAAACCAGCGGCATTACGGCCAACTGGGAAAAAACAACTGGACGATGGGTGGTGCCGATCGGCGGTGGTCCCGGGCGCGTCTGGAGATTCGGGCACCAAGCGGTGAACGTTCAGAGTTTCTTTTTCGGCAACGTCGTACATCCAAGGGGCGCCTCACCTTGGACATTCAGGATGTCGTTCACGCTCCTGTTCCCAAACATCAAGGGTTAACAGGATAGAAAGTTTGTGGAAGAACCGGAGCCAGGCCAAGAAGTGAATGAGCGGAAGTAAAATGCGGCTCATCGAGTGACGAACCACACGGTAGTTCGCGCTCTGGGCGTAGCACATTATTTATAAGTCAAGGAGTAAAGCATGAAAACGATACGCAAACAAAGCTACCTCGCCGCAACTCTCGCGATGCTATTACTCGCCGGCTGCGGGATACTGGCGGCGCAGACTACGTATACCGCCGCTAGCGCCGACCTTATCGCCATTGACGTTCTGCTCGAACCAAATCAAGCGATGTTAGACAAAGCCAATGCCAGCAACGCTCGCTTACGGGCGAACTACTCCGCTGGTTATGCATTGGATGCCACCCACGCGCCGCATGTGACGATGCTGCAGCGGTACGTGCGAGTGAAAGACCTCGACGCCGTAACGACAGCGCTCACCAAGCTTTTCGCAACTGAACAACCCACCGAGTTGCAACTCAAGGCGAAAGGATACGAATATACCGTTTGGTCCGGAGTAGCGGTAACGATTTTTGTCGTCGAGCGCACCCCGGAGTTGATGCGTCTGCAGCAAAAAGTAAGCGATACAGTGGCGCCGTTTTCTGTCAGTAACGGAACCGCAGCGGCTTTTATCGATACTCCAAGCAACTCCGAAATCGTTGGATACGTCGAGCAATTTGTTCCCAAGTCCAGCGGAGAGCACTACTTCCCTCATGTGACGTTGGGCGTCGCACACGAAGATTTTGTAAAACAACTGAAATCTGCTCCATTCGAACCCTTTGCCTTTGCGCCAAAGGGGGTGGCTGTATATCAACTTGGCAACTTTGGCACCGCGTCAAAGAAGCTCTGGGAGTATCAACCACAGCCCTTGGCCTCATGGAATGATGGCGCGGCCAAACAATCGATCCTAGATTTTGTTCATCGCGTTACGACGGAAGGTAGTCCGGATTTCGTTCCGGTGCCGGAACGCATCGCCACCTTTGACAATGACGGTACGCTCTGGTGCGAAGAACCGCTTCCCGTCCAGTTGTTCTTCGTACTGGACCGAGTAAAAGCTCTCGCGCCGCAGCATCCCGAGTGGCAGACCACAGAACCATACGCCTCGGTGCTGAAGGGGGACTTGAAGGGCGTGGCCGCGGGCGGCGAACGCGCAATCCTCGAACTTGTCATGGCAACGCACGCAGGAATGACCACGACGGAATTCGAACAGATCGTCAACGACTGGATTGCTACGGCGAAAAATCCGAAGACCGGCAGGCTCTTCACCGAAATGACTTTCCAACCGATGCTCGAACTGCTCGCCTACCTACGTGCGAACGGGTTCCGGACCTACATCGTCTCTGGCGGCGGAGTCGAGTTCATGCGGCCCTGGGCGCAGCGGGTTTACGGCATCCCGCCGGAACAGGTTGTCGGAAGCAGCATCAAGACAAAGTTTGAATTGCGCGACGGCAAGCCTGTGCTCGTACGCCTACCGGAACTGGACTTCAATGACAACAACGGTGGGAAGGCGGTTGGCATCAACGAGTACATCGGCCGCCGCCCGATCGCCGCGTTCGGGAATTCCACGGGCGACAAGGAAATGTTGCAATACACGCAGGATGGCAGCGGAGCGCGCTTCGAACTACTAGTGCTCCACGACGATGCGTCGCGCGACTTCGCCTACGGCCCAGCTCGCGGTTTGCCCAACGTTCCGCTGGTGCACTTCACACCCGAACTGGATGAGTACGCGAAGCAGAATGGCTGGACCGTCGTCAGCACGAAAAATGACTGGAGCCGTGTTTACGCATTCGACGCGATCACGCAGGTCGCAGCGCAAAAATGAAGTAGCTGTTCGAGGGTAACATTGCGTCTCCCGCGATGCTTCAACCGTGCGTGGGAAGAGAGACGGTGCGGTTTGTCCGCCATCACTTTCGATAGCTTTCAGAAAGTAGGGTTTCAACAGAATTGGTGTGGTGGGGAAACTCGACCTCCCCGACCGCTGCTTGCGGTGATTGGCGCACGTTGCGACGGATCGAGTTCTTTTGGGAAGTTCAGGCGACGTCGAACGACCCTCCTCGTCGCAAAGCACGTGAATTTTCCGCGTAGTGATTCAAGCGCCTTCAAAGTACTAGACCCGCGTTTCCGATAAATCTTCCTGTGACGTCCCATCTCCCCACGACATTTCGGATCAGTTCCGAAATGTCGGAGGCCATTTGTAGCTACCAAGATCGAAAACGCTCGCAAGGGCTTCCTTGTTCAACAACTTGGCTGTCACTCCAGTTTGGTAAGCCATTTGCCAAGACCATACCAAGACCAAAGGCACCTTTAATTCTGATCTCGACTGGTCCGACGTGCTGCTTGCTCAAATGCCCGACGAAGCAGGGCACGTTCTGAAGGATAGGATAATGTCTGCCGCGAGAGTCCAACCTACCCACAGTCTCGACGCTGATTTCACAGGAAGCCGGGCATCGAAGTCGACGCGGTTTCTGCTCGGGGCCACGTGCATAGTGATCATCTCGTCGGGAATCAAGGCCGCATCCGATGTCCTCTCGCTAATCTTACTTGGCTTTCTTCTTGCCTACAGCGCTCTTCCTTTGCTGAAGGTGATGATGCAGCGATTCCGGCTGAGCAAGACCGCGGCTTTGACACTTGCTCTCAGTCTGATGGGCACGTTCGCGATCGTCTTGGTGTTTCTGCTGTACGAGAACGTCGCAAGCGCAAAAGCGAAACTCCCGATCTATGAGCAGCAGGCTCGTGACCTATACCAGCACGTTGTGATTTTCCTGCATGCTCACAGCATCGATATCACGAGCCTGTCGATTACGAAATGGTCCACCTCCAACGAGATTGTCAGTCTCGCGAACCAGATCCTCCCGGCCATGAGTCATGTTTTCTCCGACGGGCTAGTGGTCGTCCTGCTTGGAGGAGTTCTTCTCTCAATGATAGTGCAAGACACCGAGACAGCGAACGCCCCACGGATCTTGACTCAAGTGCAGAATGATGTGGGACATTATGTCGCCGTCTGCGCCACGACCGGAGTTCTGACGGCGCTTGCCAACCTGGTGGTGTTGGCCGCCCTTGGTGTGGATTTCCCGCTGGTTTGGTGCGTCCTGTATTTCTTCTTGAACTTTATTCCCAGCATCGGCTTCGTTCTCGCACTGCTCCCGCCGGCTTGTCTGGCGCTCCTCATGCTGGGTTGGAAGAGGGCCTTACTGGTCGTAGCGGGGTTAGTTCTGACCCACCTGGTATCGAAATACGCAATCACTCCAATTTTCCTGAGAAAAAAGGGAGTGAAAGTCTCGTCCATGGAGAAGACGATCTCTCTCCTGTGGTGGGTGTTTCTGCTGGGCCCGGTTGGCGGCATTCTGGCCATTCCACTGACTTTGGCAATGAAGAGGCTCGTTCCCTCGTTCTTCGTAATTGAAAGAAGCTATGCACAGCCCCACGATGACCAGGCAGTCCTTGGAAGCAGTAATTAGCGATGTGGTTCAGAGAGAACCGCGAATAGATGGAATGGATACCTTCGGAGGCCGAGAACTTCCGAATCGAATTCAGTTCAGTGCTGATCGACACGGACTGAATCGATGATCTGAGCTTTAGAGGAGTGACTATGACGCGAACTATTGCAGTAACAATCATCCTGATCGTGTTGACCGCCGGGGCTACAGTACCCTGCCCCGCGCAGACAAATGCTGAACTCTTCAGCTATCTCAAACAAGACGTCAAATTGACTCAGGACCAGATTGACGCCGTTGGAAAAGGGGAAGCTGTAGCTAAGAATCTAGAATCCCGCATTCCGGACGAGGTCATTTTGTTCGGCGTGATTTATGTGAATGCGACTCCGGAGAGCTACGTTAAGGCCGCCTATGACTTCGACCGACTTCGCAAGTTGCCGAACTATCTCGCCCTCGAAAAGTTCAGCAGCCCACCGCAACTCTCTGATCTCAAAGGTTTCGCGTTGGACAGCCAAGACATAAAAGACCTCAAGGATTGCAAGCCCGAGCACTGCAACCTTCAGATTCCCGCCAGCACCATTGCAGAGGTTCATCAAAGTATCAATTGGTCTGACCCCAATGCCGAACAACAAGTAAATCAACTGGGGCAGAAGAAAGCGCTGGAGCACCTTCTGGACTATCAACAAAAAGGAAATCAAGCCCTGGGCGTTTATAACGACAAGCACGACCCGACCCAAGCGGCGGCACAGTTTAAGTACATGCTCAGCTACGCTAAAGTTCTTCCGAAAGCACTGCCGGATTATTACAACTACCTTCTCGAGTATCCCGATGGAAAACCAGCCAACGTCGAGAACATGTTCTATTGGGAAAAGGTGAAGTTTGGTCTCAAGCCGACGCTGCGTATGGTGCAGGTTGTGACCATGCAGGGAAACAATCCGCACGAACCAGCCTACACCATCGCGGAGAAACAACTTTTTGCCAGCCATTACTTTGAGACGGCTCTCGATCTCACCTATTGCATCCGCAGCGACGACCCAAAACAGCCCGGCTTTTATCTCATCATGGTCATGGGATCGGAGCAGGCGGGGCTGACCGGCTTCAAAGGCTCAATCGTCCGCAGTCACGCGGTGGGGCGAGGCGCTTCCAATCTTCAAAAATCGTTGACGACGATCAAGAGCACTTTGGAGATGAGTCAGAAAAGTTCTGCCGGTGGCAATCAGTGACAAGTAGAACGGCCTCTGCCCCTCACTAGGTGCGGGTTAGTGGACTCCAGAGGTCGAGGAAGGAACAGATATGTCGATGTCGAGTCTTGGCAAACTCACACTGCGATTCGTTGGGGGACGGAAGAGCGTAATGCCAACCTCCAACCGAGAAGCGACGCCTTATGCAAGCTTCGCAGATTTCTGCCTGGTCTTCATGCAGAACATGGACAGACTGTACCTATTGTCGTTCCTCCTCACAGGTGAACATGCGCTCGCTGAGAAATGTTTTGTCAGCGGTATCGATAACTCGCAAAAGGGGAATCCTGTTTTCAAGGAATGGGCACTATCTTGGGCTCGGCGGTCGATTATTCAAAGTGCGATTCAACTGATTCGGCCAGAAATAACACACGACAGCGTCTCAAGTTCTATGTCTGGTAGTGGCGACAGGCATTCCACCGCGCCGCCAGCCGAGATCGCGAATATTCTTGCGCTCCCTCAATTCGAGCGCTTCGTGTTCGTGATATCTGTGCTCGAACGTTACTCCTCTCAGGAGTGCTCGCTACTTCTGAACTGCCCCCGGGGCGATGTGATCGCTGCACGACACTGGGCTCTACAGCAGATTGCAAGTGCAGCGGATCTTCGGCGCAAACTCCTAGTTATCCATTCTGATAAGCAGATCCTCCCAGTGCGCCCGACATCAGTACCGCAACCGGAGGCCGTCCGCGGCACAGGATCTGGACTTCTAGGCAGAGTTCCCCGAGCGACGAAAATCGACTGGGACGACCACGCGGTTGCAGCGACTTAAAACGACGAAAAGGAAGCGATTATGAATCGTGAAACCGCTATAGGTAGTAAGCGACGGCACATACGACTGGAAATTGTCTTACCCTTGATTTCCGCTGCGTTCCTGTCAGTGGCGCGAGCCCAGGCGCCCGCAGAAGTTCCTACTCTGGTGATAACTCCGGAAGACAGTTCGATACGATTTTCGGTGAAATCGTCGGTGAAGATCGAAGGCTCGTTCTCGACATGGAACGCCAACCTGACTTTCGCGTCCACGGATCCGACGACGGGTGCTTTAGTGATCACAATTCAGGCAGACAGTGTGAACTCGGGAAGTGGAATGAAAGACGGGAAACTAAAGAGCAAGGATTTCTTCTACGTCGAAGAGGATCCGACGATCACCTACAAATCAACGAAACTGAGCCAGACCGGACCGGACACTTTTGAGTTTGACGGCGACTTTACGATCCGTGGAGTTACTAAGACCGAGAAACTCATTTTCAAGGTCTCGCGTGACGGTAAGGGCTCGGGGACGATTTCCGGGTCGATGGCCTTCGACCGCAAAGAATATGGCATGAACAAAGGAATTCCGCTGGTCAAAATTGCGGATCGCGTTGAGGTGACCGTTGACCTCAAAGTGAAGCACGTCAGCGGGCCTCTATTGGATCTACCAGCCATAACCGGTTCGTAATTCGAAGAGAGACAAGCCGCCCAAGCGAACATCGCGCCCGGCGGAAAGCAAGGCACAAGGAGTTTGGCCATGAACCTACAATCTCTTATTCCACTCGTCTTGAAGGCAAGTATTTTCCTGACTGTGTTCGCGCTGGGATTGCAAGCGACATTCGCGGATGCAACGTTCCTGTTTCGACGCCCCAAGCTACTGATTCGTGGGTTCGTGTCTATCAACGTGATAATGCCATGGCTTGCTTTGTTCTTGGTGATGACTCTCCATCTGCACCCGGCCGTGCAGATAGCTCTGGTTGTCCTTTCGGTTTCACCGGTTCCGCCCATCTTTCCAAAGAAAGTACTCAAGGCTGGCGGCAAGGAAAACTACACGATCGGCCTCCTGGTGGCGACGGTCGTGCTCTCAATTGTTTCGATACCGATCGCGATGAAGATATTTGAAAGGGTCACCGGCGTACCGCTGTCTATTTCCCCAATGTCGGTTGCCATCATAGTATTCAAAACCGTACTGACCCCTCTGTTGGGCGGGATTGTGCTGCGCGCCGTCGCATCGTCATTTGCTGACCGTGTAACGAAACCCATTGGAATCGTCGCCGCAGTGCTCTTGATTTTGAGCGCCTTGCCTGCACTTTTTGTTTTGATTCGGAACAATCTGGCTTTGCTTGTCGATGGTACGCTTCTTAGCCTCGCTGCTTTCGCGATCATTGGCTACATCGTCGGTCGCTTTTTCGGTGGCCCGGACCCCGAGGACCGCTCTGTGCTTGCCCAGGCAACTGCCTCCCGTCATCCGGGCCTCGCGCTAGCGATTGCGCATGCGAATTTTCCGGAACAGAAGCTTGTCGTACCGACTGTCATTCTCTACGTGATTGTCAGCGGGGTCGTCATTGCTTTGGCTCCGAAGCTCTTTAAAACGAAACCGCTTCCAGCAGCTGCCATAGGGCCAACAGCAAGCTAGGGCTAACACTCCGCCGAGATTCAAGGTACCTGTGGCTCCCGGCGATGACGCGGCGTGCAAGGTGAACTCGGTCGACATTTTCGACCATTGTTCAGTGCTCGGGAATCGCGGCGGAGACTTCTGGTCCAGCGTCGAAGCAACGTCGGGAGATAACGCCGCGCCTCGAGCGGCGAATCGGTTTCCCTGATTTCTTCGCGTTGGTGCGAGCGAGGCGGGCGGATAACGAGTGCTACTAACCATTGAAAAGGAAGAGGTCGCCATGAATCGTAACTGGACATCTAAAAGGATCCGCAGCCATTCATATTACCGGGCATTGAGGATCGGGCTTGCACTGGTTGCCATAATGACATCTCCGTTCATCGCTGTTGCACAAAGGGGAACACAACTTCCCAGGCGGCCGACCGTCGGCGTTGCTCTCGAAGGAGGTGGTGCGCTTGGACTGGCCCACATCGGAGTGCTCAGATGGTTTGAGCAGCACCACATTCCTATTGACTATCTCTCCGGAAATAGCATGGGCGCTCTGGTGGGAGGAATGTATGCAACAGGGAAGAGTCCAGATCAACTCGAAAGGCTTGTAAAGCAGATAGACTGGCCGCTTGTACTTGCGGGCGAAACACCTTTTGAGGATCTCCCCTTTCGCCGCAAGGAGGATGCGCGCGCCGCTCAAAACGACCTGGCCATCGGTTTTAAGCACGGGGCGATGCTTTCATCGGGGTTGAGCACAGGACATCAAATCAACATGCTCATTGATCGGGAGACACTGGCCTACTCGTCGGTAAAATCGTTCGACGATTTGCCGATCCCGTTCCGCTGCGTTTCCACCGAGCTGATTTCAGGAAAGCCCCACGTGTTTTCTACTGGACCGATCGGTCTTGCCATGCGGTCCTCCATGTCGCTGCCGTCAATCTTCTCTCCCGTCCGCGATGGAGACCGTTTGTATGTAGATGGTGCTTTGGTGGACAACCTCCCTACAGATCTCGCGCGCGAAATGGGGCCTGACGTGGTCATCGCGATTCATCTCCAGGTCTCTCCCGCTACGGCCGATGAAATCCAGTCCCTTTTCAGCGTTCTCGGCCAGTCGATCACGATCGGCACCGCAAAAACGGAGATGAAGGGGATGGAGGACGCCGACATCGTG
>Ga0335077_10007726_pt1 | contig 13311 bp, 11 predicted proteins | sample Lox_Sample_31_FD_207151 | JGI IMG/M metagenome (GOLD analysis project Ga0335077, IMG submission 207151) | Soil microbial communities from Loxahatchee National Wildlife Refuge, Florida, United States - Lox_Sample_3.1 | ecosystem: Environmental > Terrestrial > Soil > Wetlands | place: USA... | reverse complement strand
CGAAAGTTGTTTCGGCACCGGGTTCCGCGGGCGCATGGGGATTTTCGAGCTGATGGAGCTCAATGAAGAGCTGCGCGCCTCGATCATGCGCAGCGAGGACGCAAGCAAGCTCACCACCATCGCGCGCAAGTACGGGATGCGCAATCTGCGCGAGGACGGCTGGCAAAAAATCGCGCGCGGAGTGACGACGGTCGAGGAAGTGATGCGGGTGACGCAGGAATTCTGATTTATGGCCGCGAATGAACGCTTATGAACGCGAATCAAAATAGCATTTGCGTTGATTCGCGTTCATTCGCGGCTAATTCATAAATGGCGACGACTTTTCATTTTCGCGCGGTGGCTTCCGACGGGAAGGTTCGCAGCGGTACGCTTTCGGCCGACAACGATAAGGCCGTCGCGGGCGAACTGCGGCGCCAGGGGCTGATTCCCGTTTACGTCGGCCTGGAACAGAAAAAGGGCATCGACCTGCAAATGCCCATTTTCGACCAGGGGCGGCGCAAGGACGTGCTGTTCTTCACCCAGGAGCTTTCGACGCTGCTCAACGCGGGCATTCCGCTCGACCGGTCGCTGCAAATTACGGCCGAGCTCACCACACGCAAGGCGTTCCGCGCGCTGGTGCTCGACGTGCTCCGCGTGCTCAAGGGCGGAAAATCGCTGGCCGACAGCCTGGCCACGCACCCCCGGCATTTTTCCGATCTGTACATCAATATGGTGCGCGCCGGAGAAGCTTCGGGCTCGCTGGCGCCCATTTTCGAGCGGCTGGCCGAATTCGAGCGCACGCGCGACGATCTGCGTGGCTACATCATCAGTTCGCTGATCTATCCCGCGCTGCTGACGCTGGTGGGTATCGGGTCCATCTTCACGCTGTTGAATTTCGTGGTGCCGCGCTTCGCGCTGATTTTTTCCGATCCGCGCATGAAAATCCCCACGCCCACCGCGATCATGCTCGAAGCGAGCAAGATCGTGCAGGCTTACTGGGCGCCGACGGCGATCGCGCTGGCGATCGGGCTGGTCGCGCTGCAGGCCTACGTGCGGACGGTGCCTGGCCGCCTGTGGTGGGACGGATTCCGCCTGCGCGTTCCGCTCTTGGGCGACGCGCTACGCAAAGCCGAAACCGCGCGGTTCGCGCGCGCCATGGCGACGCTGGTCGCGGCCAGCGTGCCGCTGGTTCAATCGCTGGGCATCTCGCGCGGGATTCTGAACAACCGGAAAATCGCCGGCACGCTCGACGCGATCGCTACGGGAGTGAAGCGCGGCGAGGGGATCGCAGAGCCGCTGAAGCGCGCCGGCGAATTTCCGCCGCTTGCCGGACACCTTCTGGCCGTCGGCGAGGAAACCGGACACCTGGATACCATGTTCAATCGCATGGCCGACATTTACGATAACGAGACCCGCACTTCCATCCGGCGCTTCACTTCGCTGTTTGAGCCGCTGATCATTCTGGTGATGGGCCTGATCGTGGGGACCCTGGTTCTGAGCCTGATGCTTGCCATTACGAGCATCAACGACGTGGTGGTGTAAATATGAATCGCAAAAAAGATGTAGTCGAGACCGCTCGCTTACGCGCGCGGCTCTGCTTGCGCACCAACCGAGCCGCGACCGTCAGGAAGCGGTGCGTTGGCGAGAGCGGTATTACTTTGATCGAGATGCTGGTGGTGGTGACCATCATCGCGCTGTTCGCGGCGCTGGTGGCGCCCCGGATGATGGGCAAAGCCGACGCGGCGCGCCGCGCCACGGCGCATGCGCAGGTGAATTCGTTCATGACCGCGCTAGGCGCTTATAAGCTCGATACGGGAACCTATCCGACCACCGATCAGGGCCTGAACGCACTGCGCGTGAAGCCTGAAAATCAGGCGCAGTGGGCCGGTCCGTATCTGCCGCAGGATATTCCGCTCGATCCCTGGGGCCATCCTTATCTTTATAAGTACCCCGGCGAACACGGGGACGAACCCGATGTCGTATGCCTGGGCGCCGACGGCGCGCCGGGCGGGGACGGAAATAATGCCGACATCGTCAGTTGGAAAAATAATTAGACGGTTGACGGAAAACGCGCAGACCGCTCGCTCACGCGCGCGGCACGGTTCCGGCGTATGCGGAGCCGCGCGCGTCAGCAAGCGGAACTCGGGTGTGACTTTACTCGAGATGCTGATCGTGGTGACGATCGTCGCGCTGCTGGCGGGGATCACTTATCCTTCAATCGCCGCGGGGCTCGATTCGCTGCGGCTGCGCTCGGCATCCGACTCGATCGTTGCCTTCCTCAACACCGCTCTCGACCATGCCGAACGACGCCAGCAGGCGGTCGAGATCCGCATCGCGCCGCGGGAGAGCGATCTTTCGGCGCGTTCGGCCGACGCCGGCTTTTCGCGCGATCTGCGCCTTCCCAATACGGTTCGCATCGTGAATCCGGCCGACGCGCGAAGATTTCTGCTGTATCCCGGCGGTTCGGTTCCGGCGATCACGATCGATCTGGCCACTCCCGGCGGCCGGCATCGCACTGTCTCCATCGATCCGATCACCGGCGTTCCGGAATCCGAGGTCCGGCAGTGAAGCGCACGCCCAACGGATTCACGCTGCTCGAAGTGCTGGTCGCGACCGCGATCATGGGGATCGCCGTCGCAGGAATGCTCAATGCCTTGTCCTCCTCGACCCGCAACGCCGCGCGGCTGACGCAGTACGACCGCGCCACGCTGCTGGCGAAGTCGAAAATGGATCAGCTTCTGGTGGATCAGACCATCCCCCGCAAAGTCCCCCTCCAGGGCGTTTTCGATCCGGCGCAGACCGGCGGCACTACCGTCGGCTGGAACGCCGTGGTGACGCCGTTTGAGTGGCAGCAGGGCGCGGGCCCCGGGATGTGGGTGCTCGACCGGGTGCAACTGGAAATCTGGTGGATGGACGGCGCGACGCGCCATGCGTTTTCGCTGGAAGGCTTCCGCCGGGGGCTGCTGCGTCAGGGCGATATATGATCCCGCTCATTCACGTGCGCGGCCCGGTTTCGGAATTCAGCAGAGCCGCGCGCGTCAGCAAGCGGACCGGCGGATTCACGCTGATCGAGTTGCTGATCGCTGTCACGCTGGTCGCCGCTATCTCCACCGGAATGCTGTTCGCCATGCGCTCCGCGCTGATCACCTACTCGAAAACCGACGATCGCCTCCAGTCCAACCGGCGAGTGATGAGCGTCGAACGGATCCTGGGGCGCGAGCTGGGCGGCGTTATGCCCGTAATGGGCGTCTGCGCGGACAACTCCATCATGCCGGCGTTTAACGGCAACGCCCAGACGCTGCACTTTGTCACCAGCTATTCGATGCGCGACGGCGCGCGCGGCTATCCGCAGGTGGTCGAGCTTCAGGTGCTTCCCGCCGACGGCGGAGGAGTGCGGCTGATCGCCAACGAGTTTCCTTACTCCGGTCCCTACGCGACCGCGCCATTATGCGCAGCCAGCGCGTTTCGCCCCGGCGTGGCCACGCCTCAGTCTTTCGTGCTGGCCGACCGGCTGGCCTACTGCAACATCTCCTATCAGAATTTCGATCCGAGTCTGCACATGCCGACGAACTGGCAGCCGCTGTGGACCGCCGTCAATTTGCCCGCGGCGGTGCACGTCGATATGGCGCCGCTCATTCCCGACCCGGCGCGCCTTCCGCTGGTCAGCGTCACCACGCCGATCCATGTAAATCGAGATGTCAATACGACCTATTACGACATTCCGCAATGAGCGCGGCGGAGCGCTGCTGATCGTTCTGTGGCTCGCCGCCGCGCTCGCCGCGATCGCGTTTTCGGTCGCCACCAGCGTGCGCGCGGAAACCGACCGCGTGGCTTCCTCGGCCGATGGTCTGCGCGCGTGGTATCTCGCCACCGGATCGGTCGAGCGAGCCATTCAGTGGATGATGTGGGGTCAAGAGGTCACAAATTCCAGCGGCTCCCCATTCTGGCAAATGAACGTGCCGCGGCTGTACATGTCCTATCCGAGCGGCAACGCGATCGTCGAAGTGATTCCGGAATCTTCGAAGCTGAGCATCAACCAGGCCTCGCCCGACGACTTGACGCGCCTGATTACGGTGGTGAGCGGCGATCCGGCGCGCGCGGCGGAGATCGCCGCGGCCATCATCGACTGGCGCACGCCCTCGCCCGGCGCCACCAGCTTCGATCAGTATTACTTGTCGCTCGGTCCGACTTTTCGCGCCCGGCACGCGTCTTTTCAAGAGATTGAGGAACTCCTTTCGGTGCAAGGCATGACCCCGGAGCTGTATTACGGTAACTACATTCCCGATTCGGCGGGCCGGCTGTACGCAACCGGCGGTCTGAGCGACGCCCTTTCGGTGTGGGGAAGCACCGGGCCGTTCGATATTAATACGGTCAGCCCCGCGCTGATGGAAGCCATCGGAATCCCGCCGGCGAGCGTAAGCGCGATCCTCGAGCGCCGCCAGGCGCAGCCGATCAAAAGCACCAGCGATCTGGCCGCCATGGGCATTTCGGCGCCGCGGCTGGGTGTTGGCGGAATCTCCATCTGGACCCTGCGCGCCTCGGCGCGGCTGAACCGGCCCGACGGCGGGCCGTCGGAGTTCGTGCGCATCGCCTCGGCGACGGTCACGCTGCTCAATCGCCAGCAATATTATTCGATGCCCGTGCAGGTGCTGCGCTGGTATGACGACGCCTGGTCGCAATCGGCCGTGGTTCCGGGAGTTGCGGTTCCATGATCCCCAACGGTTGGAAAAAGGTTCTGGCCTTCGGAAGCGGGGTGGGAATCGAGATCAGCGGACCGCGCGGCTCGGAATCGCTGCATATCGCCGCCGTGCGCGTGCGGCCCACCGGAGCTCGTCTGATCGAGCGGCTGGTCATCGAGGATTTTCCGCATCAACCTGCGGGCGCCTGGGGCACGGATCTGGCAGCGTTCCTGCGCAGGCTGGATCTGCATCACGTTCCGGCGACGGTGGTGCTGCCGCGCGCCGACGTGATCGTGCGGCAGCTCGCCCTGCCGGGCGTTGCGCCCAAGGATCTCGGCCCGGCCATCCAGTTCCAGCTCGACAGCCTGCATCCCTATCCGGAAGACGACGTGATGTCGAGCTGGACGCGCCTCGCGGGGACGCCGGTGTGCCTGGTGGCCATCGCGCGCCGCGCCGCGATCGAGCGCTACGCGAGGCTGTTCGCCGAAGCGGGCATCAAGATCGGATGCTTCACCTGCTCGGCCGCCTCGATTTACTCCGCGCTGCGCCTGTTCGGCCAGGCGCCGGCGAAGGAAATTCTCGCCTGGGAGAATATCGACGGCCGGACCGAATTTTACGGGGAAAGCCCGGCGCACCCGCTGTTTTCTGCCAGCTTCGACCCGACGGAATCGCGCGCCGCCGCGCTCGCCTGCGCCGAGCTGCGCATCGACCCCTCGACCGAGCCGACCCCGCTCGAAAAACTGGTTTCCGGAGCGCCCGCCCTGCCTTATTCGGCCGCGCTCGCCTCGGCGTGTCCGCGGCATTCGGTTCCGCTCAATCTGCTGCCCGCCGAGCGCCGCGATTCGAGCTCGCGCGCCGCGTGGATCTCGGCCACCGCTCTGGCCCTGTTTGTTTTCCTGCTTACGGGGTTGCTCATCGCAATGCCGGCCTACGACGATCATCGCTACCAGCGCTCGCTTCAGGCCGAGATCGCCAAGGTCGAGCCGCAAGCGCGCCGCGCGGCCCAGCTCGATCAACAGATCGAAGCAGCGCGCCAGCGGAGCGTGGCGCTCGACGATTTTCGCCGCCGCTCCAAGTCCGACATGGACGCGATCGAGGAGATGACCCACATTCTTCCCGTCCAGGTGTGGCTCAATCTGCTGGACCTGAGCCGCGCGCAGGTGTATATTGCCGGCGAAGCCGACCAGGCCGCGCCGCTGCTCAAGCTGATCGACGCCTCACCGCTGTTTGAAAGATCGGAGTTCGCGATACCGCCGATGCGCGCCGCCGGGGGCGGTGAAAATTTCCGTATCCGCACCAACCGGAGGGCGGGCCGATGACGCCGCGCCTGCGCCGCGCTGTGCCGCTGTTCGCGCTGCTGCTGATCGTGGGCCTGGCGGTCCGTTACTGGCCCGAATCGAGCGCTCCCGTGGTGGCACCGACCGCGGAGACCATCGCCGTCGCCGAAAAGCGCCTCGCCCGGCTGCGCGAAATCGCTTCCACCGTTCCCGCGCGCCAGGAGAACCTCAAAAAAGTCAACGGCGAGCTTGCCTCTCGCGAGAAGGGTTTGATCACTGCCGCGACCGCCGCGCAGGCGCAGGCGCAGCTCATTCAAATCGTGCGCGAGCTGGGCCGCGCCGAAACGCCCGCGGTCGAGATTCGCAATACCGAAGGCTTCGGAATCAATCCGCTCGGCGACACCTACGGCGAAGCCACCGTTTCGGTGCAGCTCGATTGCCGTATCGATCAACTTGTCAACATCCTGGCAGGCCTCGCCGCCCGTCCCGAGCTGGTTGCGACCAGCGACCTGCGCATTACCTCCGCGAACGCAAAAGACAAGACCATCACCGTGCACCTGACCGTCGCCGGCGTGGTCCCGCGCAAGCTGGTCCCGGAGAAGCGCACATGAACCGGAAGATCATCGCGCTCGACCTGATGCTGGTGGCGCTCGCGGTGGTGCTCGGCTGGCAGATCCGCTCGCGCTGGGCCGAGGAACGGGCGCGCGAGCGCGCCGTCTTCACTACGGCCGCGCGGCGAATGGCCGTTCTTCCGCCCCCGCCGCTGATCGCGCCCAAACCCGTGACCGCCGTCGAATACCTTGACGTCGCGCAAAAAATGCTGTTCTCCAAGGATCGCAATCCGAATGTCGTAATCGAGCCGCCCGCTCCCAAGCCCAAGCCGCCGCTGCCCGCGCTTCCCGAATACTACGGCCAGATGCACATCGCCGATCCGGTCGTGGTGCTGGCGCTCGGTGGCGCCCAGAAGAGCTATCGCGCTGGCGAAAAAGTGGGGCCATTCGAGATCGCATCGTTCACCAGCCGGACCATTACCTTCGTCTGGAACGGCGAAAATGTGGAGCGGAATCTCGACGACCTCCGGCCCAAGGAAGGCACGCCGCCGCAGGCCGCTGCGGCTTCGCGTCCGGCTGTCGGCGCCGCGGCTGCGCCCGCGGTCCACGCGCTCAGCGCTCCGGAGTCGAAGGCCGACGACAAGAATCCCCTCGGCGTCGACATGGGCTCGGGATATGCGGCCTGCAAGGCGGATGATAAATCCCCCAACGGAACGGTCGCGAACGGGTACAAGAAAGTCGTGATTCACGGTTTGATGGGCGATAGCTGCCACTGGGAGGTGGTCAAGTAGATGAATCCGATACGAAAGATGATGACGCTCGTGGTCGCCTTTTCGGCGATCCTGGTGGCGCAGCCGCCGCAGCAGCCGCCGGCGCAGCCTCCCGCTACGACCGCTCCGCAGCCCCCGGCCGCGCCGCTCGGTTCGCTCAACCTGCAGAACGCCTCGCTCACCGAGGTTATCGATCAGCTCGCGCGCCAGTTGCACATCAACTACATGATCGACCCCAACGTGAAGGGCGGCAGCGTCACGCTCAACACTTACGGCGATCCGCGGGCTCTCGACGCGCGCAACCTACTCGAACAGATCCTGCGCGTCAACGGACTGGGAATGAGCGAAGCCGGCGGCGTTTACCGCATCGTCCCGCTCAAAGAGATCGTGCATCAGCCCATCCCCATCTCGCGCGACGCCAATGGCAAGGAGATCCCCGAAGACGACCAGACCATGCTCAATCTGGTGTTCCTCAAATACATCTCCGTGGACGAGCTCTCCAAGGTCCTGAGCGAATTCGCCGGGGAGGGCGCACAGATCATGCCCTACCCGCCCGCCAATCTCCTGTTCATCCTGGACAGCCGCCGCAACATGCGCCGCCTGATGGAGATCGTCAATCTGTTTGACAGCGACACTTTTGTCAACCAGCGCGTGCAGATTTTCGAGGTGCACAACGCTCGCCCGTCGGACCTGGTCAAAGAGCTCGACGAGATTCTCAAAAATATATCGCTCGATCCCAAGACCGGCACGGTCAAGTTTCTTCCCGTCGACCGCATTAATGAACTGATCGCGGTCGCTCCCAACCCCGGCGTGTTCGGCACCATCGGCGACTGGCTCAAGAAGCTGGACGTGCCCGTGAAGGTCACCGCCGGCGACGTCGAAAATTACGTGTATCGCGTCAAGTACGGCCAGGCGCCGTGCCTGGCGATGGCGCTGGGCGCGCTTTTCGGGAACTCCGCGCCGATTTCCGGCGGATTCGGCGGATCGCCCTACGGGGGCGGTTATGGAGGAGGTTATGGCGGTGGATACGGAGGCGGATATGGAGGTTATGGGGGCGGATACGGAGGCGGGACTCCTTACGGCGGCGGATACGGCGGTTACGGGGGCTACGGCGGAGGATATGGCGGAGGCTACGGCGCCGGCGGCATGATGGGCGGCTACGGCAACCCCGGCGGCTACGGAAACGCGACCGGATTCATGCCCGGCTTCGGAGGCATGGACGCCTGCGGCACCGGCTTCGGCGGAATGGGCGGCGGTTATGGTGGCGGCTATGGTGGACAAGGCTACGGATATCCGGCCTTTGGCGGATATTCCGCCCAGACCGGCAATCCCCTCGGCGCGACCGGTCAGACGCTCGGCGCGGCGCAAGCGAATCAGGCGCCCGGCGCGTCGATGGGGCAGCCCGGAGTTCCCGGCGAACCCACCAAGAAACCTCCGCGCATCATTCCCAATCCGCTCGACAACGCCCTGCTGATCCAGGCCGACGCGCAGCAGTATCAGAGCATTCTCAAAATGCTTCAGCAGCTCGATATTCCTCCGCGCCAGATTCTGCTCGAAGCCAAAATCTACGAAGTCGACTTGACCGATCAGTTCGCCAGCGGCATCACATACAATCTGCAACAGATCTCCGGTGCGTATCGAAAACCGACCCTCTCACTCGACAACGCTGGCTTGGGGACCTTCAATGTCGGAACGCTGGTGGACAACGGACGCGAACTGCTCGCGCAGCTCAGCCTTAACGAAAATCGCAGCCACGTGCACATCCTCTCCGAGCCGAGCCTGATCGCCACCGACAGCATCCCCGCGAGCATCAACGTGGGTACCCAGGTCCCCGTCTCCACCGGAACCACGGTGATCCCCGCGGGCGGAAACGCGATCACCAGTCAGGGCATCTCCTCGCAGGACACTGGGGTCACACTACAAGTCGCCGCGCGTATCACGCCGAGCGGCGTCGTGACACTCTATATCGGCCAGCAGGTGAGCGGAATCGACAACAGCGTCAACACCGGAACCGGCACGCCGGCTTTCGATCAGCAGGTGGTGCAAACCCAGGTGACCCTGATGGATGGCGACACCATCGCCATCGGAGGCACGATCAAGGACACCGTGCAGGACCAGGTCACCGGGATTCCGGGCTTGATTCGCATTCCTATCCTGGGCGGACTGTTCGGCAGCAAGCAGAAGATGCACGAGCGCAGTGAGCTGATCATGTTCATGACGCCTCACGTAATCCTGGATGAGACGAATTTAATTGAAGCGAGCGACGAGCTCAAATCGCGCGTAAAGCTGCTCAAACGTTACGTGCGCGGCTTGTAACGCTCGGCCCGAATTTGCTGCCGCTTAATCTTCAGCAATCGCCGTTCAGTTGCTAAAATCCACCGTTCGATGATACGGGTTGACTTCAGCGCCTGTAACGTGGTCGAATGTGAAAGCTGCGCCAGGGGCGCCCGGCGACGGGTCCCGTGGCGCAACTATCATTTTTTGCTTGACTTGGGCTGCGTATGAGTGGTATCAATAACTGACTGCGTCCAGGGTGTAACAGAAAGCACGATTAATTGCGGCATTCATGACCGTGAATCCCGCGAGCACAACCGGCGAAGTACCCGCAAACCGAACCGCATAGACCTGTAAGGGCGAAACAAGGTTTGGGCGGCGGGCGAATGGGAGAGACCAGAAGTCCGAATGAGCTTTAGCAGTGAGCAGTCGAGCGGAGATCAGCCAGGTGTGATGTCGGCTGGAGGGAAGCTCGGGGTTCCCAAGGTTTTTTTGACGCAAGGAATGAAGCCGAGGGAATTGCGTAGATTGAGGCTCAGGTTGAAAAAGAGAACTTCCATCAATTCAATTCCAAGAATTCACAAGGAGAAGGAAATGGCAGATTTTCGCAAATGGTTTTACGCGCTTGCCATGGTGGGCCTGATCGTGGGCCTCACTGTACCGGCCAGCGCACAAATCGCACCGTTTAGCTGTAGTTCGAACGTGGCGGTCACGCCCACGGTTCGTTCCCAAGGCTACACGGAAATAGTTGGTGACATTCTGCTGATTTGCACCAATGGCACATCAACGGCTGCGGGTGCTCTTGTGCCGTCGGCGAACATCACGGTATCGCTGAACACGAATATCACCAGCAAACTCACCTCGACGTCCGGCGGCTTCGATGAGGCATTATTGATCGTCGACGAGCCGAACGCTCCGGGGCCCAATTCCAACCGTCCGGTCTTGAACTGCGGCAATACGGGCGCGCCGGACAGCAGCACTTCGTCCGGCCCGGGCGTGTGCGCGATCTATAGCGACGGCAATCCGCAGGACACATACAACGGTGCGGCTGGCATGGTCGGCACGAGTGCCGCAACGACTGTTGCTTGTGGCGCGGCGGGCTCGCCCACGGGCGTCACCAGCACCAGCAGCTTCGGTTGCGGCAGGCCTAATGTATTCCAAGGCCGCGCGATCTCGCTGTTTGGCACCGGCGCAGCCAACTCGGTCACCTTCAGCGGCGTACCGATCGATCCTCCGGGCACCGGCGGCACTCGCACTCTGCGCTTCACCAACATCCGCGCGGATGCCGAGTTCCTTCCTGTGACCTCGCCGTTCTCGCCCCCGACGATCACCGCCAGCATCTCTACCAACGGCACCACCTCGGTCGGCATCAACATTTCGACCGTTGCTCAGCCGGTGGCGCAGATTGCCAGCGGCCTGCTCGCTGCCGGGACCAGCAAGGGCGACACCAACGTCTCCCGCACGGCGGACATAGGGACCGCGTTTGTCCAGTGTAATAGCGAGCTTCCAACGCTCTCGGCGAGTAAGGATCTGACTATAAGTAGTTCCCTTACCGCCGCGTCGGGCGGAGGCAACACGCAGTTCGGGCCGACAGGTATTCTCACGTCCATCTCGCTACAGGAGGGCTTCCAAAACGCCTGGAAGACGAAGAACATCGCGTATGTTCTTGCCAACGGCAACGCGAACGGCTCAGGTGCGGGCTACGTTTACAACGGCTCGACCGTCGTGCCGACGGGCGACGCGTGGCAGAACGTTCCGGGCGCCTCATATAACACCGAAAGCGGCTTCGAGTACGCCTCAAGCACATCCAACCTCACCGGCCAGAATCCGCCTCTCGGAGTTGGTACAACTCCCGTAACGGGCGCCACCAACACTGGGTACGCCCTCAGTGACGCGAACACCGGCATCCAGACGGCGGGCGTCGCCAACCAAGGCACCCGATTGGCGCTGAGCTTCAGCAGCGTTCCCACGCAGGCGAATATCTGGACCCAGCCGATTCTGTACCTATATCGTCAGGGCGGGGGTTCCGCAAGCTGCAACTCGCTTGCCTACTCGAGCTGCAACAGCGGCGTCATGGTGCTGGTTTCGACCGACGCCAATGGTGATGGCTCGTCCAGCACGCCGTCGGTTCCGTCCACCAACGCCCTCGTCCAGGTGTCGAATAACCTGGCGGTCTGGGAAATTCTGTTCTCCGATACTTCAACTTCGGAACAGGTGGACATCCCGCTCGTCGTTCAGTACGTCTCCAACCTCACCATGAATCTGCCCAGCGGCTATCCGACGCCGAACCAGGTTGCCCAGGTGACGCCCAGCTTCGCGCCGTTCTACGGCGGCAGCTTCAGCCCGAACCCGCGGTTCCCGACCTCGTCCACCTCGCTGCCGGTTCCGCGCTTCGTTCCGGGCACGCAGTTCCTCAACGCTTTCGTGATTGAGCGCTGCGCCTGCAACCTGCTGTTCCCGTTCGTGAGCAATCAGCCTGGATTTGATACAGGCATTGCGATCGCGAATACAACTCTCGATCCTGGCGCTGCGGCTGGATTCCACAGCACCGGCCCGCAGACAGGCACGATCACCCTGTACTACTACGGTGACGGCGCCAACAACTCCGCGCAGCCTGCTCCACAGACCAGCAATGCCGTCGGTCCCGGCCAGGTACTCACTTATGTCCTGTCCACCGGCGGTGGCGCGATCTACGGCAGCGGCGTGAACACTGCGAGCGGATTCAACGGTAGTGCGGCCGGATTCGTCGGCTACATTATCGCCCAGTCGCAGTTCCAATACTGCCATGGCTTCGCGTTCATCAACACGCCCGGCGTAACCTCGGGCGGGCTGTCGACCGGCTATCTGGGTATCGTCCTCGACGCCGGCACGCTGCCGCGCACATCGCAGATCGGCGAGAACGACGGCCACTAAACCTCGTTCATCGCGTTGTTTTAAGGAAAGGAGGAGCTCCGGCTCCTCCTTTCTTTTTTTGAGCACCGGCACGCTTCCCGATACGCGGCGAAGCGCGCGCCGGAAAGTGATCCAAACCGAACTTTTTCCTATCTTTTGGCGGGGTACTATGCTAGACTGTCTCTCTGCCCGCGTCCCATCTCGCTTCCGAGAGGTTTCACGAATGTTGAATCGATTCTCTTCGCTTGCCGTGTGCTTGTACGTCGCCGCGGGCATAGCCGCCTTCGGGCAAACTCAGGGTACCGCATACCTGTTCCAGGAGATTCCGGGCCAACTGACGACCCCGGGCCAACTGGCCGCATACCCGGGCTCCGGCACTGCTTTTAACACGCTCGCGAACATCAGCGCCCCCGACGGATTCTCATCGGTTATTGTCAAACCCGACGGGAGCGGATTCTATTTGGTTGGGACCGGCGGAATTCAGGCCGTGAATTCCAGCTTCCAAACCCCGGTGAGCGTGAGCCTCAGCGCGAGCGGTCTTGACCCCCAGGGACTGGCGCCCACGATCGCCTCCGCCACGCTGACGCCGAACGGTCAATATCTTCTGGTCGGCACCAGCGACCAGAACAACGACTTCTACCTGTACGTGATCAATACCAGCACGAACCAGGCAGTCGCCAGCAACAGTCTTCCCCTTCAGCTCGCCGGGATTCCCGGATACGCGCAGCCCGCCCAGAATCCCGCTTGCGCCGGCTGCTTCATCGCCGTCAGCCGCGACTCCTCGAACGCCTACATCATTGAGAATTCGATCAACGGCGGGAATACGACCATCGGTCAAAACAGCCTTTCAAGCTTCCAGAAGGTCGCTACGCTGAGCATAGGCGGGGCC
>Ga0335077_10007722_pt1 | contig 13313 bp, 8 predicted proteins | sample Lox_Sample_31_FD_207151 | JGI IMG/M metagenome (GOLD analysis project Ga0335077, IMG submission 207151) | Soil microbial communities from Loxahatchee National Wildlife Refuge, Florida, United States - Lox_Sample_3.1 | ecosystem: Environmental > Terrestrial > Soil > Wetlands | place: USA: Florida... | reverse complement strand
GCTACCTGCCGCTGCACGCCTGCCCGGCGGCGCCGCCCTGGGCAACTCCTTCCGGCCTACGGCCTGCAGGAGTCGCCCAGCAAAAACCCAAAGCATCCCCTAAGGTCAAAACCAAATACATCCCGCCGGCCGACCACCCCTGGAGGAAGCGGACGTTTCTACTTTGCTGAGAACCGGACATTTCTACTTTGCGTTGACAGCGGAATATAGATTTGCGGACAGGAGAACGGCTTCCGGCAAAGCTCAGTGCCCAGACAAACGAGGAGTGCTGCTGAACGGTGATCGTACCGATGGACTGCCTGCAGCTATGCTCTTAGCTTCGTTGAAGCTGGTAAGCCAGCGAGCGTTGAGCGCCTAGGCCAAAGCACGAAATGTTTGAATGTATAGATCGGGACCATCGGCGACCTGAACGAGCGTGAGCATCAAGTTCTCTTATGCGGCTCCGAAGACGCCTATCCAAAAACCCTTGCCGCCCGCCGTGTGGGCTTCGTACTCCCCAAAAGGCACCTTGAGCTAAGGGTTGGACATAGTTCGATCCTATGACGCGGACTCAACAGTTGCAAACGGGAGGGATCGTCGGCGAGGCCCTTCTTAGGTGCCTCGCCGGCTCGTCTAGCAGGCAGGTTATGGAGCGGGTACGGCCACCCGGTTGCCGGGTACGGTCTGGGGCTGGAAGGAGAACACTTCGCGGCTATCGGGATCGACGAATACCTTCACCCAATGGTTGTCATTGATCCCGTTCTCCTGGTGATCCCCGAACGTTTCCACGCGGATGAAGTTTTCGAGCCGCTCGCCGAGAGCATCCTCGAACGGTTTGTCGATACGGAAATAGTGTGAGTCGCCATGCACGAAGGCTACGGGCTTTCGGAACGCAATCACCTCTGTGCGCAGCGCCAGTAGGAATTTCTGGAAGCCGTCCGGAAGGCCGTCGGTTTCCGCGAGCGTTTTGGGATCGCGGAGAGGGCCGCCCTGGGAGGAGTCCTGGGCAAAGCCCGGATCCGCCTGCGATATGAACATGATCGCTGCGGAATCGCGGTCCTTTGCCACTTGGAAGGTCTCTTGCATCCAGGCGATATCGGCTGCCTGGCGGACGTCCGCTTCGTGCGGGTCTGGGTGGTCCTTGCAGCGGTTGTCGCAGGATCCCTGGATGTCCAGCGTTGCATAGGTGACGCCATGAATGGTCCATCGGCGGTTCTCAACGCAGGCAACGGTGTTATAGGTGCCGGGGTCAAGGCCGTTCCCGTTGAGATCCAACGGTCCCGTGCCGGTCTTGAATCCGAGACATGGCGTGTTCACCGTGTCGGTTTGCTCGGCCTGATACATCCGGTGCATGCCCTGCGTGAAAGGCGTGTTGAAGAAGAGTTGGCGCTCGTGATCAAGCCTCTCGAGCGAGTTGAATGGGCCGTTGGACGCCGCGTCGCAATCGGTCCAGTCGTTGTCGCCGGGGGTGAAAACGGCGGGCGCTTTCAGCGCATTCAAATAACCAAGGGCTTGCACGTATTTGGCGTCGGCGCATGTGGTTGGCGTGACAGATCCCGGCGTTCCGCTCCCGGCCTTGAGGTCGCCGTCATGGGCCGTGAACACGAGGTCCTGCGAGTTCATGTCGGCGATCAGGTTGGGCACACCCGTAAGTGCTTGGGCGTCCGAATAGGGCATGTCGCCCCAGAGGCCGATGGCGTATGCCACGTGGTGGTGGTCGTGGCTGTGATCATCCCAATCGAAATCGTCCCGAGCGCGGTCGTCCCTATCGTCCCGAGCCTGCTCGCCCTTCTTGTCGTCCCGGTCTTTCCGGCTGCCGGGCCTGGAATGAGCGCCGGCCGCCAAGATCCCTGTCGTCGCAAAAACGACCATCGCGGCCGCCAGGAACGTCAACAGCCGATGCGTCACAAACGAATTCTTTTCAGACCTGTTTCTTCGTTTATCCCTTTTCATCTTTCCTCCGCAAAATTCGGCCCGGTCGGGGGACACTTCCAGACCGTTGCTGCGGCGGCGAGTCTTAGGGTTTTATGTGTCAGGAGTGTGAATGCAGTGTCACTTTTTCGTGCTGGCAGTCGTTCTCGGGCCGAAACGCCCCTGGCTCTGTCTGCGCCTCCAATTTCAGAACTTCTTCATGCGGAATTCTGATAAGATACGTGCCGTTTCACGGAACAAGGGTACCCGGTGTCCAGAATCATCTCGCAATTCTGCCTGATCTTCCTCCTCGCCACTTCGCTTTTAGCGCAAACACACAAGCAGCGCGTCACCGAAGCCGGTCAGATGATTCCCGCCCCAGAGAGAGTGGCCGAAATTCAGTCGGCGCTGTCGAGCCACGGCTACGATCCGGGCACGACTTGGGAGGAAACGCAGGAAGTTTGCCGAAAGATCGCTGACGAGCACGGCTGGCAGACCGATCATGCGCCCGATGCGCGCGTGCTCATCCTGATCGGACTCGGAGGGCCGCACTCCGATCCGGCCGTCGCTCAACTGCAGGGCGACCGCCTGGACCAGGACCAACGGTCGGAAGCCGCGCGCCCCAAATCGACCGTTACCCAGTCCGCTGCGCTATCGGCGCAAAGTTCGCCCCGCGGGGTCATCGCCTCGGCTCCGGCAAGTGTATCGAAGCCGGTCCCCAACCAGCTCGTTAGCCAAAAAAATAAGTCCGTCGTGGCGAAAGCGAAGAGAATTTCTCCTGCTTCCGTGAAACCTAAGGGTACCGCCACCGCGAAGTTGTCCCGCAAGACCGCCTCTTACAAGACTGCCGCCAATTCCAAAAAGCACAAGCGCCGCAAGCTCGCGTAACGCCTTTTGCGCTTCTTCGCTTGGCTCAAGCAAAAAGAAGGGAAGAGGACCGTCTTACTGGAGTGCTCGTCGCCACTTGTCCTGCAAAGTGGCAGGGACCGGTCCGTTTTTCAGAACCGGTCCTTTTCCGAAAGCGGTTACTTTTGGCCGATGAAGAGCTCCTGATCGTTCGGATCGGTGGCTGTTGACATGAACACAATCTTGGAACCGGAAACCACAAATCCGAGCGCTCCGCCTTCGTCTGGGTCCGTTGAGGTAAACATCAACTTGCCCGCGGGGGACGCAGTGATGGAGTAGGAAAAATTGAGGGGAGAGCTTTCCAGACCGTGCGGCTCCTCAGCGTCGGCGTTGATGTTAAGCGTGGTTACGCCATCGAAAGTGGCCGAACCGCTGATAAAAGTGACACCCGGAACTGGCGCTCCGCCTCCAAAGAAGAACTGCCCCGAGAGCAACGCGTTGTTGAAAGGACCGCCCGTTTGCTGCTGGGCATAACCGAACGCAACGTTAGGATCGGTGCCCATCACAACTGCGGAATCGGTTCCGATCAGGTACAAGACGACGCTGCCGTCGGAATTCGTGGCTCGGCCATTCGCGCCAATCGTCAGGGAGTCCGAGATCGGTTGATCGAGCAGGGTTCCAACGAAATTTATGTCCTGCTCTCCCGTCTCCGCTCCATTTGTGGTGAACTGGGTCTCGCCAACGAGCGTAATGTTCCCGCCACTCGTGGGATCAACCGCTTCTTCGGAGAAGACATACGCCTTGCCGTCCAACGAAGTTTGCGTGTAGCTCGTGGTCGTTTGTTTCCGATTCTCCCCGCTCAGGATCTGCGTGCTTTGGCCGAGTGCGTCCGTCGTCATAGAGAGGATTTCGGAAGGATTCACGACATAAGCGACAGAGTGGTTCGTGATGCCACCCCCGGCCGTGAAGGTCGACATTACCCGGCCTGTCGTTGGGTCAACGCTGTATGTGCCCGAGCCAAGCGGGTCATTCTCATCATTCCCGCCGTTAGCGTCAGTGGTGTCCCTATCATAGTTGCTGGTATTTCCGGCGCCGTCTGCATGATAGATTCCGGCGACCGCGATGCGCCCGCCGGCGCTATCGATTCCTTGAAGCCCCATTACGTAGTTCCCGCTGAATGCGCTGTTCGCGAAGGATGCCGGGTCCTGTTTCATCAAGAGACCCTGTGTCCGCAGTCCATTGCCCGTAATGTCGTCGAAACGGATCATCTGTCCCTGCGTCGCATGGCTTGATCCGTCCAGCGTTCCAACCGCGATGCGGTAGGTGGCCACCCCTCCGTTGGAATTTGCCAAGGTCAAACAGCCGCGGTTGTCCGGCCCGATCGAATAGGAGCTTCCGACCGACGAAATCGACAATCCAGTTGTAGGTCCGGTGGTGCGATTGATATCCAACAGGCCTGCGGTGATGTTGCCGTTGCCATCGGCAGTGAAGCTTCCAATGAACACGTCATAGCCTTGAACCGCGCTGCCGCCTTGCAACAGATACGCGTATCGCCCATTCAGCACGCTGTTATTTCCCGTGCCGCACGTTCCGTCCCCAATCTGGAACGAGAAGCCGTCCGTGGATCCGCTATCGACCGAAGTTGCCGTTATCACGGGAACGCTGGCCAGATTAGGGACCGACGCTGGCGGCGTGTAAGGAATCGAGGCGGTGACCGCCAAGCCGTTCCTGGTATACGTGGGCGCTCCCAAAGTGCCGCAAGAAGGCTGGCAGTCGCTGCCGCCCGAGGTCAAAGTCCAGATCGCCGTCTTGCTGCTCCCGGTGTCGTTGTTGAGATTTGCCTGGATCGTTATCGGCGCGCTACCCGTCAGCGCCGTATTCAAGCGGGTGTTGCTGTTGATGATGACCGCGCCTTGCGGGTCTTCAAATCCGAAACACCCACATCCGACGATGAAAGGAGCCGTTGCGAGTTTCGTGTTATCAGCGTTGGAGACGGCCAGAACCTCCGGGCGGACGTATGGGGAGTCCGGAAAAGTCGTTGGAGGCGTGTATGTAAACGTTATGACCGACGTCGTCCCGATGTTATTTTGGCTAGGAGCCGACAATTTCCCGCAGATCGTTCCGCCGATCCCGTCGCTCGGACATGCATAACCTGCCGCCAGCAGCTGAAGTGTGACACCTGCGTTCCCCGTATCGTTGAACACCCTGGCAGTCATGTTTGTCGTGGGTGCTCCGGGACCGCCTCCAACGAATGGTCCCAGCCCGGTAATCGTTACCAGCCGCACCCCCGCAGGATTGACGCTGAAATTGGCTGTAGCTGCAAATGACCCGGCAAGGTTTGAGGATACGTTAAGAGTTATCGCCGTCACGGCTGCGAGGCTGGAGGCCGGAGTATAAGACAATAAGTAGCTACCGGACCCTGACGTGCCCGTTATGCTCCCGAAAGTCCCGCAAGTCGCATCGCAGGGATTTGAGCCCAGGATGGGAGTGAAGGACAGGGCGTCCCCGACCAGATCGTTCCTGACGGTGATCGTAATATTGACTTGAGAGCCGCCGGCAAAGAGCGGCCCGGGAACCGCCGCTTGGACAGACGGCACGCCGGCAACAACAGTGAAGCCCACGCCGTTGCTCCCGACTCCGCCCACCGATACCACCAGGTTCCCTGTACCCGCTCCCGTTGGCACGTTGACTATGATAACGCTCGCGCTCCAGAGCCCCGCCGCCCCGGCCGACACGCCGTTGAACTTAACTGTGCTGCTGCTTTGCGTCGCGCCGAAGTTGGAGCCGATGATGGTGACGGTGTCTCCCACCGCGCCCGAAACCTTACTCAGGCTTATGATGGCGGGCGCGGTCGAGCTCCCACCGATGGGCTTCTGAGCGGGCGTATCGCTGGAAAGCCCCCAAGAGGTCGTCGTGGGGCTGCCGGGTGTGGCCGAGGGAATGATGAACCACTGTCCCGTCGAAGGACGCCACACGGCCATGTCCGTCTTCCCGTCACCGTCGTAGTCCCGCGGCACGGGAATGTCTCCATTCAGTCCCCAGGAATTAACGATCGGAGTACCCGGGTTGCCGCTGGGGATGATGTACCACTGCCCGCTCGCGGGCCGCCAAATCGCCATGTCTGTTTTGTGATCGCCGTCGTAATCACCCGGTACCGGAATATCTCCAGGCAATCCCCACGACTGAACGATCGGGGTGCCCGGATTGCCGCTCGGAACTATGTACCACTGCCCGCTCGCGGGCCGCCAAATCGCCAGGTCTGCCTTGCCATCCCCATCGTAATCGCCCGGCACCGGAACGTCTCCATTCAGTCCCCACGACTGAACGATCGGAGTCCCCGGATTGCCGCTCGGGACGATGTACCACTGCCCGCTCGCGGGCCGCCAAATCGCGACATCTGTCTTGCCATCCCCATCGTAATCAGCCGGCACTGGAACGTCTCCATTCAATCCCCACGACTGAATGATCGGAGTGCCCGGGTTGCTGCTCGGGACGATGTACCACTGCCCGCTCGAGGGTCGCCACACCGCGAGGTCCGCTTTGCCATCCCCATCAAAGTCTCCAAGAACGTTGGCGTGTGCCATCGTGGAACAGAGCAGCGCCAAACCAAGACAACAACCGCAAGACATGGCCAGCATACGTGCGGCCTTAAAAAGGCGCTCAAACAAGGCGGCTAACAAACAAGGCTGGGCAACTGTCATTTCATCCTCCGACGCGAAGTGCACCTAACTATTGAGTCTTGGGACGTACAGTAAATACTGTAGGTTTCGAAAGATTACCACAAGATCCGTTATTTCATAGCAGTGTCGAAATTAGGTGGTGGGCTAATTGTGTTTATGTCCCACTACCCGAAATTACGTTTATCGGCAGATTTGGGAAGGCGGATCGGATCCTGTGGGTACTATCTGGGCCGAAAAGGCGTGCTTTTTCAGGTTTTGCGCAGCCGGGATTTGAGCTATCTGGCCGCTTACTGAAGAGCGATCCGCTCACCTGGTGGCCCGAGTCGTGCGTCCCGAAGCCGGATTGCAAGATTCACGATCCATGCCAACACGGCCACCAGGCCAAAAAGCAAACAGCCGAGAACGAAGAGGTGGAAAGCGCCGAGCCGCGTCCCAAGTTTCGGAAAGCTAAGTTCCGTCAGCGAATACGTCAGCGAGAGAATGGCCCAGGCGGTGATGCCGGAAAGAAAACTCCGGCCGGGAGATTTCAGGAACCGGCAGGCGGGCACCAACCCGAGCACCCCGAACGTGGCAGCCAAAGCGAGGTTGCGCTGCGACGCGAACGGATCGAGATGCCGCATGCGGTTTGCCACCAGCAGCCAGGTCAAACCCACCCCGGAGAAGCAAACTCCGAGAACGATACCTAAACGAAACGCCTGATTTCGAGCGCACCCGCTGCGGACTGCGTGTTCGGCCACTGGATCTTCCTTGCTGGTTCTTGAACTTAGGTTTCCAGGACCTTGGAAGCGCTACAATGGAACGGCAGGCCATCTCACTTTGGAACTGGCCCAAAGGACAGTTCGAGTCTCCGCGCTCGCTGCCGGTTTAACAAGCCAGTAACATTCTGCAGGTAAAACGTCTCGGCGCAGATAACCCCATGACTCACGAGAAGTTGTCCGACCCGCGGCTCTTCTTCAACCGTTACGTTTCTTGGCTCCAGTTCAACGAGCGAGTGCTGGAAGAGGCTCGCAGCGCCGCAAACCCGTTGCTCGAGCGGGTCAAATTTTTGGCCATCACTGCCAGCAATCTCGATGAGTTTGTGGAGATTCGCGTCGCGGGCCTTTTGCAGCAGGCTGAGCAAGGCCACGCCGAGCCGGGCCCGGACGGGCGTTCTCCGAGCGCGGTGCTGGCCGAGTTGGCAGGAAAACTGCACGAATTCGCCCAGGCCCAGTATGCCTGCTGGCGCGACGATCTCGTTCCCGCTTTGGCCCGCGAATCGGTCCACGTACTGCGCGTCAGCGCACTGCCGCCCGCTCAGAAGGATTACATCGCAAAATTCTTCTCCAAGACCGTCGAACCCCTGCTGACCCCGGTCACCGTCGATCCCGCGCACCCTTTTCCCCACGTATTGAACAAGGCCCTCTGCCTGGCGTTTCTCTTGCGCCCCAAGCGACGCCGCGCCGAACCTTATCTGGGCGTGGTCACCGTGCCGCGAACCCTGCCCCGTCTGGTGTTGCTGCCTTCGGCCGGGGGCAAAACCGAGTACGTGTTTTTGCACGATATCGTGCACGCCTTCTCCGAGAAGCTCTACCGGGGCTATGAGGTGCTCTCCGCGGCCGCCTTTCGCGTCACGCGAAACAGCAATCTCTATCTGGAGGAAGAGGAATCGCGCACCCTTCTGGACACGGTGGATTCGCAGTTGCACCGCCGCCGCAAGGGGGCCGTGGTCCGGCTCGAAATTGAAGCGTCCGCGAACCGCGAAATTGTCGACCGGCTGGAGACGAAATTCGGGCTGTCCCCTTGGCAGGTCTTCCGGGTGGACGGCCCTGTGAATCTTTCCAGGCTATTTCACATCTACGACGAAACGCCTCGTCCCGATCTGAAGTTCAAACCGTTTCTACCGCGGGAGATTGCCCTCAAGCCCGGCTCTTCGATCTTCGACGTCCTTCGCAAGCAAGATCTGCTCCTGCATCATCCGTATGACTCCTATTCGACCGTCGTAAATTTCATTGAATCCGCGTCGCACGATCCCCAAGTTCTTTCCATCAAGCAGACTCTCTACCGCACCAGCGAGAACTCCCCCATCGTCCGGGCCTTGATTCAAGCGGCTGCGCGAAAGGAGGTCGCCGTCGTCGTCGAGCTGAAGGCGCGATTCGACGAGGCTTCCAATATTCGCTGGGCCCGCAACCTGCAGGAGGCCGGGGTCCAGGTGTACTTCGGCGTAGTGGGGCTGAAGACGCACTGCAAAATGGCCTTGGTCGCGCGCCGCGAGGCGGATGGCCAGATTCGCAGTTACGCCCATCTGGGCACCGGAAACTACAATCCCTCCACGGCCAGGTTCTATACCGACTTGAGCCTGCTTAGCAGCGATCCAAGGATAACGTCGGCTGTCCACCACGTTTTCAACTACCTCACCGCGTATTCGGAGAGATCTCACTACGATCCGCTCTTTGTGGCGCCGCTGAATTTGGGAAAGAGTTGCCTCAGCTTGATCGACCGCGAGGCGGCGCACGCCAGGGCGGGCAGGCCCGCGTTCATCTTCGCCAAGGTGAATGCCTTGCTCGACGACAAGACCATTCAGGCGCTGTACCGCGCTTCCCAGGCGGGCGTGCGCATCGAGTTGCTCGTGCGAGGCGCTTGCGCGTTGCGCCCGGGCGTGCCCGGCGTGAGCAGCCGCATCCGCGTCCGTAGCTTGATCGGCCGGTTTTTGGAGCACAGCAGAATCTTTGTTTTTGGCAACAACGGGAACGCAGAGGTATATCTCGGCAGCGCCGATTGGATGCATCGCAACATCTATGAACGGGTGGAGGTCATGTTCCTTATGAGAGACGCCCGGCTGCGCGAAACGGTCCTGCGCGAGGTGGTCGCCCCCTACCTTGCGGATACCGAAAAGACCCGCATCCTGATGCCGGACGGCAGGTATGTTCGCGCCCGTGAAGCGGCCGCTGCGCTGCACTCTCGCAACGGCCATCGCTTCAACGCACAGGAGTTCTTGATCGATTCCGTACAGCAGCAACCCGGCGCAGTGATCTTTCCTCCGCTGCCGCACTTCCTCAGGCCAGCTCTCCCACAAGCGAGGAAACGTTCTGTTGCCCACGGTTCGGATGTGAGCGTGGCCGCTCAGTAGACTGCGTAGCGCGTCTTGCTTTGTGGGCCTGGAGCGCGAAAATAGTTCTGAAAGATGCCCGATAAAATGCCCCCAACGAACGGTCAACATTTTGATCTGGTCGTGATCGGCAGCGGGCCTGCCGGCCAAAAAGGAGCCATCTGCGCGGCCAAGCTCCGCAAGCGCGTGGCCGTCATCGATCGCAACGTGATGATGGGTGGCGTGTGCGTGCACACCGGGACCATCCCCAGCAAAAGCGTCCGCGAAGCCATTTTTCAGTTAACGGGACTCGCCGTGAAGGCTCTTTACGGAAATAACTATCGCGGCACGAATGAGATTTCCGTAAAGGACCTGGCTTTCCGGGTGAACACCATCGTGGCGCGGGAGACCGAGGTCATTCGCGCGCAACTGAGGCGCAACGGCATCACCGTCTTTCAGGGAACCGCCCAGTTCGTCGATCCGCACACCGTCGCAGTCGACTGCGAGGGCCAGACTGCCAGTCTTTCCGGAGAACACCTTCTCATCGCCTGCGGTACCCGTCCGGCCCACGACCCGAATATTCCGTTTGATGGCCAGCGAATTCTGGACACCGATGAACTGACGGGCTTGACCCGGCTTCCCCGCGAACTCATCGTCGTGGGAGCGGGTGTGGTCGGCCTCGAATACGCCTCATTTCTCGCCGCCCTGGGAGTTGAGGTCACTCTGATCGACCAGCGCCCCTCCATACTGGAGTTCGTCGACCGGGAAATCACCGAAGCCCTCACCTACCATTTGCGTCAGCTCGGGACCACCTTCCGCCTGGGCGAAAAGGTCACCCGCGTCGGCATCGACGAGCAGCGCGATCGCGTCTTCGCGGAATTGGAAAGCGGCAAGAAGGTGCAGGGGGATAGTTTGCTTTACGCCGTCGGCCGGCAGGCCAACGGCGATCTACTGAGCCTGGACGCCGCCGGCTTGACCGCCGATGCCCGCGGAAAAATACGCGTCAACCCGCATTTTCAAACCGCGGTGAGCCACATTTACGCCGCCGGTGACGTCATCGGTTTCCCGGCGCTTGCCAGCACCTCGATGGAGCAGGGGAGGCTCGCCAGTTGCAACATGTTTGGCATCTCCTGCGCCACGATGCCGGAATTGATCCCCTACGGAATCTATACCATTCCCGAAATTTCCATGGTCGGGCAAACGGAAGAGCGCTTAACCGCTTCGAGAGTTCCTTACGAGGTAGGCGTCGCGAAATACGCCGAACTCGCCAAGAGCATGATGCTCGGCGATGAAACGGGAATGTTGAAGCTTCTTTTCGACCGCAACACCCTCAAACTCCTGGGCGTCCACGCGCTCGGCCAGCGGGCCACGGAAATCATTCACATCGGCCAGGCGGTGCTGAGCTACGGCGGCACCATCGACTATTTCCGCGATACCGTCTTTAACTATCCCACCCTCGCCGAAGCCTACAAAGTCGCCGCGCTCGACGGCCTGAACAAGCTTTAACGCGCAGACTTTGGACGCGGACACTTGTGCGAGCTGGCTCGCTCATCGGCCGGCGTCATTCCTTCGCCCATTTGGTTGCCGAACCGGTGGCCTTTGGATGTAGCCGTGCCTCGCGCTGAGTCCCCGCGTGATCGCTTGGACTTGCTTCTCCACCATCTCCCGACTCTTTTTTTCGCAGCAATGCAGAGCATAGAGTGTCCGGCCCAAGACTCGCCAAGCGGTCGGGTCGTGTGCCCGTTCTTTCTTGGCTGCGACCTTCGGCAGCACGGCAAGGACCTGGCGATACGTCTCCTGATAGTGCTCGACGACCGAACCAAGACTGTAGCGCTGTGCCACTCGCTTGCGCGCCAGCGCCCCTAGTTGTTCGCGGACAGCTGGGCCGCTCGTAACCAACTCCATCAAGGCCTCGGCTAACGCATTCGGGTCGCCCGGCGGGACGACCTTCCCCGTGTCGCCGACGAGCGCTGCGGAGTCTCCCGCATTCGTCACGACACAGGGCGTCCCGCACGCCATTGCTTCCCCGACGGCGTTCGGGAACGCTTCGCTGACCGAAGGCGAAGTGGCGATATCGATCGCCGCGAAGAAGCGGGGCATGTCGTCGCGCACCCCCAGCAGGTGACAAACGGCGGCCAAACCTGTCCCGGTCCGATGAATCCAGTGCATCAGCTCGGCATTATTCCGGTCCACGTCTCTGCCGCAAAGCACGAAGTGTACGTTGGGGAAACGTGCATGCACCCGCGCGGCGGCCTCGACAAAGTTGCGGTGCCCCTTCAGTGGATGGAAGCGCGCCGCGACGCCGATCAATAGAGTCTCCTCGGGCAGCCCGAGTTCCCGCCGGAATGAAGTTCGCGACTGCGCATCCGGACGAAACTGGCTCAAGTCAAACCCATTAGGGATAACGATCGTCTTCTCCTCGGCGTAGCCCAAGCGGACATGCACTTGGCGAGAGATCTCCGAACAACACACAATTCTGCTGGGAATCTGGTGTGAAAGCCCGGCGCACACTCGCGCGGTCCAAACCGCGTGGCGCTTGTTCTGCCGCGGGTCGAGATTCGTATGGTGAATTCCCCAGACCACGGGCGGATGTCCGGCGAGGCGGGCCGCCAAACCGCCAATGAGGTTGGCGTGGTACATCCATGTTTGCACCACGTGCGGCCGGGATTCCCGCAGCCACTGCACGAGTCGCAGTAGTTGATACGGACTGGGAATCCCACGTCTCATGCTCAGCGCGCGGGTCTGCACTCCCGAAGCCTTTAGCTGCTCTCGCATGGGCGGCCAATCCGGCCACTTTTCGTGCCAGTTTGTCAGCGAGATCACTTCATTTACGAAGCTTGACCGGTCCATGTGCGAGGTGAGCTTATAAAGCATCATCTCGGCGCCCTGAGGAGCTAACCCCGTTATGACATGCGTGACTCTGATCATAAAATATCAGGCGATTCGAAGTTGGTTCGCCGGACGTCGGTCCGGGACTCTCGCTCAAGCCCCAAAACGATCTCCTGCAGCGTGCATTCCTATCCTGCCGCGGTAGGCTTAGTGGCAATCACGCGCGCCCCCGGAGTCCCTTAGTCGAAAGTCGCCGTATCAGCCTCGCGCAATTTATCCCGGTGGTCAAAGTATTCCCGGCACAAGCGTAGACTCTCTTCGTCTACAACTATTTCCCACGTCTCTGGGACGCTATCCGTCTTGCGCATAATTTTTCCGGTCGCATCGCGGCCAAGCGCGACAGAACCTTGACCAGTCTGGACAAGCATCACGTCCCAACCCGTTCCCAGAGCCGAACTCGTCCCTGATTCATAGGTAATCGGTTGCCCTTCCGGCGTCTTCGTGATCTTCCAGAGATATCGGTAGCTCATATGTGATTCGTCGCCATGCGCCTTCGTGACATTCTTTGCCTACAGCAGCCGCCTAGGGGCAATACCTGAGAGTCGGCGGCAAGCAAAACAATTAAACATTTGCGGCACGATAACGAGAATCAGGCGAGTGGGTTAGGCGCGGTTGGACCTCAATGTAAGGTTGATAGGGACGAGGTGTAAACGTCCTGAAGCGCAACCACCACAAACTTAGGGATTTGGAGGAATCCCGGAACAAAAGTCCTAAGGGTTTTGCCTTAGCCTTCGGTTCCGATTTCATGGTTCCCATAGGTTTTTTTGCTTAAGGCAGCGAGATCGCTGAGCGCACGGCAACCGGATGATGTCAAGTCACCTGGGAATTGGGCCAGAAGCCGGTTACAAAGATCCGACTTCGCGACCTGGGAGTACGATTGGTCCAATTGCCTGCTCGTTTCAGCCACTGCGATGCTGCGGTAAGGAGCCGATCTGTTCTATAGC
>Ga0335077_10007721_pt1 | contig 13313 bp, 11 predicted proteins | sample Lox_Sample_31_FD_207151 | JGI IMG/M metagenome (GOLD analysis project Ga0335077, IMG submission 207151) | Soil microbial communities from Loxahatchee National Wildlife Refuge, Florida, United States - Lox_Sample_3.1 | ecosystem: Environmental > Terrestrial > Soil > Wetlands | place: USA... | reverse complement strand
CTGCGCGCATTCGTAGGCGCGGTCGGCGCGTCGCGCACCAACGGCATCGTCGATATCGAAATGCTGGAGCACTTCCAGCGCGACAACCTGAACCGCCGCGCCTCGCGCGCCATGGCGGTCCTGCGGCCTCTGAAGGTGATCATCGACAACTATCCCGAGGGTAAGGAGGAGTTTGTCGAGGTGGCCAACAATCCTGAGGACCCCTCGGCGGGCACGCGCCAGGTGCCTTTCTCCCGCGAGATCTACATCGAGCAGGACGACTTCCGCGAGGTGCCTCCACCCAAGTACTACCGCCTTTCTCCGGGCAAGGAGGTGCGGCTGCGCAACGCGTACTTTGTTACGGCTCAAAACGTGGTCAAGGACGCGGACGGCAATATCGTCGAGGTCCACTGCACCTACGACCCGGCCAGCCGCGGAGGAAACTCGCCGGACGGCCGCAAGGTGAAGTCTACGATGCACTGGGTCTCGGCCACGCATGCCATCTCCGCGGAAATCCGCCTCTACGAGCGGCTCTTCACCAAAGCCGACCCCAGCGACCTCGAGGAAGGCCAGAGCTTCCTCGACAACCTCAATCCCCATTCCCTGGAGATCGTCAGCGACGCGAAGCTGGAGCCCTCCCTGGCCAACGCGAAGATCGAGGACCGCTACCAGTTCGAGCGCGTCGGCTACTTCTGCCTCGATCCCGACTCCGCACCGGGCAAGCTGGTCTTCAACCGTACCCTCGCCCTGAAGGACTCCTGGGCCAAGATCGAGAAGAAGGTGGGCAGCTGACAACCTGGGTACCCCCAGGTCCGGGGTCCCCGCGAACGGGTCCTTGTTCGCGGGGTGGAGGTCTCCCGGTGTTGGAGACCTGGGATACCATGTCGATCCTTCATCGAGCAATCTCCGCGGAATCCGCCGGCGCTTGCCAACGTCCTCCTGTCAAATGAAACAATCGCCCTATGAAGGCTGAACTCTCCTTTGCTCCCCTCGCTCAAATTGAGAACGAACTGCTGGCCGTGGTTGCCGTTGACACCCAGACCGAAAAAGGCCCTGACGCCAGGCCGCAGCCCGTTCTGCTGACCGAAGATGAAACGGTCAAGGCCGCCGCCGCACATGTGCTGGCCAGCGGCGAGTACAAGGCCGGGACCAACGAAACGGTGCTGATCCACGCTCCCGCGGGGCTGAAGGCAAAGCGTCTTCTGATCGTCGGGCTCGGAAAACAGGCAAAGGCCACCCTCCACACTCTCCGCAACGCCGCCGGAACCGCCGTACGCTACACCAAGCCGCGCGGCATCCGCGAGCTGGTGTTCGCCCTTCCCGCCCCCGACAGCCTTTTCGCCGCGGCCGGCGCCCGTGCCGCCTCCGAGGGAGCCTTCGTGGGCGACTTTGATCCCGACACCTACAAGAGCGACCGCAAGGACCAGAGCGTGCAATCGTTCACCGTGGCCGCCCCGGCCGGCGCCGGCGAGGCAGCTGTGCGCGCCGCCTTTGCCGAGGGAATGATTGTCGGCGAAAGCCAGAACTTTACCCGCTCGCTGGTCAATGAGCCGGGCAACGTGCTGACTCCCACCGAGTTCGGCAGGCGCGCCTTCGCGATGGCCGAGGCAACCGGGCTGAAGTGCGATGTCTACTCGACCGATAAGTTGCACGAGCTGAAGATGGGCGCATTCTGGAGCGTGGCGCAGGGATCGGCCGAGCCGCCCGCGCTGATCGTGGTGCGCTACAAACCCGAAGGCGTGACCGAGGGCCCCGTGCTTGGCCTCGTGGGCAAGGGAATCACCTTCGATACCGGCGGCATTTCCATCAAGCCCTCCGACAACATGGAGAAGATGAAGTACGACATGGCGGGGGGCGCGGCCATGCTGGGCGCCATGCGCGCCATTGCCCTGCTCAAGCCCAGGGTGCGCGTGATCGCCATCGTATGCGCGACCGAGAATATGCCCGACGGCAAGGCGCAGAAGCCCGGGGATGTGCAAACGGCCATGTCCGGCAAGACCATCGAGATCATTAACACCGACGCCGAGGGCCGCCTCGTGCTGGCCGACGGCCTCAGCTACGCGAAGCAACTGGGTGCAACCCACCTGATTGACGCCGCTACCCTGACCGGCGCCATCGGCGTGGCCCTGGGCATGGTGAACGCGGGCGTCTTCTCCAACAACGACGAGGCGCTCGGCCAATTCCAAGCGGGTCTCGAAACTTCCGGCGAGAAGTTCTGGCGCATGCCGCTGGGCGAGGAATACGCCGACCTGATCAAGTCCGATATCGGCGACATCAAGAACACCGGCGGCCGCTATGGCGGAGCGAGCACCGCGGCGGAATTTCTGCGCGTGTTTGCCGAAGACACCCCGTGGATTCACCTCGACATCGCCGGCACCGCGTGGATCGAGGACGCCCGGCCCTACATTGCCAAAGGTCCCAGCGGCATCGCCGTACGGTCGATCCTCGAGTGGGTGAGGAGCTATGGGAGCCAGGGCAGCTCTTCTTCTTCAGCCTCTTAGCGATTTAGCTGGGTAATCCTTCCTGGTGCTCATCCGGAAAATCGCATTTCTTTATGCCGTCTTTATTGAAATCTGGAATTGTTCCGGGTTATCACAAGGCATGCGCCGGGTTGAGGCCTACAATGTGCTCATTCCTTCTCATATCAGCTCATACAAGCGGAGGGCGAACGCAATGATCCTTCAGACAGCGGAACTCACCCCCAACCAGCGCGCCGCCATCGAAAGGAAGGTCGGCCGCAAGCTTCAGGACCAGGAGAACATTGTGCTCTGTGGCGGCAGGCCCAAGGTCGCCAGCGTGGAAGAACGCCAATCTGCCGCCGAACGGATGCGCTATCAGCTCTTTTTGCTCGACCCCAGCGAACGGCGCATGTCCATCGAGGATTTCGCCGCGGCATTGCTCGAAAAATCGGAAATGACGGCCTGAATTCGCCGGGTAAGTGAACGGCGAGAACATTCCCCACGGGCTTAGAGCCCCGCAGGGCTTGGTGCTGTTATGGCACGGCTTAAGCCGTGCCCGCTCAAGAACCACTCGCGATGGGCATCAGACCCCGAGGATATTCCCATCCGGATCCACATCGATATCCATGGCCCGCGGATGGCCCGGCAATCCGGGCATCAGCATCATGTTGCCTGCAATGGCCACAACAAACCCCGCTCCCGCCGACAGCGAAGCGTCCGTTACCTGCAGCGACCAGCCCGTGGGCGCGCCCATCACCTTGGGATTGTCGGTGAGCGAATACTGCGTCTTGGCGATGCACACCGGCAAGCGGCCGTAGCCCCACTCCGCATACTGCGTGAGCTTTGCCTGTGCCTTGTCGCTGAACACGACTCCCCCGGCGCCGTAGACCTGCCCGGCTACTTTGCGGACCTTATCCTCGAGCGAATCATCCAGCGCGTACACGGGCTGAACCACTGGGTCGGGACGCGATTCGATGAGGTCCACCACCTTCTCCGCAAGGTCAACGGCGCCTGCGCCGCCCTTGGCGAACGCCTCGACCCGTGCCCAGGAAACGTCTTGCCGATAGCATTCCGCCGCGATCAACTCAAGTTCGGCCGTTGTGTCATCCGGGAACCAATTGATCGCGACAATCATCGGCACGCCAAACGCACGCAGGGTGTGGATGTGGTGGTCGAGGTTTGCGAGTCCGGCCTCGAGATGCCCCTCGCCCTGGGCGCGCAGGCTCTTCACGCTGGTGACAAGCACGGCGGCGGCCGGACGGATGCCGGAAGTGCGCATGACGATGTCAACGTATTTTTCCGCCCCCAGATCGGCGGCGAAGCCGCATTCGTTCACCACGTAATCGGCCAGCCGCACGCCCATCTTCTGCGAAATGATGCTGCTGGTGCCGTGGGCGATGTTCCCGAACGGGCCGGTGTGGACGAGCGCGGGCGTGCCCTCGGTGGTCTGCACCAGGTTGGGCAGAAGGGCGTCGGTCAGCAGCGCCATCATGGCGCCGGTGGCGCCCAGGTCGGCGGCGGTCACAGGCCGGCCGGAGAGCGACGTTCCCACCACGATGGAGCCAAGCCGCCGCCGCAGGTCCTCGCGGCCGGACGACAGGGCCACGATGGCCATGATCTCCGATGCCGCGGTGATGACGAAGCCGGTATCGCGCGTAACGCCCTCGTTCTTTGCGCCCACCGAGACCGTAATGCGGCGCAGGGCGCGGTCGTTCATGTCCATGGCGCGCGGCCAGGTGATGCGGGCGGGGTCGAGGGCGAGTTCGTTGCCCGCGAACAGGTGCGCGTCGATCATCGCGGCCAGCAGGTTGTGCGCCGAAGTGATGGCATGGAAATCGCCGTGGAAATGCAGATTGATCTTCTGGCTGGGCTCCACCTGTGACAGGCCGCCGCCGGCCGCGCCGCCCTTCATGCCGAATACCGGCCCCAGCGACGGCTCCCGTGACGTGAGGATCGATTTCTGCCCGATGCGATCCAGGCCCTGGGCCAGGCCTATAGAGACCACCGTTTTCCCCTCGCCGGAGGTGGTGGGCGTCGTGGCAGTCACCAGGATCAGCTTGCCGCGAACCGGGAATGCCGGGTTGTCGAGCAGATCGAGGCTCAGCTTGGCGCCGTAGGGGCCGACGGCTTCATATTCCCCGGGCAGAAGGGCCAGCTTTTTTGCGATGTCCTGGATTGGCAGAAGTGGATGAATGAGAACCGATGTGTTTGTCATATCTTGCGACCGCAGAGCAATATACTCCCGGTCCAGCTACCATTGTTGTGACGGGGACAACACTTCGGGTGTGACGGCGATTACAAAGGTGTCAGGGGGCAGGTTTCAGACAAGAGGGCGCAAGGTGCCGCGATCTCTGACCCCTGATCCCTAATCCCTGATCCCTGTATTTACATCGCCTCCGGGCTCTCGATCCCGAGCCAGCTCAGAATGGTGACCAGCTCGCGCAACGTGATTGCCGCAGTGGCCAGAAGAAACGTCTTCCGGGCCGGGTCTTCTTCGGTAAGGATGTGGTGGTGGTGGTAGAAATTGCTGAAATCCTGCGCCAGTTGAAATGCATGCCTGGCCAGGTAAGCCGGCTCTGAAGTCGAGATGCACTGATCCAGCACCATGGTGCGGCGGCCGGCCCTGAGCCACAGAGCCCAGATGTCTTCGTTGTCTTCGCCACTTAACGATTCCGCGATTCTTCTGCGCCCATCGGCTGGCTCCGCTAACGCCGCAAGCTCCGCGAAAACCGCTTCCGGAGTCGTGCTCCCCTTGCGGAAGATACTGCGAATACGGGCTGCGGCGTACATCAGGTAGGGCCCGGTTTCGCCCTCCGGGGAGAGCGCCATGTCCTGGTCGAAGGCAATCACGGAGTTGCGCGTAAAGCGCAACATGTAATAACGCAGCGCGCCGTAGGCGATCTTCGACGCGATGGCGTGAACGCGATCGCCGTCCCAGTCCGGATGGCGCTTGACGACTTCGGACTTTGCCGCCGTGATCATCAGATCCATCAGGTCGTCCGCTTTGACGCCGAAGCCCTTGCGGCCGCTGATTTCGATGAATGGCCTGGCGCGATCTTCCTCGGAAAGCTCATATCCAAGCTGCGCCGCGTAGGAAGGCGTGAGCGTCACCATCTCGTAGCCGAAGTGGGTGTACCGGTCGGCCTGCTCCGCGAAGCCCATCCCGCGCAGCGCCTGGATCACGTTGGCTTGCGGGTCCGACTGGCGCGAGTCGATCACGTTGTAAATGGCCTGCGCGCCGCCGAAGTGTGGATGATCCTGTTCACCATCGATGGTCGAAACCCAGCACTCGCGATCCGCGTAGTCGAAGAACGGCTTGTAGCCGAAATCGCGGCCCAGCAGGCCGAACTTCCACAGGTGATAGGCAATGTCCTTGCCCACGTAGGTCACGGTCCCGTTGGAGCGCACGATGACCTTTGCATCCTCGTCGATTTCGCCTTCATTGGCGGCGGCGCCCGGCCGCCGCATCACCCAGCAGCCCTTGTTCTTGCCCTCGGTTTCGAAGTAGAGCACGCCGGTTTTCTTCAACTGCTCGAAAGCGGCTTCCCAGAAATGGAGGTGCAGAATCTCGCTCTCGCGTGGCAGAAAGTCGTACTCGATTCCGAGCCTCAGCATGGTTTCGAGATGACGGCGCAGCACGGCGGTCGAGATCAGATCGGCGACCTCGGCAGTCTCGTTGCCGCCCGCCTCGATCTGGTGCAGCGTGTCATAGCGCAGGCGCTTGCGGCGCTCCTGTTCCTCGGCCGATCCCTCGGTGTACCACTGCGACGTGCGCGCGTAGAGATCCCAGCAGTAGAAGTCGATTCTTTCCTGTTTTTGGTTCAGTTCATCGACCAGCGAACGGATTTCGGCCAGCGACTTGCCTTCGACGTGCAGGAATCCGACCACCACATCGGCCACCTGCACGCCGGTGTTATCGATGTAGTTCTGCACGTCAACCTTCTGCCCCGCCGCGCGCAGCAGGCGCACAAACGTGTCGCCGAGAATCGCATTGCGCAGGTGGCCGATGTGGGCGGCCTTGTTGGGATTGATGCTGGTGTGCTCGACCAGCGAGTGCAGTCCCGCTTGCGAAGGAGCGGATGCCGCGCCGGACGCGATCGAAGACACCGCCGCTGCGCGATCGAAGCGCGCATTGATATATCCGGCGCCGGCCACTTCGAATCCGTCAAAGCCGTCCACGCTTCCCAGCGCGGCCACGATCTCCTGGGCGATCACCCTGGGCGCCTTGCGCAGCTTGCGCGCCAGCTCGAAGGCAATGGGCGTGGCAAGCTCGCCGAATTTCAGCTCCGGCGGAATGGAGATGGGAATGTTCTCGACTTCGATTTCATACTTCGTCCGCAGCACGTTGCGAATGTGCCCGGCGAGCCGCTGCTGCAATTCCAGATACACGTCAGGAGGCCTCAAAATCGTTGATTTTCAAGGCGATTTTAACAGAGCGGTCCTGCGTCACTTGGCAGGGCAGTTAAATCGGAACGCAATGACGGCGTGTATCTCCTGGCCTTCGGGCACGCCGCAGTACTTCCAGTCCTTCACGGCATTCTCCACAGCTTCGCGAAGAGGCTGCGGGCCGTCGTCAATGGCGATTTCTTCCGTCGCGCAACCGGAGCCCACCTCGAAATGGAACGACACATCCCCCTCGACGTGCGCATCCTTCGCGGCATCCGGGTATTTCGGCAGGGGAGCTTCATCCGGCGGGAATGGTTCGCTCCGAATCAGCTTCACACACGGAGTTGCGGAGGGCGCCTGCAAACCTGCATCGACTGCGCACACGCGATACATGGCGCCAGGCGCAGCCGGGTTCGAGGCGTCCGCGGTCTGCGCAAACATTCCGGCCGGAACGGCGAGCAGAAGACCTAAACCGAAAAGCAGATGCATGACTGCTCATCATATCCCGCCACCATGCCCGGTGCCTCCCGGATGGGCGTCTCCACCCAGTTGATGCCGTAAGATGGGAGAGAAGATAGCGCGTAACTCGCTGCATCCAGAGTGAGAGTTGCGCATCAGAAAATCCTGCTCATGGCCAAGTCCGACGCATCGCATTTCTACCTGACCACGCCGATCTACTACGTGAACGCGCGGCCGCACCTTGGCCACGCCTACTCGACCATCGTGTGCGACGCCATCGCGCGCCGCAAGCGGGCGCTGGGCATCGACACGTGGTTCCTGACCGGCACCGATGAGCACGGGCAGAAGATCGAGCGCTCTGCCAAACTGGCGGGGCGCACGCCAATGGAGTTCGCCACCGCGATTTCGGCGGAGTTCCGTGCGTTGTGGGACCGGCTGGGGCTGACCTACAGCGACTTCATCCGCACCACCGAGGAGCGCCACAAACGCGGCGTGCAGAAACTGTTCGCCGCGCTGCGCGATCGCGGCTACGTCTACAAGGGCTCGTACACAGGCCAGTACTGCGTATCGGACGAGTTGTATGTCGACGGGCCCCCGGGGACGCTGTGCCCCAACTGCGGCCGCGTGACGGAGACGGTGAGCGAAGAGAACTACTTCTTCAAGCTGTCGGCCTTCGAGCGCAAGCTGCTGGAGTTCTACGAAGCCAATCCCGATTTCATGCAGCCCGAGTCCACGCGGCGCGAGGTGATCTCGTTCGTGCGCGGCGGGCTCAAGGACCTGTCGGTAAGCCGCACCAGCGTTGCCTGGGGCATTCCCGTGCCCGGCGACGAGAAGCACGTGATCTATGTGTGGCTCGACGCGCTTGTGAATTACATCACGGCAATCGGCTACGGTTCAGACGACACGGCAGAACAAAAGAAATTCGAAAAATACTGGCCGTCGGACATGCACCTCATCGGCAAGGAAATCAGCCGGTTTCATTGCGTGTATTGGCCGGCATTCCTGATGGCCGCGGGTATTGCGCCACCAAAATCGGTGAAGGCCAACGGCTGGCTGCTCTTCGAAGACACGAAGATGTCAAAGTCGATCGGGAACATCGTTCGCGCGGAAACCGTGGACACGGTTCTGGGCGCCGACACGCTGCGCTACTTCCTGCTGCGCGAAATTCCGTTCGGGCAGGACGGCAGCTTCAGCTTCGATGCGCTGGTGCGGCGCTATAACGGCGACCTCGCCAACGGCTACGGCAACCTCGTCAGCCGTGTGGTGAACATGATGCACAAGTTCTTCGGCGGCGTGCTGCCGGAGCGCGGGTCCGATACCCCTGCCGAAGCATCGCTGCGCGCTTCCGCCGAAAAAGCCATCGCCGAATTCGGCCCGGCGTTCGACCGCATGGATTTTTCTGAAGCGCTGAAGAGCCTGTGGAGCCTGGTTGCGGAAACCGATGGGTACCTGACCGCGAATGCGCCGTGGAAGAAGCCCGCCCAGCGGTCTGAAGAAGATCATGCCGCGCTGCAGGCGCGCGTGCTCGCCAACGCCGCCGAAGCCATCCGCATCATCACGGCACTGGCCTACCCCATCCTGCCGGCGTCGGCAGCGAAGGTATGGCAGCAGCTTGGCCTGGGGTCGATCGAGGATGCCGCCCGGCAGGCGTTTTTGACCGACCTCGGATGGGGCGGACTGAAAGCAGGAACGCGGTTCAGCGATCCCGCGCCCCTGTTCCCCCGCGCAGAAAAGGACGCGATTGAACGTATGCAGAATCTCGAGAACGAGAACAACAAGACCGCGGTGGAAGCGGCGTCGGGCGGCGACCAGGCAGTAGCCCCCTCTCCGGCGCCGGCCTCTGCCTCTGTGTCTCCGACCACCTCAACCGATAAGCAGTCGAGCGCGGAGAACGAGAAACTTACTCAGACCACTGCTGTTTCGCCCGAAGCCGCAAAGCCGGTGGAGACCGCGAAGGTTCATTCTGTGCCTGAGGAACCAGCGAGCGCGCGGCTGAAGACCACGCCCGGTGCGCCAGAAGCCGGCCACCCGGCGGTTAGCGAGGACGCTTCGGCACACATCACTATCGACGATTTCGCCAAAGTGGACCTGCGCGTGGCGCAAGTTCTTGTGGCGGAGCGCGTGCCCAAGGCCGATAAACTGCTGCGCCTGGAGATCGATCTCGGGTATGAGAAGCGGCAGATCCTGGCCGGCATCGCGCAGCACTATGAGCCGGAGAAACTCATTGGCCGCAAGATCGTGATCGTGGCCAACCTTGCGCCGCGAAAGATGCGCGGCCTCGAGTCCAATGGCATGCTGCTGGCCGCCTCACTGCCGCCCGACGGCGCGCCGGTGCTGGCCGGCTTCCTGGAAGACGTGCCGCTCGGGGCGCGGCTCAAGTAAAACAGGTTTCAGTGATCAGTGGTCAGCAATCAGAAACTTGCCCGAAGCTCCGTGCGGCTATACACATAAATCGTGCTATCCTTACACATCGAGGATGGAGTGCATGCGCACCAACATCGACATTGATGACGAGCTTATGCGGCAGGCGATGAAAGCGAGCGAGGAGACCACGAAGAAGGCGGCAGTGGAGAAGGCTCTCCGCCTGATGATCCGTCTGAAAGCCCAGGAGGGCATCAAGAAACTTCGCGGCAAGGTGAAATGGGAAGGCGACCTTGACGCGATGCGAGAAGGCCGATTTCTTGATTGGGAGCCGGATCTCCTGCAGAAAAGGCGGAGGAAAAAGATCGCCTGACCCGAAAGAGAATTCGAATGGTGATCGTGGATTCTTCAGTCTGGGTGGATTACCTCAATGACGTGAGCAATGAGCAGACAGATTGGCTGGAACTCGCCCTGGGAAAGGTCCCTGTGGCTCTCACCAGCCTGATCTTATGCGAGGTATTGCAGGGCATCCGTCATGATCGACGCTTCAGCGAAACGCTTGAACAACTGCTGAAATTTCCGATTTTTGAAGGGTTCCCGACCGAACTGGCCATCGTATCGGCACAGCTTTTTCGAACCCTTCAAAAACGCGGCAGCACGGTGCGCAAAACAGCCGACTGTATCATTGCCGCCTTCTGCATCAAGGGAGGACATCAACTGCTCCATAAAGATCGCGACTTCGACGCATTTGCGACGCACCTGGGATTGCAGGTGGTGAACACGAAGGCCAAACCCGATGCATCGAGTCTTTTCTGAGGCCCCCATTGCTGATCGACTCCCACGCCCACCTGGATAGCCATCGGTACCACGACGACCGCGAAGCCATGCTGCGCCGCGCGCAGGAGGCCGGTGTTGGCGCGGTGCTGTCCATTGGCATAGGCGAAGGGCCGGCCGAGATGCACCGGGCCCGCGACCTCTGCCGGCAATACAACGGGAAACCCGGCATGCCGCGCCTCTACGCCAGCGCGGGCATTTATCCCCACTCGACAACCGAGGCGGATCACGCGGCGCTGGTGAATCTCGACCAGCTGCTTTCTGATCCCGACGTCATCGCCTGCGGCGAAATCGGCCTGGACTACTTCCACCAGGGGGCGCCGCACGACGTGCAGCGCGACGGACTCATTCGCCAGCTCGAGGTCGCTGCCGCGCGCAAGCGCCCGATCCTGATTCACTGCCGGCCGAAGGATGGCGCCTGCGACGCCTGGGATGATCTATTCGCGGTTCTGGAAGAGCATTGGGCAAAAACGGCTTTGGGCGGAGTCATGCACTGTTTCGGCGGCGAATGGGAGCAGGCGCGCCGCTCGCTCGACCTCGGTTTCCTGATCTCCTTCGCCGGAAACCTGACCTATCCCAAGGCGCAGCCGCTGCGCGATGTAGCGGCCCGCGTGCCGCTGGACAGCGTGCTGGTGGAAACCGATGCGCCATGGCTTGCGCCCGCGGCCAATCGGGGCAAGCGCAATGAGCCTGCCATGGTGGTCGAAACTGCCCGTGTCTTAAGCGAACTTCTCTGCGAAACCGAAGAGGAAATTGCGGCTGCGACCACGCGGAACTTCTACCGCCTGTTCCCGGGCATTTCCCCAGACGGCGGTGAATAGGTAATATGCGTGTTTGGCAGCAAACCCGCCGCCGCAAATTTTGATCCGGCAAAGCTTCTCGAGGCTGCGGAAGGATTCCCCGGCCCGGCATGGGAAACTATAGAGTTGAGGCGGTTGGCGTTCGCCGGCCCATCGAGGACGACTATGGCGCAGGACAATTCGTTCGACATCGTGAGCAAGGTTGACATTCAGGAAGTTCGGAATGCCATTGACCAGGCGATGAAGGAAATCCGCCAGCGCTTCGACCTGAAGGACTCCCACTCCGACATCAAGCTCGAGGGCAGCGACACCATCCAGTTGTTGTCGGCCGGCGAATATAAGCTGGAAGCGGTCAAGGAGATCCTCGGACAGAAGCTGGTGAAGCGCGGCGTCTCGCTGAAGAATCTCACTTACGGGAAGCTGGAGCAGGCAGCTGGCCAGAGCGTGCGGCAAAAAATCAGCCTGCAGCAGGGCATCCCCACCGAGAAGGCGAAGGAAATCGTCAAGCTCGTAAAGGATTCAAAAAAGAAGGCGCAGGCCAGCATTCAAGGCGATACTGTCAGAGTATCGAGCAAGGATCGCGACGAATTACAGGCCATCATTGCGCTGCTTCGCGGCAAGGACCTGGGCCTGGATTTGCAGTTCACGAATTACCGCACGTTTTAATCTTTTCCTGACTTCGGACAGACTACGGTGGGAATGAGCACACTGGCGATAGCGACGGCGAGAGAAGTTTTTGATCTGCTGCGGGACGACCTCGTGGCAATCGAACAGGAGCTGGGCCGCGACGCCGCCTCCAGCGTAAGCACCATCACCGAGATTGCCGAGTACCTGAGAGAAGGCGGCGGCAAGCGTATCCGGCCTTCTCTTCTCTTGCTCGCGGCGCACATGCTGGGCTTTTCGGGCCCCAGTGCCATCCGCCTCGGCACAGTGGTCGAGATGGTCCACACCGCCACGCTCGTCCACGACGACATCATCGATGGGGCCGACACCCGCCGCGGCCGGCCATCCGCCAATACCAGGTGGGGCAATGAAAAGTGCGTCCTGGCCGGAGACTGGCTCTACATGCAAGCCTTTCGGGTCGCCCTCGAAGAGCAGAACCTGCGCGTTCTTGAGCTGCTCATCGGCCTCACGCAGCAAATGGTCGAAGGCGAGTTGCTGCAGATCCAGAAGCTGGGCAAGGCGGTCTCCGAGGCCGAATACTACGACCTGATCTATCGCAAGACTGCTTGCCTCTTCATGACCTCGATGCGCCTGGGCGCAGTGCTCGCCGGGGCAACCGAGGCCCAGGAAAACAACATGGCCACCTACGGCCGCGCCGTTGGCCTGGCGTTCCAGATCGTCGACGACGTCCTCGACCTGACCGCCACCGAGGAAGTGCTGGGCAAGCCCGTGGCCAGCGACCTCCGCGAAGGCAAAGCGACCCTGGCGGTGATCCACTCCATCGACCACGGGACCGCCGCCGATCGACAAGCGATCCAGCGCGTGCTGGACGATCGCAGCTTCGAGAACGTATGCCGCGAAGACATCCAGGAAATCCTCAAGCGCAACGGCTCCGTGGCCTATGCAATGAGCGTGGCCGACCGCTACGCGGAGCAGTCGCGGCATGCGCTCACTCCTCTGCCCGATTCCGATTACAAGCGCGCCCTGCTGTGGGTGCCCGATTTCGTTGTAGCCCGCGAAAAGTAAATCTCTTCCCCTGGAGATCGCCATGCAGGAAACCTGGGTGGCCGTGGATCGCTACTTTGGCGAGTTGCTCGCGCCGGAAGACGAGGCGCTCAAGGAGTGCATGGAAGCCAACCGCAAGGCCGGGCTTCCGTCCATCGACGTGCCCGCGCTGCTGGGCAAATTCCTCGACCTGATGGTGCGCATCTCCGGCGCGCGCAATGTGCTGGAGATTGGCACCCTCGGCGGATACTCCACCATCTGGCTGGCCCGCGCGCTGCCCGAGGGCGGGCAGGTCGTAACGCTCGAACTCGATTCCAGCCACGCGGAGATCGCGCGCAGAAACCTCGAACGCGCCGGCGTGCTGGAC
>Ga0335077_10007716_pt1 | contig 13318 bp, 15 predicted proteins | sample Lox_Sample_31_FD_207151 | JGI IMG/M metagenome (GOLD analysis project Ga0335077, IMG submission 207151) | Soil microbial communities from Loxahatchee National Wildlife Refuge, Florida, United States - Lox_Sample_3.1 | ecosystem: Environmental > Terrestrial > Soil > Wetlands | place: USA... | reverse complement strand
GGCGGCTCGGCGCGTCAAGCGTCGAGAGCGAACGCCTCGCGGCTCTCTGAGGGACCGCGTGCCGGCGTGCGCTGCTCGTCGGGCTTGGGATCGAGCGGGAAGACCGCGGTGAAGGTCGAGCCGACGCCCGGCTCGCTCTCGAGCTCCATGCGCCCGCCGTGCGCCTCGGTGAGCATCCGGCAGATCACCAGACCGAGGCCGGTTCCCTTGCCGCGCCCGGCTCTGGCTTGACGATACTTCTCGAAGATCGCGTTTCGTTCCTCGGCGGGGATTCCCACGCCCGTGTCGCGGACGGCGACGCGCAGCTCGTTCCTCGCCGCGTCGACGGTGGCGCTGACCGCGATCGAGCCTCGCTCGGTGAACTTGATCGCGTTCGCGACCAGGTTGGTCACGACCTGCTCGATCCGCCGCGGATCGGCGTAGATGCGCGGCAGCTCGTCCGGCAGATTGGCGACCAGGCTCAGGCCCTTCTTACGCGCAACGAGAGTCATCGCCTCGGTCGCCTCGGCAAAGGTCTTGCGCGGATCGATCCACTCGCGTTCGATGTCGATGTGGCCGGCTTCGATCTTGGAGAGGTCGAGGAAGTCGGAGATGAGCTGCATCAGCCCTTGCGAGCGCGTGATGCAGCGCTGGATCCACATCTGCTGCATCTCCTCCAGGTCGCCGAGGTCTCCCGACTGGAACAGCTCCAGCGCGCCGATGATCGCGGCGAGCGGCGAGCGGAGATCGTGAACCACCATCGAGGAGAAGTCTGCCTTGAGCTGTTCGATCTCGGCGAGTGACAGCGCGTAGCGCGCGACCATCACGAGCTCCTTGGCGACGGTGGCCAGGACCGCGACCGATTCCTGGTTGAAGCCCACCCCGACTCCGCCGCGAAGCAGGACCAGTCCGCCGAACTGCTGGCCCGAGCTCTCGAGAGGCTTGACGAGGCTGACGAAGGTTTCCTGTGGGTCTTCGTCGTCGGACCCCTCGCCAGCCTCTTCGGCGGCATCGCCGCGCGGCAGGGGAAGGACGACCCGGCAGCCGACCTCCTCCAGCGCTCCGGCGAGCGCCAGCGCGGTTGCGGCGTTGGGCGGCTCGGCCGGAGACGTGATCACCGCATGCGAGTCCGCCTTCGCAAGCCAGAGAGCGGCGAGATCGAAGTCGAGGAGCTCGGCGATCACGTTCAGCGCTTGACGCCCGAACTCGTCGAGGTTGTTCGCGTAGCGGGCGAGCTCGCGCACGCGCCCGTTGACCGTCGCCTCGAACAGCAGCTGGTCGAGCAGCTTGTGCACGCGGGAGTGGACCTCGTCGGCGGCCGGCGGCGCCGTCGGTGGCGAGAGGTTCGCCCTTCTCGTGCGCTCCGGCGCGGTCGAATCGAGGACCCTTCTCAGCTCCTGATCGATGCTCAGGATCCCGTCGCCCTTGGTCACGTAGGCGTCGGCGCCGGCTTCACGGGCCCAGAAGCGGTCCTTTCGCTCCTCGAGGCTGGTGAGCAGGATGACCGGCACGTGCGCCAGGGCGGGGTCGTTGCGGATCAATCGACAGAGCTGGTAGCCGTTCAGCTCCGGCATCATGACGTCCGAGACCACGGCGTCGGGCCGCTGCGTGTAGACCTGGTGGAAGCCCTCGATGCCGTTGGTCGCGGTGACGACCGAGAATCCCTTGGACTTGAGCAGGTGGGACAGCAGCGCGAGCTGCGACGGGCTGTCCTCGACGATCAAGATTCTCTCCAAGCTGCGCCCCTTCCTCTCCCCGACCATCGGCCGGGAACGGGGCAAACTTGAGAGCATCTGCCTGGGCGAACCGGAGAGCGTGCTCCCGCGAGCGAGCGCCCGCGGCCGGGGCTCAGCGGAATGCCGGCATCACCTTCTCCGCGAACAGCTCGAGCGACTCGATCGCCGGCACCCGGCCGAAGCTCAGGATCAGCGTCGTGATGCCCATCGCGGCGCTGCGCTCGACCCGCGTGATGCACTCGTCCGGCGTTCCGGTGATGATCAGGTCGTCGCCCCCCGAGAGAAACGGAAGCTCCGCCCGGATCGCGTCAGTTGCGCGACGCGCGGTGGCCTCGTTCGCGCCGATGGCGGCGATCGTCTGCTGCGAGATCTCGATGCTCCCGAAGTCGCGCCCGACCGCGTCGCAGTGGCGACGCAGGACGTCGAGCTTGTGCGGCAGCTGCGGATGGGCGATGCCGAGGTTGTTCCAGATGTCGGCGTGCTTGGCGACCAGTCGCAGCAGGACGCGCTCGCCGGTTCCGCCGACGAGGATCGGCGGGTGGGGCGTCTGCACCGGATGCGGGCGGCAGTAAGCGTCGGTCACCTGGAAGTGCTTGCCGGCGAAGCTCGCCGGCTCCTCGGTCCACATCTTGCGGATGATGGTCAGCGCCTCGTCGAGCTGCTCGAGCCGCGTGCCGACGCGCGGAAACGGGATGCCGTAGGCCTGGTACTCGAACTGATGCCAGCCCGCGCCCATGCCGAGGACGAAGCGACCCCCGGTCGCCTGGTCGAGCGTTGCCGCCATCTTGGCCAGCACCGAGGGCAGCCGGTAGCTGACGCAGAGCACCAGGTGACCGAGACGGATGCGGCTCGTCAACCCGGCGAGCGCCGCGACCTCCGTCCAGCCCTCGAGGAGGGAGACCGTCCCGTCGGGGATGCCGACGAAGTGATCGACCGCCCAGAGCGAATCGTAGCCGAGCCGATCGCAGACGCGTGCGGTCTCGACGACCTCGCTCCACGACGCTCCGTGTTGCGGGAGACAGACGCCGAACCGCATCGATCGAACCGCCATCGCGGGCCTCCTCTCAGCGTCCGGCGAAGCGCGGCTCGCGCTTCTCGAAGAACGCGGCGATCGCTTCCATGATGTCGTCGCTCGGGAAGAACGCGGCGTTCCAGGTGGCCACGTAGTCGAGGCCGTCGGCGACGCTCTTGCCCTCGCAGTAGCGCAGCACCTGCTTCGTCCCCTGGACGGCGAGCGGCGAGTTGCGGGCGATCGTGCGTGCCAGCTCGAGCGCGCCCGCCTGCGTGGCCGCCGCATCGGGGTAGATGTGGTTGACGAGCTGGATCGCCTGCGCGCGCTCGGCGTCGAAGTCGGCCCCGCTCAGGGCGAGCTCGGCCGCGATGCCCCGTCCGACGATCCCCGGCAGGCGCTGCAGGGTACCGACGTCGGCAACGATCGCGATGCGCGTCTCGCGCACGGAGAAGATCGTGTCGCGCGAGGCGACGCGGATGTCGGCTGCGGTGATCAGGTCGATCGCACCGCCGATGCAGTAGCCGTGGACCGCCGCGATCACCGGCTTCTTGCATTCCGCGACCGCGCTGATCGAGCGCTGCAGGCGAAGGACGTTGTCCCGCGTCGCGGCGCGCGCCGCGGCGCCGGTCTTCCCGCCGGCTTCCTGCGTGCCCGTGACGGCGCTCCCGGCGGGGTCGCTCATCATCGCCTTCAGATCGAGGCCGACCGAGAACGCGGAGCCGCGCGCGGCGACGACGATCACGCGGACGGCGGGATCGCGGTCGAGCTCGCCGACCGCAAGCGGCAGCTCGCTCCAGAAGGCCGGGCCCATCGCGTTGCGCTTCTCGGGGTTGGCGAGCCAAAGGGTCGCGACGTGCTCGTCGCGGGTGATCTCGAAGGCCTTGTAGACCTCAGCCATGCGGCAATCTCCTATCGACGTTCGACCCGGCCGGCCGGGCGAGTCTCGGCCTCAAGCCGGATGGGTAGCCTGTTTCCGCGCGCCCCACCACCACAGAATGACGCCGGCCAGGAAGCAGAACGGAGAGAGGAACTGCGAGCTGCTGATCTCGATCGGCGCGTGCAGCACGAAGCCACGGTCGGCGTCGCCGCGGTAGAGCTCGATGACCGAGCGGCCGAGCGCGTACAGCACGAGCGCGACCGCCGCGGGCTGGCCGTCGAAGCGCTTTCTCCGCTCGAGGGCGCGGGCGACCAGGAAGATGCCGAATGCGAGGGCCCAGAGGTAGAGCTGCGTGGGGTGCAGCGGGATGCCGCGCAGCTCGGGCGGCACCTCGCTTGCGGGGTCGGTGAAGCGCACCGCCCAGGGCAGGCCGGGCGCCGGTCGACCGTAGTCGTCGCCCGCCGAGAAGCAGCCGATCCTGCCGAACGATTCGCCGAGGAAGCCGCCGGCGGCGTAGAGATCGCACAGCGCGAGCACGGGAAGGCGGTGGCGTCGTGCGTACCAGAGGACGACCGCCAGGGTGAGCGCGAGACCGCCGTAGAAGGCGAGGCCGCCGTGCCAGATCTGCAGCATCTCGAGCGGGCCCTTCCAGTAGCGGTCGGTGCGCAGGAGCTCGACGATCAGGTACATGAGCCGGCCCCCCACCAGCACCGCCGCGAGGACCAGAAGGTTCAGGTTCCAGATCTGCTCGTGCTCGAGCCCGACGCTCGCGGCCCGCGACGCGACCCAGCTGCCGCCGACCAGAAAACCGATCGTCACCATCACCCCGAAGGTGTGAACCGTGAGCGGACCGATGTGAAAGAGAATGGGGTGCACGCCGGAGGAGTATTCGCTTCCCGCGCGACGATTCACCAGCTAGAAGTTGGTAGCAAGGTCCCGGGCAGGGCGGGGCCGCGCAGGTCCGACATCTGAGGTTCGACATCGAATGAGCTGGCTACCGGCGTCCGCTCCCGGCACGACATCGCTCGATCGAGTCTTCGGCTTGCGGCCGGAGCTCTACGAGCAATACCGGGAGTTCGCAGAGCTCTTCTGGAGGCTTCGCGTGGTCGACCCCGTGCTGCTCGAGCTCTGCCGGCTGCGCGTCGCCGCACTGCTCGGCTGTGCGCGCGAGCTCGAGCTCCGCCGTCCGGAGGCAGCCGGCGCCGGACTCGGGGAGAAGAAGATCGCTGCGCTCGACGATTGGCGACGGTCGTCCGTGTTCTCGCCGGTCGAGCGCGCCTGCCTCGCCTTCGCCGAGAAGTTCGTGCTCGAGCCGCACGGGTTGAGCGACGAGGACGCGGCCGCCGTCTCCGCGCACCTGTCTGCCGCCGAGATGGTCGCATTCACCGAGGCGCTCGCGCTGTTCGACGGCTTCGCGCGCTTCCAGATCCTGCTCGGCGTCGCTCCCGAGCCCGCGCCGGACGCGCGAGTGCAGCAGTAGGAGCGGGCTTGGCGAGCAAGGCACGCGTGGCACCGCCGCCGGTGAAGGGCACCGACCCGCTTGCGGGAAGCGTGCTCGCCCACCAGCCGGAGCTGCTGGACGCTTTTCTTCGCCTGTACGGGACCCTCTGGAGCCGCGGCGTCCTCGACCATGTGACCAAGGAGATCGCCCGCATTCGCAACGCGCGCATCACCGGCTGCAACTACTGCCGCAACGTGCGCTTCGCCGAGGCAAGGCGCCAGGGTCTGAGCGAGGAGATGGTCACGCTGGTCGACGAGGGCTTCGGCGAGTCGCAGCTCAGCGAGCGACACAAGGCGGCGATCCGCTACGCCGACGCTTTCCTGATCGATCCGCACGGGCTCCGGGAGCCGCTGCGCGCCGAGCTGCTGCGCCACTTCTCACCCGCGGAGATGGTCGAGCTGACGGCAGGCCTCGCGCTCTTCATGGGCTTCTCGAAGATTGCGGTCGTGCTCGGGCAGGAGCCGGAAACGATGCCGACGACCGTGGTGCCGACGCCCGACGTGCCGGGCTGAGGCCGCGGCCCGGTCTCGCTGTGCGGCGATCGCGCGGGTCCGGCCCGCGCCGGTCCTCACTCGTGATCGCTCTTGTGGGCGGCGCGAGCGGTCTTCCCGGTGGCGGGCGGCGCTTCGTGGGCGTGTGCGTGATCATGCGCGTGCGCGTGGCCGGAATGGTCGTGCTCCGCCTCTTCCTCGTCGGGGGGGTCGAGCGGGACATCGAGCTCGGGCTTCGCGCGCAGCTTCGCGGCGACCAGCGGTACGGCCTTCTGCAGCATGTCGAGGCGCGCCCCTTTCCCGCCCACCTTGCGCGCCATCAGGTCCTCGTAGTCGGCCAGGGCCTTGTCGAGCTCTTCCTCCTGCCCCTCACGCAGCGAACCGTCGGACTGGAGTGTGGCGTTGATTCGCTCGGCGAGCTCGTCGAGCGCGGAGCCTGACGCCTGGGTGAGACCCTTCGCGATGTGCTCGGTCCACAGGGCCTGGAAGGCGCGCGTCGCGGGTACGTCGCGGCGCAGACCGGAGCTCAGCGTGAACAGGCGATCGGCGATCGACTTGATCGAGTTGAGCCCGCGGCGCGAGTGAAAGGCGTTCAGGCGAACCAGACGATCGCGCAGGCGCTCCGGGGTGCCGCCCTCGGCCAGCAGCGTGATCGACGCCTCGAATTCGTCCGCGCTCAGATTGCCCATCGTCTTCCGTCACTAGCCCATGCCCCGAGGTGTCTCAACCGATCTCGCGGCTCGCTCCGCCGCAAGCGAGTGCGCTCGACCGGCGAATGCTCGATCGTTCGGGAGCGCTCGATCTTGACGAGACACGCGCTCCCCCGTAGCGTCGCCGGCGCGCAATGCTGCGTTTCCTCGTCCGTCGGCTCGCTCAGATGGTGCCCCTCCTGCTCGGCATCACCTTCCTCTCGTTCCTGATCGTCGCTCTCGCGCCCGGTGATTTCTTTTCCTCCCTGGCCTTGAATCCATCGATCCCGCCGCAGGTCGTCGAGGAGATGAAGCGTGAGTTCGGCTACGGCCGCCCGCTCGTCGTTCGCTACCTTGCCTGGCTCTGGCGCGCGCTGCACGGCGATCTCGGCATCTCGATCGGACACCGGGTGGGCGTCCTTAGCCTGATCGGGCAGCGCGTGACCAACACGCTCATCCTCTCGATCGCGAGCCTGATCGTGACCTGGGCGTTCGCGATCCCGGTCGGCGTCATCGTCGCGGTCCGGCGTGGCCAGGTCTCGGACCGGCTGCTCTCGCTGCTCGCATTTCTCGGCATGTCGGTGCCGAATTTCTTCCTCGCCTTCCTGCTCATGCGGTTCGCCCTGCTGACCGGCTGGTTCCCAGTGGGCGGCTCGGCCTCGTTCGACTACGACACGCTCAGCGCGACCGGCAAGGTGCTCGATCGGCTGCACCACCTGATCCTGCCCACCATCGTCCTTTCGGTCAGCGGCATGGGCGGCCTCATGCGGCTCATGCGAGGGGCGATCCTGGATCTCATGCGCTCGGATTTCGTTCGCACGGCCCGGGCGAAGGGCCTCGAGGAGCGCGTGGTGCTGTTCAAGCACGTGCTGCGCAACGCGCTCAATCCTTTCATCACGCTCGCCGGCTACGAGCTCGGGTCGCTCCTCGGTGGCGCCGCCCTGGTCGAGAACGTGATGAACCTGCAGGGCCTCGGGGCGCTGATGCTCGACGCGGTGCTGTCGCTCGACATCTACCTGGTCATGGGCTCGGTCCTGATCGGATCGCTCATGCTGCTGGTCGGCAACCTGCTGGCCGACATCGGGCTCGTGTGGTCGGACCCGCGCATCGACTTCACGCGACTCGAGGCGACCCACTGATGCCCGAGCCGCCAAGCTCCGCCTCGCGCCGTGGACCCGCCGCGATTCCCGAGCCGGGCGACTTCGTCCAGGCGGGCGAGCTGTCGATCGAGCCGGACGGCAGGATTCCACCGCGGCGCGCTCGCCTGCAGATCGGGCTCAGCGGAGCGGTGCTGCTGGTGTTCTACCTGACGGCCGTGTTCGCGCCGTGGGTCGCGCTCTACCCGCCCGGCGAGCAGCACCGCCACTCGCCGAACGCTCCCCCGACCCTCGTACACCCGAACTCTCCCACGCGCTGGATGTCCGAGGGCCTGCTGTTCGTCTATCCGCGCCGCATGACCGATACGCTTCGCCGCCGCTACGAGGAGGACCGCTCGCACCGGATCGGCCTCAGGTTCGGCGCGCGGGGGCGCCTGCTCGCACCCGAGCGGGCGAGCGACGAAGTGTTTCTCCTCGGAACCGACGCCCTCGGGCGCGACCTCTTCTCCCGCCTGGTCTACGGGTCCCGGGTGAGCCTCTCGATCGGCATCGTGGGAGTCGTGATCAGCCTCGGGCTCGGCACGATCGTCGGGGTGATCGCCGGTTACGTGGGTGGGCGGACCGACAACCTCCTCATGCGCCTCTGCGAGATCTTGATGGCGCTGCCGTCGTTCTACTTTCTGCTTGCGCTCGCCGCGGTGATCCCTCCCGGTCTCTCCCCGGCGGCCACCTTCATGCTGATCGTGGTGCTGATGAGCTTCATCCGCTGGGCGGGTTTCGCGCGAGTGATCCGCGGCATGGTGGGCGGAATCCGCGAGCTCGAGTACGTGCAGGCCGCGCGCGCCCTCGGGGTGCCGGACCTCACCACCATGTTTCGCCACGTGATGCCGGCGACGCTGTCCTACACGGTGGTCGCCGCGACGCTCGCCATCCCCGGCTTCATCCTCGGCGAGAGCGCGCTTTCGCTCCTCGGGCTCGGGGTCCAGGAGCCGAGCACGAGCTGGGGGTCGCTGCTCGCCGACGCGCAGAACCTGAAGAACCTCGACAAGTATCCGTGGATTCTCGCTCCCGGGGTGTGTATCGCAATCACCACCATGGCGTTCAATTTCCTCGGCGATCGGCTGCGTGACCGGCTCGATCCCCGCTCGGTGCCGCGTCCGTGACCGTCGCCGGCTCGGTCGCGAGCGTACCCGGGAGCGAGCGGATCCTCGAGGTGCGCGACCTGGTGGTCGAGTTCGAGACCGAGCGCGGCGTGACGCGGGCGCTCGACGGGGTCTCCCTTCCGCTGCTCCGCGGGCAGACGCTGGGCCTGGTCGGCGAGTCGGGGTGCGGCAAGAGCGTCACGGCGCTGGCGGTCCTGCGGCTCCTCGGCGACAGCGCGCGCGTCGTCCGGGGCGAAATCCTGTTCGACGGCCTGAGCCTCTTGCCGCTCGCCGAACGCGAGATGCGCGCCCTGCGGGGCAAGCGCATCGCGATGATCTTCCAGGAGCCGATGACCTCGCTGAACCCGGTGTTCACCGTCGGGGACCAGATCGCCGAGGCGCTGCGTCTCCACGAGCGGATGGGCAAGCGCGAAGCCTGGGCGCGAGCGGTCGAGATGCTCCGCCTGGTCGAGATCCCGGAGCCCGAGCGACGCGCGAGCTCCTATCCGCATGAGCTCTCGGGCGGGATGCGCCAGCGGGTGATGATCGCCATGGCGATCTCCTGCGGTCCGGACCTGCTCATCGCCGACGAGCCGACCACGGCCCTCGACGTGACCATCCAGGCGCAGATCCTCGACCTCCTGCGCGGGCTCCGATCGCGGCTCGGAATGAGCATGATCCTCATCACGCACGACCTCGGCATCGTCGCCGTCGAGGCCGACGAAGTGGCGATCATGTACGCCGGGCGGGTCGTCGAGCGTTCGCCGACTCGTTCCCTGTTCGACGATCCCGCCCACCCCTACTCGGCGGGTCTCCTCGCCTCGATCCCGCGGCTCGATCTCCGGACGGAGCAGCTCGCCTCGATTCCGGGCGTGGTCCCCGATCCGGCACACCTGCCGTCGGGCTGCCGCTTCCGCGATCGCTGCGCGAACGCTCAACCGCGCTGCGCCGCGGAGGATCCCCGGCTGGTCGAGTTTGCGCCTGGGCGATCGGTCGCGTGCTTCTTCCCGGTCTCCGAGCGTGCGCGAGCGGCGGCCGGAAACGGCGCGGCCGAATGAGCGACTCGACGAGCGGTCCGCTGGTCGAGGCGCGCGGCCTCGTCAAGCACTTCACGGTGGGGCGAAGCCTGCTCGGGCGGCCGCGCGAGGTGGTGCACGCGGTCGAGAACGTCGACCTCGCGATCCGCACCGGCGAGACGCTCGGCGTGGTCGGCGAGTCGGGCTGCGGCAAATCGACGCTCGGCCGGCTCCTCCTGCGCCTCATCGAGCCAACGTTCGGAGAAGTCCTGTTCGACGGCAAACGCCTTGCGGCGCTCTCCGCGCGCGAGCTGCGCTCGCTCCGCCGCGAGATGCAGATCGTCTTTCAGGACCCGTACGGCTCGCTCGATCCGCGCATGCGGGTCGGGGCGATCGTCGCCGAGGGAATCGAGATCCATCGGATCGCGCGCGGCAGACGGGTGCGCGAGAAGGTGGCCGAGCTCCTGCACGAGGTCGGGCTGCGGGCCGAGCACGCCGATCGGTATCCGCACGAGTTCAGCGGCGGGCAGCGTCAGCGCATCGGGATCGCCCGCGCGCTCGCGGTCGGGCCGCGTTTCCTGGTCTGCGACGAACCGGTCTCTGCGCTGGACGTGTCGGTGCAGGCGCAAGTGATCAACCTCTTGCAGGACCTGCAAGAAAAGCTTGGCTTGACCTATTTCTTCGTCGCGCACGACCTGCGCGTCGTCGCGCATCTGAGCCATCGCATCGCGATCATGTACCTCGGCCGGATCGTCGAGCTCGGACCACGCGACGAGATCCTGAGCCGGCCGCGACATCCCTACACGCGCGCGCTGCTCTCCGCGGTTCCCAACCCCGATCCCGAGGGCCGGCCGCAGCGCGTGATCCTCGAAGGAGACGTCCCGAGTCCGATCGCGCCGCCTCCGGGCTGTGCGTTTCATCCGCGCTGTGCGTACGCCGAGGAGCGCTGCAGGGTCGAACGGCCGGAGCTGATCGAGGGTGGGCGAGGACACGCGGTCGCGTGTCACGTGTTTCCGGTACCGACGAACGGGGCGCAGGGCGACGAAGCGCGAGCCGTTCCCCCGGCCCGCGGCTGACCGCGGCGCCGGCTGGGGCGCTGGCCGCGCGCAGGCACGCGCGGCGCGGAGCCGCGCTACGCTTGCCGGCGCGCGGCGGGGGGGCCTTCCCGGCCCGAGGAGGGAGCGCTCGACGCGGTCTGACCCATCGTGCAGCGCCCCTCGAAGCGCGCACCTTCCTGGACGGCAAACTTCCTGGCTTCGACGTTGCCGATCAGGGTGCCCCCCGATCGCAGCTCGACGGTACCGCTCTGCCACACGTTGCCGCGCAAGGTGCCGAGGACGACCAGGCGCTCCGCGCTGACGTTTGCCTGGAGGGTTGCAGTCGGTCCGACCACCAGGAGGGCGTGCGCCTTGACCTCGCCGGAGAGCCGCCCGTCGATGCGGGCGTTCGACGGGAAGGTGAGCCTGCCCGAGATGGTGACGTCGGCTGCGAGTTGATGGGTGAAGGGAGGAAACTCGACCTGCGGCTCGGGCTTCGCCTGACGATCGCTCGGTGTCACGGCCATTCTCTCTATCCTCTACCTTCGGCCGCCGGAGCCGCCGTCATGACCGGCCGCCCCGGCGTCTTCCTCATCAGGGCCGCAGGCTCGCAGAACGCCTCAGCGCTTCTGGCTCTCTTCCTGGATGCGAGCCGCCTTGCCGGATCGCTCGCGCAGATAGTAGAGCTTTGCGCGCCGTACCCGGCCACGCGTCACGAGCTCGATCTTGTCGATGCGTGGCGAATGGACGGGAAAGGTGCGCTCGACGCCGACGCCGTACGAGACCTTGCGCACGGTGAAGGTGGCGCGGTTGCCTCCGTGGCTCCGGCGGATCACCGTTCCTTCGAAGACCTGGATGCGCTCCTTCTCGCCCTCCACCACCTTGACGTGGACCTTGACCGCATCGCCCGGCTTGAACGCGGGGATGTCGGAGCGAAGCTGCTCTGCCTCGATTGCGTCAACGATGTTCAGTTTCGCCATGGCTTCGGCTCCTCATCCCTCTTTGTTCGTGCCGAGCAGTCGGTCGAGCATGATTGCTGCCGCAGCTCGGACGGGCAGATGATTGTAGTGGTCGACTCCCGTGATCGGCTCGAGCAACGCTTCGCACTGCTCGAAGGTCTCCTCGGTCAGGCCGAAGCCCGTACCGAGCAGGAGCATGTATGGATCCTCGCTCTGCGCCAACCTCGCGCGCAACTCCCGAAATTGCAATGCCCCGGGTCTTGCCCGGGCCGACGTGCCGATCAGATGCGGCAGCCGGCCCGAGTCCCGCTCGGCCGCCGCAACGGCGTGGTCGAGGTCCGGCTCCACCTCGGCCAGCGCGATCGCTTCGGCCCGGGAGGGGTTGTAACGACTTCCATACCCGCTTCGCCAGTGGTCGACGATCCGTTCCGCCAGGGCCCGGAGGGCCGGAACCGGGTGCACCACGTAGAACCTGCGCACTCCGAAGGTTCGCGCCGTCCGGGCGATGTCGTGGACGTCCATGTTGGTGATCGAGGTGGTCACCACGCGTCCCGTTCGGTCGTACGCGGGGTGGTGGAGGAGCGCGACGTAGAGGGGAGCCTTCACGGCTTTCCGAGCAGATCTGGCCGGCGGGCCTGGGTCGTCGCAAGGGCCGCTTGCCGCCTCCAGCGGGCGATCGCCGCGTGGTCGCCGGAGAGCAGCACGTCCGGGACCCGCTGGCCGCGGAAGACCTCCGGGCGCGTGTACTGGGGGTACTCGAGGAGCCCGTGCGAGAACGACTCCTCGGCGAGCGACGCGGGGTTGCCGAGGGTCCCGGGCACGAGCCGGACGACCGCGTCGATCACCACCGCCGCGGCGGCCTCGCCGCCCGAGAGCACGTAGTCGCCGATCGAGAGCTGATCGTCGACGTAGCTCGATACCCGCTCGTCCACCCCCTCGTACCGGCCGCAGACCAGGACCAGCTGCTCCACCCCCGAGAGCGCGCGGGCCACCGCCTGGGTGAACGGTCTGCCGCGCGCCGCCAGGAGCACGCGCTGGGCTCCGGGGAGGGCGATTGCCTCGATCGCCTTCACCAGGGGCTCGACCTTCATCACCATGCCGTGGCCCCCTCCGTAAGGCGCGTCGTCGACGGTACGATGGCGGTCCTCGGTGTAGTCGCGGAGCTGGTGCACCGCGAGCTCGATCTCGCCCCGCGCCCGAGCCTTGCCGAGCAGGCTCGTGTCGAGGATCCCCGAGAAGTACTCGGGGAAGAGCGTGATGATGTCGATGCGCATGGCGCGGCTCAGTCGTCGAGCAGGCCGGCGGGCGGGTCGATCAGGGCAAAGCCCCCTGCGAGATCGATCTCGCGGACGATCGCTCCCACGACCGGGATCAGGTGCTCCTGCGTGCTTGTAGCGTCGCTCCCCCCGCAGCGCACGACCCAGACGTCGCTTGCCGGGAGGCTCATGACCTCGGCGACACGGCCGACCACCCTGCCGTCCAGCGTCCGGACCTCGAGCCCGATTGCCTGGAACTGGTAGAGGGTCGCGTCGCCCGGCGGCGGAAGCTCTGTGGCCGCGACCGCGACCGTGCCGCCGATCCACGGCGCGAGCGCGTCGAGGCTGTCGATGCCGGCGAAGCCGAGGAGCCAGAGGCCGCGATGCCGCCTGCGTTCGCCGACGGCGAAGCGCCGGCGCGAGCTCCCGTCACGTGACGACAGCCAGAGCTCTGCGGCGGAGAGCAGCGTGGGCGAGTCGGGATTGAACGGTTTGATCCGCGCGAGGCCGCGCACGCCATGGCCGG